>Ga0193726_1000135_pt1 | contig 102635 bp, 86 predicted proteins | sample H2c1metaG_FD_144928 | JGI IMG/M metagenome (GOLD analysis project Ga0193726, IMG submission 144928) | Soil microbial communities from a riparian zone of the East river system, Colorado, United States - H2c1 | ecosystem: Environmental > Terrestrial > Soil > Riparian zone | place: USA: East...
GGCATGCACGCCTCGACCGGCATTCTGTTCAACCACGAGAGTCCGATCCGCGGTGAGACCTTCGTGACGCGCAAGATCACCCGCGCGGTGGCGGCCATCGAGCTCGGCCTGCAGTCGACACTGTTTCTCGGCAATCTCAACGCCGAGCGCGATTGGGGCCACGCCCGCGACTATGTCGAAGGCATGTGGCGGATCGTCCAGCAGGACGAGCCCGACGATTATGTGCTGGCGACAGGCGAAGCGCATTCGGTGCGCGAGTTCGTCGAAAAGGCGTTCGCCTGCGTCGGCCGCGCCATCGTCTGGAAAGGCGCAGGCGCCGACGAGAAGGGATTGGACCGGGATTCCGGCAAGGTGCTCATCGCGGTCGATCCGCGCTACTTTCGCCCGACCGAAGTCGAGGCCCTGATCGGCGACCCGCGCAAGGCGCACAACTTGCTCGGCTGGCGGCATCGCGTGACGTTCGATGAGCTCGTGCAAGAGATGGTGAAGGCCGACCTCGATGCGGTCCGGTTCGAGCAGCAGCGCCATGGCCGCAGCGACTGATCCGGGCGGCATCGCCGAAGCGAAAGCGCCGCTGTTCGATCTGAGCGGACGGCGGGTCTTTGTCGCCGGCCACCGCGGCATGGTCGGCTCCGCCATCGTGCGGCGGCTAGCGGACGTGGATTGCGAGGTTTTAACCGCCGGTCACGACCGCCTGGATTTGCTGCGCCAGGACGACACCGCGGCTTATCTTCGTGCGGCCAAGCCGGACGCGGTGATCGTCGCCGCGGCAAAAGTCGGCGGCATTGCCGCCAACAGCGCGTTCCCGGCCGATTTCATCTACCAGAACCTTATGATCGCGACGAACGTCATCGATGCGGCGTTTCGCTCAGGCGTCGCCAAGCTTTTGTTCCTCGGCTCGTCTTGTATTTATCCGCGGCTGGCGCGCCAGCCGATGGCCGAGGAAGAGCTCTTGAGCGGACCGCTCGAGCCGACCAACGAGTTTTATGCGATCGCCAAGATCGCCGCCATAAAGCTTTGCGCGGCGTATCGGCGCCAGTACGGCGCCGATTTCATCTCGGTTATGCCGACCAACGTTTACGGCCTGGGCGACAATTATCACCCGCAAGACAGCCACGTGATCGCAGGCCTGATGCGGCGTCTGCACGAGGCCAAGCAATCGGCATCGCCCACGGTCGCGGTCTGGGGCACCGGCACGCCGCAGCGCGAGTTCATTTTTGCCGACGACCTGGCCGATGCCTCCATTTTCATCATGGAAAACTATTCGGCCGAAGCGCACCTCAATATCGGCAGCGGCGAGGAGATCACCACGGCGGCGCTCGCAAGCCTTATCGCCGATGTCGTGGGCTATGGCGGCAAGTTGGTTTTCGACGCCTCGCGTCCGGACGGCACGCCGCGAAAGCTGCTCGATGTCGCGAAGCTCAATGCACTGGGCTGGACATCGCGTACGCCGTTGCGTGCCGGGCTGGAACGAAGCTATGCGGATTTCTTGGCGCGCGGCGAAGGTCGTTAAACGTCTTACGCGGCAGGCAGCGCGTAATTCCGATTCAAGCGCACCGGCACTTGCCGGCCGAGAATATTCAACAGCACCCGGATGCGTCCGGCATTATCCAAACGGTCGATGACGCCGAGCTGTTCGGCGAAAGGCCCGGCGGCAAAGCGCACCGGCGCGCCGACTTTCAGGTTCGAGCTCAGCTGCAGCAAGCCCTCGGCGTCGGCGAGCGCCAGCATGGTTTCGACGATGCCCGCCGGTACCGGGCAGGGCAGGTCGCCGGCCATGACCAGAGTGGAAATCCCGAACGTGCCGTTGACGCTGCGCCACCGATCCCGGTTCAGGTCGAGGAGGACGAACAGATAGCCGGGAAAGAACGCAGCCGTCACGGTTGAGAGCTTGCGCGCATGGCGGATGGTTTTGCGGCGCTTGGGCAGGAAGGTGCGGAATTTTTGTTGCTCAAGCTGAGCCTGCGCCCGCTTCTCCGCATATTGCCGAGTCTGAACGGCGTACCACCGCTCGCCGTCGCTGGGCGCGCCATCACTTGGGTAAGCTGAACCAACGGACATTGTTTGATGTGTTTACAGTTAACACGCAAGTCTGCAAGTTATCATCGCCATGCCGTCATAACAAGGACGATCGGCCGTCTGCGGCATCATCGAGCTCATCAAGCAATCGCCGCCATCGCGCCAAGCCTTGCCTGCGGGTAAAGTGCGCATCGAGCATTCGCCGCGCCCGCATGCCCATTTCTGAAACCGTCTGTGGCGTTTCGGATAGCCGCCGCAATGTGGCAGTCAGCGTATCGGCGTCGCCCGGCGCGATGGCAAAACCGCAGTCGTGGCGTCGCACCAGTTGCGCCAGCTCTCCGCTCGGATCGCCGATGACGATGATGGGCTTGCCGGCGGCGGCGATGCCATAAAATTTGCTCGGCACCATCAGGCCTTCAAGCCGCGGATCGAGCGACACCCAATGGGCATCGGCGGCACCGAGGGAATACGACAGCAGCGTTCGCGCCTGATAAGGCAGAAAGCGGAACGCGCCGGCAAGGCCGCGCGCCTGCACCGCCGCCGACAGTTCCTCGAATCGCTTGCCGCCGCCGATCATCAGGAACGCCACGCGCGGTTCGTTGCGCAGCCGCTCCGCGGCGGCCAGCACGGTTTCGAACTCGTGCGCTCTGCCCAGATTGCCCGAATAGCCGAGGACGAATTTATCGTCCAATTTCCACTCGTGCCGCAGCGGATTGTCCGCTGGCGCAACGATGTCCTCGTCGTTGCACCAATTGGGAATGACGTGGATGCGCTCGGCCGGCGCGCCCAAAGCTTCGACTTTGCGGCCCATCAGATCGCCGACCACGACGGTCGCCGCCGCCTCGCGCAAAGTGGCGTTGCGCAGCGCCGCCAAGCTCGCGGCAACGGGACCGCGCATGAACGGCACGCCGAGCTCGACGGCGGTTTCCGGATAAATATCCTGCAGCCAGTTCACCAGCCGCGCACCGTTGCGGCGGGCGACCGGCCTGGCGACGATGGAAATCAGCGGCGGGTCGGTTTTGGCAATCACAATATCGCCGGGCCGCACGAGGTCGTTGAGGCAGTGTCTGACCGACCGGTAGAACGAGAGGTAGTCGATCGAACGGCCGATCAACGCGGCGCGTCCGAATCCCGTCGACGCGACGCGGTGGACATCGACGCCATTGATGGTTTCGCGCTCCGGTAATGCCGCCTTGGGATCGTCGTAGATCTGCCGGCTGGTGACGAGGTGGACTTCGCGTCCGGCGCCGGCGAGATCAAAGGCGAGATCGGAAAGGATCTGGCTTGTCGCCGAATGGTCGGGTGCAAAAAATCGATTGATGAAGATCAATCGGCGCATCGGAGACCGGCACGCCAGAGCATTTTAGGCCTCGGCGCTGTGTGCTTCGTGGACGATCAGCGGTCGAACGGCGTCGTCGCGCAACAGCCCCTCGAAATAGGCGATGGTACGCTTCAGGCCGTCGTGGAGCGCCGTTTGCGGCGTCCAGCCGAGCACGTCGTTGGCTTTCGAAATGTCCGGCCGGCGTTGCCGCGGGTCGTCCTGCGGCAGCGGCCGGTGGACGATGCGCGAGCGCGACGCGGTGAGCTCGATCACCATCGACGCCAGTTCAAGCATGGTGAATTCGTTGGGGTTGCCGATATTGATCGGCCCGGTCACGCCGTCGGCGGTGCTCATGAGCCGAACCAGCGCGTCGATCATGTCGTCGACGTAGCAGAACGAACGGGTTTGCTGGCCGTCGCCGAAGATGGTGATGTCGCGGCCGAGCAGCGCTTGCACGATGAAATTCGACACCACGCGGCCGTCGTTCGGATGCATGTGCGGGCCATAGGTGTTGAATATCCGCGCGATTTTGATGCGCAAGCGATGCTGGCGCCAATAATCGAAGAACAGCGTCTCGGCGCAGCGCTTGCCTTCGTCGTAGCACGAGCGCGGCCCGATCGGATTGACATGGCCGCAATAGTCCTCGGTCTGCGGATGGACCTGGGGATCGCCGTAGACTTCGGAGGTCGAGGCCTGCAGGATTTTGGCGCGCAGCCGCTTCGCCAGTCCCAGCATATTGATGGCGCCGTGGACGCTGGTCTTGGTGGTTTGCACGGGGTCGTGCTGGTAGTGGATCGGGGAGGCGGGGCAGGCCAGATTGAAGATCTGGTCGACTTCGACATAGAGCGGAAAGGTCACGTCGTGACGGATCAGCTCGAAACCGTGGTGATCGAGCAGGTGATCGATATTGCGTCGCGTGCCGGTAAAGTAATTATCGACGCACAGCACGCCGGCGCCGCTTTTGAGCAGGCGATCGCAAAGATGCGAGCCGAGAAATCCGGCACCCCCGGTCACCAGCACGCGTGTTTCGAGATGCATACTCGCAACTCCCAAAAGCTTCAGGGCGCGGACGGCGCGGTGCGCGAAACCACGTGATTGCCCAAAATCAACAGGTCCATCTTGGTGCGCAGGAAGCAGTCCAAGGCTTCTTCCGGCCGGCACACCACCGGCTCATTCTCATTGAACGACGTATTGAGCACCATCGGCACTCCGGTCAGCCGGAAAAACGCTTCGATCAGGGCATGATAGCGGGAATTGCCGGCCTTATCGACTGTTTGTAGCCGCCCGGTGCCATCGACATGGGTGACAGCCGGAATCTGCCCGCGGCGCTCGGGGCGGATGGCGATGACCTGCAGCATGAAGGGCACGTCGTCGTCGCGCACGAACCAGTCGGCGACTTTTTCGCGTAGCACCGATGGTGCGAAGGGGCGGAAGGATTCGCGACGCTTGATCTTGAGGTTGAGGATATCCTTCATGTCGGCACGCCGCGGATCGCCGAGGATCGAGCGGTTGCCGAGGGCGCGCGGGCCCCATTCCATGCGGCCTTGAAACCAGCCGACCACGAGGCCGGCGGCGATGGCCGCGGCCGCCGTTTCGACCAGGTCCTTTTCATCGTCGATGCGATGGACGGCACAGCCTTCGGCGTCGATGGCCGTACGGCGCTGCGCGAGCAGCGCCGCGTGTTCGGCATCGGTGAACGACGGCCCCCAAAAGGCGTGGGTCATTGGCGCCGTCCGTCCTCCGCCGCGATGCCACACCGCCAAGGCCGCGCCGATGGCGCCGCCGGCATCGCCCGCGGCCGATTGCAGATAGATCTGCCGAAACGCCGTGCGATCCTTGATCTTGCCGTTGGCGACGGAATTGTAGGCGCAGCCGCCGGCAAGCGCGATTGCGCTGTGGCGGTAGCGGCTTTGCAGCGCCGTCAGCAGATGGAAAAAGGCGTCCTCGTAGACGGCTTGCGTCGCGAAAGCGAGATTACGATGCCGCGCCTCGATCGGCGCATCGGGATCGCGCGGCGGCCCGAGTTCTTCGATCAGCGTTTGCGAGAACAGTTGGCCGCAGGTGGGTTCGCCGCCGTGCCATTCGTAGGCGATGTCGTCGCGATGATGGCGAAAATATTTCAGGTCGAGCGCGAAGCTGCCGTCGTCGCGCAAGGATAAAAGTTTCGCCACCTCGTGCCGGCACGACGCGTCGCCGTAGGCCGCAAGCCCCATCAATTTATATTCGTCGCCATAATGCGGGAATCCGAGATATTGGGTCATGGCCTGGTAGAAGACGCCAAGCGAATGCGGAAACAGCACCCGGCCGTCGAGCGACAGCGCGGTGCCGCTGCCGGCGCCCCATGCCGCGCTGGCAAAATCGCCAAAACCGTCGACCGACACCACGGCGGCTTCGTCGAACGGCGACGGATAAAACGCCGAAGCGAGATGGGCGAAGTGATGTTCGACGTATTCGATCGTGCCGGCAAACGGCCGCCCCGGCAGCGCGCCGAGCTCCTCGGCGATGCCCGTCACTTGTTTGCGGTTGCGCAGTCGGTTCGCAATCAGGCGCGGACTGGGCCGGTGCGTGGCGACGTAAGCGAGCTTGCGGAAAAAATTGGCCCGGCCGCTGCGGTTGACGGCGACGGTGGCGACGTCGCCGAGATCGACTTTGGCTTCCTGTAAGCAATAGGCGATGGCGCGTGACGGGAAACCCGCCCAGTGCTTGATCCGGCGAAACCGCTCCTCTTCGGCCGCGGCCAAGAGCACGCCGTCGCGCAGGATGCAGGCGGCCGCGTCGGCGTGGTAGGCGTTGATCCCGAGTATTATCAATCCGGCGCCGTCCTCAGGCAGCGACTTTTTGATTGGAGCATGATCTTATCCGAAAACCGGTTCCCACTTTTCGGGATCATGCTCTACCGGCATTTTCGATAGAGCGCGAATAATTCCGGTCCGGAGAGATAGATTGTCTCAGTGCCCAGGCCGCCATTGCGGGCGAGCCATTGGCGAACGGCATCGGGATAGATGCTCATGAGCGTTCGCGTCGCCGGCTCATTGACAACTCTTGAGCCGAGAAAGCCCGGCCGGTAGGCGGCGTGAAAGCCAAGCGACGCGTTGTCGGTCACGCAAATCCGGTCGCGGGGCACGATGCCGAGCACCATGGTGCAGGCCGACGAGCAAATTCCATCGATGACAATTTGTTCTTTGGCGTCGCGCAGCGCGGTGAAACGGGACCAATATTCGCCGATATTGCCGCCGCGATCTTCCGTGATCCGCACCGTCGCTGCCGCGGGATTTGACGCCGCCACGCATGCTATCGGCGCAAGCGCGACGACCGTAGCCAGCAGCCGGTACAAACGAAAACATCCCCGGCTTCCGCGCAGGGATGTCAAAAGCCGATCGTAAAGAGGCATTCAGCGTTCAAGGACTGATCGGATGGTTCTCGGCAGTGTTGTTGTTGTTGTTATTGTGATGGACGATTTCGTAGATGCCGAAGCCAGCGAGGCCAAAACCCGCTGCAACTCCTAAGAAATATAAGCCATTTTGATTATTGTCGTCCGCCATCGATCCCGATGCGCAGGGCGACAATGGCGCGATCGTCGTCACCGCGCCGGGCTGAACCGAGACTTTGCAGCCGTCGGAATAGGTGACGGCCGCGGCGCCGCCAGGGCCCACCACGACGGCATCGCCGACATTGGCGTTGACGCGGCCATTGATGGGTTGGAACCCTTGCCCCTGATTGAGCGACAGGTTGCCTTGAACCGGCTCAATTGTCGCAGCCCAGGAGGCGCCGACAAGGAGTAGAGAGCAGCCAATCACTGAGAAACTTAAGACCGACCGTCGGGCCATGGTATTCACCCCACTTCGCGCAACGTTGGGGAGTATAGCACGGCGCAGGCTATATTAAGCGGGCACGCCGATTAATGTCCCGGTGTAGCTTTTCGGCAACAGCCGTAAAGGCTAGGTTCTACCGCATTAATGTCCACAGCTTATGATTTACCGCGTCACAAATGCTAAGCTTCTACGATCGCACAACTTTACGGATATCGGCCGTTGATTGACCTGCATTGCCATATGCTCCCTGGCATCGACGACGGTGCCGGCAATCTAGACGTGTCGTTGCAGATGGCGCGGGCGGCGGTCGAGCAGGGCATCACGGTGGTCGCCTGCACGCCGCACATCCTGCCGGGCCTGTATCACAATTCGGGTCCGGCGATTCGGCAGGCCATAAAACAGCTTCAGGACGCACTAGACGAAAACGGCATTCCGCTGCAGCTGACCACCGGCGCCGACGTCCATATGGCCCCTAATTTCGTGGCCGGGCTTCGCTCCGGCCACCTGCTTTCGATCGCCGATTCCCGCTACGTGCTGGTCGAGCCGCCGCACCACACGGCGCCGCCCCATATCGAGGAGTTTTTCTTCAATCTGGTGGCCGCCGGCTATGTGCCGATCCTGACCCATCCGGAGCGGCTTTCCTGGGTTCCTTCCCGTTACCAAACCATCAAAAAACTAGTCCAATCCGGTGTTTGGATGCAGGTCACGGCGGGCTCTTTCGCTGGCGCCTTCGGCCGCAATCCGTTATATTGGGCGGAACGGATGCTGGACGAGGGCCGCGTCCATCTCATCGCGACCGATGCTCATGACGCCGAGCGCCGGCGCCCGGATTTGGCGGCGGGGCGCGAACTGGCCGCAAAACGTGTTGGCGCCGCAGAAGCGGAGCGTTTGGTGTTAACGCGGCCGCTGGGAATACTGAGGGATGACGATCCTTCGAGCTTGCCGGGGCCATCAGGGGTGGCGGATGCCGAGACTGGGTCTTACCCAGATGAAGCCGGGCAGGCGCGCAGGCGTGGTGGTGCGCCTGTGGAAGGTGGTGCTGGCGGTGGTCTGCGCGGCCTGGGTGGCCGGCTGCGCCGGTTCTTCAAATAGCTCCGTTCCGGCCGCGGGCGGTCTCGGCGACAACGCCGCGCCAAGCTACAGCAGCGAATCCGCGGCCCCCGCGCCGGCTACTTTCACCCCCACCGCCGCCGCCGTCCGTTCGGCCCCGGCCGCGGAGGCCGCCGCCAAGCTCACATCGGCCGGCACCCCCGGCAGCAACGCCTACAAGATCGGCCCGCTGGATGTGCTCGAAGTGGCAGTCTTCAAGGTGCCCGATCTTTCCAGGACCGTTCAGGTCGGCGAAGACGGCACCATCACCTATCCGCTGATCGGCCAGGTCCATGCGGCCGGCAAGACGGCGCACGACCTCGAGATCGATCTGAAACAGAAGCTCGGCGAGAAATATCTGCGCTCGCCGCAGATCACCGTTCTGGTCAAGGAGTATAACAGCCAGCGCGTCACGATTTCGGGCGCGGTGAAGACTACCGGCGTTTACGCCATCAAGGGCAGAACCACGCTCGTGCAGGTGATCGCCATGGCCGGCGACATCGACGCCGGCACCGCCTCGGGCGACATCGTCCTGTTTCGGACCATCGACGGTCAGCGTTCCGCCGCCAGGTTCGACGCCGACTCGATCAAAACCGGCAAAGCCGACGATCCCGAAGTGCTGCCGGGCGACGTCATCGTGGTCGACACCTCGGCGACAAAAGTCGCGTTGTCGAACGTCTTGCGCGTGCTGCCGCTGGCCACGTCGGCCGCCATATTCGTGCCGCTGATGTGATGGACGCGCTCCCGACAGGCCAACGAGCATGAATTATTCCAGAGGCAATGCGGGCGACGGCGGCGAGGCAGCGCCCGGCGGGCTGGTGCCGGTCTCCCAGCAGGCGCTGCTCGGGCGCGATCCGTACAGCATTGCGGTGCCGTATGGCGGCGACACCACGTCCGATGCGACGCCGGTCTTCGGGCTCAGCCTGCACGAATATCTGCGCATCCTGATCAAGCGCAAATGGCTGATCTTGAGCATTCTCGGCGCCGCGGTCGTCATCGGCGCGTTGACCACGCTGATGAAGACGCCGCTCTACACCTCCACGGTGCGGATGCAGATCGACCCGAACACGGCGAAGATCGTGCAGTCCGGCGACGTCACGCCGGTCGAAGGCGCCAATGCCGACTTCATGAGAACCCAGTTCGAGCTTCTCAACGGCCGGACCATGGCCGAGCGTGTCGCTTCGGCGTTGAAGCTCGGCGAGGATCAGGATTTCTTCCGGCCGCGCAATTTCTCGATCACAGGCGCGATCTTCAAGATCATCGGGCTCGGCGGCGGTTCCGGCGGTGGAACCGCCAACAAATCCAATCGGGAAAGCGCCGCCGCGAGCGTCGTGCTCGGCAACAGGGCGGTGCGGCCGGTCATGGGCTCGCGGCTGGTCGATATCGACTATTCGGATCCGAACCCGGGGCGCGCGCAGCGCATTGCGTCGGCCTTCGCCGACGCCTTCGTCGCCTCCAATCTCGACAAGCGGTTTCAGGCCAATTCCTATGCCAAGGTCTTTCTCGAGGATCAGCTCAAGACCCTGAAATTGCGGCTCGAGGAATCGGAAAAGGCGCTGCTCGATTTCGGCCAAAAGGCGGAGATCGTGGCGACCGCCGACAAGACGTCGATTACGGAAGCCAATTTGGCCAATGCCAATGTGGCGCTTGGAGCGCTGGTTTCCGAACGAATCAAGAATGAGCAATTGTCGAAGCAGCTGGATCAGGCAACCGCGATCAATATTCCGCAGCTCCTGCTGAACCCCGTGATCGAGGCGCTGCGCACCAAGCGCAATACGCTCTCGACCGAATATCAGGACAAGCTGGAGACGTTCAAGCCGAGCTATCCGGAAATGATGCAGATCAGCAATCAGATTGCCGAGATCGACCGGCAGCTCGCGACCGAGCTGAAAACGCTGAAAGCCTCCTACAAGGCGGCCTACGAGTCGTCGTTGAATCAAGAAAACGAGATGAGGCGGCGGGTCGAGACGCTGAAATCGGACGTGCTCGATCTGCAAAAGCGCAGCATCGAGTACAACATTCTCAAGCGCGAAGTCGATACCAACCGGTCGCTGTATGACGGTTTGCTGCAGCGCTACAAGGAAGTGGACGTTGCCGGCGGCGTCGGCGCCAATAACATCTTCATCGTCGACAGGGCGACGATGCCGGGCTCGCCGTCGTCGCCGAACCTGTCGCGTGCGCTGGTCATGTACGCGCTGTTCGGATTGGCCGCCGCGTTGGCGCTGGCGTTGTTCCTCGAGCACCTCGACGACACCGTGCGTTCGCCCGAGGATGTCGAGCGGATTTCGGGGCTGGTCACGCTCGGCATCATTCCGAAGATTGCGTCGGGCAAGACCACGGAAGCCGAATTGCAGGATCCGCGCTCGCATACCTCGGAGGCCTATCGGTCGCTTTGCACGGCGCTGCAACTGTCGACCGAGAGCGGCCTGCCGAAGACGTTGCTGGTCTCCAGCGCCGGTCCGGGCGAGGGCAAGTCGACCACCGCGCTGACGGTGGCGCGGCACTTTGCCAAAGTCGGCATGAAGGTTCTGCTGATCGACGCGGACATGCGCAAACCGACGCTGCACGCTAAAATGAATCTCGAAAATTCCATGGGCTTGAGCAATTACCTGACCGGCGCATGCGAGCCGCCGGAATTGCTGCAGCAGACCGATACGCCCAACCTGGCGTTCATGGGGTCGGGCCCGCTGCCGCCCAATGCCGCCGATCTGCTCGGCACCTCGCGGTTGTTGTCGTTGCTCTCGGTCGGCTCGGAAGTGTTCGATCTGATCGTCGTCGACAGCCCGCCGGTCATGGGGCTGGCCGACGCTCCGCTGTTGTCGAGCGCAGTGGCGGCCACGATCTTCATCGTCGGCGCCGGCCAGGTGCGGACCAAGCTTATTCGCGCGGCGGTCAAGCGTCTGCAGTTCTCGCGCGCGTCGTTGATCGGCACCGTCATCACCAGGTTCGATGTTCGCCACGGCTATGGCTACGGATACGGCTATGGCTACGGCTACGGCCAGAGCTATGGGCAGGAGGGCGACGGCGCCGAAAAGGCGGTGACGGCGGCCGGTGAGGCGCGGCAAGCGAAACTGACAAACGCCCGGGTGGACGGATGATGTCCGACAAGATGGCATTGCGGGTTGCCATCGATCTTTTGCACGTTCCCTCTCAGGTGCGGCTGGTGCGATCCGAGCCGTTGCCGCGGGGCGTGCCGGTGCTGCTGCGTATCGCGGCGGGCGACGACGCGGCGGAACGCGAGGCGGCCGACTTGACGGTTCGTTCTCGCGACGTGGTACGCCGCGCCGCCGCATTTTTCATCGAACAGATCCTGTTCGCGCCGGACACCGACAGTTATCGGGTGCTCGGCTCAGCGCCGCAGGCGAGCGCGGGCGAGCTGCGCGGCAACGCGGCGCTGCTTCTGAAATGGCTGCACCCCGACCTTGATCCTCACGGCGAGCGCTCGATCTTCGTCAGCCGGGTGACGGAAGCCTGGAACAATCTCAAGACGCCGGATCGGCGCGCTGCCTATGACGAGCTTCGCCGCTCCTCGAGCGAAAGGAAATCCCGCAACAAGGCGATGCGGCGCGGCAACAGAAAGAAATTCATCGCCGCGCTGCGCCGGCAGCAGGGGCGCGGCTCCGACGCGCCGTCGATGTATGGCGCGGAAAAAGTCGGATTTTTCCGTCGCGCGCTGTCGATGCTGCTGCAACGGCCGGTGTGATAAATTCGGCGGTGGGAGTTGCCGTCATGGGCGACGATTTGAACCTTCGTTTGATCGTCGCCGCATCTTTCGCCATATCTGCGCCGCCATTTTAGCTTTCCTCATCGCTTTGTGCCGGAGCCATGACAGTCAAGTTACGCCCGCAGCTCAAGCTTCGAACCGCCATCCTCGGGGCTTGCGCGTTGCTGTTGGCGTGGCTGGTGGTGTCGCGAAGCCTTGCCGCCTACCTTGCCGAGGTCGCGCCACAAGCTGCATTGCGGCTCAATGCCGGGCAGCCCGAGGCTTTGACAAATCTCGCCGATCGGATGCTCAACGACTCCGCCGGCACCGATGGCCGCGCCGACGCCTCAGCTCAAACCTCGGCCCCGCAAAAAGACGCCGGCACCGACACGGCGGGCGCCGCGGCCGGTGCAGGCACGAATTCCGCGCTGGCCAACCGCGCTTTTTCAGCCTTTGACCTGATCAGCCAGAAACAGAGCATCGATCTGCCCGCGGTCCGCGCCGCTGCGGAAGCCGGGCTGCGCAATGAGCCGCTCAATGCGCGCGCGCTGCGGCTCCTCGGCCAAGCGTCGGACGCCGCCAAGAACGACACCGACGCGGCGAACTTCATGCAGGCCGCCGCCAAATTGTCGCTGCACGACAACCTGACCGATTCCTGGCTGATGCTGAAGAGCTTCGCGGCAAAAGATTACCAGTCGACCGTCTATTACGCCGATATCCTGTTGCGGACGACGCCGGAATTGAGCCAATACGTCGTGCCGATCCTGGCGCGTATCGCCGAGGACAAAGGCTCTGCCGGCCTGATCAAGACCACGCTTGCCGGCGACCCGCCATGGCGCGATCAGTTTTTTCAAATGCTGCCCGCCAGCATCACGGACGCGCGCACGCCGCTGGATTTGCTGTTGGCGATGCGCACCAGCGCAAATCCGCCGTCGCCCGCAGACATCAATCGCTATCTCAATTTCCTGGTCCAGCACAAAATGTACGAGCTTTCCTATTACACCTGGCTGCAGTTTCTTCCGGCCGAAGAGCTGCGCAACGCCGGCTTGTTGTATAACGGCGGCTTCGAGATTGCGCCGTCCGGCTCGCCGTTCGACTGGATCATGCCGCAGGGCTCCGGCGTCACCGTCGATATCGAATCGAGGCCGGACGCCGACAGCGGCAACGCGCTGTCGCTGAACTTTCAATATGGCCGCGTGGAGTATGCCGGCGTCACGCAATTGATCATGCTGGCGCCAGGCCGCTATCATTTCACCGGCCGGTTCAAGGGCGAGCTGGTCGGGCCGCGCGGCCTGAAATGGCGGATCGCTTGCGCCGAGACACGTAGCGACCGCCTTGCCGAGGGGCCGATGATCAACGGACGGGTGCCGAGCTGGAGCGATACCGGCTTCGATTTCACGGTGCCGGCGCAAAACTGCCGCGCGCAATACCTTTCCCTTGAGCTCGACGCGCGCATGGCCTCCGAATCGTTCGTCAACGGCTCGCTATGGTTTGACGATTTGAAAATTTCACGTCTGGCAGGCCAATCAGGCCAGTAGCGGCAGGCCGGGGCGACTCGTCATGATGCGGACCGGAAGACGAGCGATCGGGATGTCGATGCGTGAGATTGCCATACGAGTACCGCGCATCAGACTGGTCGAGCTCGCCTCCGAACAGTTCAAGGACATGGCGTTGAGCGGGCCGTTCTGGCTCACCGCGTTGACGCTTTTGTTAGCGTTGCTGTTGGGCGGCGGCACGCGCAGCGGCTTTCTGTCGGATGCGCTGCTGCAATTGCTGGCAATTCCATTGCTGTTGTTGTCGGCATCGCGGCTTGGCGATCTGTTCTGGCGCGATCGGGCCAAGTTGCGGCAGGTGCGTTGGGAAATCGCCTTGTGTCTTGCGATCGTGCTGGTGCCGCTGATCCAGCTCGTGCCGCTGCCGCCCGTGCTTTGGACGCTGCTGCCGCATCGGGCGCCGCTGATCGCCTCGTTTGACGGTTTGGGGCACGGTTTGCCGTGGCTGCCGATCAGCGTTTCGCCGAATGCGACATGGCTCAGCGTTGCGGCATTGCTGCCGATGCTTGCCGTCTTCTTCGGCACGATTTTGCTCGGCTATCGCGAACGGCGCCTGTTGAGTCTTGGGGTGGTCGCGTTCGGCATCGTCAGCGCCTTCCTCGGCCTCCTCCAGATCGCACAAGGCCCTGCAAGCCGGCTGCGCTTTTTTTCCGTGACCAACGTGACCGAAGCCGTCGGCTTTTTCGCCAATCGAAATCATTTTGCCGCGTTTCTGTATGTGGTGCTGCTGTTTGCGGCGATCTGGGCGATCGATATCGGCTCTGCCGTCGGCCCCTGGCGCGATCGCAGGATATTCGAAGCCCGCTCCATCGTGACCATCACAGCAAGTTTTTTGGCTATCGTCATCCTGCTTGCAGCCGAGGCGATGGCGCGCTCGCGCGCCGGCATGATGCTGACCATGGTCAGCCTGGTCGGCGTCTATGGCCTGGTGCTGACGGACCGGCGGCGGCGTACTTTGAGCGCGACGCCTTTGAATTTTCTGTTCGCGGCGGCGGGAACGGCCTTCATATTGGTCGTCCAATTCGCGCTCTACCGGGTTTTGGCGCGGTTCAATACCGATCCGCTGGACGATCTGCGGCTGCAATTTGCCCGCACCACGATCGAGGCGGCATGGGCTTACATGCCGTTCGGCGCCGGAATGGGAACGTTCGTCCCGGTCTATGGCATGTTCGAGAAGCCGCAAGACCTGTTCTCGCACGCTTACATCAATCATGCCCACGACGACATCCTCGAGCTCTGGCTCGAAACCGGGATTTTCGGCATTGCGTTGATGGGGGCGTTCGCCGCCTGGTTTGTTTCACGGGCGGCAAAAATCTGGCGGCATGCCGCTGTCGGGGCGAACGAATTCGACCGCTCGCTGGCCCGCGTGGCGACCGTCGCCGTGGCGCTGATCGTCACGCATTCATTCCTCGATTATCCGTTGCGAACCGCGGCGATGACGGCAATCCTCGCCTTCGCCTGCGGCCTGATGGTCGAGACATTGGGTGTCGACACCCGAGCGAAGGAACGGCGCGTTAGCACATCGCGCGGCGCGGCAGTGCAAGATGCAGCGCCAAGGGTGCCGGCCGTTTCCGTTGGATGGCCGCCGGCAACCGCCGCGGACCAGGACGCCGCACCCTCGTATCATCCGCCGCGTCAGCGGCCCGCGCGGTGGGGCGACGATGTCGCGTGGCCGGAGGCCTGGCGCAAGGGCGGTGCCGGACAGGACGCCGGGCTCAAGAAAACCCCGGCTCAGGACCCCTCGACGCCGCCGGACCGCGATGAGAAATAGCCGCTCCCGGGTCGCGGCCCGACTGACGAATTCGGCTTAACCCTCGGATTTTATTGAGAAGTCGGCTCTGGGCGACCCTTGCTTGAGGCCCGCCATAAAGGCACAATGCCTATAGGTCGCCGGCACGGCAATCGCGTGGGTTTTCACCCGCGGTGCGGTAGCTTTTGACGAGTGGCTCGGCCGATCCGGCAACCTCTGCGACCCTGGGCAACCGGGGCCGCGATCGCGGCGCCCCGACACAATCTAAGCAGGCAATCAAACAAAATGTGCGGCCTTGCCGGCCTTTACGCGTATCACTACGCCGCCAATCCCATCGACTTGGCCGAGCTGCGCGCTATCCGCGATCACATGGCGGCGCGCGGCCCCGATGGCGAGGGCGAATGGCAGTCCACGGACGGCCGCGTCGGTTTCGGCCACCGGCGGCTCGCCATCATCGACCTGTCGGATCGCGCCGCGCAACCGATGGCCAGCGCCGACGGCAAAACCGTCATCGTCTTCAACGGCGAGATTTACAATTACCGGTCGCTGCGTTCGGGCTTGGAAGCGAAGGGATACGTTTTCCGCACCCAATCGGACACCGAGGTCTTGCTGCAGCTCTATGCGTCGAAGGGCGCGGCCATGGTGCGCGATCTGCGCGGCATGTTCGCCTTCGGTCTGTGGGATGGCGACAAGCAAGGCTTGCTGCTGGCCCGCGATCCTTATGGGATCAAACCGCTGTACTACGCCGATGACGGCTGGACCTTGCGGTTTGCCTCCCAGGTCAAGGCGCTGGTCGCGGGACGTCGCGCCGGCCTCGATCCGGATCCGGCCGGCTGGGCCGGCTTCTTCCTGTTCGGCAACGTGCCCGAGCCTTACACGATCTATCGCGATATCCGCGCCGTGCCGGCCGGCTCGACGTTATGGATCGACCGCCGCGGTCTGCATCAGCCCGAGCGCTATTTTTCTATTCCGCAAGTCTTTGCCGAGGCAGAGCGTTCGGCGACGAAGCCTGACGCGCAATCGCGCATCCGCGCGGCGCTCATCGACAGCGTGCGCCATCATCTCGTCTCCGATGTTCCGGTCGGCCTGTTTCTTTCTTCCGGCGTCGATTCCGGGGCGCTGCTCGGCTTGATGCGCGATGTGGGCCATGACGACGTCCATGCCATCACGCTGCGCTACGAAGAATTCCGCGGCCGGCACGACGACGAAGCGCCGTTGGCCGCCGTGGTTGCTCGGCAGTATGGCGCCAAGCACACGATCCGCACCGTGACGCAGGAGGAATTCCGCGCCGACTTGCCGAAAATCTTCACCGCCATGGATCAGCCGACCATCGACGGCATCAACACCTGGTTCGTCGCCAAGGCGGCGCGCGAGCAAGGTCTTAAAGCGGCGATCTCCGGCCTCGGCGGCGATGAACTGGTCGGCGGCTATCCGTCCTTCAACGATATTCCGCGCTGGGTGCGGTGGATGCGCTGGAGCGCGTGCGTGCCGTTCGCCGGCGAGGCGTTCCGTCGCGCGGTTTCCGCGGTCAACGATCTGGTGCCGTTGGCGCACCCGAAGATCGCCGGTTTCCTGAAATATGCCCGCACGTATGCAGGCGCTTATCTATTGCGGCGCGGCGTGTTCATGCCGTGGGAATTGCCCGATCTGATGGACCGAAAATTCATCCGCGAAGGTTTGCGGCGGCTCGACCCGGTCAGGCACATTGCCTCGATCCTTAAGCCTGAGCCGCGCACCGCATGGGGCAAAGTGGCGGCGCTCGAGTCGAGCCTTTATCTGCGCAACCAGCTTTTGCGCGATACCGATTGGGCCAGCATGGCGCATTCGCTCGAAGTGCGCGTTCCGTTCGTCGATGCAAGCCTCCTGCGAGCGGTGGCGACGGATTTCGCAGGCCTGCCGCCGGCAGCGGGAAAGCGTCTGCTCGCGGCCGCACCCAGCGCCGCCGTGCCGGACCAGATCGTCACGCGCGCCAAGACCGGATTTTCGACGCCGATCGAGCGCTGGCTGAAGGACGACGAGCGCATCCGGGGCTGGCAGCAGGTGCCGCGGCTGCGGCCGCAGAATTGCCCATGGGCGCGGCGCTGGGCCTATCAGGTGGCGCGGCCTTGATGATCGCATCGAAGCGATGAATGCGCTGGCACTGGTCACCGATGCATTCGGCAGCTCTGGCGGTATCGCCCAATACAACCGCGATCTCGTCGCGGCCTTGGCGGAAATTCCCGGTGCCAATCGGATCATCGTATTGCCGCGGCTTGGCGACGGTAACGGTGGCGCGCTGCCGCGAGGCGTGCGGCAACTCAAGGCGCAAGGCAACCGGCTATCGTACTCGCTCACGGCGCTTCGCGCTGCCGTCACGCTCGGGCCGTTCGATTTCGTGTTTTGCGGGCATTTGCACCTGGCGCCGCTCGCCGCATTGCTGGCCGCAGGTCTCGGCGTGCCGTTCTGGCTGCAATTGCACGGTTATGAAGCGTGGGACGACATGAAGCGCGCCGAACGCTGGTCGGCGGAGCGGGCAAAACTGATAACGTCGGTGAGCCGCTATACGCGGCGCCGATTTTTGTCGCTTGCGGGCGTGGACCCATCGTGCGTGGGCGTGTTGCCCAATACGGTCGACGCCGGCTTTGGCCCCGGCGCCAAATCGGATGTCTTGCTCGATCGCTTTTGCTTGCGCGGTAAACGCGTGCTGCTCACGGTCAGCCGGCTCGATCCGAACGAGCGCCGCAAGGGACATGACCGGGTCATCGCGGCTTTGCCGGCGATCGTGACGGCAGTGCCCGACGTCGTTTATCTCATCGCCGGACATGGCGCGGATCGGACAAGGCTGGAGGTGCTGGCGCAAAGTCTTGGCGTCGCCAACAACGTCGTCTTTGCCGGTAGCGTCGCGCCGGACGAGTTGCCGCAATTGTACCGGCTGGCCGATCTGTTCGTTATGCCCAGCACCCAAGAAGGTTTTGGCATCGTGTTCCTGGAAGCGGCGGCGTCGGGCCTGCGCGCGATCGGCGGCAATGCCGACGGCAGCATCGACGCGCTTGCCGACGGCGCCATCGGGGTCGCCATCGATCCGAATGACTCCGAAGCGCTGGTGCGCGCCATCGTGAACGGTCTCGAGGGCGGCGGACCCGATCCGTCCGGCGTCGGCCGCTTCCGCTTCGAGAATTTTTCCGGCCACGTTCGCGACCTGGTGAATGGCCATCTGCTGCCCGCCGCCGGCGCGGCCGGTACGGCCGGTGTAGCGCCATGAGCGAGCACGCCGGAGTGCCGATCGATCGTTTGCGCGAGTCCGAGCCGGCCGCGCCCGACGCCAGCACCACCAAGCTCGTCATCGAGCCGGGCATGACGGCCAAGAACTACTGGCGCGACCTCTGGCACTATCGCGAACTGATCTATTTCCTGGCGTGGCGCGACACCGTGGTCCGCTACAAACAGACCGCGATCGGCGTCGCCTGGGCCTTGATCCGTCCGGCGCTGACCATGCTGGTCTTCGTCGGCTTCCGCCGGCTCGTGGGATTCCCGCCGGGCAAGGTGCCGGATCCGATCCTGGTGTTCGCCGCCGTGCTGCCCTGGCAGTTCTTTTCCAGCGCGCTGTCGGAGTCATCGAGCAGCCTGATCGGCAACGCCAATCTGATATCGAAAATCTATTTTCCGCGCCTGCTCATTCCGCTGGCCGCGGTCGCCACTACGCTAATCGATTTCGCGATCACGTTCGCGCTCCTGGTCGCGCTGATGCTGTGGTACGGTTTCCTGCCGTCCTGGCAGATCGCGGCCTTGCCGTTTTTCGTCCTGCTCGCATTCGGCTTGGCTTTCGGCTCCGGCCTGTTTTTTGCCGCCCTCAATGTCGAGTATCGCGACTTCCGCTATATCGTGCCTTTCATCGTGCAGTTCGGGCTGTTCGTCTCGCCGATCGCGTTCTCTACCGCTGACGTGCCGGAGCGGTGGCGGTCGCTCTATGCGCTCAATCCCCTGGTCGGCATCATCGACGGCTTTCGCTGGTCCTTGCTGGGCGGGCAGGCGGCGCTCGATCTGCAGACGGTCTGGATATCGCTGGTCGTAACCACCGCGGTGATCGTCCTCGGCGTCTGGTATTTTCGGCGCATGGAACACAGCTTCGCCGACGTCATATGACAGTGCGCATGGAGACCAGCGAACCTGCCGTGTTGCGACCGCGCCCGCGCAGCGTGATGCGCCGCGTGTTACTGGCGCTCGTTGCCTGTATTGTCATATTGGGACTATGGGCGTGGCGTAAGCCGGCAACCTTGCTGCGTGGCGCCGCCGATCTGTGGATCGTCTCGGACGAGCCCGCGCCTGCCGACGCCATCGCGGTTTTCGGCGGCGGCCTTGAATATCGGCCGTTTGCCGCGGCCGACTACTATCGCCGTGGGCTAGCGCCGAAAATCCTGATCTCGAATATCGGTGCGACGCGGGCAGAAGAACTCGGCGTGTTGCAGTCGCACGTGCGGGCCAACAGCGAGGTGCTGCAGAAGCTCGGCGTGCCGGCAGCGGCCATCGAGCCGTTCGGCGATCACCTCTCCGATACCTTCGCCGAGGCGACCGCGCTGCACGAATGGGCGGTCCGCAACGGTGCCCACCGTATCATCGTGCCGACGGATATCTTCGCGACCCGCCGCCTGCGCTGGACGCTGCATCACGTCTTCGGCAATGACGCGGCGATCCTGGTGCCGGCAATAAACCCGCCGGAGTATCTGCGCGACAATTGGTGGAAGAATGAGCGCGGCGTCATTGGCTTTCAGAACGAAGTCATGAAATACCTCTACTACCGGCTCAAATATTGAATCGCCGCATGTCCGACGTCGCCGTCAGAGTGAACGACCTCGGTAAGAAATACCGAATCCGCCATCAGCGCCGCGAACGCTATGTCGCCTTGCGCGACGTCATCACCGACGGTTTTCGCAACGTGCTTCGCGGCAAGGCGAGCGGCGCGGCGCCGGCCACCGAGGACTTTTGGGCGCTCAAGGATGTTTCCTTCGAGGTCAAGCGCGGCGAAGTCGTCGGCATCATCGGCCGCAACGGCGCCGGCAAATCGACGCTGCTCAAGGTGATCAGCCGCATCACCGAGCCCAACGAGGGACGCATCGAGCTCACCGGGCGGGTCGCCAGCATGCTCGAGGTCGGCACCGGGTTTCATCCCGAATTGACCGGCCGCGAAAACATCTATCTCAACGGCGCCATTCTCGGCATGCGGCGCGCCGAGATCAAACGGCGGTTCGATGAGATCGTCGCCTTCGCCGACGTGGAGAATTTTCTCGATACGCCGGTCAAGCGGTTCTCCTCGGGCATGTATGTGCGGCTGGCATTCGCGGTCGCGGCGCATCTGGAAACCGAAATTTTGATCGTCGACGAGGTGCTCGCGGTCGGCGACGCCGAGTTTCAGAAAAAGTGTTTGGGAAAGATGTCGCAAGTCGCGGAAGGCGGCCGCACGGTGCTGTTCGTCAGCCACAATATGGGATCGATCCGGCGCCTGACCCGCCGCGCCATCCTGTTGGACCATGGCAAAGTCGTGACGGATGCCGCGGTCGAAACCGCAATCGACAGCTATCTCAAGCAGGCGGCCGAAGGAATTTCGGGCGGCGTTTACCTGCGACAAACGCCGCGCCCGGCGGACCGGCCGTTCTTCGTCAATCGCGTGACGACGCGCACCGAACCGAAGAGCGATCCGTCAAGCCAGTTCGATTGCGATCACCCGATTGCGATCTGCGTCGAATACATGGCAATGCGGCCGGTTCCGGGTCTCTACGGCTATTTGCAACTGCAGCGGCTGGACGGCACCGTCATTTACGAGGGCGACAGCAACGACGCCGGCGTCAATCCGTTCGACCGGCTGCCGGCGGGTTCGGGCACGGCATGCATTACCGTTCCGGGGCGGATCCTGGGCGCCGGCACCTACCAGATTTATCTCAGTTTTGCCTCGGGCTTCGACCCCGCGGGACCGGAAATCGACTCCCCCGGCGTGGTCGGCGAGTTCAGGCTGGACGATACCAGCACGCGGCGCGGCAATCGCCGCAACGGATTTCTGTCGCTGAAACTGCCCTGGCAGATGGTTATGGAGCGGCAATGAGTTGCCTCGCCAACAGCAGCATTCTCCTCACCGGCGGTACCGGCTCGTTCGGGCAAGCGTTCGCCGCGATGACGCTTGCGAAATTCAATCCCCGCCGGCTCGTGATCTATTCGCGCGACGAGATGAAGCAATGGGAGATGGCGCGGCAATTCGCCGATGACCGGCGCGTGCGCTTCTTCATCGGCGACGTGCGCGATGCCGGCCGGCTGACGCGGGCGCTCGACGGCGTCGACTATGTGGTCCACGCCGCCGCGCTCAAAATCGTTCCGACCGCGGAATACAATCCGTTCGAATGCGTCAAGACCAACATCATCGGCGCGATGAACCTGATCGACGTCTGCATCAATCGCGGCGTCAAACGGGTGGTCGCGCTGTCGACCGACAAGGCGAGCAGTCCGATCAACCTGTATGGCGCGACCAAGCTCGTCTCCGACAAGCTGTTCGTCGCCGGCAACGCCTATGCCGGCGGGCACGATACGCGGTTTGCCGTGGTGCGCTACGGCAACGTGATGGGCTCGCGCGGTTCCGTCATTCCGCTGTTCATGTCGCTTGCCGGGCAGGGCCCGCTGCCGATCACCGACCCGCACATGACGCGCTTCATGGTCAAGCTGGAGCAGGGCGTCGAACTGGTATGGCAGGCCTTCGACGACATGGAGGGCGGCGAAATCTATGTCCGCAAAGCCCCGTCCATGAAAGTCGTCGATATCGCCCGCGCCATCGATCCGAAAGCGGAGCCGCAGATCGTCGGCATCCGCCCCGGCGAGAAACTGCACGAGCAGATGATCAGCGCCGAGGATGCGCCGCACACTTACGAATACGACACCTACTACAAGATCGTGCCGGCGATTAATTCGTGGGGCAACGAGACCCGCGTCAAAAGCGGCCGGAAAGTCTCGCCGGATTTCGTTTACACGTCGGACACAAATGCCGAATGGATATCGGTCGAGACGTTGCGCGCCTGGATCGACGCCAATCGCAAGGCCATGGGATGACATGACCGTGCCGCACATTTCCTATGGCCGGCAGGATATCCGCGCGGAAGATGTCGAAGCGGTCGCGTCGGTCTTGCGCTCCGACTGGCTCACCCAAGGGCCTACGGTACCGCGGTTCGAGGCGGCGCTGGCCAAGCTTTGCGGCGCCGAACACGCGGTCGTCGTCAACAGCGCCACCTCGGCGCTGCATATCGCCTGCGTGGCGCTGGGGCTGGGACCGGGTGACCGGCTGTGGACCTCGCCGAATACATTCACCGCTTCGGCGAATTGCGGCCTCTACTGCGGCGCGCAGGTCGATTTCGTCGACATCGATTTGCGCTCAGGCAACATGAGTGCCGATGCGCTCGCCGCCAAGCTCGAACAAGCCGATAGCGAGGGCTTGCTTCCCAAGATCGTCGTGCCGGTGCATTTCGCCGGCCAATCCTGCGACATGCGGCAGATCAAGGCGCTCGGCGAACGTTATGGTTTTCGGATCATCGAGGACGCCGCGCACGCCGTCGGCGGCAAGTATCTCGGCGCCCCGGTCGGCGATTGCCGCTACTGCGACGTCGCCGTCTTCAGTTTCCATCCGGTCAAGATCATCACCACCGGCGAAGGTGGCGCCGCACTGACCAACAATGCCGAACTTGCCGCGCGCATGGCTCGCCTGCGCAGCCACGGAACCACGAACGATCCGGCACGGATGCAGGGCAGTTCCGACGGTGCCTGGTATTACGAAGTCGGCGAGCTCGGTTGGAATTACCGCATGACCGACATCCAGGCTGCGCTGGGGTGCAGCCAGATCGAGCGGGTCCACGACTATGTGGCGCGGCGCGCGGCGCTCGCCGAACGCTACCACCGGCTCCTCGCCAATAGCGGGCTGACGCTGCCGTGGTGCGATCCCGACTGTGCGTCGGCATGGCATCTCTATGTTGTCGGCTGGAACGAGGAGGCGTTCGGCATATCCCGCGCCGGTGCCTTTGCCAAACTGCGTGCCGCCGGAATTGGCGTTCAAGTCCATTATATTCCGCTGCACACCCATCCCTACTTCCGCAAGCTCGGCTTCCGGCCGGGTCAATATCCGAACGCCGAAGCGCATTACGCGCGCGCCATCACGATCCCGCTTTATGCCGCACTGACCGACGCGCAGCAGGATACGGTGGTCGATCAGATTTTAAAGCTCGTGGCTTAGGATGATCGTCGCCGTCATTCCGGCGCGCGGCGGCAGCAAACGCATTCCGCGCAAGAATATCCGTCCGTTCGCCGGCAAGCCGATCATCGCCTATTCGATCGCGGCCGCGCGCCAATGCGGCCTGTTCGATCGCATCATCGTCTCCACCGACGACGAGGAGATCGCCGGCGTGGCGCGCGATTGCGGCGCAGAAACGCCGTTCCGGCGGCCGCCCGAATTGTCGGACGACCACACCGGCACCAATCCGGTCACGGCGCACGCGCTGACCTGGCTCGCCGATCACGGCCAGGACGCCGAATTCGCCTGCTGCATCTACGCCACGGCGCCGTTCATCCAGCCCGGCGATCTCCGGGGCGGCTACGACGCGCTTGTGAGAACCGGCAAGAGTTTCGCGTTTACGGTGACCAGCTACGACTTTTCGATTCAACGCGCGATCCGTGTGATGCCTGGCGGCGGCGTCGCGCCGTTCTTTCCGCAGTGGATCAATTCCCGCTCGCAGGATCTCGACGCGGCGCATCATGACGCGGGGCAATTCTACTGGGGCCGTGGCACGGCATTTCGTTCCGGGCTTGCCCTGTTCGCGGCAGACTCGGTTGCCATCCTGCTGCCGCGCCATCGTATTCAGGACATCGATACGCCGGAAGATTGGACCAGGGCCGAACTGATGCACGCCGCCCTCGTTGCCAACGGCGAAATCGACAAGCCGGTTTGGACGGCGCGATGAGGCGCGCGCGGTCCAGGCCATCGTCATTAACGCTCGTGAGCATATACCGCTTGCCCAAACGGGCTCCCCGGCTGCTCCACACCTTGCTGCAAGAACGCGAACCGCGCGCCAATATCAGCCATCGTGCCATGCCGAACTGGAAGCAGCACTGTAAATTCATCGCGCGCCGACCGTACGCCGCTTGGTATTTGATCAAATTGCGCAAAGACTATGTCGGCGCGATCTATCTCACGTTGATGAACGAAATCGGAATCGCGGTTTTCAAGCAATGGCGTAAACGCGGCGTCGGCCCGGCGGCGCTTCGCCTGTTGATGCGAAAGCATGGACGGCGCCGCTACCTGGCCAACATCAATCCGCGTAATGGAGAATCGATCCGCCTATTCAGGAGCATCGGATTCCGCATCATCCAGCACACCTACGAATTGCGGGCGTAACGCTTTTCCATATGGCACCGAGCATCACCATCGCAGGTCGTATGATCGGCCGAAGCCATTCGCCGTATATCATCTGTGAACTATCGGCCAATCATAACGGCCGCATCGAGCGTGCGCTCGATCTGATCGAAGCGGCTGCCGCCACGGGCGCCGATGCAGTCAAGATTCAGACCTACACCCCGGACACACTGACCATCGCGCACGATGCGCCGGAGTTTCGCATCCGCGGTGGATTGTGGGACGGCTATACGCTCTACGACCTCTATCGGGAAACCTACACGCCATACGAATGGCATCCTGCTCTGGTGCGGCGCGCCAAGCTGCTGGGCATCACGATGTTCTCGACGCCGTTCGACGAAGGCGCGGTAAAGTTGCTCAGCGACCTGGCCATGCCGGCATATAAGATAGCCTCGTTCGAGATCGTGGACCTGCACCTGATCGAATGCGTCGCGCGTCAAAAAAAGCCGATGATCGTTTCGACCGGGATGGCGAGCAAGGCGGAGATTGCCGAGGCGGTGGAGACGGCGCGCCGCCATGGCGCCGAAGAGCTTGTTCTGTTGCATTGCGTGTCATCGTATCCGGCCCGATTCGAGCAAGCCAATTTGCGCACGATTGCCGACCTGGCCGACGACTTCGGCGTGGTCGTCGGACTTTCCGACCACACTCCCGGCACCGCCTGCGCGGTCGCTGCCGTGGCCGTCGGCGCCAGCGTCATCGAGAAGCATTTTACGCTTCGACGTGCCGACGGCGGTCCGGATGCCGCGTTCAGTTTGGAGCCTGATGAATTCAAGCGGCTGGTCGAAGATTGTCGTGCCGCCTGGTTGTCGCTCGGACATGCCGGCTACGAGCGAAGCACGGCTGAGCGCGAGAATCTGATGTTTCGACGCTCGCTTTACATCGTCAAGGATGTGGCCGCCGGTGAAGAACTGACGTCACGGAATATCCAATCGATCAGACCCGGTTTTGGACTGGCGCCGAAACATTTACCTGAAATCCTCGGACGGTGCGCAGCGCATCCGCTCAAACGCGGCGATCCCCTGCGTTGGCAAGACATCGCAGGCGTGACTGAATGACGACGCAACGGCGGGCCGCTTGGCAGGCGTGGCCGAGGAGCGTCCCTTCGACCAACCCCGATCACTGACAATGCAAGACTTCGGATCGTCGATGCACGCCTTGGCCACGCGATTGTTTCCAATCTGCCGGAGCCTGACCGGAAACGGCGTTCGCCAAACGCTCGATATCATTCGCGAACAGCTTCCGGATTTGAGCGTTTACGAGGTGCCGAGCGGCACGCGATGCTTCGACTGGACCGTTCCCGACGAATGGAATATCCGCGGCGCCTATATCGTTTGCCCCGACGGCCGCAAAATCGCGAATTTCGCCGACAATAATCTGCACGTGGTGGGTTATTCGGAACCGGTCGATCGAACCGTCGCGCTCGGCGAATTGCAAAACCACTTGCACTCGCTCCCCGACATGCCGGACGCCATTCCCTATGTCACGAGTTACCACAACCGCACCTGGGGTTTTTGCCTGAGCGAGCGCGAGCGTGCCGCTTTGCCGGAAGGCAGCTACCGCGTCGTCATCGACAGTATGTTGGCGCCCGGAAACCTCACCTATGCCGATTTGGTTCTCCCCGGCCACAGCAAAAAAGAAATTTTTGTCTCCACTTACGTGTGTCATCCCTCTTTGGCCAACAACGAGTTGTCAGGGCCGGTGGTGGCCACGGCGCTCGCCAAATGGGCGGCCGAGCGGCACGACCGGCGCTACACGTATCGTTTCGTCTTTATCCCCGAGACCATTGGCTCGATCCTCTATCTCAGCCGCCATCTTGAACACCTCAAAGCGCATGTGATCGCCGGCTTCAACGTCACTTGCGTCGGCGACGAGCGGAGCTATTCGTATCTGCCGTCGCGCCAGGGCGACACCTTGGCTGATCGTATCGCGCGACGCGTGCTGCGGCAGCGCGCGCCGGACTACAAGCGCTATGATTTCCTCGCCCGCGGCAGCGACGAGCGCCAGTACTGCGCGCCGGGGATCGATCTGCCCATCGTATCGGTTATGCGTTCCAAATACGCGGAGTATCCAGAGTATCACACGTCGAAGGACGACCTCACTTTGATCACGCCGGCCGGCCTGCAGGGCAGCTTTGAAGTCTTGCGCGATTGCTTCACCGCGCTTGAGACCGAACCCCGCTATCGCGCGACCGTTCTCGGCGAGCCGCAGATGGGCAAGCGCGGCCTTTATGCGACGCTCGGCGCCCGCGGCGTCAGCGCCGCCGTGCGCATGCGCATGAATATCTTGGCCTATTGCGACGGCAGTCATTCCGCTGCCGACATCGCGGAAATCCTCGGTGTCCCTTCGGGCGAGCTTGTCCCCTTCGTCGATGAGCTGGTCGAGCATAGGCTCATCGCACCGATCGATGAATGATCGCTTGAAAATTTCCACCGTTGCGCTCGAATCTGTCGAGCGGTGTCCCTTGTGCAAGGCTGCCGAGCGCACATTGTTCGAACGCGCGGCGAGCCCGCCCGAGCAAATCCACCTGATGCGCTGCGACCAATGCGGCTTCATTTATACCAGCGCCGTGGTGCCGTCCGGCGACGTGGCGCGCGTCTATGAGGCCTACAATGCCGCGCGCGATGCCGAAAACGCGCAGTTGCGCGCCCAAAGACTGCAAATGTACAAAATCGACGTCGCGTTCACGCGCCGTTTTCTCCGCCCAGGCGACGCGCGGATGCTCGACGTCGGCTCGGGCACCGGCGATTTTTTCGCGCAATTTTCGGGCGAGTTCGAGCTGCACGGCGTCGAAGTCGATGCCGCCGCTCGCGCTGCATGCGCCAGGGCGCATCCCGCTTTGCGGCTCTATGCGGGCCTGGCTGCGATACCGCGGAGCATCGCATTCGACGCCATAGTTTTCCGCGGCACGCTGCAGTACATGTCGGATTTGCACGGCGTTGCCGCATGGTGCTCGGACCGCCTGCGCAGCGGCGGACTTCTGTTCGTTCTTGCTACGCCAAATGCGGAATCGATCCTCGCGCAGATGCAGCGCGAACAGTGGGTCCTCGCCAACAAGGTGGAGCATCGGTACTGGTTTACGCGCCGCCATCTGCTGCAACTTTTCGGCGATCGCTTCAGTCTCGTGGCTTATGATCTTCCGTATCTCGGCACGCCGTACGAAGACTATTCGAGCGATCTCAGAAAAATTATGGCAATGATCGATAATCCTCTGGCTGGGATGGAGGCAGTGCCGTTCTTCGGATCGGTGATGAACGTCGTCTTGAAAAGATTATGATGATTGCTCCAGCAGCTGGCGCCGAAAGCGGGACGATGCAAGCGCCGGCCATCGCAGATGGCGGACACTTACGCAATTCGGCCGTATCGGGAGGTATCCCGATTGCTCCGTCAGCGCGCATTTTCACCACCTGCGACGTCACACATCTCCTCGTGATCCAGCATCTGCGGAGGCACCTGGCGGCAGGGTCGATCAGGGACTACCTCATTTGGTATCCCACGGAAAATAATCAGGCTATCGACCAATTCATGACCTCGATCATTTCGAGCGCGGACTTCGCGGACAGTCTCGATATCCGGCACGGGGCGTCATTGCAGCCGCGCACGCACGGCCTCATGCAATGGTTGCTCGAATCGCCGCGGCGCCTGCGGGCGGACGCGACGATGCTGCGCCGTTGGATGGATCGCAACGGTATCGCTGAGGAGACTGCCGAACTTTGGACGGCCGAACCTTTCCATTTCAACGTCATTTTTGCGCGGGGGATGCTGCGGCGCGCGACTCATGTCAAAATTCCGCACTGCTTCAATTTGGAAGACGTGATGTCGCCGGGCCTCAAAGACAACACGGAAGCGCCGTGGCGGGAGGCGTCATGGGCGAAGAAACATATCTATTTTCCATGGCTGCGCTGGACGTCTGGGATGAACATGCGTCTCGACAAGATCGTTTATGATCGCGCCTACACGTTTGCCGCGCCGAGCCCTTGGAGCGCAAACAGCGTCGATCTGTCGTCCTTGATATCGGTGGATGCATTCGCGAGCACATATCGCAGCCTGCCGTCCGCGATGCGCGCCGAAGTCGATGCCGCGCTCGAGTCGATTCGGGCCGGCGCCAAGCCGCTGGTGCTGTTGCTGCTGTTCGGCTTTGGCGCCGGCGACGAATTCCGGGAGCTGTACCAACGGTCCATCGCGCGCCTCTTTACCGAGCACGCGACGGAACTGCAAAACTGCACGCTGGCGGTGAAAGTGCACCCCAACACCGAAGGCGATCAGGAACGTATTTTCACCGAATGGCTGAAAGCGAACGTTCCCGCCCAAATCCATGAGATCCGCCACCGGTTGAATTTGGAGTTCATGTTGCCGCAACTTAAACCGGACTATGTCATGGCCGGGCTTTGCGGCAGCTTGCCGGTCGTCAGAGACCTTGGCGCCGGGCGGCCGATCATGCTGGCCGAGTGGCTGGAGTATTATCTTGCGGAAAACCCCGGCGAGCGGCATGCAGTGACGCAATTCCTGCGTGGGATCGAGATTTGGTAGCGGATGACCGTGGGTTTCCAAATCCGGCGCGCGTGCAGTCGCGGGCCACTGTGCTGAAGCTCTTTTACGACGAGCCCGAAGGCGACCGCTGGCTGCCGTTCGATCGCTATCCGAGGCGGATCCTGCGCCGGCTGCTGAAGGGTAAGCCGGTGATCTGGGGCCACAGGCGGATATTTCTCAACCTCTGCGCCGGCCTCGATCGCATTGGCGTGCGATATAGCGTCAACGATTATCGATGGGCCAGGCGCAATCCCGCGGCGCTCGCCTGCATTGTCGGCAAACCATACGTGCTCGACCTGATGCAATGGAAAAACCCGATTCTGTTCGGTCCCAACGGGTATTCGCATCCACTGGAGGATCCGAATTTTCTTGATCGGTTGCCGATCAAAAAGATCCTTGTCCTTGGGCCCTGGCACAAAGCGATGTGTCGACCCTACTGGGGCGAGACGGTCGAGGCATGGGAGGCGGGAATTGAAACCGACATCTGGCAACCGACCGATGCTTCGCGCAAAGATACCGACGTATTGCTGTACGACAAGGTCCGCTGGGAACACGATCGCTACGAGACATCGCTGATCGACCCGATCCGAGCGTTGCTTCGTGCGCAAGGCCGCTCGGTTTGCGAACTCCGCTACGGCTTCTATCGCGAGGACGAGCTTCGTGCCGCGCTCGTGCGATGCAAGACCATGATCTTCCTGTGCGAGCACGAGACGCAAGGGATCGCCTATCAGCAGGCGCTGTCTTGCGGCGTGCCGATTCTGGCCTGGGACCGCGGCGGTTTTTGGCAGGACCCGGAATTTTATCCGCACCGGGTCAAGTTTGCTCCGGTCAGCTCGGTGCCGTATTGGGACGATCGGTGCGGAATAAAATTTGCATCGATCGAAGAGTTCGACGACGCGTGGCGGCGGTTTTGGGACGGGTTTCTATCGGGCCGCTACGATCCGCGAGCTTATATCCTCGAGAACCTCACGCTGGAGAAATGCGCGCAAAACTATTTGCACCAGGTGCAAAGCGTATCCGGCGGCTGAGCGCGATATCCGGCAACGTCGAGATGGCGATGACTGGGATGTTCTGGTGCTAAATCAAAGCTACGGCTTCATTCTCAGGCTTCCCGGCTTCAAGGGGAAGTCGAGGATCGAAGCCATGTTTCGCGCGCTCTTAAAGCCGCATATTTCGACGGTCCATCATGACATCCGCATGGAGCTCGATCCCGAGGAATGGCTGCAAATCGACCTGCGGGCTGTGGGCCATCTGGAGCCGAGGACGACCGCGCTGTTCGGGCGGATTCTGCGGCCCGGCGATAGCTACGTCGATGTCGGCGCCCACGTCGGCTACCATTCTCTTGTCGCCGCGCGTCTGATCGGTGAGGGCGGACGCATAGTCTCCATCGACCCGCAGCCTTATAATTGCGCCAAAATCCTCACCAACGCCGAGCTCAACGGCATGACCAACATCGTCGTCGTTGCCGCCGCCGTTGACGAAGCCGACGGTTTCACGTCGCTAAAAAATCAAACGCGGCAGGACAGGGCAAGACTCACATTGGCGAGCCCCGGCGTCAACGACTGCGCGCTCACATTCGTCGTGCCGAAGATCACGCTGCGCTGGCTGCTCGAGACCTACGATCTGCGGCCGGTGAATTTGTTGAAGATCGACGTGGAAGGTTTTGAACTCGAAGTGCTCAAGAGCGCGGGCGACACCATCCGGGTGATCGAGAATATCGTGTTCGAGATCTTGCCCGGCGAAGATGCCGAGAAGACGCGCACCATCGAACGAACATTGCGGGATTTTGGCTTCCAAATGTTCGATGTCGACGGTGCCGCATGGCGGCCTGGACAAGCCTGCGTTGAGAACAATGTCTGGGCGCGGCGGTCCTGAGCGGGCCGCGCCAGGTGTTTCGACAGTCCGCTCAGCGTGCCGGCGCACCTTGAAAAAGAAAATCAAAATAGCCATCGCGCGCTTTTGGGCCGGAGCCGCCGCTTCGGACATCGTCGATACGGTGCTGCCGGACCTGAAGCCGTTCTTCGATTTCGAGCCGTCGGCGTCGCCGCAGGTGGTCTTGTACGGGCCTTATGCAGGGGAACTGCCGAAGGGGACTTACACCAAGGTCTTCATCGGCTGCGAGAACGTACGGCCACTCATGACAGAATGCGATTGGGCCTTCGGCGTCCTGCACGAGGACAATGTCCGCCATCCGCGTTACATGCGTCTCCAGCGCTGGGGCGACGATTCCCATCTGCTCCAGGTTGAGAAAGACTGGAGCGAAATTCTGCGCGCAAAGACACGCTTTTGCGTTTTCCTATATGGCAATCCGTTTTTCTATCGCGAAGCGTTCTTCCGGGCGCTATCGCGCTACAAGCCGGTCGATGCCCCAGGACGCGCGATGAATAACATGCCGGGCATCGATCCGGTGCCTGGACAGATCGACTGGAAGGTGAAGGTCGAGTTTTTGCGCGCCTACAAATTCGTCGTCGCCTTCGAGAACAGCTCGGCACCCGGCTACAACACCGAAAAGCTCACCCACGCGATCGAGGCCGACGCGATGCCGATCTACTGGGGCGATCCGGAGATCGGCCGCTCGTTCAACCCCGGCCGCTTCATCAATGCGCACGACTATCTGCCCAGGCCGCGCCGGCTGTTGCCGCGGCTGTCCTATGCTGCGCATTCCATCCGCAACGGTGCCGCACCGACATTCCTGCAAAAGGTCGGCCGCCGCATCAACGGTCATGCAAGCATATTCGAGCAGCGCATCTGGGCAGCGGCGGGATTTGACGCGCTGGTGCAACGGGTCGTCGCGCTCGACCGCGATGACGATCTATACCTTGCCCACCTGCGGCAGCCGTTTCTCATCGGCAACCGGCTGCCGGACCGCTCGGCCTGGATCGCGCGGTGGCAGGATATTTTCACGTCGGCGGTCGAACCTTGACGTTTCTCATCATGTTCTGCCGTCGTCATTTTATAGCTTCGACGTATAGACTTTCGGTCTGCCGATCGCGCAAATCGGGCGGAGGGCATGAGCTCGCCGACTTATTGTATTCTTGCAGCCGCACGTCCTCGAAGCCGGCCTCCTTCATGTGGAGATCAAGCGTTTCATAGTCATAAGCGTATTTATGTTCGAAGCCTTGGCGAAAGACAGCGTTGATTAATTCCATCTTGGTTTTATAGATGTTGGGAAGCCATGCATCTTGGTATCCATCGCCGCGGGGAATAAGTGGCCGTATGGGCACTAAGCTGTTCCAGGAAGCGTTATAGAGCGACACAAATCGCCCAGCATCAGGTACGACAATTCGCAGTACACCGCCTTCTTTCAAACACCTGTGGCACTCGGTTAAGAATTGAAAGCTCTCTGTCTTATATTCGAAATGCTCAAAAACGTGCTCGGCGAAAATGAACTCTGCGGAGTTATCGTCAAACGGCAGCGATTTTCGGCAATCCCAAAAATCGACGTTGGGAAAACCCGCAATGTCCAGGTTAACGTAGCCGTCAATTGCTTTTGAGCCGCAACCAACGTTAACGCGTATGTCAGTCCTGCCTCGAAACTTCGAACCAGACCGCCATCGGGCGATTGCGAACTTCAAGGTCGTGGTTGCTTCGAAGTCGGCCTGTCTCGCAAGGGGAAGCGGCAAAATTCGATCCACGACTCGCCCCAATGCGGAGTGGATTAGACTTATGCCGACAAATCCGAAGAATGACCGACGCAAGCCGCTTCGCTCCGATATGCACGGCCGAACTGGCTGCCGTTGCGTGCTACGATAGACTCTAAAGCGGTGACGAGCCTAATTCAAGCTGCCTGAGATTCAAGGCTGGCCATTGCGTTGACGTGGACGGTCCATAAAACTGTCCGCAACTATAAGCTCCTGCGGGCGGAAATGTCATCGCGAGCGATCCGAAAGATTGGCCGGCCAACCCTGATGGATGCCGTCAAAGTTTATAAGTTCGGACCCCGCATCGCGACACTGGATGGTTGGCGCGGGATCAGTATTTCGCTGGTCGTCGTCGGGCACCTCTTCGATCGGCGCTATCATACTGAATCGTTTTCCTTGATCGAACGTCTCATGTTTCATCTATCGATTTGGGGCGTGAACATCTTTTTTGTGATTAGCGGTTACATCATCACCAAATTGGCGCTGCGTGAATATGACGACGGCGGCATTTTTTCCGTTCGAAATTTCTATTTGCGGCGCTTTTTCCGTATCATTCCGCCTTTCTTTCTCTATCTGGGCTGCATTGCGCTCGCGAGCAGATATTCAATGATCGTGCAGCCATATTCGGGCATCGTCGCGGCGGCAACCTTTACCTGTAATTGGCCGCCAATGGACTGCGACGGATTTGTAGGACATACCTGGTCACTCGCTTATGAGGAGCAATTTTACGTCGTATTTCCGGCGCTATTTGCTTTGACCTGCGCCTACTCGAGGCAGGCCTTCGCCATTTTGCTTGCATGCCTGATGGTGTTTCCCTTTATACGCTACTCCCTTCATTTGGAAGGGACCTGGCGAGCAGTGGCCGCTCTCTCAGCGAAATTTTCATTCATCTGTATCGGTACGGTGCTGGCGGTCAACGAAGGCAAAATAAGGCAGCTTTCGAAGCATCCGAATGCAAATCGCATTTCGAGCGCCGTCTTCTCGCTCCTCGCTGCGCTCTTGTTGCTGAATGCCATGCCGATCGCGGCATCGATGGTGCACATAGTGTCTTCACTCAACGATATCGTTCTGCCTCTTGGGATTGCGTGGCTGGTAGGAATTACCGTCCATCAGTCGAATTTTTTCACCAGGGTCCTGACAGCGCCCCCGCTGCTGTTTATTGGCACCATTTCTTACAGTCTTTACCTATGGCAACAATTATTCACTGCGCCTCCTTCGGACTATTTGATACAAAGTTCGCTGTTTAGCGCTCCGTTGATGTTTGTTGCCGCAACGCTGTCTTATTTTTTTGTGGAGCGCTATTCGAAGCGGCTCGGTGCCCGGGTTCTGAGACGTTTTAGATTAATTCCGGATACTCACGTAACGTAATATCGTTCTGGAAATGCAGGCCGATGCATAACAATCAAATACCTGTTGTCGCTGGGCCGCGATCACAAAAATCCATCTTCACCATCGCGACAGGATCCGATGTGTACTTGCGCTACGCCTTTAATCTGGCCAGATCCTTCGCATTGCATAATGATGTCGAGCAAACGTCGTTTTATGTCGTCACCGACCTGCGCTGCGTGCCGCCAGCCGATCTGTCGTTTGTGCGCTCCATTGATCTTCCAGGCGAGATTGCGAGCAAGGGGCTAAGCGCAAAATTGTATCTGGACGTCCTTGCGCCCACTGAAATGTCTCTCTTTCTCGATTCGGACTGCCTTGTATTTCGCAACCTGGAATTTATTTTTGATAGATTTCGCGGCCATCCCGTCTCTGTTATAGGAGTGGCCGTGGCCGATGGCGACTGGTGTGGTCCTTCCGCCGAGGACCTATGTGCGCAATTCGGCTTCGCAAGCATGCCGAGATTCAACGGGGGTCTCTACTACCTGGAGAAGGGCGCTCTCGCGACCGGCGTCTACCAGACCGCGCGGCAGCTGCAGTCGCGGTACGATGCATTGGGTTTTCATCGCCATCGAGGGTGGATAAACGAGGAACCATTGGTTTCTCTTGCCATGGCCATTCATTCGCAAGTTTCCATCGCGGACGACGGCTGCATCCTGAGCGACCTTGCGGCCGGCCTGGACCACACCGACATCAATGTGCTTGATGGGAAAAGCGTTCTGTATAATCCGCCGCCGCCTTCGACTCGGCACAAATGGTGGCAGGAGACACGTGGACCCTACAGTCCCGCGGTGGTTCACTTTGCCGACGGGTTTCCCTATGATCGGGAATCTTTCAAGCTTGCCCTTAAGTTCACTACGCCGCTTCCCGATGAGGTCATAGGACTGCTGGCGTTTTTGCGTTATTCGGCGCCGTACTGGAGCAAGAACGCCGTCAAATCGGTCCTGCGGCCAACGTACAAACGACTGTTTGGACACCGTTCCGCTCAACCGAGCGATCGGCCCCGCAACGAGAAAAGTCTTTAGACGCGTCTCATTGTGGCATCGACGCAAAAACTTCAAACGAGACCGTCGCCCCGGGTCAGTATCATCATTCCGTGCCGTAACGGCGCGGCGTGGCTCGGCGAGGCCATCGAGTCCTGCCTCCGCCAGAGCTGGCCGAACCTGCAGATCATCGTGGTGGACAACGGCTCGACCGACGGCAGCCTCGACCTGGCAAAACGTTATGAAGCGATCACCGTGCTGACGTGCGAGCGGGCAGGGGCCAGCGCCGCGCGCAATGTCGGCCTGGCCCATGCCGACGGCGATTTGATTCAGTTCCTCGACGCGGACGACCTGCTCGACGCCGAAAAGATCCGCTTGCAAATCGGGCGCCTCGACGCGGCGCCTGCGGCATCGGTTGCTTCCGGCGCCTGGGTGCGGTTCGCGCACGATCCACGTGAAGCCGTGTTCACGCCCGAAGCGGTGTGGCGCGATTTTGCGCCGGAAGATTTTTTGATCGCGTCGTGGCTCGGCGGCGGCATGATGCCGAATTTTGCCTGGCTCACGCCGCGCGCGGTGATCGAGCGCGCCGGGCCGTGGAATGAAACGCTGAGCGTCTACGATGACGGCGAATTTTTCTGCCGCGCCGTGCTGGCGTCGTCGGGCATCGTGTTTTGCGCCGACGCGCGGGGCTATTATCGATCCGCGGGCGCGCTGACGCTGAGCAAGCGGCGCGACGGCGAGGCGCTCGCCTCGGCATTGCGCGCCATCGACCTGTCTTGCCGGCATCTCATGCAACGGTGCAACTCGGCGGCGGCCGCAAAGGCTTGCGCCACGCATTACCAGCGCTTCGCCTATGATGCCTATCCGCAAGCGGCGGACCTGGTGGCGCAGGCGGAAAAGCGCGCCGTGGAGTTCGGCGGCAGCGATTTGCGGGCCGGCGGCGGCCCGGCGTTTCGGATGCTGGCGCGCGCCTTGGGGTGGAAGCTCAGCAAGCGCGCGCAGCTGGCATGGCGGACATTGCGCGGGCGGGCGGCCGCGGCGCCGGGATGAGCCCATCGCGCATTGTCCTCATCAGCGGCAACAGCCTCTGCCACAATCCGCGGGTGATGAAGGCGGCGACGGCGCTTAAGCGTCACGGCTACGATGTGCACGTGCTCGGCGCCTGGCTGGAAGCGGATTTGAAGGCGCGCGATCAGGCGCTGCTCGCGCAGGCTCCATTCCGCTTCGAGCCGGTATTCGATGCGACGCTGCCGGGATTTTACCGCACCGCGGCGCATACGCTGCGGCGGGTACGGCGCAAGGCCGCCAACACCGTGTATGGGCTCACCGGATGGCAAAGCCGCGATCAGCTCGGTTACGGCATCGGGCGCCTGCTGGCGCGGGCGCGGGCGCTTGCCGCGGATCTTTATATCGCACATTCCGAGCCCGCCCTTCATGTCGCCTGGCGTCTCATGCAAGACGGCCGTCGCGCCGGCGTCGACATGGAGGATTGGTATTCGCAAGATCTCCTCGCCGACGCCCGCGCGCAGCGGCCGCTGAACCTGCTGCGCAGGCTCGAACGCGCGCTGTTGGTCAAAGGCGCCTATGCGTCGTGCCCGTCCCGCGCCATGAGCCAGGCATTGGCTGCGGCTTACGGCGGCAAACCGCCGGCCGTCATCTACAATGGCTTTCCCGCGGCGGAGCGGGCAGCAATCGACGGCGTTCGCAAAGATCGGCGCATCACCGGCCTGCCGTCGATCTATTGGTTCTCGCAAACCCTCGGACCGGGCCGCGGGCTTGAAGACCTTATCGCCGCGCTGCCGCTCTTCGACCGCGACGTCGAAATCCATTTACGCGGCCGTGCCGCGCCGGGCATGAACGAATGGATCAGATCGCAAACGCCCGCGCGTTGGCACGAGCGCGTGTTCTTGCACCCGCTGGTGCCGAACGAAGAGCTGGCGTCCCGCCTTGTCGAGCACGATATCGGCTTTGCCGGCGAGCAGAATTATTGCCGCAGCCGCGAGCTGACCGTGACCAACAAAATCCTGCACTACCTGCTCGGCGGTCTCGCCGTCGTCGCCAGCGACACCGCGGGTCAACGGGAAGTGGCCATGCAGGCAGGCGGCGCCGTGACGCTTTATGAGTCGGGGAATCCGGCGTCGCTGGCGCAGGCGCTGCGCACGCTCCTCGATTCCCCCGACGGCCTGGCCCGCGCCAAAGCCGCCGCACTACAAACGGCGGAACAGACGTTCTCCTGGGAGCGCCAGGAGCCGGTCCTGTTGCGTCATATCCAGGAAGCGTTGCGCGAGACGGGCGCCATGTCCCACACCACGTCCCATTCATGAGCGACACCAAGTCCGGCCCGGCCCGGCGCGTTCTCCTGGTGACCAGCTCCTATGCGCCGACCATGATCGCCGACATGCAGCGCGCGCGGCAGCTTGCGTGGCAATTGCCCGAAGCCGGATGGGACGTCGAGATTTTGTGCCCCGGCATCGGTTATCAGCCGCCGTCCTGCAACGACGCGGACAGCGCGGAATTTTTTTCGCCTGCCACGAAGGTGTATGCTGTGCCGCAGCGCGCAGCCGCATTTTTCCGCTTTTTCGGCATCGGCAATATCGGCCTGCGCGCGTTGGTGCCGCTGTATTTTGCCGGCCGCAAATTGTTGGCCGCGCGCCGGTTCGATCTTGTCTACTTTTCGACGGCGCAATTTCCGCTTTTTCTCATGGGGGTCCCATGGCGGCGCCGGTTCAAAATTCCCTACGTGGTCGATCTGCATGACCCGATCTATAGCGGCGCCGCGGCCACGTCGGGCGGCTGGAAACGGCGCTTGAGCCGGTTCGTCTCGCGCTTCATCGAGCGCCGCGCCGCCGCCGCGGCTTCGGGACTGATCGCGGTATCGCCGCATTACCTCGTGCTGATGCAAAGCCGGTATGCCGACCGACGGCCGCAATGGCTCAAACCCGATCGGCAGGCCGCCATTCCTTTTGCTGTATTGCCGCGCGATCTGGATGAGGCCGGCGCGGGACCGGCCGGAAGCCGCGACGCAGGCGGAGCCAGGCGCATCGTTTATGTAGGCACCGGCGGGGCTGTCATGGCGCGCTCGTTTCGGCTATTGTGCCAAACCTTGGCAGAGCTGCGCCGCCGGCATTCGCCTTTGTTGGAGAACATCCGCATCGAGCTTCACGGCACTTCGAGCGCGGTCGCTGCGGACATGGACACGCCGCTCGCGCGCATCGCCGGTGATTTCGATCTTGCCGATCTGGTTTTCGAGTACCCGGCGCGCGTTACCTATCGCCGCAGCCTCGAGCTGTTGCTGCAAAGCGACGGCGCGCTGGTGCTTGGCGTCGACGATGCGGGCTATATGCCCTCGAAGCTCGCGACTTATGCCTATTCCGGCAAACCGCTGTTGGCCTGCCTTCGTCGCGACGGGCCGGCGTTTGCGATGTTGCGCGAAGAGCCGGCACTCGGTCATTCCTTGTGGTTTTCGCCAACGCAGGACATGCCGCTTGCCGATGCCGCGGCCGAGGTCGCGGCCTATCTTGAAGAGGTCAGGAGCGGCCGAACCTTTGCGCGCCACGCGGCACTCGCGCTGCACACCGCCGCGGCCATGGCGGCGCGCCATGGGCAATTGTTCGAAGCATGCCGGGACAATCGCTGAATGCGCGCGCGCCGGCGTATCGCGTTCGTCGTTTCGCACCCGATTCAATATCTCGTGCCGCTTTATCAAAGACTTGCGGGCCGGAACGACGTCGAGGTCAAGGTCTTTTTCACCTGGCACGCCGGTCAGCACGCGGTCGACGATCGCGGATTTGGCCGGCCCATCGCCTGGGATATTCCGCTCAGGGATGGCTACGCCTTCGAGCTGGTGGCCAACGTCGCGTCCGACCCGGGTACGCACAAATTCCTTGGACTACGCAATCCCATGCTGCTTGAACGCGTCATGTCATGGCAACCCGATGTCGTGCATATCAACGGTTGGGCCTGGCTGTCGCATCTGCAATTGTTGCATGCGCTCCACCGGCGCGGCGTGCCCACGCTGTTCTTCGGCGACTCGCACCTGTTGGACGGCAAAACCGATGGGCCGCGCTGGTGGATCAAATCGGCCGCGCTGCGGCGGGTCTTTTCCTGGCCGACCGCTTGCCTGTTCGCGGGTTCGGCCAACCGCGCCTATTTCGAAATTTTTGGCGTGCCGCCGCAACGGCTTTATCCCTGTCCGCATGCGATCGACGTGAGCAGGTTCGCCGAGCCGGCCGCGCAACGGGAGGAAGAGGCCGCGCGCTGGCGATCCGAGCTGGGCATTGCCGCGGACCGCAAGGTTTTGCTCTATGCCGGAAAGTTCGAGGCGAAAAAGCGCCCGACGGAACTGATGCAGGCATTTGGTCGATTGACGGACCCTGCGCTCATGCTGGTGATGGTCGGCTCCGGCGAACTGCAGACCGAGATCGATGCGATTGCGGCGGGCGATCCGGCGCGATTTCGAATTCTGCCGTTTCAAAACCAGAGCCGCATGCCGATCGTTTACCGATTGGGCGACATATTTGTCTTGCCGTCGGCTTTTGGCGAGAGCTGGGGTCTTGCCGTCAACGAAGCTTTGGCGTGCGAGCGGCCGGTCATCGTCAGCGACCGCGTCGGCTGTGCAGCCGACACGGTCGACGCATCGTGCGGCCGGATATTTCGCGCGAACGATTGGACCGAACTCGGCAAAACCGTTGCGGCCATGTTCTGCGATCCCGATAAGTTGACGGATATGCGCCGCGCCGCCAGCGAACGCGCCCGTGCATTCGATGTCGGTGTCGCCGAGACGGCCCTTGTTGCTGCCGTGGACAGTGTTATTGGTCAAACCGAGCGTGATCGGCATGTCTTGCAGAGAGGATAAAGTTCCCTTGCCGCCGCCCTCGATAAGGCCGGATTCGTCAATATATGCCGCTGCCGCTTCGGCGACTGCAAAGAGGGCAAATTTAGTCTGGTCGAGGATGCCGGTCGTTTTTATGATGCCAATGACGGCGTCGAGGAATGCGGCGTGGAAGCCATGAAACCCGAGGGGCATTCCTGACATGAGCACATTCGGGACATGAGCACTTTCGGCACCATGCCGCCGCAGCCGGCGTATTCCGGTTCATTCCGCGCGGTGGATTTAAGGCAGGCCGGAAATCTTCTGCGCCTGATCGCGCTGTGTTTGCTGGCGGCAAGCCCGTTTGCGGTCGATCCGATCGCCTATATGTGCATCACCATATCGGTGCTGGTGGCGCCTTTCCTTTGGGTCAGCTCCGGCGCATTCGGCATCCCGGTGCTGCCGGTGATCTCCGTTTTGTCTTACTTGTACTATGCGATGCCCTTGCTCTCGGGCAATACGCTTGCAGTCTATCGGACCGAAGACCTCGTCTGGGCGGCGCTGTCGGTCGGATTGTTTCTGGCCGCGGCATCCTTGGCGGCTTGGCCGTTTTTAGGCACTGGGCGCGGCCATAACAAATCGCCGCCGGCGATGCGGGCGCCGAGCAAGGCCCGCCTTATTGGGTCAAGGTCGGTGAACAACCTTGCCTCGAACGACGAGCTGTATCGCTTGATCTTCATCGGTCTCGCCGCCGGCACCCTGTATCATTTGTCGCTTGCCTCCGGTGTCGCGAGTGCTCTCGGAACTGCAATCGGGGTGGTTCGCTCGGTTGCCGTCACCTTGACGTCGCTCGCCTGTTATTTGATCGGCTTTGCCCGCGGTTCAGGCTTGTTGACCGGCCAACGATGGTTCGCTGCGCTTGCCGGTTTTCTCCTGGTCACGGCGCTCTCGATGAGCGGCTTGTTCCTCGTCGGCGGCGCGGTCAACATTGCCGCAGCCTTGCTTGGCTACGTGCTGGCGGCAAAGCGAATTCCTTGGATCATGCTGGGAGTGGTTTTTGCGATCTTGAGCATTCTCAACGCCGGCAAGCTCAATATACGAAATGAATATTGGACGCGAGACAATCAGTCCTTGAAAAACTCCTCCATCATGCAATTGCCCGGCATGATGGTGGACTGGTTCGCCGCCGGTATCGGCGGAACGGTATCGAAGGCACTGGGCAGCAGGCAGCCGGAAAGCACTACACTCTTGGAAAGGACTTCGCTGCTGCACATGGTTCTGGCCGTGCAAGAGGCGACGCCCAGCATCATTCCCTACCTTGAAGGTGGGACTTACGCCCTGTTGCCGTCCATGTTGGTGCCGCGCTTTTTGGAGCCGGACAAGACCGAAAGCCAAGCCGGCCTCAATCTCTTGAGCGTGCGCTACGGCCGCCAGCGGGCCGAGGACACCTACAAGACGACGCTTGGATGGGGCATGGTCGCGGAGGCCTATGCCAATTACGGCAATCCCGCCGTCATCATCGTTGGTGTGCTGTTTGGCGCATTCTGCGGCATGCTGATGCGGCTCAGCGCCACGGCCGCGCCGTTGTCGCTCGCCATGCTGATCGCAATTGCGTCAACGCTTGCGCTTTGCAACCTCGAGCTCGATGTTTCGTCCTTGGTTGTCAGTATGCTGCAGACCTACGGAGGCATTTTGCTGTTCTCCGCGTTGCCGCGCGTTGTCAAGCGCCGGTCGGCGCCGGCCATGCCGCTTCGTCGTTCAGGCGCGCCTTAGCGCGCCGGTCTGCAAGACGCCAAGAAAAAAATAGTTCTGGACCGATGCGAATCCTGCACGTCGTGCCGACCTATCTGCCGGCGACGCGCTATGGCGGGCCGATTGTCGCGGTGCATAGCTTGTGCCGGGCGCTCGCCGCACGCGGCCATGCCGTCGAAGTCTTCACCACCAGCATCGACGGGCCGGTCGACACGGCGGTGCCGTACGATCGGCCGGTCATGCTGGACGGCGTGAAAATCCGCTATTTTGCGTCGCGCCGGCTGCGCCGCTTGTCGTACGCGCCGACATTGATGCAATCGCTGCACGGCGAAATGGCGGGAGCCGACGTCGTCCACTTGCATTCGGCTTTCCTGTGGCCGACTTGGCGGGCGGCACGGCTGTCGCACAAGCGGCGCATACCGTATGTCATCTCGCCGCGAGGCATGTTGGTCAAGACGTTGATCGCGAGCCGCAATCGATTGATCAAGTCCGCCTGGATCGCCTTGATCGAGCGATCGAACCTGGAGCAGGCGGCGGCGATCCATGCGACGTCGGCGATCGAGGCCGAGGAGATTCAAAAATTCGGCTGGCGGTTGCCGCGCATCGCCGTGGTGCCGAACGGCGTCGATGCGATCGAACAACAAGCGTGCCAAACCCCGCCGTCGGCCGACATAGCGGCGCTCGCCGGACAGCAGCCGCTGGTGCTGTTTTTCGGCCGGCTGGCGCAGGTGAAGGGGTTGGACCGGTTGCTGCGCGCCTTCGCCCGCACCCAGCGTGGGACACTCGCCATCGTCGGCAACGATTATGAAGGACTGGCGACAGGCCTGTCCGAAATGGCGCGCCGGCTGAAGATCGGCGACCGCGTTCGCATTGTGCCGCACACGATCACGGATGCGGACAAGGAGTACATGTTTGCAGCGGCGCGCGTGTTCGTCTTGCCGTCCTATTCGGAAAGTTTCGGCAACGTCGTTCTGGAAGCCATGCAGCGCGGCCTGCCGGTCATCGTCACGCCTGAAGTGGGCGCCGCCGAAGTCGTGAAGGAATCCGGCGGCGGGCTTGTCGCCGGCGGTGACGCGCAAGTGCTCGGCGCGGCGATCGACCGGTTGACGGAAGACGCCGCCACATCGTCGGCCATGGGTGAGGCTGGCCGCCGCCACGTCAGCGAGCGCTACGGCTGGCAAACCGTCGCCGCGCGGATGGAAGCGCTCTATGCCGAATTGAAAGCGGCGCAGTAGGACCCACGTGCTCGACCAGATCACCCCCCTGATCATCACCTACAACGAGGCGCCGAATATCGCGCGCACGGTCGGCAAGCTGTTGTGGGCGAAACGGATCGTCGTGATCGACAGTGGCAGCACCGACGCAACGCTGGACATGCTGCGAGGCGTCCCTCAGGTCGACGTTATCCAGCATCCGTTCAGCGATTTCGCCAGCCAATGCAATTTCGGCCTCACCCAGGTCGATACGCCATGGGTGCTGTCGCTCGATGCCGATTACGAGCTCAGCGATGTTTTGGTTGAGGAACTCGCCAGGCTGCGCGCGCCGGATGACGTTGCCGGCTACCGGGCGCGGTTCGTCTATCGCATTTACGGTCGCGCTTTGCGCGGCACGCTCTACCCGCCCCGGGTCGTGCTCTACCGCAAGGACAAAGCGCGCTATCGCAATGAAGGTCACGGCCACCGCGCCGCCATCGACGGCGAAGTTCTCCCACTCGCCGGCGTCATCTATCACGACGACCGCAAACCGCTGGCACGCTGGTTCGATTCGCAGCAACGTTACGCGCAAGCCGAGGCCCGCTATCTTATCGAAACGCCGACCGCGAAGCTCAAGCGCAGCGACCGCATTCGCCATCTGGGCTGGCTCGCGCCAATCGGCGTTTTGTTCTACACGCTAATTGTCAAAGGCTGCATTTTGGATGGCTGGCCCGGCTGGTATTACGCGCTGCAGCGGCTTTGTGCCGAAACATTGATCGCACTTGAAATTCTCGAGCGGCGCTTGCGGGGAAGCGCAACGGGGCCGCCGGAATGACGGTCGCCGTTACCGAATTATCCGAGTAGCGAAACCGGGCGCATGCGCATCACCATCGTTATCGGCCCGTTTTATCCCATTCCGCCGGTGCTCGGCGGCGCGGTCGAGAAGGTGCATCTGCTGTTGGCCGGCGCCTACCGCGCCGCCGGTCATGACGTCACGATCATCTCGCGCCGCTACAAGGATTTCGCCGACGAAGAGGTTGTGGACGGCATCCGGCATATCCGTATTCGCTCCACCGACCGCTCATCGATCCTGGCGGTCAATTTGCTGCTGGATTTCTGCTACGCCATCCGCGTCGCTCGCGCCTTGCCGGCGGCTGATGTGACGATCACCAACGTATTTTTTCTGCCGCTCGTTCTGCCGCATCGCCGCGCCGGCAAGATCTACGTCCAGGTCGGACGGTATCCGAAAGGGCAGATGCCGCTTTATTTCCGCGCCGATCGGCTGCAGGCGGTGTCTCGGGCAGTGGGGCAGGCGATTGCGCGGCAGGTGCCGTGGCTCAAGCGCAAGGTCGCCGTCATCCCCTATGCGATTTCCGATCTGTATTTTTCCAAGCCTGCGGATTCCCGGCGCGAGCCGATCGTGCTCTATGTCGGCCGGATCGCCCGAGAGAAGGGAATCGAACTGTTGGTTCAAGGGTTTGCGCGCCTGCGCCAGCATGGCGATGCGGCCAAGGGCTGGCGCCTGCGCATCGTCGGCCCGCATGCGGTCGCCCAAGGCGGCGACGGCGTCGAATATCTCAAAGAGCTGCAGGTGCTGGCGCAACAGCTCGGCGTCGATTGCGAATTTTTGGGCCCGATCTTCGATCAGGATGCGTTGATCGGCGAATATCAACGCGGCGGCGTCTTCGTTTATCCAAGCCTCGCCGAAACCGGCGAGTCACTCGGGCTGGCCCCGCTTGAAGCCATGGCCACCGGCTGCGCTACGATCGTATCCGATCTGCGATGTTTTGATGATTATATCGAAGACGGCGTGACCGGGCTGCGGTTCGATCATCGCGGCGCGGATGCCGCGGACGCACTTGCCGTCCAACTTGCACGTCTGATCGGCAGCCCGGAATTCCTGCAACAGATCGCCGACGCCGGACGTGGCATGGCCGAAAACTTTCGCACTTCGGTCATCGCTCGCCGCATGCTCGATGATTTCACGTCTTTGCTTGCCGAGCCGGCCAATGGCAAAGGCGCAACGCGATGACGCCGATCCTGGTGACCGGCGGTGCGGGCTTTATCGGCAGCCACACCTGCAAGGCGCTGCGCGCCGCAGGCTTCGATCCGATCAGTTATGACAACCTCTTGCGTGGCAACCCGGAGGCGGTGCAGTGGGGCGCGCTCGAGATCGGAGCGCTCGCCGACGGCGCCCGCTTGCGCGAGGTTTTGACGCGCTATCGCCCGGCCGCCGTCGTGCATTTCGCCGCGTTGGCCTATGTGGGTGAATCGAACGCCGACCCGTTGCTGTATTACCAGAACAACGTCGGTGGCACGGCAACGCTGCTCGACGCCATGCGCGACTGCGGCGTCGATAAACTCGTGTTGTCCTCGAGTTGCGCGGTTTACGGCGCGCCGGCCATCGTGCCGATCGCCGAAGACGCGCGCTCCGCGCCGGTCAATCCCTACGGCGCCACCAAGATGTTCTGCGAGCAGATGCTCAAAGACTGCGCCGCGGCGTTTGCGTTGAATTTCATCGCGCTGCGTTATTTCAATGCCGCGGGCGCGGATCCCGACGGCGACATCGGCGAGTGTCACGTTCCGGAAACCCACGCGATCCCGCTGTTGCTCGAGGCCGCCGCAGGAGGGCGGAGCTTCACGATTTTTGGCAACGACTATCCGACCGCCGACGGCACCTGTGTGCGCGATTACGTCCATGTGACCGATCTTGCCGATGCCCATGTCAGGGCGTTGCGGGCACTGCTGGACGGCGCCGACGGCATGGCGCTCAACCTCGGCACCGGGCGCGGCTCTTCGGTGCGCGAACTGGTCGCCGCCGTGCGCGAGGTCACCGGGCGCGACTTTCCGGTGCAGTTCGGTCCGCGCCGGCCCGGCGATCCGCCCGCGCTCATTGCCGACCCGACGCGCGCGCGCGAAAAACTCAGCTGGCGACCGGTCCATTCCGAGCTTTCGACGCAGGTGTCCCACGCCTGGGCCTGGCGCCAAGGCGGCGGAAAAACCTGGCAAACGATTCTAAAGAAAGTGGCGCTTAAGCCGATTTGACGATGCCATCCGGCTCGTTCCTGGCTGGCGCCGCGGCCGCCGCCTGCGGCAGCGCGACGACCTCGCCATAAGAACGATCGAGCATTGCGATCGAGATCGCCTTTTCATCGCGGCGGTCGCCGGTCGCCGACAGCATCCAAATTGTTCGTATAATAATTTTCAGATCGAGCCACAGCGATGCGTGGCGGATGTACCAGGCATCCAGCGCATTTTTCTCATCGGCCGATATCAGCTTCCCCCCGCAGACCTGCGCCCACCCGGTCAATCCCGGCCGCACCATGAGCCGTACTTCGAGATCGTCCGGCTGATCCGCCGGCAATAACGGCCGCGGACCGACCAACGACATATCGCCGGAGAGAATATTCCACAGCTGCGGTGTTTCATCGAGGCGCGTCGTTTGCAGGAAACGCCCGATGGCGGACGGCTCCTGCGCCAAGCGCCGCTCCTTGGTTTGCCGGTCGAACAGCGTTTGCAGCGTGCGGAATTTGTAAAGGTAGAGCGGCGCGCCATTGCGGCCGACGCGCTGTTGCCAGAACACGACCGGGATGCCGACGTCGAGCAGGACTAGCACGCAGACGACGACGGCGATCGGCGACAGCACGACCGCCGAGACCAGCGCCAGCACCAGATCGCCGGCGCGCTTGAGCGCCCAGAACGGGCGGTCCAGCGCTTCGCTCAAATCATATCGTGGAGCCATTGCGACCGCATTCGGGTGCGCGACGACGACGTTCTCCGCCCGGTCCGCGGCGTCCTCGGAAATCAGGCGCTCGGGCAGGACCTGCAATACGATGTTGAGTTTGCGGCATAGCCGGCTGACGTCCTCCCAGGAGCCGGGCGCCAGGTCTTGCGGCTGCGCCGCCAGCACCACCTTGTCGATGCGCACGCCGTGCATCGCATAGTCGGCGACGATCTTTTCCAGATCCGCCGGCGCCCCGATGATGGGATAGCCGTTGAGCGAGCGGTGTTTGAGCTTCGGCTCGTCGTCCAATATCGCCACGATCCGATAGCGGTCAGGCGCCAGCTCCTCCACCATCTTGGTGAAGAACCAGGCGAGGCGGGACGCCTGGATGATGAGAACGTGATCGACGTTGTTCGCGGCCCCCGACAACGGCGCGTCGCGATAGCTTTGCCGCAGCCGCAGCAGTGCTCGTCCGCCCAACAGCCCGGCGGCCAGCAGCAGGAAATGCAGGATCGGGATCGACCGCGGCGCCTCTTCAAGCCGCGTCAACAGAAACGACGCCACGGCGGTCAGCGCCGCGATCAACACGCAGGCTTTGAACAGCTCGAAAGCATCGCGGAGCGAATAGAAGCGGGAAATCGGCGAGCTGGTCTGAAACCATTGAAAGACCAGAACCGAAACAAGGAATGAGATGGCGCAGTAGCGCGTCACGCCGGCAGGCGAGTAAATGGTGCCGTCGCGCAGCAAAAATGCGGCAAAGGGGCTGATGCCGCCCCACAGCACGTCCAGCACCGCCACCCGCGACGCCAAAGGTGCGTAAGAAGAGGGCTTTTTCAGCCGAAGATTGGCCTTGGCCACAGCGATTGTCCCAATAGGCGGTCAGCCGCTTCTGCCAGATGCAATAACGACAACGGGACGTTGCGTCCATCGGATTCGCTGTTAGCAACAGGCCAGCTAAATCACTGACGGCCAGTGGTTAATCCGGCCGCGCGGCTGCCGCTTTCAGGAAGTTCCAGGAAACCGGCGCTAGCGGCTCGCCCCGGGCGAGGAAGCGGCGGTGGCGCGCCGCCACAGCCACAGCGGCAGCCGCAATAGCGGATAAAGGAAGTGCAGATAGGGCGGCAGCGGCAAGGAAATAACGTCGATAATGCCGACCGAAGCGGTCCGGCACTGGGCGGCAAAGAACGGCCATCCGTGCCCGAGCAAAAATTGCGTCCAAAAGCCGCGCCATGCCGCCGGCGCGTTGCCGCCGCCGCCCTCGCCACGGGTCCGATTCGCCATTGCATCGGCGGCTATCGCGTAGAGTTTTCTGACCCGCGCCGTTCCTTGCAGTTCGGACGCGAGGTCGTCCGGGAGCGGCAGGGCAAGGAGGCGCCGGCAAAGCAACAGCGCTTGACCGGAACAGAATCCGGCACCCTTGGTTTGCGCATAGCGATGCAGATGCACGACATCGGCATCGGTCGTCGCAATGAAGGCATTGAGATCGGCAAGCCATTTCAGCCGCGACCAGGCGTGATAGGCGCCGTGAATGCACAGATAGGCGAAAAGATCGTCGCGCGCCAAAGTGCGAACGCTCAGGCCGTCGGCAACAACGACGTTTTGCGTGGGCGAACCGGCGTGAACCTCCTCGAGCAGTTTTGGATTGTCGGCGACGCGCCATTGCAATTCCAGGAACGCGCCATTGTCCGGGTGAATGAATGCGACCTCCCGGGAATAGCGCACGACGGCGCGGCGCTGCGTCACGCCGAGCCGATTTGACGGAAATGAAAGCGCGTAACCGTCGCGTTCGAGCGACGCCATGGCGGCAAGGGCGCGATCCGGCGGGGTCAAAAGATCGATGTCGCGGGTGTGCTTTACTTTGAGCGAGCCGTAGGCGAGCTGCGCCAGCGCAACCCCCTTCAAAGCGACCGAAGGGATCGCCGCCGCGTCCAACAGCTTCTGCAGCCGGCACGTCTCGGTCGCCAACAGCAAATTTTTCCGAAAAATCGCTTGCGCGCGCCGCGCGAATTCTGCCGCCGGCCCCGCGGGGAGCTGCACGCCTGCGGCCGAGAGCGCGTCGTAAACCAGGCTGATGACGCGCTGCCGCCGCGCCGCCAGAACAACGGCATTCCAATCGGCGACCGGCGCGGCGGCGGCCTGGACGGCTGCGTTACGGGATTGTGACGGCGGCCAACGGCAGCAGGCGGCGACCAGAAGAAACTCAGGCGAGGCCAGCGCCTTGGCCGCGCGCCTGCCTAAAGCCGGGATTTCCTGGGCGGGTCGGCTCACGGGATCGCCGGGTGCGTTGCCATACGATCGGGACCTACCATCCGGGTCCCGGGCCAGCAACCAGCCCTCGCTCGCGTGCCGTGCCAGCCAGCTACCACAGGCTACGGCTCGGCAAGCCGGCCTGCTGCCGCCGCCACCACCAAAAGGCGGTTGCGACCGCGCCATGCTCCGGTCAGAATCAAAATCCAGCACTGGAACGTGCAAGGCAACGGGGCGAAAACGATGGCGAACAATCCGGCGGCCGAACGCGGGCTCAAATTACTGGAAAAATGCGCGTTGTTCAGCGCTCTCGACGACAAGGCGCGCGGCGAGCTCGCCGCCCACGCTCACCTCCGCCATTTCACCGCCGGCGATGCGATCTGCCGGATCGACGAGCACGGCGACAGCATGATGGCGGTCGTGCTCGGCGTGGTGCGGATTTCGCTGCCCGTGGCGCGGGGCAAGGAGATCATCCTCGCCGATCTGCCGGCTGGCGAAATGTTCGGCGAGATCGCGCTGCTCGACGGCAAGCCGCGCTCCGCCAATGCCACCGCGCACACCAATTGCGAGCTGATGGTTCTGGAGCGCCGCGACGTGCTGCCGTTCCTCGATCGCAATCCGGCCGCCTGCATGAAACTCATGGAAATGCTTTGCGCGCGGATTCGCCGCTCCGATGAGCGCATGTCGGACATCGCCTTTTTCGACCTGCCGTCGCGGCTCGCCAAGACGCTGTTGAGCTACCCGGCCCAGGGTCACGGCGCGGCGAAACTCTCACTGTCGCAGCGGGAACTCGCGGAAATGTCGGGTGGCACCCGCGAGAACGTCAACCGCTGCCTGCGCGACTGGCAGCGCCGCGGCATTCTGGAGTTGAAGGACCGCTGGACCATCATCCTCAAGCCCGAAGCGCTGCGCGAGCTGGTGACGTCGCCTTAAGCCGCTGCTTTAAGGCGTGGCATGGCGTCGCGCGCATTTAGCGCGAGTTGATTACCAAGCATTCACTGTGACGCGCGGCACAGACGCTGCCGCCGGCAAAAGCCACTTACCCAGCATCGGATGCGCCGCCGGCAAATATGAGCCATGTGGGCCGGCGGCAACCTGGAGGAGGTCACCGATGTCTCAGTCATTCATGCGAGATGAACGTCTGGTCCTGGTGAATCCCGCGTACGGCCCGCTGTTGCGCAAGGTGACGCGGTGGGACCGGTTGGCCGCGGTATTCACGGATCCCGATCTCATCGCGGTCGTGCTGTTCTGCGCGCTGGGCGCGTTACTGACGGTTGCGTTGTTCCATTTCCTTCCCGGTTGGGTCGAGGTCATCGCAACGGCCCAGCAAGTCCTCTGACCAACGGAGCCGCGCTTCGGAGTGCTTCCGAACGTGGCGCCGTTTTGGTAGGATCAGCACGAGGTCGCCGCCGCGGTCGCTGCAAATATTCAGACCTTAGGCTGTGCGGTTGGAAGCCACAAACTGACGTTGTGGGCGACGCTTAAAAACGCCTTGCCGGTGGGACAATTGCTTTGTTGCCGATACTGCGCGACGGTAGCTTTGCATTGCTTCCGGCTTGCGTCTTGTCCTGGGCTTGTTTCTTGGTCTTGGGACTTGGAATGAATCTTGGGGCTTGGAATGAAATGCCCGAAGTGTCAGCACGAAAACACCGCTAAGGCGAGGTTCTGCGAGGAGTGTGCCACTCCGCTGACCCGCAGCTGCGCCAATTGCGGCAGCCAAGTCTCCGCCACGGCCAGGTTCTGCCTGCAATGCGGGCATCCGCTGCGGGCGGTCGAAGAGAATCCGCGCTTCGCTTCGCCCAAAGATTACACGCCCCAGCACATCGCCGATAAGATTCTCGTCTCCCGCGCCGCGCTTGAAGGCGAGCGCAAGCTGATCACGGTGTTGTTCGCCGACATCAAAGGCTCGATGGAGGTGATCGCCGACCGCGACCCGGAGGAGGTGCAAAAGCTTCTCCACGCGGTGCTCGAGCGTATGATCGAGGCCGTGCATCGCTACGAAGGCACAGTGAACACCGTCATGGGCGACGGCCTCATGGCGCTGTTCGGCGCACCGCTGGCGCATGAGGATCACGCGGTGCGCGCCTGTTATGCGGCGCTGCGGATGCAGGAGAACATCGCGCGCTATTCCGACGAGATTCAGCGCAGCTATGGCGTGCCGGTGATGATCCGGATCGGTGTCAATTCAGGTGAAATCGTCATTTCCGGCATCGGTAACGATCTGCACATGGATTACACCGTGGTCGGCCAGACCGCGCACCTGGCGGCGCGCATGGAGCAGATGGCAAAGCCGGGCTCGGTGTTGACGACCGCGGACACGTTCCGGCTGGTCGAAGGTTACCTTGCCTTAAAGCCACTCGGCGCGTTGCCGGTGAAAGGGCTCGCCCATCCGATCGACGTCTACGAGGTGACGGGCGCAGGCGCCGCGCGCAGCCGCCTGCAAGCCGCCGCCGGTCGCGGCTTGACGCGTTTCGTCGGCCGTACCGTCGAATTGCAGCACCTGCACCGCGCCCAGCAACTGGCCGGGCAAAGCCAGGGTCAGGTGGTGACGATCGTCGGCCAGGCCGGCGTCGGCAAGTCGCGGCTGGTGCACGAGTTCATTCATTCGCCGCCCACCGCCGGGTGGCTGGTTCTGGAATCCAATTCGACGTCCTACGGACATGCCACGCCGTATTTGCCGATCACCGAGCTGCTGCGGCATTACTTCAAGCTCAATGTCCATGACGGCGCCCAATCGATCCGCGAGAAAGTTTCGGGAAAAATTCTTTCCCTCGACCCGTCCTTGCAGGAGGTGATCCTGCCGGTGCTGGACCTGCTCAATGCGCTCGACGACGATCACCCGTTCCGCTCGCTCGACCCGATCGAGCACCGGCAACAGACCTATCAGGCGGTGATCCGCTTGTTGCTGGCCGAGAGCCAGGTCCAGCCGGTGGTCACGGTTTTCGAGGACATGCCCTGGTACGATTCGCTTTCGATCGGGTTGTTGAACGAGCTGGTCGTTCGCGCCCAGGACGCGCGGCTGTTGCTGGTGGTCAGTTGCCGCCCCGAATACAAGGACGAATGGAAGGGCCGGCCGAATTACCGCCAACTGCGCCTCAACCCGCTCGCCAGCGAAAACTTCGCCGAGCTCTTACAAGCGCTGTTGGGCTCCGATCCGAGCGTCGAGACCATCAAAAGCTTCCTGATCGAGCGCGCCTCCGGCAATCCATTCTTCGTCGAAGAGATCGTGCGGTCGTTGGTCGATGGCGCGGTGCTGGAAGGCGGGCGCGGCAAATATCGCCTGGCCCGGCCGTTTGTGAGCACCGAAGTGCCGCCGACGGTGCAGGCGGTGCTCGCCTCGCGCATCGACAAGCTGCCGGCCACCGAAAAGCGCCTGCTGCAGGAAGCGGCCGTGGTCGGCCACGACTTTTCCTTCACGCTCTTGCAGGCGATCAGCGGGCTGGCGGAGGACGACCTGCGCGCCTTGCTCGACGATCTGCAGGCGGCCGAATTCCTCTACACCACCCAGCTGTTTCCCGACCTGCAATACACGTTCACCCACGCGCTCACCCACGACGTCGCCTATAACGAGCTGTTGCAGCAGCGCCGCCGCGATACCCACGCCCGCGTCGTCGATGCCATGGAAAAGCTCTATGCCGACCGGCTCGGCGAGCATGCCGAGCGGCTCGCCCATCACGCCGTTCGCGGCGAGCTGAAGGACAAGGCGGTGCACTACCTGCACCTCGCCGGCGGCAAGGCCGCGGCGCGATCGGCGCTGGCCGACGCGCGCTCGTGTTTCGAGGAAGCGCTCGGCATCCTCCAGGAGCTGCCGGAGAGCCAGGCCACGTTGGGGCGGGGTTTTGAGATTCGCCTCGACCTGCGACCGGTGCTGCGCCAGTTGGGTGAGGGCCGGCGCCAGCTCGAACATCTGCGCGAGGCCGAGATCATCGCCACGCAGTTGAAAGACGATCGGCGGCGCGGCCAGGTCTGCGCTTTCATGACCACCGTGCAGTCGACGCTCGACGATCTGGACGAAGCGCTGGACAGCGGCTCCCGCGCGTTGGAGATCGCCGAGCGTCTGCAGGACGTGCCGCTACGCATCATCGCCACCAGCTTCCTCGAGCAGGCGCATTGCTACCGCGGCGACTATGAGCGCGTGGTGGCACTCGCAACCGACAATCTCGCTGCGCTGCCCGCGAACGCGGTCAACGCCCATTTCGGCATGGCGGTGCCGGCATCGATCTTTGATCGCGCCTGGCTGGTGATGAGCCTCGCCGAGCTCGGCCGCTTTGCCGAAGCCGCGAAATACGAGGCCGAGGCGATCCGCATCGCTGAGCCGACGCAGCATGCGTTCAGCATCGGCTGGGCGCATTTCGCAGCCTCCATGCCGCATCTGCTGCAGGGCGATTGGGCGAAAGCGCAGTCGCTGATCGAGCAGTGGCTGACGATGCTGCGCACCGGCAACGTCAGCATCCATCTGCCCTGGGCGGTCGCGTCTTCGGCATGGGCGATGGCGGAAATCGGCGTTTCCCGCGACACGCCGAGCCGCATCCAGGAAGCCGAGGCGCTGCTCGAGCGGCAGGCGGGACAGGGCATCGTCGGCCATCGCAGCTGGGCCTATCACGCCGTCGGCCGCGCTTTGCTGCGGCTCGGCCAACTCGACAAGGCGCGCGGCCTTGCCGAACGCGCGATCGAGACATCGACGCGTCAGCCCGGTTTCGCCGCCCACGCCCATCACCTGCTCGGCGATATCGAAACCAATGCGGAACGTTTCGACCACGAGCGCGGCACCGGCCACTACCGCGACGCGCTGGCGCTGGCGCAACGCCACGGCATGCGCCCGCTGGTTGCCCACTGCCACCTCGGTCTCGGCAAGATCCATCGCCGCGCCGGTAAAGCCGGCGATGCGGAGCACCATCACGCCACCGCGACCGCGATGTACCGCGACATGGATATGCGCTTCTGGCTCGCGCAGGCTCAGCACTGATATGCTGCGTTAGCGTTCGTAACATTCGTTTTTGCAAAGATCCGACTTGGCAAACAATCGTGTTGGACCAACCTGCCTCAAAGCAAAAAGTCGGCGTCCCGTTTTCGTCGCTTTATGACCTGCTCCAAGGTCACGCCCGACGCTTTGCGGAGGCGTCCGCAATCCTGGCTCCGGATTGCGCGCCGCTGAGCTACCGGCGCCTTGATCGGCATATCGACGACATCGGCCGCACCCTGCGCGCCAAAGGTATTGGCCGCGACGACCGGATCGCCGTGCTCATGCCGAATGGGCCGGAGCTCGCAGTTGCGATTGTTGCCACGGCGGCGAACGCGGCTTGCGCCTCGATCAACCCGGCCTATTCGGCCGAGGAGCTGGAGCGATATTTTGCCGACTTAAAGCCGCGCGCATTGATCTTGCCGGCTGGCGTCGATGGAACAGCACGCCGCGTGGCCCAAGCGCGCGACTTGCCGGTGCTGGATCTGACGCCGACCGGCGAGGCCGCCGGCCTGTTTACGCTTGCGGGCACGGCGGCGGGAGCGCCGTCGTCCGATCCGGTCGGACCCGGCGCCATCGCGCTATATTTGTTCACGTCAGGCACCACGTCGCGGCCGAAGATCGTGCCGCTCACGCATACCAATATCTGTACCTCGGCCTTCAGCGCCGTTGCGGCACTGCGGCTGAGCGAAGCCGACCGCTGCCTGAACGTGCTGCCGCTGTTCCACGGCCATGGCCTCATCGCCACCGTGATGACATCGCTCGCGGCCGGCGGCGGCGTGGTTTGCACCCCGGGCTGCGACGTCAATCGCTTCTTTGGCTGGCTGCGCGAGTTTGCGCCGACCTGGTACTCCGCGGTGCCGACCATGCATCAGGCCATTCTGGCCCAGGCGCGGCTCAATCCGGATCAGGTCGCCGGCATCCGGCTACGCCTGGTCCGCTCCGCCTCGGCGCCGCTGCCGCCGCAGGTGTTCGCCGAGCTGGAACAAATGTTCGGCACCTCGGTCATCGAATTCTACGGCATGACGGAAACCGCCTCCGCGCCGATCGCCTGCAATCCGCTGCCGCCTCGGCGAAGCAAGCCCGGCTCCGTCGGCATCCCGGTCGGCCTCGACGTCGCGATCATGGACGACCGTGGCGACGTGCTGCCTGCCGGTGAGGCCGGCCACGTCACGGTGCGCGGCGCAAGCGTCATGCCCGGCTACGACGGCGACGCGGCCGCGACGACCGCCGCTTTCGCCGGCGATTGGTTCAAGACCGGCGACCAGGGTTTTTTCGACGACGAAGGCTATCTGTATCTGTCCGGCCGTACCCGCGAGATGATCAATCGCGGCGGCGAGAATATCGCGCCGCGCGAAGTCGACGAGGCGCTGCTCGAGCATCCGGCGGTGGCGGAAGCCGTTACCTTCGCCGTGCCCCATGCGACGCTGGGCGAAGACGTCGCGGCGGCCGTGGTGTTGCGGCCGAATGCCGACGCGACGCCCAAAGACATCCGCCAATTCGCCGCCGGCCGGCTCGCCGATTTCAAGGTGCCGCGCCAGGTGCTGATCGTCGGGCAATTGCCGAAAGGCTCGACCGGAAAAGTGCAGCGCATCGGGTTGGCCGAGAAGCTGGGACTTGGCACTGCCGCATCGCGGACCTTCGCGGCGCCACGCACGCGGCTTGAGACTATCTTGGCCGGAATCTGGGCGGACGTGCTTCGTCTCGAGCAGGTCGGCATTCACGACGATTTCTTCGCGCTGGGCGGCGATTCGCTTCTGGCCACGCATGTCCTGACCAGCATTCACGATGCCATGCATCTCGAAGTCGGAGTCGTGAGCTTGTTCGACGCGCCGACCGTTGCCGAGATGGCGGACTATCTCGAGACGCTGATCAAGGCCGGCCGGGTAGCGCTGCCGGAGATCGCGCGCGTCTCCCGCGACGAACCGCTGCCGGTGTCGCCGGCCCAGGAACGGCTATGGATGCTGCAGCAGGCGGTGCCGGACCTGCCGTTTTTCAATATCCTCTATGCGTTGCGCATAACGTCGCCGCTCGATGCGACGCATCTGGAACGCAGTTTTAACGAAATCGTGCGGCGCCACGAGATTTTGCGCACGACGATCGGTACTGCCGGCGGCCGGCAAATCCAGGTCATTGCGCCGCAGCTGACGGTGCCGCTCGCAGTCGACGATCTGCACAAATTGCCGCCGGCAAAAAGGGAAGCCGCAGCACACCGGCTCGTCCAAGCCGAGCTGTTACATTCCTTCGACCTCGCGCGCGGCCCGCTGGTCCGCGCCCGCATCGTCCGGCTGGCCGAGGACGAGCACCTTCTGCTCATCACCATGCATCAGATGATCGCCGACGGCGGGTCGCTCGGCGTGATCGCCGACGAGCTCGCCACGCTCTACGAAGCGTTCTCCACCGGCAACGCGCCGCGGTTGCCGGCGCTGCCGATTCAATATGCCGACTTCGCCGCTTGGCAGCGCGCCTGGACATCGCATCCGGATGTTGCCGCGCAGTTGGATGACTGGCGCGAGCAGCTTCGCGGCCCGCTGCCGGTGTTGAAGCTCGGCGCCGCGCAGCCGCGCCACGCCGAAAGCGAGCTCACGGCGCAGCGGGACATCGCCTTGCCGGCAAGCCTGACCGAGGCCGCCAAACAATTCAGCCGCCGCGAAGGCGGCACGCTGTTCATGGCGCTGGTCGCCGCCCTCAAGACGCTGTTGCATGGTTACTCAGGCGAGGACGACTTGCGCCTCGCCACCAATGTCGCCAACCGCAACCGCGCCGGCACCGAGAGCCTTATCGGCCCGCTCGCCAATACCGTCATTCTGCGCACCGGTCTCGGCGGCGATCCGACCGCTCGCGAGGTGCTGCGGCGGGTTCGCGCCACGACGCTCAAGGCCTATGCCCATCAGGACCTGCCCTTCGAGGTTCTCGCCGAATCGCTGGCGCGCGAGCGCGGCATCGATCCAACGAAGCTCGCCCAGGTCATGATCCTGCTGCACAACGCCGCATTGCGGCCGGTGGCGAGCGCGGGGCAGGTTTTGGCCTTCGAGGAGGCCGATCCCGGCATGCCGATGCCGCTGGTGACGACAACGACATACGATGTTATCTTGAGCTTGCGCGAAACCGCGCAGGGCTTGTTAGGATCGTGCATCTACAAACCGCATCTTTTCGGTTTGAAGTCGATCGATCGCCTGCTTGCGGATTTTCAGAAAATCCTCAAACAAATGGCGAGCGAGCCGGAGCGGCGGATTTCGACGATCCGCTTCTCGCGGAAAGTAAGTGCTAAGCGCGTAACGACGTGAGTTTTCCGTTCACCAATACCGGTGCAAATTCCAAGGAGATATCCAATGGGAGCTTTCCGCCCCACAACGTTCAGTAAGAAAGAGCTTGCAGGACTTACCCCCGCGCAGCGCAAAAAGCTGAAGAAACACATCGTGGGTCACCTGGAATCGCATAAGGGCATCCGCAAGATCGTCCGCGCCAAAGCGACTCCGATGCTGAAGAAAATGAAGAAGGCTTAAAGCTGCAGCGACAGCGCCGCGCCCGCCTCGTTTACTCAAGCCTGGCGGCGCGGCGCTCTCAGCGACGGCCTTTTGGTTTTGCCGCAACGGACGTGTTGCGCTGGGCGATGTTGTTGTCGTTAGGAACGAGCCGCCAGTTCGGGATCGAGTCGGCTGAGGTGAAATTGTCGAGATTGCTCGGGTCGCCGGCTGCGGAAACGACCATCAGCATGGCTTCCTGGCGGCTCATCGGCACCCAGGCAAACGGACCGACCAGAATTTCAGCGGACGAATGCGGCGGCACGTCGGCCGCGGCCCGTTGCGCCGTCCGCATCGGCTGCCAGCCTGCGGGAAAATTGAGCTTTGCCGACACAGGCGCGTGAAACGCCCGCACCATGACCTTGGTCGCCTTCTGTAAGCCGCGGTTCTTGATCTTCACATAAGCGTAATTGGTGACGCCCGATTGCGGCGTCTCATGCGCGGTGCCGCGGTCGCTGCGGCGCCGGTTCCAGATCGCCTGGCAGCTCCAGTAGTTGGATTGATAGCGGTACTCGCCGTGGCGGCCGTCTTCGATATAGACGTCGACCGGCGGCGGCAGGCCTTCCTTGTTGTTCGGTCTCGGCTCGCCGGCACCCTGATAAAGGCCCTGCTTTTCGAAGGCCCAGCGGGTCACCTTGTGGTAGGCGCCGCCGGAAAAGCGCCGCGCCGGCCAATCGGCCGCGTCGGCCTTGCTCAGCGCGGCGGCGAAGTGCGCGGCATCCCTCGGGCTCGTCGCCACCGTCAGCGATCCGATTGCCCCCAGCAGAAGATGGCAGGTCATGTGGGCGGCAAATCGCTTGTCGGCAAGCGCCGAGGCATCGCCGCCGATGGCGCGATAGAAGCGAAACATCGTCGACGACAGGATTTGCTCGTTGTTGTAGCCCAGCGAATCCAGCGTGTCGTCGAAAGCATTGAGCCCGATCTTGCCGTTCCAGCCCCAGCCGGCGCCGGCGGTGCGGTCGTGACGGCGCTTTTCGACACCGACCAGCCACGGAAACGTGTCGAAGCGATCCTTGGCGTTGCTGTCCGGATCGTTGAGGATCGCCGCAAAGCTGTCGCCGGCGCTATGGGCGAATTTGAATCGGGCGTTGCCGATGTGATTGTACAGCACGCCGTGGCCGAGCAATTCATGCAGCGCGATACGCCAGTCGCCGGCGATGCCGATCGGATTTTTCTGATCGTCGGTATTGGCCAGCGCGAAGATCGTGTAGTCGATGCCGTTGCCAACCTCGTTGCCGGCGCAATGGGCGTTGATCTCGTTGCCGCGCGGGCGGTCTTTGTCGAAATGGCCGCGATGGTCGACCCGGCTCGGAAACGTCGTGCCGGGAAAATAGTCAGCCATGGGAAAGCCCAAATCCTCCACCAGCCGAAAGATGCGATCGACATTGTAGTAGGCGTTGACGGCGGCGAAATCGTTGCTGCGCGCGTCGTACTTGAAATCCTTGCCGGCCGGCCTGGTCGGCGGCGCCACTTTCGGCGTCGACACGTCGGCGATCATTACGTTGACGCCGCTCAAGGCCTGGGTGCCGTTGACGGGCGGCGCGAGGCCTTCGAGCCTGACCGGGCTGCGCCAGCGATTGAGCGCAGCGCTGCCGGCGTTCGCTGTCGGGCCGCCGAGCGTCGCCGGATCGGCCTTGAACACCCAACCCATGACATTGGCAATGAACGCATAAGCCAGCAGCACCGATGAGGTCTCGACTTCGATGATCGCCACCCAGTGCAGCGGCCGCACCGGCGGAAAATCGAAGCTGAAATAGACGACGCGGACGACGTAATCCTTGCCGTCGCGGATCGAAGCATGCACCGGCGGCAAGGGCAGGGTGGGGTGGCCGGATGGCGGCTGGCCGCCACGTTTGGCCGGCATGATCGCGCGCCGGCGCGTCGCTTCGCGGTAGCGAAAGATCATGAATTTTTGGACATTGATGGTCAGCGGCACGCCGCGGCGGACGACGCCGGCGAGGCCTAAGCATTTGGCCAAGGTTTCGACGTCGATCTCCTTCGCTCGCTCGACATGGGTTGCGGAGGGCCGTTTGACATCGAGCTTATGGTGCAGCGTCGAGCGCGCGCCGATGACACGCAGCGGATTATGCTTCATCGTCACCGAAATTCCCGCTTCCCAGACCGCGAGCCCAAAGCGGGTTTGATCGAAGGCGACGGTGGTCACGTCGAATTGGGATTTTTCCCGCAGGAAGCGATAATCAACCGGGGCGCCGGTCGGATCCTGCGCTAAGCCGCGGTCGAGATTTTTCAGGTGATGTTGCTTTAATCCGAACAAGTGGCCGTAGCGGTTCAGATAGGCGCTGGCTGCAGCTTGCGGCGTCGCCGCCTTGACGGCGACGTGGCGGTCGGTGTGGGACAGCACGCGGGCGACGCCGTCGGCATCGCGCACGATCTTGGTCCGCGTTCGCCCGTCGAATTCCTCGTACATGGCGTCCTCGCCGATTGCGTCTTGCCCATATCCAAAGCGGAAACGAGCGCTGTTTGGTGTGACGCATAGCACACCGCTCGCAGTGACGCATGGCACATCGCCCAGCGGTCGGCGCCGCTACATACCCCTATAGCCGGTCAATCAATGGAGGAAGCCGTGAGCATCCTCAGCAAAAGCACCAAGACCGATCGTCTGCCCCGCCTGTTGTCGCTGGGCCATGTGAAGCAGGGTTTTGCCAATTGGTCGCGCCGCGCCCGCTCGCGCAAAGAGCTGATGAATCTCAGCGACCGATGCCTCAACGATATCGGCATCGCGCGGCACAATTCCGGGCTCAAAGCGTGCAAGCCATTTTGGATGGCTTGAGCCTGCCGCGCCGCCGCGGTCTCGTTCAGGACGCTATGGCTTCGAGCCGCCGTCCGGTCACCGCGGGTCCAAAACCGCTGATGACGATGAACACCACCACCATGGCGCCGGCGATGAAGGCGAACACGCCGGTGGTGCCGTAATTGCCGAGCAGGAAGGCGATGATGAAGCCGGAGAAGATGGCGGAAAAGCGGCTCCACGAATAGACGAAGCCCACCGCCTGGGCGCGGATGCGGGTCGGATAAAGTTCGGCCTGATAGGCGTGGAACGAGAACGACATCCAGTTGTTGCACAGCGTGATCAGGAGGCCGAACGCGATCACGCCCGTGGCGCTCTTCTGCTGCGCGAACAACAGCCCGAACACGGCGATGCCGATCGCGGCCCAGGCGATCTGCCATTTGCGCTCGAAGCGGTCGGCGAAGAAGACGCCGACCAGCGGCCCGATCGGCGCGGCGATGGCGATGATGAACACATAGACGAGCGATTTCGTCACCTCGATGCCCTGGGACACCAGCAACGTCTGCACCCAGCTGGAAAAGCCGTAATAGCCGACGGTCTGGAACAGATTGTAGATCACCAGCATGATGGTACGGCCGCGATAGACCGGATTCCACATTTCCATCCAGGCCCCGGTCTTGCGCTCGGTCTCGCCGGCGACGATTTCCGGCGGCGGTAGCTCCTTGCCCGTCTCGGCGCGGACGTGCCGCTCCATGTCGTCGAGCAGGCGTTCGGCTTCGGCCGTGCGGCCGTGCTGATCGAGCCAGCGCGGCGATTCCGGCAGGCTGCGGCGGATCCACCAGATCACCGCGGCGCCGAGCGAGCCGATGATGACCACCCAGCGCCAGCCGTCGAGGCCGAGGATCGTCTGCGGTACCAATTGCCAGGCAATGAACGCGACCACCGGCACCGCGGTGAACATGATGAACTGGTTATAGGCGAAGGCCGGCCCGCGCTGGTTCTTGGGCACCAGCTCCGACACATAGGCGTCGACATTCACCAGTTCGACGCCGAGCCCGATGCTGGCGATCAATCGCCACAGGTCGATGCTCGCCGCGGTGTCCTGAAACGCCATGATGAAGGCGCCGACCGAGTACCACAGCAGCGCGAAGGTGAAGATCGAGCGCCGGCCGAAGCGGTCGGACAGCCAGCTGAACACCAGGGTGCCGATGAACAGGCCGGTGAACAGCGCGGCGACGAAACTGGCGAAGCCGTTGAGATCGAACAGCCCCTGGGTCGTCGGGGTGAAGATCTTGGCCTTGAACAGCCCGATGGCGATATAGGCGGTGAAGAACAGGTCGTAGAATTCGAACCAGCCGCCGAGCGACAATAGCGTTATCAGTTTGCGCGTGTAGCGCGACGGCGGCAGCCGATCGAGCCGCGCCGCCACCGTGACTGTCGTATCCGCCGCCATCTTCGTCCCCCCGGATTTTCGTTTGCCCGTGATTTTTTACGAAAACCGGGGTCTTGTCGAGCGAGCGCATTGTCCAAATAGGCAATCGTCCAAATAGGGATGGCCGCGATGGGGATTGCCGGGAGGCGACCGCCACGTGTATATGTTGCCCGCGCCGCCTGATCGTCGAGCGCCATTGGTGAGCCATGCCCGAGATTTGCACGGCCGAACAAGCCGATTTCACTAAAACCTGGCAGCAGAACGGAACGGCGAAGGTGACTGCGTTTCTCTCGCCGCAGGAGCTCGGCGAGCTGCGCACCGCCGTGGACGCCACCTACGAATTATTGCGCCAACATGCCGACGACGATCCGCCGACGCTGACCGAGTATCTTGCCGACCACTACAAACGGTGGGACGGCATTTGGGTCAAGGAGCTGCGGGGCTATCTCGAGCACGCGAATCCGGATCTTCTTGCGCAGTTCGACAGCGTGATCGCCGCGGCGGAGCGGCGGTTTCGCTCGCTGTTCGACGAGAACTGGCGGCTTGAACCCAATTTCACGTTCGTCCGCCGCCACCGATCGGCCAAATACTACCTGCCGTGGCACATCGATGCGGACGCGGCCGGCATCATCAATAGCACCGATTACTGCATCAATAGCTGGCTGCCGCTCGATCCGGTCGGCGACGATTTGCCCTCACTCGAGCTGATGCCCGGCTCGAACAAGACGATGCGGAATGTTCCGAGCCGGGAGGGAAAAGACAAGGCGCGCGCCGACGATTGGGTCAAGAGCAATGTCGGCGGCGAATCCTGGATACCGCATGCCGTGCCGGGAGACGCGATCCTGTTCGATCATTGGACGTTGCATCGCACGCAGCGGATGGAGCAGGACAACGCGGTGCGCACCAGCTGCGAATTCAGATTTGTCCGCACGTCGTGACCCGCGATACGCCGCGCTGCGCTATGCTCATCCAGCCGCATCGATGACGGACCTCTCGGATCACCGATGAGCGCAATCACGGCGACACCGGGCGAAGGTCACGGCGCGGCAGAAGCGACCCGGCTCATCATCGCCGCCTCGCTCGGCAATGCGCTCGAATTCTACGAGATTTTGGTCTACGGCTATTTCGCCGTCATCATTTCGAAGGTGTTCTTTCCGGCCGCCGACGAGGCCGTCTCGCTGCTCGTCACCTTCGGCACCTTCGGCGCTTCGTTCCTGGCGCGGCCGGTGGGCGCGATTTTTCTCGGCGCCTATGGCGACCGCAAGGGGCGTAAAGCTGCGCTGACGCTTTCGATCTTGTTGATGACCATCGGCACCGGGCTGATGACGCTGATGCCGAGCTACAGCACGCTCGGCATTTTTTCGCCGATCCTGGTGATCGCGGCGCGGCTGTTGCAAGGCTTTTCCGTCGGCGGCGAGTTTGCGAGCTCCACCGCGTTCCTGGTCGAGCACCGGCCGGACCGCGCCGGCTTCTTCGCCAGCTGGCAATGGGCGAGCCAGGGAATGGCCGCGCTGATCGCCACGGGCTTCGGCGTACTCTTGACCGGCACCATGTCGGCCGCCGACCTGCAAAGCTGGGGCTGGCGCATTCCCTTCGCGTTCGGGCTCCTGATCGGCCCGGTCGGCTATTACGTGCGCAGCCGCATGGATGAGACGCCGGAGTTTCTCGATCACGGCGCCGCACGCGCGCCGCTGCGCGAATTGCTGACCGAGCAATGGGACCGGCTCCTGCTCACCACCGGCGCGGTCGTCGCCTCGACCAGCTCGCAATACATGATCGTGTTCATGCCGGCCTACGCCATCAAGGAGCTGCATTTGCCGCAGTCGGTCGGCTTCACGGCGGCGCTGCTGGCTGCGGCATTGCAGAGCCTGGTCGTGCCCTTTGTCGGACTGTTGGTCGATAAAGTAGGGCAAATCCCGATCATGATCGGCGCCGCGATCCTGTTCGCCGTCACCGCTTATCCGGCCTTCGTGCTGCTCGGCGCCAATGCTTCGCTTCTCTTTCTGGTACTGATGGTGTGCTGGCTCGGCCTGCTCAAATCGTTTTTCTCCGGCGCGCTGCCGTCATTGATGGCAAAGGTGTTCCCGACATCGACGCGCGTCACCGGCATGTCGCTCAGCTACAACATCGCGGTGACGATCTTTGGCGGCTTTGCGCCGTTCTTCGCCCAGTCGCTCATCGACATCACCGGCTCAAAACTGGCGCCGAGCTATTACGTGATCGCAACGGCGCTCATCAGCCTCGCGGCCCTGATCGGACTGCGCCGGCGCTTTCGGCTTTAGTAAGCATCCTGCCCCGCTTCGCGGGGGCGGATGAAAAAAATCATTCCACCTTCAAGCCTTCGGCCTTGATGATCGGCCACCATTTTTCGATCTCGGCCTTATACAAAGCGGCGAGCGCTTGCGGCGACTGTTGCTCGCGCGGCCAAATATCCTGGCCCTGCGCGGCAAAGCTCTGCTGCACTTTCGGATCGGCGAGCGCGCTGACGACGGCGGCATTGACCTTGGCGATGATGTCGGCAGGCGTGCCCTTCGGCGCGAACAGCGCGTGCCAATAGGACACGTGCAGGCCTTGCGCGCCCGACTCGTCGATGGTCGGAATGTCGGGCGCCAGGTGCCAGCGCTGCTCGGTCATGACAGCGTAGGCCTTGATGGTGCCGGCGCGCACTTGCGTGATGGCGTTGGCGGCCTGGTCGAACATGATGTCGACGCGGCCGGCCATCAAATCCTGCATCGCCGGCGCGCCGCCGCGATAGGGTACGAAGCCGAAGCGCGTGCCGGTGATTTTTTGAAAATACATGCCGGCGACTTGCGCGCCGCCGGCCGCGCCGACGGTCCCGGCCTGCGCCTTGTCGGGATTGGCTTTGAGCCAGGCGATCAGCTCGCGCACGTCGCTCGCCGGAAAATCTTGCGCGCGATGATCATTTGCGGCGTGTTGGCAATGAGCGCGATCGGCGCAAAATCGTTCACCACGTCGACAGCGAGATTATAGGTGATCGGGTTGACGACCTGGGTGCTCCATTGGCCGATCAGCAAGGTGTAGCCGTCCGGCTCGGCGCGCGCGACCCGGGTGACGCCGATGGTGCCGCCGGCGCCGCCGATATTCTCGATGACGATCGGCTGGCCGAGCACCGCTTCCAAGGGGCCTGACAGAATCCGCGCCAGCGCGTCGGACGGCCCGCCGGGCGGGAACGGCGCGATGATGGTGATCGGCCGCGACGGATAGGTCTGCGCCGCCGCGGCGCCGATGCCGAGCAAGGCGAGCGTCGCGGCGAAGAGGAGCGTGACAGGCCTTGTCATAGCCTCGTCCCTTCGGACGGCAAGCTCAGCGCGCGATCGACCATCGCCAGTAGCGCCGCGTGATCCCACATCTTATAGAGCGACGCGCCCATCTGGACCGGATCGCCGGCGTAGTAGCGCTCATATTGCAATTGTCGCTGGCCGAATTGCGTGCCGGTAGCGTCCCAGGCGAGCTTCGACAAGCGGATTTTGGCTTCGGCGTCGCGATCGGCGCCGCGGTAGTAGCGATGGATGTCGCCGCCGATCTCGGAATGAAGATCGGCCTCGGTCGGGTTCGCCAAAATGCCGCCGGCGCCGAGCACCTGGGTGAGCCGCACCATGCGCTCGTAGAAGCGCGGGATGTGGTAGCGTAGCGCCTGCAACGGTTCGAGCGCCGGCCGCAGCGTGCCGTGGCCGGTGCTTTCAGCCTTTTGCTCCGACATCAAGATCGCGCCTTCGATGAGTTGCAGGTAACCGATGCATTCGCCGATCTGCTCTTGCACGTGCAGAAAGCCGTCAGTCTTGACGCTGCGCGACAGCGCGATCGCCAGCGCCGTCATGAATTCGCATTTGACGAGCCCGCGCACCGCCGTCTGATGCCCGGTGTGGCGCTGCAGGCCGGTGCGCGCGAACATAGTGTTGGCCAATTCGACATTGCCGTGCAGGAAGACGCGGTCCCACGGCACCAGCACGTCGTCGAAAATCGCCATGGCGTCGGGCTCCTCGAAGCGCGCGCCGAGGGGATGGTCCCATTCCGATTGATCGCCGGCATCGAACGGCTCGCGGCAGATGAAACGCAAACCCTTGGTGTCGGCCGGAATGCCGAAGGCGAGCGCGTATTTCTCCTCGCCGGGGCGCACCGAGAACGGCAGCGGATAGACCATGATCTCGTCGGCGGTCGGCCCATGCGTCGCCAGCATTTTCGCGCCGCGCACGATCAGGCCGCCTTTGGTTTCCTCGACGATGCCCAGATAGGCGTATTCGTCGGCCTGCTGCGAAGCGGACTTGCTGCGGTCGACCGGTGGATTGACCAGGGTGTGGGTGAGAAACAGATCGTTGTCGCGGCAATAGCGATAATAGCGTTGCACGTTGGCGAAGGATTTGCCGCCGACATCGGCGAAGAATTCCGGCGCGTCGGCGAGCGACGCCACCACGGTATTGAGGAAATCGGGCGAGCGCCCCATGGTGCCGAACGTGGCCTCGGCCCAGACCCGCATCGCCTTGCGCCGGTGCACCAATTCGGCGTGGCTTCGCGGGATGATGAATGACACGCCGGCCGGCGCGTCGCCGTCGTCGGGCAGATAGGTCATGGTGGAGTGCAGTGCGGGATCGGTCTGGCAATCGTAAAGCCGCGCCATCGCCGCGACCGGGCGGCGGAACGCCGGATCGGTGGTGACGTCGCCGACTTTGCGTCCGGCGATCCAAACATCGCGCGGATGCGCCTTCAGCCTGGAAATATAGCTTTTGCCGTCACGTGCACCCATTTGCAGCACCTTTTGGCCGCATCTTTTGACGCGGATTTGGTCACTGGCTTTCAACAACCGGTTTTGACTGCGCTTTTCAAGCCTGTCGTCGCGCCGAATCGCCTGCCGCAGCGGCAGAGGAACCAGCCTAACCGTAAAGCGTTGATGGATGCGGCGTCGAACAGGCGTTTCCGCGTGGGGCATCCATTCCGGACCAAAAGAGAAATGTGCGGCATTTGTGGTGAAGTGACCTTCGATGGAAGCGCCGCCGGTGACTGCATTGCAGCCATGACGGAGCGAATGCACGCGCGCGGCCCGGACGCGGGCGGTGCCTTCATGCAGGATCGCGTCGCTTTCGGCCATCGGCGGCTGAGCATCATCGATCTCGCTGCGGCGTCGCAACAGCCGATGGTCGATCCGCAACTCGGCTTGGCCATCGTGTTCAACGGCTGCATCTATAATTATCGCGAATTGCGCGGCGCGCTCGCCGCCAAGGGCTATCGTTTCTTCTCGGAGGGCGACACCGAAGTCATCCTCAAGGCTTATGCCGAATGGGGCCCGCGTTGCGTCGAGCGCTTTTACGGCATGTTCGCGTTCGCGATCTGGGAGCGCAATTCCGGACGCGTCGTGCTGGCGCGCGACCGGCTTGGCATCAAGCCGCTTTATTATACCGAGCGCCCCGGCCGTTTCCGGTTTGCCTCGACCTTGCCGGCGTTGCTGGCGGCCGGTGGCGTCGATACCAGCATCGATCCGGCGGCGCTGCATCATTACATGAGCCTGCACGCCGTCGTGCCGGCGCCGCTGACCATCCTCAAGGGCGTGAAAAAGCTGCCGGCGGCGACGATTTGCACCATCGAGCCCAACGGCCGCCGGCGCGAGGAAACCTACTGGCAGCTTGAAGTCGGCACGCGGCCGGAAGATCGCGGCATGACGGAAGCGGATTGGCAGGACGCGATCCGGTTCACCTTCGGCCGGGCGGTCGAGCGGCGGCGCGTCGCCGACGTTCCGGTCGGCGTACTGCTGTCGGGCGGCCTCGACAGCTCGATCATCGTCGCCTTGCTCGCCGCCCAGGGACAGAACGACTTACGAACGTTCTCCGTCGGTTTCGAAACCGTCGGCGAGCTCAAGGGCGACGAGTTTTACTATTCCGATCTGATCGCGCAGCGCTTCGGCACCCGGCACGAACGCATTGCCGTCGACTCTTCGCGGGCCATCGATGCGCTGCCGGGCACCATCGCCGCAATGTCCGAACCGATGATGAGCCACGACGCCGTCGGCTTTTATCTGCTGTCGCAACAAGTCGCCAAGCACGTCAAGGTCGCGCAAAGCGGGCAGGGTGCCGACGAGATTTTCGGCGGCTATCACTGGTACCCGGCGCTGATGCAATCCAACGACCCGGCCGCGGATTACGCGCGGGTCTATTTCGACCGCGATCACGACGAGATGGGTGAAGCCCTGTCGCCCGCGCTGATGAACGGCGATTACAGCCGCGAATTCGTCGAGAATTTTTTCGACTCCTGCCGCAGCACGCGCGCGATCGACAAGACGCTGCAGCTCGATGCCCAAATCATGATGGTCGACGATCCGGTCAAGCGCGTCGACAATATGGCGATGGCCTGGGGCCTGGAAACCCGCGTGCCGTTCCTCGATCACGAGGTGGTGGAGCTGGCGGCGCGGATCCCGGCTGAGCTCAAGGTGCGCGACGGCGGCAAATACATTCTCAAGCAAGCCTGCCGCGGCCTCGTTCCCGACGAAGTGATCGACCGGCCGAAGGGCTATTTCCCGGTGCCGGCGCTGAAATATCTGCGCGGGCCGTTTTACGATTTTGTCCGCGACGTGCTCGACGCGCCTGTGGCGCGCCAGCGCGGCGTGTTCAACCGCGCCTATGTCGATCGGCTGTTGGCCGATCCCGACGGCGAGCTGACGCCCAAGGGCCACTCAAAACTTTGGCAAATCGCAGTTCTCGAGTGCTGGCTGCAAACCCAACAGGTCGGAAACAGGATTTGACCATGGAATTCAGATTCGACCCTCACGAACGCCGCTTCCGCATCCGCACCCTGGTGCCGCCGGAGCAGGCCCGGATCTTCGCCCCGGACGATCTGTTCCAGTTCGGCATCGAGGAGGAATATTTTTTGTCCGACGCGCGGACGCTACAGGTGCCCAAGGAGACGCCGGAAGCGCTGTTCCAGCTCGCCGATTGCGGCGACGCAGGACGGATCGGCCGCGAGTTTCTCCAAGCCCAAATCGAAGCCGCGACCGAGCCGCACAGCGAGATCGGTGACGCCAGGACCGAGCTCAAGCGGCTCCGCCAGAACGTCGCGGCGGCGGCGGCAGAGCACGGCCTGACCATCCTCGCCTGCGGCACCCATCCGTCGGCGCTCTGGCCGGAAGCGGTGCAGTCGCCCAAGGATCGCTACACCCATGTCATGGACGTGCTGCAGATGATCGGCCAGCGCAACATGCTGTGCGGCATGCACGTGCATGTCGAGTTTCCCGACCCAGCGCGCCGGGTCGACGTGATGACGCGGATGCTGCCGTATTTGCCGCTGTTCATCGCGCTGTCGACCTCGTCGCCGTTCTGGCAGGGCCGCGCCACCGGGCTGAAAGGCTACCGCCTCGCCGCGTACGACGAGTTGCCGCGCACCGGGCTGCCCGAGCTGTTCCGCGGCAACGGCGACTACGACGAATATGTCGCGGCGATGATGCGCTCCGGCGCCATCAAGGATGCCAGCCATTTGTGGTGGGCGATCCGGCCGTCGCTGAAATATCCGACGCTTGAGCTGCGCGCGCCGGACTGCTGTACGCGGCTCGACGACGCCATCGCCATCGCGGCGCTCTACCGGGTGCTGGCGCGTCACCTTTATGTCGACATCGAGCACAATGCCGGCCTCAGCGTGGTCGACCGCTCCATCGCGGTGGAGAACAAGTGGCGGGCCCAGCGCTATGGCGTCAGCGGCACCTTCGCCAGCCGCTCGGGCGCGGTCGCGGTCGGCGAGATGCTGGAGCGGGTGCTGGACCTGGTCGCCGCCGACGCCACGGCGCTCGGCTGCGCCGCCGAGGTCGAGCACTGCCGAAAGATTGCCGCCGAGGGCACCTCGGCCGAGGCCCAGGTGAAGATTTTTACTGAAAATGAACACGAAGGGGTCGATATTGCGCTCAATAAGGTGGCGCGATGGATTCGTGACACCACATTGGTGGCTTGACGGCTAGGTAAGGGCCTTATGTGCCGCTGGATCGCATATCGCGGAGAAACGACCGCGCTCGAACATTACGTCACCGAGCCGGATCATTCGTTGATTTCCCAGAGCATCCACGCGCTCGAAGCTACCGCGAGCGTCAATGGTGACGGTTTCGGCCTGGGCTGGTACGGCGCCCATCCGGAGCCGGGGCTTTACCGCGAGATCAGGCCGGCGTGGTCGGACGAGAACCTGCGCTACCTGTGCCGGCACCTGCAGTCGCACCTGTTCTTCGCCCATGTCCGCGCCGCGACCGGCACGGCGATCACCAGGGTCAATTGCCACCCGTTTGCCTGCGGCAAGTGGCTGTTCATGCACAACGGCTTCGTCGGTAATTGGAGCCGGCTGCGCCGCAAGGTCGAGGGACTGATACCGGACCAGCTTTATCCGCAGCGCAACGGCACCACCGACACCGAAGCGATCTTCCTCGCCATCATGGGTGCCGGCATCGAGAACCCGCTGGCGGCGACGGAAAACGTGCTGCAAAAACTCACCGACTTCGTCAACCAGACCAAGCCGGCCGACCGCCTGCGCGTCACCGCGGCGCTGTCGAATGGGCGCGACCTCTACGCGTTCCGTTACTCAGTGAACGACAAGGCCAACACGCTGTATTACCGGGAATCGGATACCGGTCTTCTGATCGTCTCCGAACCGATCGATCAGGACCACAACTGGATCGCGGTGCCGGAGAACCACGCGCTAGTCGCGCTCTCGGGCGAGCGGGTGCGCGTGCTGCCGCTATTGCACCAGCATCAGGTGGCGGCGGAGTAATTTCTCGTCATTGCGAGGAGCCAACGGGTCCGGCCCGAAGTGGCCGGCCCGATGACAGGCTCCGCGACGAAGCAATCCAGCTTCGGCGCGCCCGGCTGGATTGCTTCGCTACCGCTCGCAATGACGAAATTACTTCTTCCACCCCTGCGACCACGCCGGTGGCGTCTTGCCGTCGATCAGGATGAAGGCGATGCGGCATGGCTTGCCTGAATTGTTGACCCAGGCGTGGTTGGTGCCTTGCTGCACCAAAATGTCGCCGGCCTTCACGTGCACTTCGGTGTCGTCGAGCAGCATGTCGATCTCGCCGTCGAGCACGATGGCGTAATCGATGGTGCGGGTGCGGTGGGTATTCTCGTGCCGCGCATAGCCTTGGGTCGCCGGATCGATGCCCATGTTGAGCAGGATCTGGTGATGATCGACGGCGCCGTAACCGCCGGTCGGCACCGGCGCGAAATCGACGATGCGGAAGATGGTGCCGTTAGCGGGCGGCGGCACGCCGACCTTGGTCTGGGCGAGGTCGGCAGAGCTCGCCATGTCGACGGGAAATTCGCTGGTCACCCAGCACAATGTCATGCCGTTACCGCCGGCGCTGCGCTGGATTGCCTTCAATGGCGCGTCGTAGAGCGCCACCGCTTTGCCTTGCGCATCATGGCCGGTGACGATCCGGCGGGTCGATCTCAGTTCCATTCATTCCTCCCGTGTCGCTTGCTTGGCGAGTTCCGGCGCACTAAACGATGATGCCTCGCATTTGCCAAGCGTAAAAACCGCGAGGCGGTTCGTCAGGGGGAGGGCATGGTGAACGGTGAGTCGTCGCGGCCGTTGCTGCAATCGGCGGAAAATCCCGGAACGAATTACAACCGCGAGCCGACGTTCGGCGCCATCGCGCGCGACATGGACGTCATGGTGCCGATGCGCGACGGCGTCAAAATCTGCGTCGACGTCTATCGCCCCGACGCGCCCGGCAAATTCCCGGCGTTGCTCGCCTTCGCCATCTACAACAAGGACTTTCAGGGCCCCGACATGGCGGCAGCGCTGCCGCCGCAGCCGGCGTGGTCGCCGCTGTGGACCGGGCCGATGGAGGCCGGCGATACCAAATTCTTCGTGTCGCGCGGCTATGTCCATGTCATCGGCTCGCCGCGCGGCGTCGGCAAGTCCGAAGGCGGCGGCTCGCGGGAATGGGATTGCTACGACCTGATCGAGTGGATCGCGGCGCAACCGTGGTGCGACGGCGCCGTCGGCATGGTCGGCATTTCCGGCTTCGGCGCCGAACAACTCGCCGTCGCCAAGAAACAGCCGCCGCATCTCAAGGCGATCTTTCCGTTCGACTCGCGCGGCGCCTATGGCGAGCTCGGCGGCTTCCGCGACGAATATCCCGGCGGCGTCATTCACCTGTTCCGCTATCTGGTCGGCCATTTCTCGGCGATGCATCAGCACAAGGGCCCGCCCGGCCAACTGCCGCCGGAGCGCGAGACGATGTGGCGCGATGCCATGAGCAATCCCGACTACAAGATGTATCCGCACGTCTACAATCTGATCGCGCAAAAAGGCCAGCACATGCCGCCGTACTACAATGTGCTGGTCGATCCATACGATTCCGAAGCCGCGGTTAAAAAGAGCGAAGCGGAATTCGCCGACATCAAGGTGCCGACCTATACCGGCTCCGGCTGGTACGGCTACACCTACAAAACGCACCTCAACGGCTGCCAGCATTGGTTCCGCAACATCAAGGCGCCGAAGAAGCTCTTGCTCGCCGGCCCGGCGCACGTGGAGCGGCCGTATCACACCTTCCACAACGAGGTGCTGCGCTGGCACGATCATTGGCTCAAAGGGCTGAACACCGGCGTCATGGATGAGGCGCCGGTGCGCTACTGGGTCATGGGCGCCAACGAGTGGCGCACCGCCAACAACTGGCCGCCGCCCGGCGCGCAATGGACCAAGCTTTATCTGTCGAGCTGGGAGCGGCTGACGCCTGATCTGCCTGAGCCGTCGAGCGTGGCCGAGACGCAGTTGCCGGACTCCTTCGTGCAAATGCCGCCGTCGCAGACCACCACGATCCAGCGGCTGCGCTACATGACGGCGCCGCTGCCGCACGACGTGCTGGTCGCCGGCCCGATCGTCGTCACGCTCTACGCCTCGATCGACCAGGACGACACCAACTGGATCGTGATCCTCAAAGACGTCGGCCCCGATGTCTCGGTGATGAGCGTGCGCGAAGGCGAGCGCGAAGTGCCGAAAAATCTCCACGAACGTGAAATCACCCGCGGCTGGCTCAAAGCCTCGCACCGCGCGCTCGACGCCAAGCGCTCAAAGCCGTGGTGGCCATGGCATCCGCTCACGCGCGAAGCGCAACAGCCGGTGACGCCGGGCGCGATCGAGGAATATCAGATCGAGGTGATGGCGACGGCAAATCTATTTCGCCAAGGCCACCGCATCTGCCTCGACGTCACCTGTCTCGATCTGCCGACCGGCGTCGCCGGCGCCACCAATGCCGAATACGTGCCGTATCATATTTGTTCGAGCAAGACGGTGCTGCACAAGGTCTTTCACGACCGCAAGCACCCGTCGCATGTGCTGCTGCCGGTGGTCCCTGCGGAAGGCTAGGCCGGAAATTTAGGCCGCGATCTCATTCTTGGTCTCTCTGGCGTCCGCAGCAGTGGATTGGTGAGGCACAGGCTTGCTTTTGCCGTGCACAGGACTTAAGCGCTTAATTTTTGGGCCTTTTGCCTACCGCGTGAGCAGTCTCTTCGGGGCTGGATACGGGGCAGGCATCTGCGCTGACCATCTGAGGCTCGCCCGAGCCGCATCACCGGGACAAACGAATGAAATTGATCATTGCCATCATCAAACCGTCCAAGCTTGACGAAGTCCGCGAGGCCCTGGGGCATGTGGGCGTCAACGGCATGACCGTCACCGAGGCCAAGGGCTACGGCCGCCAGAAAGGCCATACGGAGATTTACCGCGGCGCCGAGTACACGGTGGACTTCCTTCCCAAGATTCGCATCGAAGTCGTGGTCGACGACCCCCAGGCCGAGCAGGTGATCGAGACCATCCGCACCGTCGCCAATACCGGTCAGATCGGCGACGGCAAGATTTTCGTGACGACGATCGAGCAGGCGCTGCGCATTCGCACCGGGGAAACCGACGCGCAGGCGCTCTGAGCAACGCCGACAGTTTTCGCAAAGGGCAAGGCAGTTCTTCGGCGCCCGGCAGCGTCGCAACACGGGGGGAAATCGATGACGATGACGTTGCGACGATGGAGCGCCGCATGGAGCGCGGCGGCAGCAGCGATGCCGCTCGGCGCGTCGGCAGCGCTCGCCGACGTCCCGGCACCCGCGATCAATGCCGCCGACACCGCCTGGATGATCTCCGCGACGGCGCTCGTGCTGATGATGAGCATTCCGGGCGTCGCCTTGTTCTATTGCGGCATGGTTCGCAAGAAGAACGTGCTGGCGACGATGGCGCAAACCCTGTTGTGCGTGTGCGTCGGCTCGCTGCTTTGGGTGGCTGCCTGCTACAGCCTGACTTTCACCGGCGATGGCTCGTTCATCGGTACGCTCGACCGGGTTTTTCTTCGCGATATCGGCATGGACACGACGTCGCCGCTCGCCAGAAACATTCCGGAAATCCTGTTCGCAACCTACCAGATGACGTTTGCGGTGATCACCGTCGCGCTGGTCGCGGGCTCGGTCGTGGACCGTATGCGATTTTCCGCCTTCGTCTGTTTCGCGATCTTGTGGCTGCCCGTCGTCTATGTGCCGGTCGCCCATTGGGTCTGGGGCAATGGCTGGCTGATGCATTTGGGCATGCTCGATTTCGCCGGCGGCACGGTGGTCCATCTCAACGCCGGCGTGGCGGGGCTTGTCGCCGCCTGCGTGATCGGAAAACGCTACGGCTACGGCAGCGAAAATCTGTCGCCCCACGATCTGTCGCTGGCGGTGATCGGGACCGGCTTGCTTTGGGTCGGCTGGTTCGGTTTCAACGGCGGTTCGGCATTGACCGCGGGCTCGCGCGCCGTGTTCGCCATCGTGGCGACGCATCTCGCGGCGTCCGCCGGCGCCTTGACCTGGATGCTGCTGGAATGGTGGACGCGCGGTAAGCCTTCCGTGCTCGGCATGATCTCGGGCGCGGTCGCCGGTCTTGGTACGATCACGCCGGCCTCGGGTTACGTGCTGCCGTGGCATGGCATCGTCATCGGCATCATGGCCGGCGCAATCTGTTTCTGGGCCTGCACCAAGCTCAAGCAAGCGCTCGGCTACGACGATTCTCTCGACGTATTCGGCGTGCACGGCATCGGCGGCGCAGTCGGTACGCTCCTGACCGGCGTTTTTGCGACCGCGGCGATATCGGTCAGCGCCGATACTCCCGCCGGCGTTTCCGGCCTCATCGACGGCAACCCCGCGCAGCTTCTGATCCAGCTCGCCGGGATCGGGGCGACAATCGCATGGTCGGGCGTCGCGACGTTCGTCCTCCTCAAAGCGATCGAGCTGTTCGTGCCGCTACGCGTGAGCAAGGAAAACGAATTCGAGGGACTAGACGTATCCCAGCACGGCGAAGCGCTGCAGTAGCCCAGGCCGGGTTGGGAAATTCAGGCCGCGACCTCATTCTTGGTCTCGAAATTGAGCTCGATCTCCACATTGTTGGGATCGCGGAAGAAAATCTGCCAGCGCGTGCTTTTGGGCACCTGGTTGACGCGATACGGCACGCCCTTGCCATCCAGATGTTTTTTCGTCGCCTCAAAACCGCGGCTACCGAAGGCGACGTGGTCGATGACGCCGGAATCGGAAGGCTGCTGCCGGTCGGTGTGCGCAATGTCGTTGAGATGGAGCACCGGCTGGCTGCCGCTATAGAGCCAGGCGCCGGGGAAATCGAACTGCGGGCGCGGACCGTTCTTGAAGCCCAGCACGTCCTCGTAGAACTGCACGGTCTCTTTCAGCTTGCGGGTCGACACATTGTAGTGGTCGAGCACGCCAATGCTCATGTCCATCGGGCTTCTCCTTGGGCGTTTCGGAAGCCAGGATACTGCGAAATGAGGCCGCTGGGGAATAAGCCGAGCCGTGCCCGAGCTGAGGGTGCGGTCAACGAACGCGCATGGGCACAAAACGCATGGGCACAAAAGGCATGGGCACAAAAAAGGGCCGCTCGCGAGAGCGGCCCATTTGGTCCCCGCGGGAGGAGCGGGGTTGAATTGAGCGCAATTTAGCACGGTGGACCCGTTCTGGCTGTCACCCTTCCGCCACGGTCGAGCGGAAAACGCCTGTCACAAATACCCGTCCGCCGACCGCCGCGCCCATTCCGGGACGGGCGATTACGGCAATCCTCGATGCATCGGTCTTGGTGCGATGAAGACGCCGATGGGCCGGTGTCGCGGCGGGCTGAAACTCATCTATAATGGTTCCAAGAGCCCATTGGCGAATGGGCTCAAAACGTCGTGTCCTGGCGAAGGAATGACGGCAATGCCGGTCAGTTATGAGACTTGGCTTGTCCTGCTCTCGATCGTGATGGCGATCCAGGGCGCCTATGTGGGCTTGAGTCTCGCGGTGCAGATCGGGCAGGCGACCGGCATGCGGCGGCGCCTGCTGCTGGCCGGCGCCGCGTTCTCGCTCGCCGTCGCCATCTGGACCATGCATTTCGTCGGCATGCTGGCGGCGCGCATGCCGTTTCAGGTCGACTACCTGGTGTTCCCGACGCTGCTGTCGTTTCTGGTTTGCGTCATCGTGGTCGGAGCTGCGGTGTATGCCACCAGTTCCGGGCCGCTGACCATGCTGCGCTTGACGCTGTCGGCCTGCCTGATGGGCGGCGGTATTTTCACCATGCACTACATCGGCATGAGCGCGCTCAGCGCCAGCGCCTATATGGTCCACGACCGCTATTATGTCGCCGCCAGCATGGCGATCGCGATTGCGGCGTCGGGCCTGGCGCTGTGGCTCGCCACCGGCCGCGGCGGCCGGCCGCCGCTGATCCTCTCCGCGATCGCCTTCGGCATCGCCGTTTCCGGAATGCACTATACGGCGATGAAAGGCCTGGCGCTGTTGCCGTTTGCCGCGACTTCGGCAGGCGCGCCGGCGCTGTCGGCCGATCTCCTTGCCATCATCGTCGCCGTCGTGGCGTTTTGCCTGTCGGGAATATTTTTGTTGATCCTGGTGCCCGATCCGGCACGCGCGGCGATGAATCCTCTTCCCGTCGTCAGCGGCGCCTCGATTATAACGACCGCGGCGAAGGCGGAGCCGGCGGCGGTCGCAGCCGCGGCGCAAAATTCCAGCGGCAACGGCCACGATGCCAATCCCGAATTCGGCCGCGGCAGTTACGGGCCGCTTGGCGGCGCCGGCGCGCCGCGGCGCTTCGCCCGCCATCTTCCGATCGAGCGCGACGGCGGCACGCATTTCGTCGCTGTCGACGACGTGGTCGCCATCCACGCCAATGCGCATTACACCACCATCTTCAACGGCAACGACAAGCTGTTCTGTCCGCTCGCCATCGGCGATGTGGAGTCGCGCCTCGACAAGGACCGCTTCGTGCGCATCCATCGCAGCCACATCGTCAATATCGAGCGGGTGGTCGGCTACAAGCGCTCCGGCGACAACGAAATGGTGGAGATGGACGCCGGGCACGATTATGCGGTGCCGGTGAGCAGGAGCCGGATCGGCTGGCTCAAATCGCGGGTCGCGGCGCTGACCGGCGATGATCCCGGCGCTGGACTGCGCCGCCGCCATCATTTTGCGGCGCGATAAAAGTCTCCGCCGGCTGAGCGATTACGTCAGGCATTCTGACGCAATTCGTGCAAGCTCCCCACCATTGGTGCAAAAGCCCGGCGTTTCGTGCACCGCGCCACGCGCCGGTGCACCGGCGCTTGCTGCTGCGGCGCACACAGCGCGACCATCACCAATCTAAAGATGCAATTGGTATTGGCGCACAGACGGCCGTCGTGACGACTTCGGCCGCAAAAAAGCGCAAGGGAGGATGCCCGTGATACCTGGGTCCTTTAGCTATCATCGCCCCACATCCGTCCAGGAAGCCGTCGGTCTGCTGACGAAATTGGGCGACGACGGTCGGGCGCTTGCCGGCGGTCACAGCCTCATTCCGATGATGAAGCTGCGGCTGGCAACGCCGGCGAATCTGGTCGATCTCGCCGGCATCGCCGACCTCAAAGGTATTCGCGCCGACGGCAACGACATCGTCATCGGCGCCATGACGACGCAGCACGATGTGATCGGCTCCGATCTGCTCGGTACAAAAATCCCGATCCTGCGCGAGACCTCTCTACAAGTTGCGGATCCCCAGGTGCGCTATGTCGGCACGCTCGGCGGTAATGTCGCCAACGGCGATCCCGGCAACGACATGCCGGCGGTGATGCTGTGCCTTAACGCCACCTATCACGTCACCGGCAAAGGCGGCGAACGGCGCATCGCGGCGCGCGAATTTTACCAGGGCGCCTATTTCACCGCGCTGGAAGCGGGCGACGTGCTCACCGCGGTGCGCATCCCGGTGCCCGCTGCCGGTCATGGCTCCGCTTACGAAAAGCTCAAGCGCAAGATCGGCGATTACGCGACCGCCGCCGCGGCCGTGGTGCTGACCATGAGCGGCGGCAAGGTCGCGAGCTGCTCGATCGGGCTGACCAATGTCGCCGAGACGCCGCTATGGGCGGAGGAGGCGGCGAAAATCCTCACCGGCTCGACACTCGATGCGGCGACGGTGAAAAAAGCCGTGGCTGCTGCCGAAGCCATCACCGCGCCGGCGACCGATGCGCGCGGGCCGGCGCACTACCGCACCAAGATGGCCGGCGTGATGCTCGCGCGCGCGCTGGCCCGCGCCAAAGCAAAAGCCCGCGGCTAGGGGAGGGACACGAACAATGGCCAAATCCCACATCAAGATGACGGTGAACGGCAAGGCCGTCGAAGAGCTGGTCGAGCCGCGCACCTTGCTCATTCATTTCCTGCGCGAGCAACTCAGCCTCACCGGCCCGCATATCGGCTGCGAGACCAGCCATTGCGGCGCCTGCACCGTCGACCTCGACGGCAAGTCGGTGAAGTCTTGCACCATGTTCGCGGTGCAGGCCGATGGCGCCGACATCCGCACCATCGAGGGCATGGCGAATGCCGACGGCACCCTGCATGCGCTGCAGGAAGGTTTCCGCGAGATGCACGGGCTGCAATGCGGCTTCTGCACGCCGGGAATGATTTTGCGCGCCTATCGGCTCCTCCAGGAAAACAAGAATCCCTCCGAGGAGGAAATCCGCTACGGCATCTCCGGCAATCTGTGCCGCTGCACCGGCTATCAGAACATCGTCAAAGCCATTCAATATGCCGCCGCGAAAATCGCCGGCGTGCCGTTCCAGGAGGCCGCAGAATGAACGACATGACCCCCACCTCCGCCGAACGCGCCGAAAAACTCGAAGGCATGGGCTGCAAGCGAAAGCGCGTTGAGGACGTCCGCTTCACCCAGGGCAAGGGCAATTACGTCGACGATCTGAAATTGCCCGGCATGCTCTACGGCGACCTGGTGCGCTCGCCGCACGCCCACGCCAGGGTCAAGAAGATTGACACGACGAAAGCCGCGGCGCTGCCCGGCGTCGTCGCGGTGCTGACCGCCGAGGTGTTGAAAACGGTCAACCTCGCCTGGATGCCGACGCTGGCTGGCGACGTGCAGATGGTGCTGGCGGATGGAAAAGTCCTGTTCCAGAATCAGGAAGTCGCGTTCGTGGTCGCCGAAAGCCGCGAAGCCGCGGCCGACGCCGTCGAACTGGTCGAAGTCGAGTACGAAGCGCTGCCGGTCAACGTCGATCCGCTGAAAGCGATGGCGGACGGCGCGCCGATGATCCGCGAGGATTTGAAGGACAAGACCGACGGCGCCCACGGCAAGCGCAAGCATTACAACCACATCTTTTCCTGGGCTGCCGGCGACAAGGCCGCGACCGATGCCGCCTTTGCCAAGGCCGACGTGACCATCAGGGAGTTCATCGTTTATCCGCGCGTGCATCCGTGCCCGCTCGAGACCTGTCAATGCGTCGCCTCGTTCGACAAGATCAGGGGCGAGCTGACGCTGTGGGGCACGTTCCAGGCGCCGCACGTCATCCGCACCGTGGGTTCGCTGATCTCGAAAATCCCCGAGCACAAGATCCACGTCATCGCCCCCGACATCGGCGGCGGTTTTGGCAACAAGGTTGGCGCCTATCCGGGCTATATCTGCTCGATCGTCGCCTCGATCGTCACCGGCCGCCCGGTGAAATGGGTCGAGGACCGTATCGAGAATCTGTCTACGACGGCGTTTGCCCGCGACTTCCACATGGACATGGAGATCGCCGCGACCAAGGACGGCAAGGTGACGGCGATGCGCTGCTACACCATCGCCGACCACGGCGCGTTCGACTCCTGCGCCAACGCCACCAAATGGCCAGCGGGGCTGTTCAGCATCATCAGCGGCTCCTACGATTTTCCGGCGGCGTATTGCATGGTCGACGGCGTCTATACCAACAAGGCGCCGGGCGGCGTCGCCTATCGCTGCTCGTTCCGCGTCACCGAGGCCGCTTACTGCATCGAGCGCGCCATGGACATCATGGCGCAAAAGCTCGGCATGGATCCGGCGGAATTTCGCATCAAAAACCTGATCCGGCGCGAGCAATTCCCGTACACCTCGGCGTTCGGCTGGCAATACGATTCCGGCGACTATCACACCGCCATGAACAAGGCGATGGAATCGGTCGATTACAAGAAGCTGCGCACCGAGCAGAAGACCAAGCGCGAAGCGTTCAAGCGCGGCGAGACTCGCGAGGTGATGGGCATCGGCGTCGCCTTCTTCACCGAGATCGTCGGCGCCGGCCCGTCGCGCGCCTGCGACATTCTCGGCATCGCCATGTTCGATTCCGCGGAAATTCGCATCCATCCGACCGGCAGCGGCATTTGCCGGCTCGGTACCAAATCGCAAGGGCAGGGCCACGAGACCACCTACGCCCAGATCATCGCCACCGAGCTCGGCTTGCCGGCCGACAACATCATGATCGAGGAAGGCAATACCGACACGGCGCCTTATGGTCTCGGCACCTACGGCTCGCGCTCGACGCCGGTGTCGGGGGCCGCCACCGCCATGGCTTGCCGCAAGATCAAGGCCAAGGCGCAGATGATCGCCGCCTATATGCTCGAAGTGCACGACGACGATCTGGAATGGGACGTGGATCGCTTCCGGGTGCGCGGCAATCCCGAGCGCTTCAAGACCATGACCGAGCTCGCCTGGGCGGCTTACCACGAAGTGCCGCCCGGCATGGAGCCCGGCTTGGAAGCGATCAATTATTACGATCCGCCGAATTTCACCTTTCCGTTCGGCGCCTATATCTGCGTCGTCGATGTCGACGTCGATACCGGTCAGACCAAGGTGAGACGCTTCTACGCGCTCGACGATTGCGGCACGCGCATCAATCCGATGATCATCGAAGGCCAGATTCACGGCGGCCTCACCGAAGCGTTCGGCATCGCCATGGGCCAGGAAATCCATTACGACGACGACGGCAACGTCACCACCGCGTCATTGATGGATTACTTCCTGCCGACCGCGGTCGAAACCCCGCACTGGGAGACCGATTGGACCACGACGCCGTCGCCGCATCATCCGATCGGCGCCAAGGGCGTCGGCGAAAGCCCCAATGTCGGCGGCGTGCCGTGCTTCTCCAACGCCGTCAACGACGCCTTCGCCTTCCTGGGCTCGACCCACATCCAGATGCCGCACGACCATTGGCGCACCTGGACGGCGGCGGAGAAGCTCGGGCTGCATGGATGAATAGGAGCGGCAGGAACGCCATATGTTTAGAACCGTCACCCTGAGGTGGCCGCGAAGCGGCCCTCGAAGGGCGACGGCCCGGGCCGTGCATCCTTCGAGGCTCGCTTCGCTCGCACCTCAGGATGACGGTTATGGGCGTTGTGGACCGCTCGCATGACCCTCGATCGCGAAAACATTTCCGACAAGCTCGCGGCCGTCGGCTACATCGCCGACCGCGATATCGCCACCGCTTTGTGGCTGATGGAGTTTTTGAGGCGCCCGCTGCTGCTCGAAGGCGAAGCCGGCGTCGGCAAGACCGAAGTGGCGAAGGCACTCGCGGCCGTGCACGGCTCGGAACTCATCCGGCTGCAATGCTACGAAGGGCTCGACCAGAATGCCGCGCTCTATGAGTGGAATTATCAGCGCCAGCTCTTGGCAATAAAGACCCGCGAAGGGGTCGGCGAAGACGCCGACACCATCGAAGAGCATATCTTTTCCGAAAAATATTTGCTGGAGCGGCCGCTGCTCGCTGCCATCCGACGCGCGACGCCGCCGGTGCTGCTGGTCGACGAAGTCGACCGCGCCGACGAGGAGTTCGAGGCGTTCCTGCTGGAACTGCTCTCGGACTTCCAGGTCAGCATCCCCGAGCTCGGCACCATCAAGGCCACCTCGATCCCGCGCGTGGTGCTGACATCGAACGGCACCCGCGAATTGTCCGACGCGCTGCGCCGGCGCTGCCTTTACCACTATGTCGATTTCCCCGACGTCGATCGCGAAGCGAACATCATTCTGGTGCGCACGCCGGGCATTGACACCACGCTGGCGCTGCAGATCGCCCGCATGGTCGCCGCCATCCGCAAGGAGGATTTGCGCAAGGTCCCAGGCGTCGCCGAGACGCTCGATTGGGCGGCAACGCTCGCCGGGCTCGAAGTGCACGATCTGCGGCAGGAGCCGGAAGCGGTCTATGAAACGATGATCTGTCTGCTCAAGACCCACGAGGATCGCGCGCGGCTGACGCGTGAAGTCAGCGAGCGCCTCCTCGGCAAGGTGGCGTGAATGGCCGCGCTCGGTACCCGCCGCCGGCTCGCCGGTTTTGCCCGCACGCTGCGTGACAACGGCTATCGCGTCGGGCTTGCCGAGACACGCGACGCCCTGCAAGTGCTGGCGTCGCCCGCCGCACTCCGCCCCACATCGCTAAAGCCGGCATTACGTTCGCTGTTCTGCGCCACCCATTCCGACTGGGAACGTTTCGACGAGATCTTCGACGCCTTCTGGCAGGGCCGCGGCATGCGGCAGACGCAAGTTCTCTCCGGCATCCCGAGCGCTAGCCACGCGCCGGCCGGAAAAAAGCTCGCCGAAGCACAGGTGCCGCGGGAAGCGCTCGGCCTGCCGGATCGCGTCGAGCGGCGCAGCGGCGGCGACGGTGAGACGCAGGCGGAGGGCAGGGGCCGCCGCGAGGGCGCGTCGCGCGTGGAAAATCTGGCGACAACCGACTTGCGCCACGTCGTCGATCCCGAAGAGATTGCGGCGACGCATGCGCTGGCGGCGCGGCTCGCCCGCGTCATGCGCGCGCGGCTGGTGCGCCGCGACCAAATCCGCCGTCGCGGCCGGCGTATCGACCTGCGCCGTACCATCCATCGCAATGTCTCTCATGGCGGAATACCTTTCGATCTCGCCTGGCGCCGCCGCAAGATAAAACCGCTGCGGCTCGTAGTGCTGCTCGATGCGTCAGGCTCGATGAGCCTCTACACCGCCTTCTTCGTCCGCTTCCTGCACGGCGTCGTCGATGCGTTCCGCGAAGCCGAAGCGTTCGTCTTCCACACCCGCCTCGCTCACGTTTCGCCGTCGCTGCGCGATCGTGACGTCACGCGCGCCGTCGAGAAGTTGTCGCTGATGGCGCAAGGTATTGGCGGCGGCACGCGGATCGGCGAAAGTCTTGCCACCTTCAATCGCTGGCACGCGCGGCGCGTCATCAATTCGCGTACCGCGCTGATGATCGTCTCCGACGGCTACGATACCGGCGAGCCGGGCCAGCTCGGCGAAGAGATGCGCCGGCTGCGGCGACGCTGCAGAAAAATCATTTGGCTCAATCCGCTGATCGGCTGGCGCGATTACACCCCGCAGGCGCGCGGCATGCAGGCGGCGCTGCCCTATGTCGATCTGTTCGCGCCGGCGCACAATTTGGAAAGTCTCGCGGCGCTCGAACCTTATCTGGCCAAGGTGTGAAATGAATCGCGCCGACGACATCCTCGACAATATTTCGTCGCGCAAGACCTCGGGCGAGTCGTTCGTGCTGGCGACCGTGGTGCGCACGGTCGCGGCCACCGCGGCCAAGGCTGGGGCCAAGGCGGTGATCCTGCCCGACGGCACCATTTCGCAAGGCTGGATCGGCGGCGGCTGCGCGCGCGCGGCGGTGCTCAAAGCGGCGCAGGACGCGCTCGCCGACGGCAAATCGCGGCTCGTATCCGTGGCACCGGAAGACGTGCTGGACGGCCAGGGCCACAAGGCCGGCGAGGAAACGGGCGGCGTGCGCTTCGCCAAGAACATGTGTCCGAGCCAGGGCACCATGGACATTTTCGTCGAGCCGGTGTTGCCGCGGCCGCAGGTGGTGATTTGCGGCTCGAGCCCGGTCGCGCTTGCCGTCGCCGATCTCGCCAAGCGGTCCGGCTTTGCCGTCACCGTGTGCGCGCCCTCAGCCGAGCAACCGGCATTCGGCGATGCCGACCGCCGCATCGAAGGCTATGCGCTGCCGGTCGATGACGCCGCTGCACGCTATGTCGTGGTCTCGACCCAAGGCCGCGGCGATGAGGCCGCCTTGCTCGCCGCGCTCGCGGTCGATGTCGATTACGTGGCCTTCGTCGGCAGCCGCAAAAAAGCCGAGGCGCTCAAAGCTGAGCTGGCAAAACGCGGCGTTGCGGCCGAGCGGCTGGCGAAGCTCAAGGCGCCGGCCGGCCTCGATCTCGGCGCCATCACGCCCGACGAGATCGCGATCTCGATCCTGGCCGAGATCGTCGCCGTGCGGCGCGGCAAGGACGCACGCGGCGCGGCACCGGAAGAAGCCGATCAGCGCGCACGATAGGCGGCGAGGAACGTCTTCACCGCGATATCGACCACGTACTTGATCGGCTCCGGCGCGGGCGCCTCGGCGAAGTTGAACAGCACCGGCAGAACCAGCGTCGCCTTGCACGCTATGTCGCCTTCCAGATGGCCGAGATCGCCATCCCACGGCAAATGTTCCAGGAGATTTTGCAGCTGATCGCAGAACTACGGCCACAGCCGGCGCCGGCGTGATGCGCCCGATGGTCATGCGTTCAACAGCTACCGACGGGAAGAGTGCGGCCAAATGCCGGCGAAGATAGCCGGATCAGCCCCTCGACCGCCGTTCGGGCTGCCCGAGTTGACGCCAGCCGTCCGAACCTCGCTTCTGTCTTGCAGGAAGGCCGGAAAAACGCGAGTATTCACGCCAGTTCGGGAGGCATCTGGAGAATCCCGGTTGAGATGTCTGCGCGACATTGCAACGCGGAATATTTTTGGATTGGCGGCGTTTTCGCTTGCCGCCGGCATGATGGTTTATTTGAAGCGTCAGGGCGCGCCGCTTCGGCCGTCCGGTATCGTCGGCCTGGAGCTTGCTTTTACTGAAGGCCATGCAACGAAGATTGTCGGCGATTGGGCCGGCAAGCTCGATATCGCGGTCAAGCAGGTGCTTTTCGATTTTATCTTCATTGCCGGCTACACCGGCTCCCTCCTGTTTGCGTGTTTCAAGGCGGCCGATTGCGCGGCCCAACGCGGCCGCGCCAGCTTGGCAAAGGCAGCGGAAGCGGCCGGATATGGGGCGCTGCTTGCCGGGACGCTGGACTGCGTTGAGAATTTCGGTCTGCTGCTGACGCTGAATTGGAAAGTCCTGGCTCCGATCGTGCTGATCACGTCCGTGAGCGCCTCGCTGAAATTCGCGCTGGTCGCCATTGCGGTTTTGGTTGCGCCTGCGACGTTCCTGCTGTCGTGGCGACCGGCGGCGAAGTAGACGATTGTGCCAACCATTGACGGCCGAGACACCGGATAACGGTGCCGAACCGAGGGGTAAGCCATGACGACGGATCCAGCGCGCGCGCCTGCGAATTCGGACATTCTCGCGCCGACGCGGGAATGCGATCTGATCATGAAGGGCGGCATCACGAGCGGGGTGGTGTTCCCGCTCGCGATTTATGAACTCTCCAGACAATTTCGTTTCGTGAATCTCGGAGGCACGTCCGCCGGCGGAATCGCGGCCGCCGTCGCGGCGGCGGCCGAATATAATCGAGCCGGCGGCGGATTTGAACGGATCAAGGCGATTCCAAAAGAGCTTGGCGGTAATCTGATAAAGCTCTTCCAGCCCTCGCCAGGTGTCAAGCCGCTGTTCGATATCCTGATCGCCGCGATTGCCAAGCCAAGGCCTGGCATCGCGGCGAAGCCCAAATCGATCGCCGTGCCCCTTGCAGTCATCATGGGTTACAAGGTAGCCGCGCTGATCGGGGCGCTTGCTGGCTACCTCGCATTTCTGGTGCTGGCACATTTTGGGCAGGCCGGCGGATTTATCTCAGCCATTGTCTTTACGGCCCTCGGATTGATCGTTGCGCTCGGGCTGCGCCTGAAGAGAGCCGTGATGTCCGATCTGGCGGACAACAATTACGGACTATGCACAGGTGCGACGCAGGACGAGAAATCCTACGGACATGTCGCCGTGACCGAATGGCTCGCCGATACGATCGACGAGTGCGCCGGCAAGAAGGCGCCGGGTCAGCCGGGCGAGAGGCCATTGACCTTCGGTGATCTGAAGAACCCGCCGACCGGCAAGCCGATCATACTGGAGATGATGACCACGAACCTGTCGATGAAGCGGCCGTATCGTCTGCCATTCCGTGACCAGACCTATCTTTTTCGCCAATCCGACATCGAACGGCTGTTTCCTAAGCGGGTGGTGGACTACATGCTCCAGCCTTCCGTTTCGCGCCCATTCACGGTGAAGAACGAAAGTACGGGTGAGGTGACAGCCGTCGAGGACTTCTTCCATGTGCCGGATGAAAACGACTTGCCGGTCATATTTGCTACGCGTCTCAGCCTCAGCTTTCCAATCCTGTTCTCGGCCATACCGCTCTACGCGTGCGATTTCACGCTGACCAACACGAAAGGCCCGCCAACAGGGAAGGAAACGCCAGAGGAGAAAGAAACGAGAAGACTGGAAGACAAGCTGGGAGCGAAATACACGCCGCGCAAATGTCTGTTCAGCGACGGAGGCCTGTCGAATAACTTTCCGATGCAGCTCTTCGACGAGTTGTGGCCGAACCGGCCGACCTTCGGCGTCGGACTAGACGATTACAGCGTGGAACGTGATCGCGATTATGCAAAGACGCACACTGAGACCCGGGTTTGGATGCCGCAAGTCCCGCAGGGTGGAGCGCTGCTCCCGATCGAAGACATCGGTGGGGTATTCGCTTTCTTCGCCAGTATTATATACTCGGCGAAGGATTGGCAGGACAATCTGCAAAGCACTCAGCAGGGTTACCGCGAACGTATCGTTCACGTTGCGCTGAAGCCCGACGAGGGCGGGCTCAATCTCGACATGACGCCGGAGACAATCGGTCTGCTTTCGAACTACGGCGCGATGGCAGGTGATAAGGTGGTCGAAGTGTTCAATCTCGACGATCACCGATGGCGCCGGTTCCTGGTCTCGATGGTGCGGCTCGAATCGACGCTGTTCGAACTGCAGCGCCACTACAGCGAAGCATCGTCGGGCGTCGATTCGTTCAAGGATTTTCTGGTCCGTTACCCACCGCAGGCAGAACACTACAAGCCGGTCAGTCCCGAATGGCTCGAGGAGATGCGGGCGCGCGCCGGTGCTCTCGTCACCATGGCGGAGAACTGGAACAACAAGCTGAAGGCCCACGACGGCCATTACCCTCACCCGGAAGTCGACCTGCGCATCACCCCAAAGCCCTAAGATTGCGAAGAACGAATTGCGAAAAGCAGAGTTGCGAAAGGAAACGACGAACAGGAAATAGGGATACAGAAAGTTTCGATCATTTGCCAAGCACGGTGCGAATGATGCGTCGTGAGAGCGCTTTGCTTCACCCTCCCCTGCAGGGGGAGGGTCGCGGCCCGAAGGGACGCGGGGTGGGGTGCGCGGCGATGCAGGGGTTCGCAGCGCGCTGCGCGCGCTTTCACCCCAACCCGCCACACTTCGTGTGGCGACCTTCCCCCTCCAGGGGAAGCTGAAGATAGCGGGTGCGCGAACCATTCCACCTGCCGCTATCGCGGGGCAGGATGATGCTTGCGATTTGCGTTAGATTGCGCGACCCGTCCCCATCACCGGAGACCGCCTTGCATACAAACGAAAACCTGACCACCGAGCGGCCGACCTTCGTCACTCATCTCGAATGTTCGATGACCGGCGAGCATTATGCGGCCGATGAAATTCATAATCTCTCCCGTGCCGGCAAGCCGCTCTTGGTCCGCTACGATCTCGACGGCGTGAAACAGGCGCTGAGCAAGGACGCACTTTCGAGCCGGCCGCCCGACCTTTGGCGTTATCGCGAATTGCTGCCGGTGCGGCGCACCGAAAACATCGTCAGCCTCGGCGAGACGATGACGCCGCTGGTGCCGCTGCCGGAGATGGCAAAAAAATTGCGCGGCGGCGAAATTTTGGTGAAGGACGAGGGCCGTTTGCCGACCGGCTCGTTCAAGGCGCGCGGCCTGGTCATGGCGGTGAGCATGGCCAAGGCGTTCGGCATCAAGCACATGGCGATCCCGACCAACGGCAATGCCGGCGCGGCGCTCGCCGCTTACGCCAGCCATGCCGGCATCAAGACCACGATCTTCTGTCCCGAGGACACGCCGGAAATCAATCTCAGCGAGATCGGCATCCAAGGCGCGGCGGTGTATCGCGTCAACGGCCTGATCGACGATTGCGGAAAAATCGTCGGCCAAGGCAAAGAAAAAGTCGGCTGGTTCGACGTCTCGACCTTGAAGGAGCCGTATCGGATCGAAGGCAAGAAGACCATGGGGCTCGAGCTCGCCGAGCAGCTCGGCTGGACGACACCCGATGTCATCTTCTATCCGACCGGCGGCGGCACCGGCCTGATCGGCATGTGGAAGGCGTTCGCCGAACTCGAAGCGATCGGCTTCATCGGCAACAAGCGCCCACGCATGATCGCGGTGCAGGCGTCGGGCTGCGCGCCGATGGTGCGCGCCTATGAGGCGGGCGAGGAGCATGCGCCGCGCTGGGAGGATGCGCACACCATCGCGGCGGGCATCCGCGTGCCGCAGGCGATCGGCGATTTTCTGATCCTGCGCGCGGTGCGCGAGAGCGGCGGTTTTGCCATCGCGGTGTCGGATGAGGCGATAGCGGAGGCGCTCGACGAGGTGGCGCGCGAGGAAGGCTTTCTGATGTGCCCGGAAGGCGCGGCGACTTACGTGGCCTACAAACAAAGCCTCGCCGACGGCAGGGTCAAACGCAGCGACCAGGTGGTGCTGTTCAATTGCGCGACCGGCTTGAAATATCCGCTGCCGCCAATTCGCCGCACGCTGGATCGGCACGCACCGATCGACTTTTCGCAATTTTGAGCGTTGTAGGGCGGATTAGCGAAGCGTAATCCGCCACGGGCGCAGGCGGCGGGTTACGCCTTCCGGCTAACCCGCCCTACGGACGGATATAAGAGCGATGAAAACATTATCGACAATCGTTATCGGCCTGATCCTCTGCTGCGGCACGATCGTTGCCGCGGGCGCCGACGATTATCCGTCGCGACCCATCACCATGGTGGTGCCGTTCGCCGCCGGCGGCCCGACCGACGTGGTGGGGCGCGTGATGGCCGAGCATATGGGCCGCACGCTCGGGCAAAATGTCATCGTCGAAGACGTCACCGGCGCCGCCGGCAGCATCGGCGTCGGCCGCGTCGCGAAAGCGACACCCGACGGCTACACGCTCGGCATCGGCCACTGGAGCACGCATGTGGTCAACGGCGCGATCTACGCGCTTTCCTACGATTTGCTGCGCGATTTCGAGCCGATCGCGCAATTGCCGGCCAATCCGATGCTGGTGGTCAGCCGCAACACGTTGCCGGCGAAGAACCTCACTGAGCTTGTTGCCTGGATCAAGGCCAACCCAAGCGCCACCATCGGCACCGCGGGCGTCGGCTCCGGCTCGCACGTTTCCGGCGTCTATTTCGAAAATCTCACCGGCACCCATCTGCAATTCGTACCTTACCGCGGCACCGACCCGGCGCTGCTCGACCTTATCGCCGGCCGCATCGACATGATGTTCGACCAGGTGTCGGAAGCAACCCAGCGGGTGCGCGACAATCAGATCCGCGCCTTTGCGGTCACCGCCAAGACGCGCCTCAAATCGCTGCCCGACATTCCGACCGTGGACGAGGCCGGACTGCCGGGCCTCTACATCAATATCTGGTACGGCCTGTGGGCGCCAAAAGGCACGCCGCCCGATATCATCGCCAAGCTCAATCGCGCCGCCGTGGCCGCCATGGCGGATCCGGCCGTGCAAAAGCGCTTTGCCGATCTCGGCCTCGACGTGCCGCCGCCCGATCAGCAGAGCGCGGCAGCGCTCGGCGCGCTGCAAAAAGCCGAGATCGAAAAGTGGTGGCCGATCATCAAGGCCGCCGGCATCAAGGCGGAGTGATGTGGGCGCGCCAGCGTGCGCCGTCAGCTCAGCAGTTCGACCCGCCCGGTCTGGAGCGCGTAGACGCCGCCGACGATGCGGATCTTCTTGTCGTCGGCGAAGGATTTCAGGATCGGCGCGGCGCTTTTCAGCTTGTCGACGGTGAGCGCAACATTGCTGCGAATAGCGTTGGCGAGAAGATCGCCGGGCTTGTCCTTGACCGCTTCGACGGCAGGGCGCAGCGCGGCGACCAGCGACGGCAGATGCCCGGGCAGCGTGGTGCCGTCCTTGATCGACTTGATGGTGGCATCGACCGCGCCGCAGGCGCCGTGGCCGAGCACCATGATCAGCGGCGTGTTCAGCACCGCCACCGCATATTCCAGGCTGGCGACGATGTCGTCGTTGGCGAAATTGCCGGCCACCCGGCAAACGAAGACGTCGCCGCGCGCGGTGTCGAAGCAGAGCTCCGGCGCGATGCGCGAGTCGGCGCAGCTGAGCACCGCGGCAAACGGATTTTGCCCGCTGCTCAAAGCTTCGCGTTCATGCTTGAAATCGTGGCGCTTGGTGAGACCGTCGATATAACGCGTGTTGCCCTTCATCAGCCGGTCGAGCGCGGCATCGGGCGACAGCACATTTTCCGGTTTTGGCGGCGCTTTTGTTTCTTTGGCGAACGCGCGCGGCGCTATCGCCAATCCGGCCGTGATGCCCGCGAGCCGCAAAAAATTCCGCCGCGCGATGCGGGGCTTCGATGCATTCGCCGTGCAAAGTTCGCACATTGTGGCCTCCCGTTCATGCCCGCGCCCACTGCGCAGTGTAGGAGGAAATGCGGCAAAATCCTAATCCGGCTTGATGCCGGCCTCTTTGATCACCTTGCCCCATTTTGCGGTTTCCGAGGCGATGAATTTGCCGAAATCCGCCGGCGAGCCGCCGTGCACGACGACGCCGATATCGGTCAGACGTTGCTTGATCTTGTCGTCGGCAAGCGCGTCGTTGATCTGTTTGTTGAGCGTGTCGATGATCGCTTGCGGCGTGCCGGTTGGCGCGCCCATCCCGAGCCAGCCTTCGGCCTCGTAGCCGGGCAGGAAATCGGACAGCGACGGAATATCGGGCAGCGCGTCGATGCGCGATGTCGTGGTCACGGCGAGTGGGCGCAATTTTCCGGCCTTGACTTGTGGCAATGCGGTCGGCGTGACGTCGAACATCAATTGCACCTGGCCGGCGAGCATGTCGGTCACCGCCGGCGTCGAGCCGCGATAGGGCACGTGCACCAGGTTGAGCCCGGTCATGGACTTGAACAATTCGCCGGCGAGATGCTGCGGGCCGCCGACGCCGGCCGACGCCATGCTGATCTTGCCGGGATTGGCTTTGGCGTAAGCGATGAACTCCGGAACCGTATTGGCCGGCACCGACGGGTTTACCTCCATGATCATCGGCGCCAGGCTGATCTGGCCGACCGGCACGATGTCGCGAACGAAGTTGAACGTCAGATCGGGATAGAGCGACGGGCTGATGGCGTTCTGCGAGTTGACCGTGAGCAGCGTGTAGCCGTCGGGCGTCGCGTGCACCACAAACTCGGTGCCGACATTGCCACCGGCGCCCGGCTTGACGTCGACGACAAAGGCCTGGCCGAGATGGTCCTGCAGAAATTGCCCGACCAGGCGGGCGTGGATGTCGGTCGAGCTCGCGGCCGCCTGCGGCACGATGACATGCACCGCCCGCGAGGGATAGGTGTCCGCATGCGCCAGGCGCGACACGGCCGGCATCGCGACGGCACCCGCGGCAAGGTTCAGGAAATGTCGGCGTGCGATGTTCATGGCGTTCCCTCGTGCCGTCGTATTGCGGCCACTATACTATCGCTCGAATCGACCGGAAGGGGCCGAAACAGCGGCATTTCGCATCATGAGCCTGCCGGTCATCCCGATCATCGATATCCGCGACGGCGGACCGCTGCATCATGCGCGGCAACACGCCGAGCAGGCGCGCGCGTTGCGCGACGCCTGTCTCGCGTTTTTTCCGGCCGTGGCGATGCCGCTGGTTCCGGCGCTCGATTGGGCGTCGCGCCGCTGGCTCGGCCGCTCGCGTTCGCCCTATGTGGCCGAGATCGCGCGGATCGCCGAGGCGCTCGATTTCTCCGGCATCTGGTTGCTCAACGCTTCCTATCAGTGGGGCTGCACCGCACGCGCCGTCGAACAGGATGGCGCGCCGTGGCTTTTGCGCACGCTGGATTGGCCGTTCAAAGGTCTTGGGCGCCACATCGCCGTGGCGCGCATGCGCGGCGCCGGCGGCGATTTCTTCAGCGTGACTTGGCCGGGCTATGTCGGTGCGCTCACCGCGATGGCCCCGGGCCGCTTTGCCGGGAGCATCAATCAGGCGCCGATGTGGCGCCGCATGCGCCATCGCTGGCTGCGGCCGCTCGATTTCGCGGCGAACGCGCTTAAGATCTGGCAACGCACCGATCTCATGCCGCCGGACCAGCTGCTGCGCCAAACCTTCGAGACGTGCGAGGATTATTCCGCGGCGCGGCGCATGCTGGAAACGACGCCGGTGGCGCGGCCGGTGATCTTTACGCTGATCGGCTGCGGCGGCAACGAACGCTGCGTGATCGAGCGCACCGAGACCGGGTTCGTCACCCGCAAGGACGACACCTGCGCCGCCAACGATTGGGTACCGAGCCGGCCGGGTTGGGAAGGCCGCATCGGCACGCGCCGGTTTCTCATCAGCTCATTCGACGAGGCGACCGGTTACAGCCGGGCGCGGCGCGAAGCGCTGGCGAGTTGGGACGGCGCGTTGGCAGACGGCCGCTTCGATTGGGTGCGCGAGCCGGTGCTCAATCCTTACACGCGGCTCGCCGTCGCCATGTGTCCCGCGTCGGGAATTTTGCGCGTGGTAGGCTACGATTTTGCCGGCGCCGCGCTGCCCGAGCCGGTGACGCAAGTCTGCGACGTCGCGCCGGTCGCGGCCTAGCAGCTTATTTTTCTTATTTATTTTCTGCCGGTTGCGTGACGATCAACGCGTCGACCACAACGCAGCCGCGACCTTTGGGGAGAGCCTTGATGGGATTGAGATCGATTTCGGCAATCGCAGCGGCGTTATGCCAGGCGAAGTCAGCCAGCGCGTAAAGACACGTGGCAAGACTTTTCACGTCGCTCGCCGGGCGGCCGCGAACCGCGCCGAAGAGCGCCGCGCCGCGCGTCTCGGCGATCATCGCCTCGGCATCGCCGTCGCGCAGCGGCAGCATGCGCAGCGCAAAATCGCGCATCACCTCGATGGCGATGCCGCCCATGCCGAAGGCGAGGGAGAGGCCGAAATCGGGATCGCGCGACACGCCGGCGAACACCTCGATGCCGTCGGCGATGAATTCCTGCACCAGGAAAGCGGCATCGGCCGGCCGTGGCTCGAGTTTTTCCAGGCGCTCGTGCAACTGCGCATAGGCGCGCGTCAGTTCCGCATCATCTTTAAGATTGACGGCGACGAGCCCAAGCTCGGTCTTGTGCGCGATGGCATCGGACACGACTTTGAGCACCACGGGATAACCGAGCGCGCGTGCGGCTGCGAGCGCGTCCGCTTCGGTCGCAACGCGCTGCTCCTGAGTCACCGGGATGCCGTAGGCCGAAAGAAGCCGTTTGGCGTCGAATTCGTTGATGGTGCGCCTGACTTTCAGCGCATCGGCAAGCTGCACCTGGCACGCAGCGCCGCTCGCGCGAACCGCCTTCAATCCAAGGCTCCAGCGGCCCATGCGATCGAGCGCGCCAAGGCCTTGGCGCGTGCCGCCGATCACCACCAGGCCGGCGTCGCGCATGCCGTCGATCTGCTTGCGGTTCATGACGCCCGAGCGGGTGCTCATGAGGTAATAAGGTTTTTGGCTCGCGCCCGCCGCCTTGGTGAGCATGTCCACGTTCTCGAACACGCGGCTGGGCTGACCGATGATCGGATCGTTGGACGCGTCGGCGCAATACAGAATGGAATCGATCCGGTCGCTTTTGTCCACGACCGACATGGCATGTGGAATATTGACCGCGTAATTGCCGTTGCCCCAGGCATCGAACGGATTGCCGTCGCCGGTGATGCGGCCGATGACTCGCTCCGCTTCCGCGCGCTCCTCTGCCGACAGCGGCGGCAGATCGAGGCCGGCCGCGGTGGCATTGTCGAGGATCAGTTCCGACAATCCACCCGAGCCGGTCACCACCGAAATGCCGCGGCCGCGCGGCCAGCGCTTGCCTTGGCATACCGCCAGGACCTCCGTCATCTCGTCGAGATCGCTGACCTCGATGGCGCGGTGCGCGCGCAGCAGTTCCGAAAACACGCGCGAAGAACCGGCGAGGCCTCCGGTATGGCTGGTGATGGCGCGCTGCGTGCGCTCGGTGCGGCCGACCTTGATGACGACGACGGGCTTGCCGGCATCGGCGGCGCGGTCGAGCGCTGCGACATAGCGCTCCGGCTCGCGCACGGTTTCGGTAAACGTCGCGATCACTTTGGTATTCGGATCGTCGATCAGATAGTCGAGATAGTCGACGGTGCGCGTCACCGCCTCGTTGCCGGCGGACACCGACAGGCTGACGCCGAAGCGGCGCAGGTCGGACAACAGGGCGATGCAGACCGATCCGCTCTGCGACACGATGCCGACATTGCCGACGATCGCTGCCGGATCGCGCACGTTTTGCTTATAGGTGGTAACCCTCGCCTGAGGATTGAGGATGCCCATGCAGTTCGGCCCGCACACCGGCATGCCGGCTTCGCGCGCCATGGCGGCGATCTCGTCCTGGAGCTTTGCGCCGTCGCCGCCCAGCTCGGCAAAGCCCGAGTCATAGATGACGGCTGCGCGCGCGCCACGCTTGACCGCAAGCCGCATCTGCTCGGGGATCAGCGGATTGCGGATGCTGAAGACGACGATGTCCGGCGCCTCGGGCAATTCGGTGAGGCTCGGATAGCAAGTGATGTTCATCACGGTCGGATATTTCGGATTCACCGGATAGATTGGCCCGGTGAAGCCGATGGCGCCCAGCGACTCGATGACCGCGCGGCCGGGGCCGCCGCGATCGGTGGCTCCGACGATGGCGACCGAACGCGGTTTTACCAGGGGATCGAGCTTCATGGGGGATTTGCCACTCTCGCGGTTTTTGTACCATGCTGGCGCCTCAGGCGAACAGGCCGGAAAAGCCCATGAAGATCGTCGATCTGTCCCACACCATGAGCATCCACACCCCCGGCTGGGTCGGTTATGCCGGCAACAAGATGTATTACGCGCAGAACTTGCAGACCGTCGGCATCGTCGCCCAGCGCGTCGAGACCTCGATGCACTCGGGCACCCATTTCGACGGCGCCATGCATGCGACCGACGGGCGCACCGGCGACATGGCATCGCTGCCGCTCGATTATCTGGTCAGCCACGGCGTTGTGGTCGATCTTGCGCCACAGGTGTCGGACTGGTCGGCGATCACGCCGGAGATGATCGAAAAGTCCGGCGCAATCATTCGCGACGGCGACATCCTCATCCTGCACACCGGCTGGCACAAATATTACGAAGGCCAGAGCCAGCAGGACCTGGTGCGCTATTTCTGCTACCACCCCGGCCCGACGCTCGAGACGTTAGAATGGATGCTCAAGCGCAAGATCAAATGGTTCGGCATGGATACCGGCTCATGCGATCATCCGATGAACACATCGATCCGCCATATGCGTCCCGACGTCGCCCGCGAGTTTGAAAAGGCAAAAGGCAAGGCACCGGCCGATTATTTCGGCACGTTCGAATACGTGCACAAGCGCTCGGGGCGCAAAGTCAGGCAAGACGTGTTTCCGTTCCACAATTACGCCTTCCAGGAAGGCCTGCTGCACGCCGAAAATCTCGGCGGCGATATTGAAACCGTGGTCGGCAAGCGCTGCATCATCGGCGCCTTTCCCTGGCGCTACGAAGGTCTCGAAGCGTGCCCGTGCCGTATCCTGGCGATTTTCGACGCCGGCGACGCGCCAGTCGAGGCGCTCGGCGACGCCGCGCGCGGCATTGTTCGTTCTTGAATTAACGAGGCGCAGATCAAAAATGCCAAAGATCAAAACCGCGGACGGCACCAGTCTCTATTACGAAGAGGTTGGCACCGGCACGCCCATCGTCTTCGTGCATGAATTCGCCGGCGACTATCGGCAATGGGAGCCGCAGATGCGCTATTTCGCGCGCACCCATCGCTGCGTCACCTATAGCCAGCGCGGCTATCCACCGTCTGATGTGCCCGACGATCCGACACGCTATGGCCAGGATATTGCGCGCTCCGACGTCATCGCGCTGATGGATGCGCTCGGGATCAAGAAGGCGCACGTGGTCGGTCATTCCATGGGCGCCTACACCGCGGTGCATGTCGGCCTGCATCATCCCGACCGCTGCATTTCGGTGGCCGCGGCCGGCTGCGGCTGGGGCTCGCTGCCCGATCCGGCGCAGCGCGCCGCCATGCGCAAGGTGGCGCTGGAGACCTCGGCGATGTTTATTGAAAAAGGCATGGCGGAAGCGGCGAAGATTTACGGCGATGGCCAGATGCGCCAGACCCACAAGCACAAGGACCCGCGCGGCTATGCCGAATTCATCCGGATGCTGTCGGAGCATTCCGCGCTCGGCCATGCGCTGACCATGTCGATGCTGCAAAGCAAGCGGCCGACCTTGTGGGACCTGGAAGCGGACTTGAAGAAATTTTCCGTGCCGCTCCTGATCATCGTCGGCGACGAAGACGAGTCTTGCCTCGACGGTAGCGTCTTCCTCAAGCGCACGGCGCCGACCGCGGGCCTTCTGGTGATCCCGCGCGCGAGCCACACCATCACCACCGAGGAGCCGGCCGCGGTCAACGCCGCGCTCGCCGAACTGTTCGCCGCGGCCGAAGCCGGCCGCTGGATGGCGCATCGGGCGCCGGCGTGAAACGAGGAGACGAACGATGATAGCCGGTCCAACCGCGCTCGCCTTTGCCGCCGCGTTTGCGGGCGCCGCGTTTTACGTCAACGAGGCCGAACAGCCGGCGCGGCTGGCGCTCGACGATGCGAGCCTTCTGGCGGAATGGAAGCTCAGCTACGCGCGCGGCTTCAAGATGCAGGCGAGCCTCGCCTTGCTGTCGGGAATTTTCGGTTTGATCGCGGCGTGGCAGACCCAGGATTGGCGCTGGCTGCCCGGCGCGGTGTTGATCCTGGCGAACTGGCCTTACACGTTCCTCGTCGTCAAGCCGACCAACGATCAGCTCAACGCACTGACAAAAAACCAGGCCGGGGGTGCGTCGCGCGCGCTGATCGTGACATGGGCGCGGCAGCACGCCATTCGTACCGCGCTCGGGATTTTGGCCGCTGCCGTCTATCTGTGGCCCCTCAGTTGGGCCGCTTGAATATTGTCATCGCGCGTCGTGAAAGATGATGCCGAGCGTGTGGCGGTGGCCGGAGCGCAGCCGGCTGACGCCGTGGCGTAGATTGACGCGGTACGGGCCTTTGGTGCCTTGCACCGGCCGGTTGTGAACGGCGAACAGCACGGCGTCGCCTTGCTGCAGCGGCACCACCTCGACGCGGCTCTGCATCCGCGGCCGCTGCTCGGTCAGGACGAATTCGCCGCCGGCAAAATCCCGGCCGGGCGCCGACAACAGCACGGTGGCCTGCAGGGGAAAGGCGAGATCGCCGTAAAGGTCCTGGTGCAGGCAATTGAAATCGCCAGCTGCGTATTGCAGCAGCAACGGAGTAGGGCGGGTTTGGCCGGCCTTGTGGCAGATCTTTAGATAATCGGCGTGCGCTTTCGGATATCGCGTGGCGATATTCATCCGGTCGTTCCACGCGTTGGCGAAGGTCGCAGCATGCGAATACAGCGCCGTGCGGAGCTCGGCGATGAGGCCCGGCAATGGGTATTTGAAATAGCGATACTCACCCTTGCCGAATCCGTGCCGCGCCATGTGGATGTGGCTGCGGAAATGCTCTTCGTGCGGATAAAGCGCGGCGACGTCGTCGCATTCATCCGGCGACAGCAGCCTTGGCAAAACGACGCAGCCGAAGCCGTCGAGATCGTTGCCGATCGCGTTCCAATCGTACGCGTCGATGCGCCGGTCGACGGATGTTTCGTCGGCGGCTTTCAGGGCGGCGCTGGTTTTGGCCGGCATGGCGTGACCTCCGATCTGCACTGCGGGCAAAGGCTAGCAACTCCTCAGGCCACAAGCCCACCCGAAATCTGCCGATCATGGAACTTGAGCCGGCAGCGGAGCGGCTTATGTTACCGATAATGAGCAACGCGGCGGGCGCAAGTTCACCGACATCCTTTGCGGCGCCGTTCCGCCATCCGGTGTTCGCGGTGATCTGGACGGCGACATTGGTGTCCAATGTCGGCGGTTGGATGTACAGCGCGGCGTCGGGCTGGCTGATGACGACGCTCAACCCCGATCCGTTGATCGTGGCACTGGTGCAGGCGGCGAGCACGTTGCCGATCTGCCTGTTCGCACTGCCGGCCGGCGCGCTCGCCGATATCTTCGACAAGCGCAAATTTCTGATCGTGGTCGAGACGCTGACCACGGCGGTGTCGGCGATCTATGCGGTGATGGTCGGGCTGGGCTTGGCTACGCCCGGCAATCTCTTGCTGTTCACCTTCCTCATCGGCGCCGCCGGCGCGCTCACCATTCCCGCCTGGCAGGCCGTCGTGCCGCAGCTCGTCCCCAAGGAAGATTTGCCGCCGGCCATTGCGGCCAACAGCGTCGGCGTCAACATTTCGCGCGCCATCGGCCCGGCGCTGGGCGGCGTGACCATCGCCGCCATTGGCATCGCGGCGCCGTTCTGGATCAACGCCATTTCCAATCTTGGCATTGTCGGCGCCTTGTTGTGGTGGCGGCGAAAGCGAACGGCGACCACGGTGCTTCCGGCGGAGCGTTTCGGCCGGGCGATGACGACCGGTCTTCGCTACGCCCGGCACAATCCGCATCTGCGCGCCACGTTGGTGCGCGCGGCCGGATTTTTCCTGTTCGCCAGCGCCTACTGGGCGCTGCTGCCGCTGGTCGCCCGCTCCCAGATCGCCGGCGGACCGGAGCTTTACGGCATCCTGCTCGGCGTCATCGGCGCCGGCGCCGTGTGCGGCGCATTTTTGTTGCCGTGGCTGAAGGCGAAGCTTGGGCCGGATCGGGTCATGGCATTGGGAGCGCTCGGCCAAGCACTAGCAATGGTGCTCTACGGCGTTGCCCGCGAGCCCGTGATCGCGCTCTTGGCGAGCGCGCTCGCCGGCGCGACATGGATCGCTTCGCTGGCGACGTTGAGCGTATCGGCGCAGGTGGCGTTGCCGGACTGGGTGCGCGGCCGCGGGCTCGCGCTCTACACCACGGTGTTTTTCGGCTGCCTGACGCTCGGCAGCACGGTCTGGGGCGAGGTCGCCGCGTGGGTCGGATTGCCTATCGCGCACTTCCTTGCCGCCGCCGGCGCTTTCGCCGCCATACCGCTGACGTGGCGCTGGAAGCTGCAAACCGCCATGGGCACCGACCTGACGCCGTCCATGCACTGGCCGGCGCCGATCACCGCACAGGAGATCGAGCATGATCGCGGCCCGGTCCTGGTGACGGTCGAATACCGCATTCGGCCGCAGGACCGCGACGCGTTCCTGGACGTGCTCGCCAAGCTCGAGCCCGAGCGGCGCCGCGACGGCGCCTATCGCTGGGGCGTCTACGAGGACGCCGCCGAGGAAGGCCGTATCCTCGAAATCTTCCTCGTCGAATCCTGGATGGAGCATTTGCGCCAGCACGAGCGTGTCACCAATGCCGATCGCTTGGTGCAGGAGGCGGTGCAAAAGTTCTCGCTGGACGGCGCGCCCAAGGTGACGCATTTCATCGCCGCCGACACCTGACGTTGCATAGCGTTGCAGCCGAATGGCTGTGGCACGCTGTCCATTGATCGGGCTGCCAAGGTCCGGCACTATCCGCGCGGCATAAAAGGGGATGAGGGAAACAATGGGTGGACAGCGAAAAGCGGCGGTTCGGACGATCGGCATAGCCGTCGCTATTGCCGGGTTTGCAGCGCTACAGGCGCCGCCGGCTGCCGCGCAAGGCACCGCTCCCATCACCATGAAGCTCTCCACCGCCACGCTCAACGACACCCAGCACGAGTGGCTCAAGCGCTTTGCCGCTGCGGTGGAAAAGGATTCCGGCGGCCGGATCAAAGGCGAAATCTATCCGGCGAGCCAGCTCGGCGCCATTCCGCGGCAGATCGAGGGCGTGCAGTTCGCCTCGATCCAAGGCTGGACCGGACCGCCGGAGTTCCTGGTTGGCGTCGACGAGCGCTACGAGGCGATGAGTGCGCCCGGCCTGTTTACCAGCAGGGAGCAGTACGAGCGCACCATCAAGGATCCCGCGGTGACCGGCTTGATGCTCGGACTGGGCGCCAACAAGGGCTTGGTCGGCGGCGGCATTTACCCGATCGGGCCATCCTCGATCGTCACCCGCAAGCAGATTCAGCATCTGTCCGACTACGCCGGCTTGAAGATTCGCGTGTTAGCCTCGCCGTTTCAATTGGAGATGATCAAGCGAATGGGCGCCTCGCCGGTAGCGATGACGCTGGGCGACGTGTTGCCGGCACTGCAGCAGGGCGCCATCGACGGTTCGCTCACCACCATGACCCAGTACACGACGCTGCACTATATCGACGCGGCGAAATACGTCGTCGAGACCGACCAGCCCTATGTCAGCTCGATCACCGTGTTGAGCAAGAAATGGGTCGACGGCTTGCCGCCCGATCTGCAGAAGATCGTCCGTGACGACGCCACCAAGACCTCGGTCGATATCCTGCCGTTCGTCGATCAGTTCTTCGACGCGCAGCGTCAGGTCTGGAAGGATTCCGGCGGCAGCGTGATTCACCTGCCCGAGGCGGATCAGAAGGAGATGCTCGCCAAGATTTCCAGCATCGCCGAGGATCTGTCGGCGACGAAGCCGGACTTGAACGCGGCGGTCAAGGCTATTTTCGCAGCGACGGCGAAGAACAAATAAGCGTCAGCCGGGCTGTTGCGACCTCAGCAGCGCACGCAACCGCTGCGGTGTGACCGGGAGCTGTGTCACCGCGCCAGGCATGCGCAGCGCGTCGTCGATGGCTGCGGCGATCGTGGCGCCGACGGGATTGACGCCGCCTTCGCCGGCGCCCTTGAGGCCTAGCGGATTGAGCGGGCTCGGCGCGTCCTCGGTGATCAAAACCTCGACCGGCGGAATTTCGCGCGCCGTCGGCATCAGATAATCGGCGAAGTTGACCGACAGCGGCTCGCCGTGGGCGTCATAGAGGAATTCCTCGAACAGCGCGCCGCCAATACCTTGCGCCACGCCGCCGGCGATCTGGCCCTCCACCAGCATCGGGTTGACCGCCTTGCCGATATCGTAGGCGACCACATAGCGCTCGACGACGGTCGTGCCACTGTCGCGGTCGACGCGCACGACGGCGACATGCACGCCGTAAGGGTAGGTCATATGGTGCGACTCGAACCAGCCTTCGGCGGAAAGGCCGGGCAGCGCATCGCCGAGGAGCTTTGCGGCGGGCGCCAGCGCGCGGGCGATTTCGCCGAGCGTCACCGACGGTCCTTGCGCGGCGGATTTGCGCACCACCTTGCCGTCGATGATGTTGAGGGTTTCCGGCGCGGATTGCAACAGCGCGGCCGCGGCCGCGAGCGCCTTGTCGCGCAATTTGGTGGCGGCAATGCGGGTGGCCTCGCCGGTCATCACGGTGACGCGCGAGGCGAAGGCGCCCATGCCATAGGCGATGCGATCGGTCTGGCCGTGCACGACACGGATAGAGCGATAATCGACGCCGAGCGCATCGGCGCAAATCTGTGCGACCACGGTTTCGACGCCTTGGCCGATCGAAGCCGCGCCGGTGACGACTTCGACGGCGCCGCTGGTGTCGACCGTCACGCGCACGCCGTCGAACGGCCCGAGCCCGCTTTTCTCGACGAACACGGCCAATCCCGCGCCCACCGTTTCGCCGCCGGCGCGGCGGCGTTGCAGGTCCGCTTGCAGTTTGTCCCAGCCGGACGCCGCCAACGCCTTGTCGAGGAGGCCAGTGTAGTCGCCGGAATCGTAGGTCATCTCAGTGCCGAGCGTGTCGAAGCCGAGGACGTAAGGCATCTCGCTCTTGGCGATAAGGTTGCGGCGGCGGATTTCGATCGGATCGATTTTGAGTTTTGCGGCAATCGCGTCCATCAGCCGCTCGCGCACGAACGTGCTCTCGAAGCGGCCGGGCGCGCGATAGGTGCCGCACGGCGTCTTGTTGGTGAGCCGGATGCGGCCGACCATGCGATAGGCCGCTATACGATAAGGTCCGGGCAGCATGGCGGCTGAAAGATCGGGCACGGTGGCCGCGTGGGTGCGCACATAGCCACCCTGGTCGTGAAAGAATTCGCCGTCGATGGCGAGCAGGCGGCCGTCGGCATCCACTGCGGCGCGGACGCGAAAATGCTGCTGGCGCGACTGATTGGCCGCCATGAGATGCTCACGGCGGTCCTCGATCCATTTCACCGGGCGGCCGAGACGCAGCGCCGCGAGGCAGGTGAGAACATCCTCGGGGTAAATTTCGCCGCGTACGCCAAAACCGCCGCCGACGTGGCCTTCGTACAGATGCATGCTCGACGGCTCGCGGCCAAGCATGCGGGCGAGCGCGTCGCGGTTCCAATGCGGCACCTTGGCGGCGCCGTGCAGCTCGAGAATGCCGCGCACGACGCGGGCGATGGCGCCGCGCGTTTCCATCGGCACGCCGCTGTGGCGGCCGATTTTCAGATCGAGCGCAACGACAGCGTGAGCGCCCGCGAATGCCGTCTCCATGTCGCCAAAGCTCTTGCGCACCAAGGCGGCTTCGGTCGAATGGCCGGCATCGAAGGCGCCGGGCGGCGCGGCGGCGTCCATCAGCTCGGGCAGCGACTCTGCCTCGATTGTCACGAGATCGGCAGCATCCTCGGCGACAT
>Ga0193726_1000136_pt1 | contig 102510 bp, 100 predicted proteins | sample H2c1metaG_FD_144928 | JGI IMG/M metagenome (GOLD analysis project Ga0193726, IMG submission 144928) | Soil microbial communities from a riparian zone of the East river system, Colorado, United States - H2c1 | ecosystem: Environmental > Terrestrial > Soil > Riparian zone | place: USA: East...
ACTTCCGCTCCTCGCACTTTTCGGACGTCACGGCCGGGACTCCAGGAATGTCTGCTGTTGGAGGAAGAGCGGAAATCGTGATTGCGTCACCCGACTTCCGAGTCGGACCCACGGCGGACATCGACTGAAGGCCCTGGCAGCTAAAGAGCTCCGTAGTAGTACGTGGTCGCTTGTTCGCGCATGCCCGCAATCTCTTGATATCAGGCAGGTCGCCAAATGGCCGGCGCCACACCAACATTGTGGGCGGGCCTGCGACAAAATAGCAATCGATAGCTTCGTCTTTCGGAAGAGAATTAACGCCTCGGCACAAAGCTGAATACCATATTTACGTCTACCAATACGTCATTGAAGTAAGGCCGCGCTGCTTTCCGGTGCAGTGCACGTCAAAGCCGCCGTCTTTGGGCCGTCTAAGCAACCAAAACGCAGACGAGCATGGATCAACTAGGGACAGTACACCCGTCTTCCGATATCGAGAGAGGTTCAAACCGATATCGGCATTTTCTATGTCAGTTGGCGTCGTAGGCTTCCGTCGGAAGCCAATGCGGAGCCTGCATCATCGCTAGTGGCGCCAGCGGTTCGGCAGCGGCTTGACGGGGTATTTCAGTCGACGGACGTTCAGCGAACGCGCCCACAGCGCATATGAGAGCAACAAGCACGATGGTTGTTTTCATTTTGATCCCCTGTTTCCGATCCGCCATCTTGAGCGAGGCGGTTTGCCATCTTCAAGCAAGGCAGCTTAATGAGCGGTTCAGGCATCCCTGTTCGCAGGATCGATCCAGCAACGGGGTGAATAGGGGGTGAAGCAGAAAAGCGATAGTTTGAATTGAGACCGCGTTCTTCATTTTGTGGGAGGCGCGCATGCCTTGGCATCATGATGCCCCTGTGTTGAGTCGGCGACGAACGGCGGCTTGCACTGTTCTATCGATTTCGCTCGCCTGCGTTACCTCCTGCCATTTGATTTCGGCTCCGTAGAAATACGATGAATGTCAAATTAATCGAATCTGAAGGTGTTGCGCTCACATTATGGCTGATCATGCGTTCCTGCCAAACGGCGCCCGAGGTCCGGTCGACCATTACCCCGAAGGACGTTTCATATGCGAGCCTCTTCACTCAACGCGCTTCCTGTCGTGCTGGCTACCCTGCTTGCGGCTGCTATTCCAGCATCCGCTGAAGATGGTGTCTCTGCCGACAAGATCGTGTTTGGTCAGGCGACTGCTCTCGAAGGTCCGGCCTCGGCTTTGGGCCTGGGCATGAAGATGGGTCTTGAAGCGGCCTTCGCTGAAATAAACAAGGCCGGCGGCGTGAAGGGTCGGAAGCTCGAACTGAAGAGCGTCGACGACGGCTACGAACCCACCAAGTCCATCGAAGCGGTCAAGAAACTCCTTGAGGAAGACAAGGTCTTCGCTATCGCCGGTGCGGTTGGTACTCCGACAGCAGCCGCCACTCAGCCGATCGCGACCGCAGCGGGTGCGCCCTTTATCGGCGCCTTCACGGGCGCCGAATTTCTGCGCGAGCCCTACAAACCCCTGGTGCTGAATATTCGCGCCAGCTACTTCCAGGAAACCGAAGCCATGGTCGAACATCTGACCAAGGATCTCGGCGCATCCAAGATTGCGATCATGTACCAGGACGACGCTTTCGGTCAGGCCGGCCTTGCCGGCGTCAAGAAGGCGCTCGACAAGCGGCAGATGCAGCTCGCCGGCGAAGGTACCTTCGAGCGCAACACGGTGGCTGTTAAGACCGCGCTGCTGGCCATCAAGAAGGCCGAACCTCATGCAGTCATCATGATCAGCCCCTACAAGCCCGCGGCCGAGTTCATCAAACTGGCCAAACAGATCAAGCTCGACGTTACCTTTGTGAATATCTCCTTTGTCGGATCCGATGCGCTTGCCAAGGAACTCGGTCCCGTCGGTGCCGGCGTGGTGATCACGCAGGTCGTTCCTTTTCCGAAAGACGCGGCGATCCCGGTGGTCGGGCGCTATCAGGCGTCGCTCAAGGCGAACGCCCCCGATGCGCAGCCAGGCTTCGTTTCGCTTGAGGGCTATCTTGTTGGCCGCGCAATCATCTCGGCGCTCGAAAAGGTCGGTGGCGACCTCACCCGGCAAGCCTTGATCGAGGCCGTGCAAAAAGCCGGCACCCTGGATCTTGATGGCTTCAAGCTCGTCTACAGCCCCTCCAACAATCGGGGCTCGGATCAAGTGTTCCTGACCGTGATCCAGGCGGACGGCAGCTTCAAGGCGGTCGATCGCCTCGAGAAGTCCGGAACGTAAGCACAAGACGCCGCGAGCAGCCAGGCAGGGCCGGCTCCTCGCGGCACGATTTCGCAATTGCTACCTGGAGATTGACGATGCAGACCGCGATGTCGTGGTATCACCTCGGCCTTCGCGGTCGATTGTTTACAGCTTTTGGGGTCGTCGCTGCGCTCACCGTGCTGGCGAGCGGCAGTGCGATTATTTCCTACGACAGTCTTGGGCATTCGCTTGGCGCCATCGCCGAAAAGAGCCTGCCCGAGATCACACGCGCCTCCGAACTGGTTAGAGCCACCGGTGAAGTTGCTGCCGCCGCACCGCGCGTTCTCACCGCAACTGATGCGGCGGAGCGCGAAAGCGCTTTCAAGGTTCTAACGGCGGCGCGTCAGGAACTCACGCGGACCATTGCCGCACTCGCCGGGGCGGACGCCGCAAGGCTCAACAGCACACGTGACCGCATCCTGGTGAATCTCGACCGGCTGATGCAATCGGTCACCGAACGCCAGACGATTGCCGCCGCTCGCAGCGCGCTTGTCGCCGGCCTTCGGAAATCGCATCAGAAGCTCGCTGAAAAACTATCGCCGATGGCGGACGACGCCGGGTTCACCTTGACGATCGGCCTGCAGACGGCGGCGGACACCAAGGACCTGGAGGCTGCTCAGAAGACGCTTGCCGCGCTCGCCGAAAACGAACTGGTGTCCCTGCAGGCAGTTTTGGAGCTGCGCGCCGAATCCAACCTCATACTGGGAATCCTTGTTGAAGCGGCCGATCTGCCGTCCGCCGATCTGCTGCCGCCGGTCAAGGACCGATTCACGGCGACGGCAGGCCGCCTTGGAAAGGCCGCGGCCGCATTCAAGGATCCCGAGACCTCGAAACTGGTCGATGAACTGGTCAAGACCGGCAAGGATAGCGGCAATGTTTTTGATCTCAAGCAAAGAGAGCTGATTGCCGCGAAGACCGGCGCCAATGTGGTGACGGAAAATCGCGCACTCGCCCAGGAGTTCGAAAAGGAAGTCGCGGGCCTGAGAACGCGCAGCGAGGGGGCCGCGGTCGCCGCGGTCCGCGAATCAGAGGCAGAAATCCGGCAAGGCCGGATCATCCTGATTTGCCTCGCGCTCGTCAGTCTTGCCACAGCACTTGTCGTCGGCTGGTATTATGTTGGCCGTGGCGTCGTTCGTCGTCTTGTACGTCTGCAGAACAGCATGAAATCGGTTGCCGCAGGTGACCTGGCTACCGAGATCGCGACCGGCGGCTCGGACGAGATTGCCGACATGGCGGAAGCGCTGCAGGTCTTCAAGGACAACATGCTCGAATCCAACCGGCTGCGCGCTGAACACTCGGAAGCGGAAAAACATGTGCATGCCCAGCGGAAAACTGAAATGCGCAAACTCGCCGACGAATTCGAGGCCGCGGTTGGCGAAATCGTGCAGACGGTATCCTCCGCTTCAACGGAGTTGGAGGCCTCGGCGACCACTTTGACCAGAACCGCCGAAGAGACACAGCAGCTCTCCGGCAAAGTGGAAGCTGCTTCTGAAGAAGCCTCCTCAAATGTCAGATCGGTTGCCGCCGCGACGGAAGAGATGTCGGCCTCGATTACTGAAATCAGCCGACAGGTTCAGGAGTCAAACCGGATCGCCGGCGAAGCCGTAGATCAGGCGGAGGTCACCGACGCGCGCATCAACGAGTTGTCGAAGGCAGCGTTACGGATTGGCGACGTGGTCAATCTCATCACCTCGATCGCGGAGCAGACCAATTTGCTGGCTCTGAACGCCACGATCGAGGCAGCTCGCGCCGGCGATTCCGGACGCGGCTTTGCGGTTGTTGCGCAGGAGGTGAAGGCGCTCGCCGCGCAGACCGCCAGCGCTACCAAGGAAATCATCAGCCAAATCGCCGGGATGCAGGTTGCGACCAAGGATTCGGTTCAGGCGATCAAGCAAATTGGAACCACCATCAGCCGGATTTCCGAGATTGCGGCAACGATCGCGACCTCTGTCAACCAGCAAGGCGGCGCAACGCAGGAAATTTCTCGCAATGTCGAGCAGGCGGCACTCGGCACCACTGAGGTCGCGACCAATATTGTCGATGTGAACAAGGGGGCTCGCGAGACCGGTTCGGCCTCCGCAAAAGTTCTGATCTCGGCTCAATCATTGTCGGGGGAAAGCAACCGCCTCAGGCTTGAGGTCGGCAGGTTTCTTGACACGGTGCGCGCGGCCTGAGGGCGCTCCAACAATTTGCCGTTTCCGCCCAGAATCCGGGTTTCAACGCTTCCTGCAATCGACCACAATGGCCGGTGAAGCTCGACGATAACGAGCCGATTGGGAGGAAGAATCCGATGTTCAATCAATCCTTGCCGCGCATCGCCGGCGTTGTTCTGGGTGTCTCGATGATGATCGCCGGTCCCGCAAGCGCCGATCCCCTGAAGGATGAAATCGCGGCGACCGGCAAGCTGCGGGTGGCGATCGCGATCAGCCCGGCTGGCGGCGCGTTCTGGTCCACCGGGAACGAGGCCGGAGGTTATGCCGGGGTGCCGGTCGATCTCGGCAAGGAGATGGCGGCGCAGCTCGGCGTGCCCGTCGAATACGTTGTTCACCAGAACTCCGGGCAGATTGTCGATGCGGTGTCGAAAGGCACCTGGGACGTTACTTTCCTGCCGAAAGATCCGGAGCGGGAGGGGCGGATGTCGTTCGGGCCCACTTACGAGGTCGCGGATGCGACCTACATCGTCAAGGCGGGATCGTCAGCCACGGATTTTCAGACGCTCGATCAGGCCGGCGTCAAGGTCGCTGCGGTCAATAACACCACCACCATGCGCGGCGCGATCGCGCATCTGAAGAACGCCAAGGTCACGGGCTATCAGACCTATGACGAAATCTTCGGCCTGTTGAAGAGCGGCGAGGTCGATGCGTTCGCGCTGTCGCGCGACCAGCTCAACGCCATGGCGAAAAAGATTCCAGGAACGCGCGTGCTGGATGAAACCTTCAAGCAGACCGTGACCGCGGTGGCGGTGCCGCCAAATCATCCGCTCGCGCTGGCGTTCGTGACCAGGTTCATGACCGAAGCGCCGTCAAATGGCACACTGCGAAAGGCTTACGACAACAATGGACTGAAGGATAATCCAATCCGGGTGAAATAGCGGGCCTTTGAGCCCTGCTAGTTCGTGGCACCTGCCGGGATCGGCTCCATGCCGCTCTTGATGATCGGGGCGCTGGCGGCAGGCGAGGCGAGAAACTTGATCAGCGCGCGGCCGGCGTCGGGCTCCTTGGAGACGCTGGCGATCCCCGCTGAAAACACCGTGATCTTCTGCAGCTCGGGCGGCAATTGGCCGACGATATCGATGCCGGACACCGGCAGCATCTCGCTGATCTGCTGGAAGCCGATCTCGGCGTCGCCGCGGGCCACGATTTCCCCGACCGGGGTGGCAGGAATTTTCCTGGCCTTGTCCTTCATGGCATCGGCAATGCCGAGTTTCTCGAACATTTCGGTCGAGACATAGACGCCGCTGGCAGAGTCGGAATAGGCGATCGATTTCGTGGCCAGCAGCGCGCGCTTCACCGCGTCCACAGAGCTGATGTCCGGCTTCGGCGCGCCCGATTTCACCGCGATGCCGATCGGCGATTTCACGAGATCGACGCGGCTGTCGGCAACGACCTTGCCCTGCTTGACCAGATCACCCAGCGCATAGCCGACCATGATCAGGACATCGGCGGCCTCGCCGCGTTCCAGCCGGACCGGGATCGCATTGACGGTGGTCCCCATCGAGGGTCCGTAAGCCGTCAGCACCTTGTTGCCGGTCAAGCGCTCGAACTCCGGCACCAGTTCCTTATAGGCCGCGGTTAGCCCGCCCGAGATCATCACCCGAACCTCGGCGGCGTTTGCTGAGCCTGCCAGCAACAGGGCGCTAACGATGCCGAGCGCAAGCTTACGGAAATTTGCCGATATCGATTTCATACGCATTCCTCCCGGGACGGCTCTTGGGCGGTCGTCCTTGAGGTGATGGTATCCTGCAAACGGAGGATAGCCTAGGGCCGCTCTTTCGCTTCTCCGTCATTCCGGACGGTCCGCGACGCGGACCGATCCGGAATCTCGAAGTGGTGTGGGTAATCGTTTCCGCGAGATTCCGGGTTCGCGCGTTTCACGCGCGCCCCGGAATGACGGGGCTCACGAATTGACGTGCACGAAATCCCGCAGCAGCGGATAGATTTCGTTGTTCCAGCGCTTGCCGCTGAACACGCCGTAATGGCCGACGCCGGCCTGCATGTGGTGCACCTTGCGATAGGCGCGCACGCCGGTGCAGAGGTCCTGCGCCGCCAGCGTCTGACCGATCGAGCAGATGTCGTCCTTTTCGCCCTCCACCGTCATCAGGCCCATCCGCTCGATCGAGGCCGGGTTCACCGGTCGGCCCCGATAGGTCAGCTTGCCCTGTGGCAGCAGATGCTCCTGAAAAACGTCGCGGATGGTTTCGATATAGAATTCCGCCGACAGATCCATCACGGCGAAATATTCGTCGTAGAAGGTCTTGATGGTTTCGGCTTTTTCCTTCTCGCCCTTGGCCAGATGCCGGGCGAGATCCATGTGCTGCTTGATGTGGCGCTCGAGGTTCATCGACACGAAAGCGGTGAGCTGCACGAAGCCGGGATAGACCTGCCTGAACGCACCCTTGCACTGAAACGGCACGTAGTTGATCAGGTTCTCCTCGAACCATTTGAGCGGCTTGCTCTTGGCAAAGTCGTTGACCTTGGTCGGCTGGATTCGCGTGTCGATCGGTCCGGCCATCAAGGTCAGGGTTGCCGGGCGTGCGGGGTGATTGTCCTCCGACATGATCGCCGCGGCCGCGAGCGCGGATACCGACGGCTGGCAGATCGCCACCATGTGCGAACGGGGTCCCAATTGGTCGAGAAAGCTGATCAGGTGCTCGGTGTATTCGTCGAGGCCGAATTTGCCATGGTCGAGCGGTATGTCGCGCGGGTTGTGCCAATCGGTGATGTAGACGTCGTGGTCCTGCAGCAAGGTTTTCACCGTGCCACGCAACAGAGTGGCGAAATGGCCGGACATCGGCGCCACCAGCAGCATGCGCGGTTGCTCCGGTGAATTCTCCTTCTTGAAATGCAGCAATGAGCCGAACGGCGTCGCGTAGGCGACTTCCTCGGTCACCTCCAGTTCCTGATTGCCGACCAGCACCTTGTCGATGCCGTAGGCCGGGCGGGTATAGGTGAGCGAGGTGCGCGAGATCAGTTCGAGCGCGGCGGCGAGCCGCCCGAACAGTTTGTCCGAAACGCCTTGCGGCACGAGGTTGAGATATTTCAGCGCTGCTGCCGCCCCGGTCCGCCATGGCGCGGTCAGGTCCATGTGGTTCTGATACGCTTGATACATCATCGACATCATCCGGATCCGCCCCCGTCCTTGTTGCTATGCAATATCGAAGCCAAAACGGGGCCAAATAGCCTTGCAAACTGGCACGTCGCTTGCTGCAAGAATGGGTGAGGCATAATAATGGGCACTTTGCAGTGGCACGCTTTGGCCTGCGGGCATGGCTCTGGCGGGCGTACGGGCGTTGAGGGAAGGGCCTTATGGCGAAAGCGACACTGACCATCAGCAGCAAGAATTACTCGTCATGGTCGCTGCGCGGCTGGCTGCTGACCAAGTTTTCCGGGCTGGAGTTCGACGAAGTCATCACCGCGCCGGACGATGCGTCGGCGCGGGCCGAAATCCTGCTGCTGTCGTCGTCGATATTGGTGCCATGTCTGCGCCACGAGGGCGCCACCGTATGGGATACGCTGGCAATTGTCGAATACCTCAACGAGGTCATGCCGGACGCCGGCCTGTTGCCGGCGGACCGTATATTGCGGGCGCATTGCCGTTCGATCTGCGGCGAAATCCATTCGGGATTTACCACCCTGCGCGCGTCCCTGCCGGTCAATCTGAAAGGCCATTTCCCCGGCTTCAAGATCTGGTCGCGCGCGCAGGCCGATATCGATCGGGTCTGCGCGATCTGGCGCGAATGCCTGGCCAAGTCGGGCGGGCCGTTTCTGTTCGGCGAACGCAGCATGGCGGACGCGATGTACGCGCCGGTCGTGACCCGCTTCATGACCTATGACGTCAAGCTGGAGCCGAGGCTTAAAGCCTATGCCGACATGATCATGGCGATGCCCGAGATGCAGGAATGGATCGAGGCCGCCAAGGCCGAGCCGGCCGATATCGAAGAGCTTGAGGTCGAATATTAGGCAATACTGAAGCTCCGCTGCCTGTTTGAAGGGCTTAAGCAGCGGGCACGCTTTGCTTAACTTGGTGCCATCAACGGCATTTTCGCCGCCGCTGGCGCTTGGCAGGCGATGACGTATCAAGAATCGCCCAACTCGAATTTTGTCTTCCGTCCAAGAGCTTCGGCGCGTCAGCGGCGGCGATGATCGAAATCGCCGCAGTGCAGCGCCGCTGGCGTGATTTTCGCATAGCACAATGAAGCTGCGAACACGGCAATCCCGCGCTGCCAAAAAATTGGACGCCAAAATTTGTCGCGATCGCCTGGACAAGAACAGTGGAGGCCTCGATGAACCAGCACGCTGTCGTCAGCAAATTCTCCCACGTCAAACCTGGTGATACCGAATTCACGGAAGGGGGCTTACGCGACTTCTTTCTGTATCGCGATCTCGGTATCGCGGCCGCGACCGGCGGTCAGGTGATCTGTCATCTGGTCAAGGCCAATCCCGAGATGCCGCCGGAAGAAGGCACCGGCTGGCATAAGCACGAATGCGATTTCCAGATCGTCATCATGACCAAGGGCTGGGCCCAGTTCATGTATGAGGACACGCCAACCCTGGTGCAGGCCGGCGACGTCGTCCATCAGCGTCCGGGGATCGTGCACTATCTCTACGATTACTCACCGGACATGGAATATCTCGAGATCGTCAGCCCGGCGGATTTTAAAACCGTCGACGTGCCGCCGGCCACCGACAAGGTGCCGCCGGTGACGCCCTGGAAGTAGTGGGAGCATAATCCGGAAAAGTGGGAACCGGTTTTCCGAAAAGATCATGCTCAAACAAAAGGATGAGATCATGATCCGATTAATCTAATCGGATCATTATCTGTGTCTCGTCGCCGGAGCAATTAACGTTTATCGCCGGTCGTTTGCGGCGTTCGGTTTCAGCCGTGCTGGATGTGGTGCGCCGCATAACAGCCAGCCCGACATCTAGCCGTGAACAGGGGAGTACGGAGCTCAACCACTGATTCGGGCGCGGTTCGTTCCGTCGGCGTTCTGATCCTTAAGAACGCCGACGGCCTCCGTTGCATTATGGCACAGCGGCCCGGACTTAAAGCGCGCGGCTGCTGGTCCGGGCCCGGGGCAGGCGCCAGCCGACCACGGTCGCCTCAACGGTGCCGCCGGACTCGTGGTTGCGCCATTCGCCGTCGACCCAGCGGCAGGCGAACGGAAGTTGATAAGTACCGCTGTGGTCCTCGCAAAGCACCTGAACCGGTTCATTCGCCGGTGGTTGGCCGTTGCCGTTGAATTCGGCCAGACGTCGTTCGCGCGTTGCCATTTCCAAAATTCTCCCCTGAGAGAGACGCGAAATCGCCGCGTTTGCGTTTCGCGCCCTTGAGCAGCGCCCCTGCCTTAGCTTGGGTCTTGATCCGAAATCTCATCGCGCGAATGAGGTTTCAGTGTGGTATCTTTCGGGTCGCGCGCCAGCTCTATGCAATTTGATGTGATGGCGATGCTTAGCGCGCATTCCACAAAGCGGATAGCAGTTTTGAGACGCAGAACGAATTTACGCAGATTGCGGACTTATCTGCGGTAGAATCCGCGCAATTTGTTGGTCAGGAGCATTTTCGCGAGAAAATGCTCCCAGTGAGGATTTTCATGATCACGCGGATCGCCCTCGTCGCCTCAGTCGTTTTGGCACACTGCATGCTGTGGTGCACAGGCGCGCGAGCCCAGGACGTTCCCGGCATTGAAATTTGCACCGTGGAAAAAACCATGGAGCGGCGGACCAGCTGTCTGCAAAGCAATGTCGATTTCCTGCAAAAGACGATTACCAAACTCGGCGCTGACCATCAGCAAAAGCTCGATGCCGCCAACCGGCAGATCGACGGACTGAAAAGCACGGTCATCGGTCTGCAGAAGATCGTGGACGACCTGCAGGCGGCGCAGAAGAACGCGGCCGGCGACAAGGACAGTGCGGCACCCGCCAAGAATGGCGCGAAGTAATTTGGCGCAGGCACCGTCATTCCGGAGCGATGCCAACGGGTCCGGCCGCTGGCCGGCCCGATGACAGGCTCCGCATCGAACCCGGAATCTCGAGATTACGCGATGTGCGTTGCACATCTGAGGTCTGGTGCTAACGCACCATCCCGGAATGACGGAGTCTGGATTGATCCGCCGCTTTGCGCCTCGCAATGACGCGAGTACAGCTAACGCTTGCTCAGCTGTTCTTTTCGCCTGACATCAGCGGTCCGAACAACTCCCAGCTCTCGCCCTTGAACCGCATCATCTGCAACTGCTCAAGCGGCGCGAAGTCGGTCGCGCTGGTCCTGATCTTGGTGCCCGGAAGATAGATGCCGATCTCGAAATTCAGGCTGGCCGCCTGTTTCATGATGTTCTCGCGGGTGAGATCGTCCTTGCACTGCTTGAGCACCTGCTCGAGCCCCTTGGCGATGCCATAGGCAAAAACCGTTGCGGCGTCTTCCTGATCGCCTTCGGGATACCACTTGGTCATGAAGGCCCGCCATTCGTTCATCGCGGGATCGTTTTTCCACTGCGGATCCTTGGGATCCTTCAGGTATGCCGCGCTGAGAATACCCTGGCCGTTTTCGTATCCGGCTGGCTTCATCACGCTGCCGACCGACACCGAGACGTTGGTGAGGAAATGGACTGGATTCCATTTCAACTCGCCGATCTTCTTGATCGCCTGGGCTGCGAATTTCGGCGTCGAGATATTGATGAAAATGTCCGGATTGGCGGTTCTGATCTGGACCACCTGCGAATCCACTGTCGGCGAAGTGGTCTCGTAGGATGCTTCGACGAGGATCAGCTTGTTGGCCTGATCGCCGAGGCCCTCGCGCAGCCCGATGACATAGTCTTTTCCGAAATCGTCGTTCTGATACATGACGCCGATGGTCTTGCCGGGAAAATTTTTCAGGATGTAGGCGGCATAGATCCGCGCCTCGACCTGGTAGTTCGGCTGCCAGCCGATCGTCCACGGAAAATTCTTCGGATCGTTCCATTTGGCGGCGCCGCTTGATACGAAGATCTGCGGTACCTTCTTGGTGTTCATGTATTTTTGAATCGCGGTGTTGCCGGGGGTGCCGAGCGAGTTGAATATCAGCAGCACCTCATCAGCTTCGACCAGCTTGCGTGCCTGCTCCACGGTCTTGGCCGGATTGTAGCCGTCGTCATAGGAGATGAAGGTAATCTTGCGGCCGTTGATGCCGCCCTCGGCGTTGATCTTCTTGAAATAGGCGTCCTCGGTCTTGCCGATCGTGGCATAGGCGGACGCCGGCCCCGAATAGGGCATGATGTTGCCGATCTTGATTTCGGTATCGGTAGCACCTGGATCGTATTTCTTCTGCGCATGGGCGGCGCTCGCGACCGCAACCGCGAGAAGTCCCGCGAGTAGCGCGGATCCGGCGTGGCTCAAGACACGGTGGTGCATCATCGTCCTCCCTGACGTGCTGGCCGAGGCTCAGGCAGTCTTCTGTGGGCAGCTTGGTGAGCCGTCGGATTGAATGCGCGTGCAGTATGCACGATTGGGGTGACGTTGCCAGCGATGCCTTCGCTGCTATTTTCCGCAGAGCGGAAGAAACTATCGCGTCCGGTTCCAGTTTCTATAACAGCGAACAAGAGCAAGGACTGTCAAATGAAGCGCGCGCAAATCGATCATGATGTGCGGGCTTCGAATGAAGGCTATCGTCCATGAATCCAGCCCAGAAGGCGCTCTGGTTTATCGAAAGCCATCTTGCCGACGCGTTGACCCTCGACGAGATCGCAGGCGTCGGTGGAATCTCGCGCTTCCACATGGTGCGGGCGTTCGGCGCCGCGACGGGGCTGTCGGTCATGCGCTATGTGCGTGCGCGGCGTCTCAGCGAGGCCGCGCGCGCGCTCGCAAACGGCGCACCCGACATCCTTACGCTCGCGCTGGACGCGGACTACGGCTCTCACGAAGCATTCACCCGCGCGTTCCGCGACCATTTCGGGGTCACGCCCGAAGCGGTCCGGGCATCGACGTGTCTCGATCACATCAAGCTTCAGGAGCCGATCCTCATGGATTCAACCCTCACAGACAATCTTCAAGCCCCGCGTTTTCAGACCGGCAAGCCGCTGCTCGTCGCCGGTATTGGCGAGCGTTACACCTGCGAGACCAGCGCGGCTATACCCGGTCAGTGGCAGCGCTTTCATCAATCCGTTGCGAACTTTCCCGGCCGGATCGGGCCGGTGGCCTACGGCGTCTGCTGCAACGCCGATGATGCCGGAAATTTCGACTATATCGCCGGCGTCGAAGTGGCTGACTTCTCCGATCTGCCGCGCGAATTCAGCCGGGTCCGGATACCCGAGCAGAGATATGCGGTCTTCACCCACCGCGACCACATCTCGACCATTCGCCGCACCGTCAACACGATCTGGAATCACTGGCTGCCAGCGTCCGGGCTGAAAGCAGCCGATGCACCCAGCTTCGAGCGTTACGACGAGAACTTCGATCCGCTCACCGGCAATGGCGGGTTGGAGATTTGGGTGCCGGTCAGGGAGTAGCGTTTCGCGCGAAACATGCCCCGCACTTGATGCGGGGCCTGCTCCGGACGCGATCCGGGTGGATACGCCGGTTCGCGTGAAGATAACGCGTCTGATAAAGACTCCAAGTCGCGCTGCGGGGCTGCCTTGCGCAGCCCACAGCCAATCCTCCAGCAAGGTTCTCTCAGCCGAAACGGCGGCCCGTGCGGTCAAGTACGTCTCGGGCTTTGTGGCAATAGAGAAACGCAAAGACGTATGCGAGGAGGATGGGGAACGGGCCGAAAATTAGTACAATAGCCAAGGTACGGATCTCCCCCGGAAAAGCCATCGCATATGCGAAGCTGTGGACAGCAACTTTCCAAGAAAATTTGGATACCCAGAAGAGCAAGAATACCGGGACGATGCTGAGTACGGTCAACAACGCAAGGAGGGCGCAGAGAACGCAAGAGATTCGCCTCATGATTTTCTTTCGGACAGATTGCTGCAGGTTGGGATTTCAGCCGCCGACCGTTCCGCGAACGCCGCAGCAGTCTCGACAGGTGATATGTGCGCTGGGTGTTGTCACGCCCTGACGTTGCGCTGCCGACTGGCAGCGCGTTTGCACGGCGTGTTCAGAATTTGCGCATTTTCGTGCAGACTTCGCGCAGACGCAGGATATCGCAAAACCACTATGGCCAAGGTCAATGGCCGCGCTGCGGGGCTGCCCTGCGCGGCCCATAGCCTGACATTGCTTGGCAATCGATATCGACTTTGCCATAACGTCACGCAACGACATTGTTGCGCGTGCGGAATGAGCTTGGAATCCGCTTGCAGCCGAAATTGCCGGGAGGATTTCATGCCGAATGTTCGCGTTCTCGCCACCGATCTTGAATTTCCGGAAGGGCCGGTGGTCATGCCGGACGGATCGGTGGTGCTGGTCGAAATCCGTGGCCGGCGGCTGACGCGGGTGTGGCCGGACGGGCGCAAGCAGGTGGTCGCGGAAATTCCGGGCGGTCCCAATGGCGCGGCGATGGGTCCCGACGGCAAGATCTATGTCTGCAACAATGGCGGGTTCAGCTGGGCCCCGTCGCGCGGCACCATGATGCCGGGCCCGCCATCGGCAGCCGAATATATCGGCGGCTCGATCCAGCGTGTCGATCTTGCGACCGGCAAGGTCGAAACCCTGTTCGACAAATGCGGCGAGCATCCGCTGAAGGGGCCGAACGATCTGGTATTCGACAAGCATGGCGGGCTCTGGTTCACCGATCTCGGCAAGCGCCGCGCGCGCGACATGGATGTCGGTGCGTTCTACTACATGAAGCCCGGGGCCAAGGAGGTGGTCGAAGCCGTGTTCGGCATGATGCCCGCCAACGGCATCGGACTGTCGCCCGATGAGAACACGGTCTATGTCGCGGAGACGCCGACGGCACGGCTGTGGGCGTTCGACCTGTCCGCGCCCGGCGAGGTCAGGCCGCGCGATGTGATCTATCGCGGCGAGCGCGGCAAGCCGGTCGCGGGCCTCGGCGGTTACCAGATGTTCGACTCGCTGGCGGTGGAAGCTTCCGGCAATGTCTGCGTGGCGACACTGATCTCGGGCTGCATTTCGGTGATCGCGCCTTACGGTACCATCGTCGAGCAGGTGCCGACCGGCGACCGCGTCACCACCAATATCGCCTTCGGCGGGCCCGACCTGAAGACCGCTTACATCACGCTGTCCGGCAAGGGCGAACTGGTGGCGATGGACTGGGCGCGGCCTGGCCTGGCGCTTAATTTTCTGAACAAGTAATGACGGCAATTCGCAACAACCCTCATGGTGAGGAGCGTCGCGTTTGCGACGCGTCTCGAACCATGAGCAGAATACGGTGGGCTTATCCTTCGAGACGCGCTTCAAGCGAAGCGCTCCTCAGGATGAGGAAGGGAGCATTCGATGCCCTGGCTTGAACCGGTCACGCTGAGCGGTCCCTATGCGCAGCTAAAACCCTTGTCGCAGGACCATTGCGACGGGCTGACCGAGGCGGTGAAGGACGGCGAGCTGTGGAAGCTCTGGTACACCTTCATTCCGAAGCCTGAAGACATGCGCAAGGAGATCGATCGCCGCCTCGGGCTGCAGGCGTCGGGCTCGATGCTGCCATGGACGGTTTTCGATCCCGATGGCCAGATCGCCGGGATGACGACCTACATGAATGTCGATACGCCGAACCGGCGCGTCGAGATCGGCTCGACCTGGTATGCCAGACGCGTGCAGCGCAGCGCGCTCAACACGCAGTGCAAATTGTTGTTGCTCGCCCACGCGTTCGAAAAGCTCGATTGCATTGCGGTAGAATTCCGCACGCATTTTTTCAATCATCAGAGCCGGCGTGGCATCGAGCGGTTAGGTGCCAAACAGGATGGCATCCTGCGCAACCATCAGGTTGCGCCCAACGGCACCCTGCGCGATACCGTGGTCTACAGCATCATCGCCAGTGAGTGGCCGACGGTGAAGGCGCATCTGACTTATCAGTTGAACGAGAAGGCGCGGTAGCGGACCTGCGGAAGATGATGGAAACATTCGATTATGTGATCGTGGGCGCGGGCTCCGCTGGCTGCGTGCTCACGAACCGGCTGAGCGAAGATGCCGGCACCAGCATCTGTGTGCTCGAAGCCGGACCCAGCGACTGGCATCCCTACATCCATCTGCCGGCCGGCTTCATCAAGACCTTTCACATGAAGAGCATCAACTGGGCTTACCAGCAGGAGCCCGGTCCGTGGACCGGGGGCCGCAGCATCTACGCGCCGCGCGGCAAGACGCTCGGTGGCTCTTCCTCGATCAACGGTCACATCTACAATCGCGGCCAGCGCCAGGATTTCAACACCTGGGCGCAACTCGGCAATCGCGGCTGGGGCTATCCGGACGTGTTGCCTTACTTCAAGCGGCTGGAGCGGCGGGTCGGCGAGGGCGAGGACGCGTTTCGCGGACGTGACGGCAATCTGACCGTCACCACCATGGACTGGCGGGATCCGCTCTGCGAGGCGTTCATGGCCGGAGCGATGAGCCTCGGCATTCCGCGCAACCCCGATTACAACGGCGCGATCCAGGAGGGCGTATCCTACGCCCAGCGCACGATTAAAGATGGCCTGCGCGTCAGCGCGGCGACCGCCTTTCTGCATCCGGCGATGAAGCGGCCGAACGTCCATGTGCGCACCCATGCCCATGCGACCGAAATTGTCTTCGAGGGCAAGCGCGCGATTGGCGTGCGCTATGTCAAGGGCGGGAAGGGCGGCGCCGTCACCGAGGTGCGCGCGGCCAAGGAAGTCATTCTGGCCGGCGGCACCTACAACTCGCCGCAACTGCTGCAATTGTCGGGCATAGGGTCGCCTGATTTGTTGCGGTCGCTCGGTATCGAGGTGCGCCACGCGCTACCCGGCGTCGGCGAGGGATTGCAGGACCATTACGCGCCGCGTTCGGTCGCGCGCGTCAAGAACATCAAGACCATCAACGAACGCCGTCGCGGCCTCAGTCTGATAGGGGAGGCGATAAAATGGGCGACGACGCGACGCGGTCTGCTGTCGCTGTCGCCGACCATGGTCTATTGCTTCTGGCACTCCGGCGAGACCACCGAGAGCTCCGATCTGCAACTGACGTTCACGCCGGCGAGCTACAAGGAGGGCGTGCAGGGACAGCTCGAGGACCAGCCCGGCATGACGGTCGCGTCGTGGCAGCAACGGCCGGAAAGCCGCGGCTATGTCCGCGCCCGCTCGGCCGATCCGTTCGAGCCGCCGATCATTCAAACCAATTATCTGGTCGAGGAGCTTGATCGCCGCACCGTCGTCGCCGGCATGAAGCTGGCGCGGCGCCTGCTCAAATCCGATCCGCTCGCGCCTTATTACGCGCATGAGGATTTCCCCGGACCCGACGTGCAGACCGACGATGAATTCCTGGCCGCGGCAACGCAGCGCGGGACCACGACGTTTCATCCCGGCTGCACCTGCCGCATGGGTCCGGCCGACAGCAGCTGGGCGGTGGTCGACGACCAGCTCCGCGTGCATGGGTTAAAGGGCCTGCGCGTCGTCGATGCGTCGATCATGCCACGGATGATCTCGGCCAATCTCAATGCCTCGACCATGATGATCGCCGACAAGGCCGCGGATTTGATACGCGGCCGCAGCGCGCCGGCTAGCTGAGCACGACTATTTGCATACACAATCGGCTTGCTTGCTGCAGCCTCGCCGCTGGCGTGACGGGCCTGCGCTTAAGACGTGATTGAGCGAGGCGCATCAGGATTGAGCGCGGCGCGCTGCAAACGTGACAGTTATCCTGACATATCGGAATCGCCTGTCGGTTGCACCGAAGGAAGTTGTAAGATGTAATTGCGCGGTTACGGCAATCGGAAAAGTTTAGACTCTAACGTCCAGGTTAGTGGAGGCGGTCGTGAAAAACCTTCTTCGTGGATTTGTCTTGGTCTTCGCCGCTCTACTGACCGCCAGCCTTGCAGTGCCGGGGTCCGCCGCGGCGCAAGCTGTAACCACCGACATAGGCACACTCGACCAGGAGATCGCCGGGAAGGCGTTCCCCACCAAACCGCCTTACTCGCCATATGCGGGGCGCAATTTCCCGACACGGCCGTACTTCGGCGATACGCACACCCACACCTCTTACTCGATGGACGCCGGCGCATTCGGTGCTCGGCTCGGCCCAAAAGACGCTTATCGTTTTGCCAAGGGCGAGGAAGTTATCGCTTCCAGCGGACAGCGCGCCAAACTTTCGCGCCCGCTGGATTTCATGGTGGTAGCGGATCATTCGGACGGCATGGGCTTTTTCCCGCAACTGATCGGTGGTGATCCCGGCCTGCTGGCGACGCCGCAGGGCCGGAAGTGGTACGACGAGATCAATTCTGGAAAGGGTGCGCAGGCCGCCATTGATATCATCACCAGCTTCGGCAAGGGGCAAATGCCGAAGGGATTCCCCACGCCAGGGACGCCGGCCTATCGCAGCGCCTGGCGCGAAACGATCAAGGCGGCGGAAGAAGCCAACGAACCTGGCCGTTTCACTGCTTTCATCGGCTATGAGTGGACCTCGAACGCTGGCGGCAACAATCTTCATCGCAATATCATTTGGCGCGACAACGGAGCAAAGGCAAGTCTCGTCGAACCTTTCACCACGTTGCCGCCGTTGGGCAGTCCAAATCCTCGTGACCTCTGGAAGTGGATGGCGATGGTTGAGGAGAAAACCGGCGCCGAAATTCTTGCGCTTGCACACAATGGCAACCTGAGCAACGGCCGGATGTTTCCAATCATCGAGTCGTTCAATGGCAAACGAATCGACCGCGAATATGCGGAGAACCGCACCCGCTGGGAGCCGCTCTACGAAGCCACGCAGATCAAAGGCGATGGCGAGACCCATCCATTTCTTTCGCCCAACGACGAGTTCGCTAATTTCGAACGCTGGGACAAGGGTAACCTCGACCTGACCGAGGTGAAGAAGCCCGAAATGCTGGAATTCGAGTATGTCCGTTCGGCACTCAAGAACGGCCTCAAGATGGAAGCCGAACTCGGCATCAATCCCTACAAGTTCGGGCTGGTCGGCAGCACCGATGCGCATACCGGGCTCGCGGCTGTCGAGGAGGACAATTTCTTCGGCAAGACATCTTCTTCCGAACCCAGCCCCGATCGAGCGATGCATCCCTTCGTCAAGACCGACAAGGCCGTCATCATGGGATGGGAGACGACGGCGTCCGGCTACGCTGCGGTATGGGCCGCGGAAAATACCCGCGAAGCGATTTTCGACGCCATGAAGCGGCGCGAAACTTATGCCACCACCGGCCCGCGCATGGTTGTTCGCCTCTTCGGCGGCTGGGATTTCGAGGCTGCCGACGCCAACAACCGCATGCCGGCGCGAGTTGGCTACACCAAAGGCGTACCGATGGGCGGAGATTTGAAGGACGCGCCAGGAGGAAAGTCGCCTTCATTCCTTGTCGCCGCACTGAAGGATCCGATCGGCGCAAATCTGGATCGCATCCAGGTTATCAAGGGCTGGGTCGGAAAGGACGGCCAGACGCAGGAGCGAGTTTACGACGTCGCGGTTTCCGGCGGCCGCAAGATCGACGCCGACGGCCGGAGCAGGACATCGGTCGGGAGCACTGTCGATGTTGCGAACGCGACATGGACCAACACGATCGGCGCGGGTGAGATGATCACAGTCTGGAAAGATCCCGACTTCGATCCGGCGTTGCGCGCCTTCTACTATGTGCGGGTGATCGAAATTCCGACGCCGCGCTGGACGGCCTATGACGCAAGATATTTCGGCGTCAAAATGCCGGCGGAAGTCACAATGACGACCACCGAACGCGCCTATACCTCGCCGATCTGGTACACGCCTTGATCGCTCGGCTGCTGCGAGAGCCATTAGTCCAATTCCTCGCGCTTGGTGCGATGCTGTTCGCGCTCCACGGCCTCGTTGGGAAGCGAAGCGCAGACGCGCCCGAGAAAATCGTTGTTTCCGCCTCGCGGGTCGCCAACCTCGGCGACGGATTCGCGCGGACGTGGCGGCGGCTTCCGAGCGAGCAGGAATTGCAGGGCCTGATCGAGGACTACGTCCGCGACGAGGTGTTCTACCGCGAGGGCAGAGCGGCCGGCCTGGACCGGGACGACGTCATCATACGCCGTCGTGTGCGGCAGAAGATGGAATTTCTGGCCGAGGACATGTTCGCACCCGAGCCGAGCGATGAGCAGCTTGCCGCCTATCTTGCGTCCAATCCGGAGCGCTTTCGAACCGAGGATCAGATCACATTCCATCAGGTCTTCCTGAGCGCAACGCGGCGTGCGAATACCATAGAGAGCGACAGCAAACAGGTTGGGAGCGTTCTGGCTCGCGCCGATGGCGCCCTGGACGTGACGGCTCTCGGCGATCCTTTCCTGCTTGGCGAGGAATTTCGCGGCGTCTCGCCAAGCAAGCTAGCGAGCATATTTGGTGAAGGCTTCTCTAAGCAGATAGCAGCCATGGAAACGGGCCGCTGGCAGGGACCGATTTCTTCGGGCTTCGGGCAGCATTTCGTCTTTATCGGCGAACGAATATCCGGAGGGGCCCCACTGCTCGATGTTGTCCGACCGGCCGTCCGCCGAGAGTGGGCGAATGCGCAGCGCCTGGAGGCGCAACGCAAGCTCTATGCCTCGCTTCGGGAACGCTACGAAATCGTCGTGGAGGCGCCTTCAGCAAAGGCGGCAACAGCCGAAATCAGTCGATGAATCGCTTCCGCGTTTTATTTGCTGTTTTGGCAGCGCTAGTGGCGCAACCCGCGCTCTCGGATGAACTACGGCCGGGTTATCTTGAGATGCGCCAGATCGGACCCGGCGCCTATAATCTCGTTTTCAAGATTCCCGCGCGGGGCGAAGACTTGCGGCTCGCGATCTACGTCGGCCTTCCCGAAGGCACTCAAGATGTAACGCCGCCTCGTGCGTCGTTCAGCGACGGGGCCTATGTCGAGCGCCGCAGCATTCGGCGGGATGGAGGGTTGATCGGGCAAGCGTTATCCATTGAGGGTCTGTCGGCCACATCGACTGACGTGCTGGTTCGGATCGAAAGCCTTGAGGGCGCAATCCAAACCGAACGGCTTTCTCCGACGAAGACATCGTTCATTATTCAAGCCGTGCCCGGTTCGGGAGAAGTCGCTGCGACGTATCTGCGCCTTGGCGTTGAGCACATCCTGTTCGGCTTCGATCATCTTCTGTTTGTCCTGGCGCTGGTGGTGCTCGTTCGAGAGTGGCGGCGCGTCGCCGTCACCGTGACGGCGTTCACCGTCGCGCACAGCATTACGCTGGCCGCGGCGACGCTGGGTTTTGTGAACGTTCCGGGTCCGCCCGTGGAAGCGACCATCGCGCTCAGCATCATGCTGGTTTCCGTCGAGATCCTGAATGCCCGACGTGGAAAGCCAAGTGTGACCACGCGTCTGCCGTGGCTCGTTGCCTTCAGCTTCGGTCTGTTGCACGGCTTTGGCTTTGCCGGCGCCTTGGCTGAGGTCGGATTGCCTCAACACGCCATCCCCGTCGCGCTGCTGTTTTTCAATGTCGGAGTGGAGGTGGGGCAGCTCATCTTCGTCGCAGTGGTCTTGTCGTTGATCCGGTTATTGCTTCACGCCGCGTCGCAGCTATTGGAGCCTGCCCTTGTCCAACGAACCTTCGACCGACTCGATGTAACCGTCGCCTACACCATAGGCGTCGTGGCGGCCTACTGGCTGGTTGAACGGACGACCGCCTTTTTTGCATAAAGACCGCCATGCGCTCGCCGCCCCGGGCTTATTCGTAGACGAATGCGCGATCGCCAAGATCGATGGCGGGAAACTCATCCTTCTCGGCCCAGTAATCCTGGTTGTGCTGCCATTCGGGCTTGTCGCCGCGCTTCGGCAACAGATGCATGCCGCGCATCATGTAGCCGGGATTGAAATTCTCCGGGTCGATCCACGGCAGCAAGGGCATGTTGTGGTCCTCCGGCCGAAGCGCCGGCGTGACCTTCCGCGCACCGATTTCCTGCATGTGGTTGAGCAGCCGGCACACGAAGTCGGCGACCAGATCGACCCGCAGCGTCCAGCTTGCCCGGAAATATCCGAACACCCAGACCAGATTGGGCACGCCGGTGAACATCATGCCGCGATAAGTCACTGTCTGTGAGAAATCCAGCGGCTTGCCGTCGACACTGAATTCGATGTCGCCATTGGCGCTCAGATTGAAGCCGGTCGCGGTGATGATGATGTCGGCTTCGAGGGCCTTGCCGGACCTCAGGAGAATGCCGTTCTCCGTAAACCGCTCGATTTCGTCCGTCACCACCGAGGCCTTGCCGGCCGTGATGCCCTGGAACAGATCGCCGTCCGGAATGAAGGCGATCCGCTGCCGCCACGGCCGGTATTTCGGCGTGAAGTGGGTCGCGATATCATAATCGGGGCCGAGATAGGCTTCGACCGCGGACAGCAGCTCCTTCTTGGCGGCTTCCGGCTCTTCGAACGTCTTGCGGGTGAACGCGTCCTGATCGAACAGGATTTTCCGGCGGGTGATTTCGTGGATCCAGGTTTCGTCAACCTGCAGCGCGCGCAGGGTTTCGGCAATTTCGATGGCATTGCGTCCGGTCCTGAAATAGGTCGGCGAACGCTGCAGCATCGTCACATGGGCGGAATCCCTGGCGATCGCCGGAATCAGCGTCGCCGCGGTGGCGCCGGAGCCGATCACGACGACCTTCTTGTCTTTGTAGTCGAGATCGTCGGGCCATTGCTGCGGATGAACGATCCGGCCCTTGAAGGTCTCCATGGCCTTCCACTCCGGCGTATAACCTTCCGAGTGCCGGTAATAGCCCTGGCACATCCAGAAGAAGTTCGCCGTGAAACGAACCGCTTCGCAGGTATCGGTTCGGATGGCTTCGATGGTCCAGAGATTTTCCGCGCTTGACCACCGCGCCGAGGAAATCTTGTGCTGATAGCGGATGTGGGGGCCGAGGGCGTTCTCCTCGATGACCTCGCCCATATAGCTCAGAATCTCCGCGGCGGTCGCGATCGGAGCGCTGGTCCACGGCTTGAACCGGTAGCCGAAGGTATGCAGGTCACTGTCGGACCGGATGCCGGGATAGCGGTGGGTCAACCAGGTTCCGCCAAAACTCTTTTGAGTCTCCAGGACAACAAAACTTGTCCCCGCGCACTGCTTGGTCAGATGGTAGGCCGCGCCCACCCCGGAAATGCCGGCGCCCGCGATAACAACATCGAAATGCCCGGTGCTGTCAGCGGAGGCGGTGCGGATCTGCTGTTGAACGTTCATCTCCCGATCCCTTTTATTTTCTTATTCTTTTATTCCGTTTGCCGCGGCGCGAAGCGGCGCCGCGCTCACACCTCTCTTCGGCTGAGGAACGCGAGGCGCTCGAACAGATGCACGTCCTGCTCGTTCTTCAGCAGCGCGCCGTGCAGCGGCGGGATCAGCTTGCGCGGATCGCGCTCTCTCAGCATTTCCGGCGTCATGTCTTCGTTGAGCAAGAGCTTCAGCCAGTCCAGCAGCTCCGACGTCGAGGGTTTCTTCTTCAGGCCGGGCACTTCCCGCACCTCGAAAAAGATCCGCAAGGCTTCTTCCACCAGGCGTTTCTTGATGTTCGGAAAATGCACGTCGACGATCCGGTTCATGGTGTCGACGTCGGGAAACTTGATGTAGTGGAAGAAACAGCGGCGCAGGAACGCGTCCGGCAATTCCTTTTCGTTGTTCGACGTGATCATCACGATCGGGCGCAGCTTCGCCTTGATGTTCTCGCCGGTCTCGTAGACGAAGAACTCCATGCGATCGAGTTCGAGCAAGAGATCGTTGGGAAATTCGATATCGGCCTTGTCGATCTCGTCGATCAGCAGCACCGGGCGCTTTTCATGGGTGAAGGCTTCCCACAGCTTTCCGCGCCTGATGTAATTGCTGATGTCGGAGACGCGGGCGTCGCCAAGCTGGCTGTCGCGCAGCCGCGACACCGCGTCGTATTCGTAGAGACCCTGCTGGGCCTTGGTGGTGGACTTGATATGCCAGGTCAGAAGCGGCGCACCGAGCGCCTTGGCGACTTCCTCGGCCAGCACGGTTTTGCCGGTGCCGGGCTCGCCCTTTATCAGCAGCGGGCGCTCGAGCACGATCGAGGCGTTGACGGCGATCTTGAGGTCGTCAGTGGCGACATAGTCTTTAGTGCCGGTAAATTTCATTGAGCCTTTGCCTTGTTGTACGTTCTTGAGCGCAGGAGCGCGCTTCGGCCTGAACGGGAAACGACCGCGGTCGTCATCGGGGTTGAAGGGTCCGTCAGGCGCGTCTGACCAGCGAGAGAATGACGAGAACGATGACCGCGCCGATGGTGGCGTTGACGATATCGCGAAGCGCGCTGCCGCCGAGGCTGACGCCCAGTTGCGGCAACAGCCAGCTCGCCACCAGCGCGCCGATGATGCCGATCACGATGTTTCCGATCAGCCCGAAACCGGCGCCGCGCACGATCAGGCCGGCGAGCCAGCCGGCGATCGCGCCGATCACGAGTACCGCCAGAATAGTCATTGATAATGCCCCGTTGAAAAGCCCAGCCGGTCAATTCTAGTTGAAAAACCCGGCAGGTCTAGGCCTGTCTGGCGCGCGGAAGCCCTTGACGTTCACGGTCCGGCGGGCAATCTGTAACTTATGTTTTTACAATTCTTCACATCGCTGCGCGACGCGCAGGTCCCGGTGAGCTTGCGCGAATATCTGACGCTGATGGAGGCGCTCAACGCCGACCTCGCCGAGCAGACGGTGGAGAATTTCTACTATCTGTCCCGCGCCTCGCTGGTGAAGGACGAGCGCAATCTCGACAAGTTCGATCGCGTGTTCGGCACCGTGTTCAAGGGGCTGGAGAGCCTGCTCGATGCCATGGAGAAGGCGGATATTCCCGCCGAATGGCTGAGGAAGCTCGCGGAAAAATACCTCACCGAGGAAGAGAAGAAGCAGATCGAGGCGTTGGGCTGGGACAAGCTGATGGAGACGCTGCGCCAGCGCTTGAAGGAGCAGCAGGGCAGGCATCAGGGCGGCAACAAGTGGATCGGCACGGCAGGAACCTCGCCGTTCGGCGCCGAGGGCTACAATCCCGAGGGCATCCGCATCGGGCAGGAGAAGAACCGCAATTTCCGCGCCGTGAAGGTGTGGGACCGCCGCGAATTCAAGGATCTCGACGGCAACGTCGAACTCGGCATCCGCAACATCAAGATCGCGCTGCGGCGCTTGCGCAAATTCGCCCGCACCGGCGCCCCCGACGAACTCGATCTCGACACCACGATCAAGGAGACCGCCAACCACGGCTATCTCGACGTGCATATGCGGCCCGAGCGGCGCAATGCGGTCAAGGTGCTGGTGTTCTTCGATATCGGCGGCTCGATGGATTCGCATATCGAGCAGGTCGAGGAATTGTTCTCGGCGGCGAAGACCGAATTCAAGCACATGGAATATTTCTACTTCCACAACTGCCTCTATGAAGGCGTCTGGAAGCAGAACCGCCGGCGCTTTACCGACCGAACCCCGACCTGGGACGTGCTGCATAAATATCCGCACGACTACAAGGTGGTGTTCGTCGGCGACGCCTCGATGTCGCCTTACGAGATCATGGTCCCCGGCGGTTCGGTCGAGCATGTCAATGAAGAGGCCGGATCGGTCTGGCTCGAGCGCATCACGCGCACCTATCCGCACGCGGTGTGGCTCAATCCGGTGGCGCAGCGGCACTGGGACTATTCGGAATCGACCACCCTCATTCGCCGGCTGTTTTCGGAGCGCATGTTCCCGATCACGATCGAAGGCCTTGACGGCGCGATGAAGGAACTGGTGCGGTAGTCGTCGTCATTCCGGACAGCTGCGAAGCGGCTGGTCCGCATCGCGAGTTTCGATCGAGATTCCGGGTCTGATCCTCCGGGCTATCCCGGAAGGCTACTTTGCATGGGGTTGTTTTCGATATTTTGGAGGTACAACAAAAATGCCCCAGACCATCCACCGCGGCATCAAGGCTTTGATCGACGAGGCCAATGCGGAAATCGAGACCGTCAGCGCCGCCGATGCCATCAAGGCTGCGCAAAGCGACGACGTCGTGATCGTCGATATCCGCGATCCCCGCGAGATCGAGCGCGACGGCCGGATTCCCGGCGCGTTCTCCTGCACCCGCGGCATGCTGGAGTTCTGGATTGATCCGGCGAGCCCCTATGCCAAGCCCGTTTTTCAGGGCGACAAGAAGTTCATCTTCCATTGCGCGGGCGGGATGCGCTCGGCGCTGGCGGCGAAAACCGCGCAGGACATGGGGCTAAAGCCGGTCGCCCATATGGGCGGCGGATTCGCCGCCTGGCGCGACGCCGGCGGCCCGGTCGAGAAATTCGAGCCGAAAAAGCCGAAGGGTTAAAAAGCCGAAGGGTTAGAGAATGACCATCAACATTGGCCGTCATGGCCGGGCTTGTCCCGGTCATCCACGTCTTTCATCCTGCAATGTTGCAAAGACGTGGATGCCCGGCACAAGGCCGGGCATGACGATAGTTGGGAGGACGTTAGACGCATGACGACATCCGCCGACGATCCGCTTGTTACCACCGATTGGCTCGCCGCCCGTCTCGACGACCCAAAAGTCAAAATCATCGACGCGTCCTACAAGATGCCCGGGGTGCTGCCGCTGCCCTCGGACGATTATCTCGGCGGGCATATTCCAGGCGCGGTGTTTTTCGACGTCAGCGCGATCGCCGATCCGAATGACCCGCGGCCGCATATGTATCCGAGCGCCGAGCAGTTCGCGCGCGACGTATCGGCGCTCGGCATTTCCTCAGGCGACACCGTGGTCGCCTACGATTCCGGCGCCTGGGTTGCAGCACCGCGGGCGTGGTGGATGTTCCTGTCGTTCGGTCATCGCGAGGTGAAGGTGCTGGACGGGGGCCTGCAAAAATGGCTGCGTGAAGGACGCCCGACGCATTCCGGCAAGGTCACGTCGAAGTCTGGAAAATTCCGGGCCAAACTCGATCCAAGCTTCGTCCGCAGCAAGCAGCAATTGCTCGGCAATTTGGAAACCCACGCCGAACAGCTGGTCGACGCACGTCCGCGGCCGCGTTTCGAAGGCACGGTGGCCGAGCCGTGGCCGGGCCGCCGCTCCGGTCATATCCCGGGCAGCCGCAACGTTCCCTATGCCGAATTATTCGACGCCAGCACCGGCGCGATGAAGCCGCTGGACGAGTTGCGGCGGGCTTTTGGCAATGCCGGCGTCGACATGGCAAAACCGATCGTGACGACCTGCGGCTCCGGGGTCTCGGCCCTGGTGTTGACGTTGGCGCTTTATCGGCTCGGCGTGCGCGGCACCGCGCTTTATGACGGCTCGTGGGCCGAATGGGGGCTGCCCGACGGCCCGCCGGTCGCGACCGGGCCGGCCTGACCGCAGCGATCAGCGGGCGGTCGCCTGTTGGATGGCCGGTTGGATCGGCCGCGGGGCGAACGGGTTGGGGATCTGCTGCTGCTGAAGAGCTTGTCGCGCCAGGTGTGCGCGCGCTGCCATCCTGCGGCGTTGGGCCGCCCGCCGTGCCTGCAGGCGCTTCTGGACAGCGCTCGCGTCAGGTTTTGCACCGGCGGCCTTGACCGAGGGCTGCGCCTCGACGGTGACGGGGGGACCGTCCAATGTGGCGATCTTCGTCGGGGCAAGGTCTGTCTTCAAGGCAAGGTCTGTGTCCGGCGAAGCCGCAGCACTGGTCTGTCCAGATGCCGCACGGGCAGCTTCGTTCGCCGGCGGTAGGGCTTCCCCGGTTGCCGCGATCCTGGTTTCGTCGGCTGGGGCAGGCGCATCGGCCAGAGCAGGTGCTGCCTCGCTTTTTGCCGGACTTTCCGAGACCGGGATTTCGGGCTTGGCGGGTTCGGGCGGCGATGAATCTTCCGGCTTCAGCGCGGCGATTCTTTCCGGTTCAGCCGGTGTCGAGAGGGGCGCTTGCTCCGCTGCCGCCAAAGGCAACGCGGCCGGCGGAATATCCGGTGACTTCTCGGCCGCGAGCGCATCCATGCGCAGCACCGCCAGGACCGGTCGTGTACCGTCCGGTCTTGCGGCCTCAGATCCTGGTGCCTCACGTCTTGGGGCTTCGGTTTGCTGCGCAAATGTCGTTTCGGGCGTCGCGTGCCAAGATGGACTACTGGCAAATTCCTCGTGCGCCGCGCGCAGCAGGGCCGCCGCGCCAAGCCCGAAGATCAAAATCGACAGTAAGAGCATGATCGCGGCGAACAGAAAACGGAAACCGGGGAGCATGGATGCGAGTTCCACCTTCGCAGGGTTTCTGCAAGGGTCCTTGAGCTATCGGGAACGCGGCGACCACAGAATTGGCCGTGTTCGCGACGCAGCGGGCACCGCCAGCGCGAATCGAATCAGGCTAAATTAAGAATAGCGTAAGCGATCCGCGGCTGTGGCTAAAAATCGGCGAAGTAAATGCCCGCCTTGGGATGCCGGAACGCGATTCCTGCCAGGTGAGGCATGGCCGCCACGGTACTCCGTTCATCACAAATGGCGGAGTCCAGCGCGAGTTGGTCGAATTTGTCTTGAATGCGCCGCTATCTTCCGTCATCTGCCGTTAACGGTCCAGTGGCGGCATGGGGCTATACCAAAGCAATGATGATCAAACAGATTCTGACGATTTGTGCTGCCGTGGCGGCAGGCTTAGCGGGAACCTCGCTGGCGCTGGCGCAGGGCTATCCGGTAGCCCCGGGTCCGCTCTATTCGACGGCGCCGGCACCGGCGCCTTATCCGCCCGGCGGCTATCCGGCTGACTATCGCCGCGCTCCGGGTGCGCCGGATTTCGATGCGCTGGACGAAGATGACGAGGCGCCGAATGCGCAGAGTTCGACGGCGCTGCCGCCGCCCGGCCCGGTGCTTTCACCCGCCGATCCGCGCTATGGCCGCCCCTCGGGCGCTCCGCCGGTCTATTCCGACCGCGGTGCGCCGACCGGTCCGATCGTTTCGCCCGATGACCCGCGTTACGGTCGCCCCTTGGGCGCTCCGCCGGTCTATTCCGACCGCGGTGCGCCGACCGGTCCGATCCTTTCGCCTGATGATCCGCGTTATGGCCGCACCGATGGACCCCCGCCGGTGATCTATTCCGACCGTCCCGCCGGTCCGCCGCAGCAAACCTATTCGGACCGGGGCAACGACGATAGCCGCCTTCCCGGATCGGGTTTCATCTATCCTAGCGACGACAACCGCGGGCTTCGCCCGCCAGGCGCCATCGGAGGAGCCCCGGGTACTGTCACCGGAACGGTACAGCCTGCGCCGGTCGGGCCCGACGGCCGGCCGACGGTGCTGTCCGCGCTGCCGCCAGATGAACAGCCGGATGTCGCTCCTGCGGAACTGCCGGCGAATCTGCGCCGCCAGGAAGTCACTTTGCCGACCAAGGAACCGGCGGGCACGCTGATCGTCGATACCCCGAACACCTATCTCTATTACGTTCTGGGTGGCGGGCGAGCGATCCGGTACGGCGTCCGCGTCGGCCGCGACGGCTTCACCTGGACCGGTGTGCAAAAGATCTCGCGCAAGGCCGAGTGGCCGGATTGGCATCCGCCGACCGAGATGATCGAACGGCAGCCTTATCTGCCGCGCTTTATGGCCGGCGGCCCCGGCAATCCGCTGGGCGCCCGCGCGATGTATCTCGGTTCCACCGTCTATCGCATCCACGGCACCAACCAGCCCTCGACCATCGGCAAGTTCGTCTCGTCGGGCTGCATCGGCATGCTGAACGAGGATGTCTCGGACCTGTTCGATCGCGTCAAGGTCGGCACCCGCGTGGTCGTGATGCCCGGCGGCCCACCGCCGGGAACCGCGACGGCCTCGGCGCAGCCGCTGCCCGGGCCTGCCGGCGCCGCACCTGCGCCCGCGCAAATGTCGGCCGTGCCCGGCACGCGGCCCACCGTCGTGCCGCCGCTGCCCGCGCCAGTGACGGTGCGTTAGGCCGACAGGATCGGTACAAATATCATCCCGAAGGGCGCGCGGTTGCGCGCCCTTTTCGTTTCGATGGCTGTTAAGACGGAGAGCTACGCCAATCTTCGCAGCGGTTCGCCCTTGAACCAGGCGTCGATGCCCTCGACCATCTGGGCGTAGTGGTTGCGAAATCCTTCTTCGGTGACGTAGCCGAGATGCGGCGTCAGCACGATGTTGTCGAGTTTGCGGAACGGATGATCGACCGGCAGCGGCTCGACCGAGAATACGTCGATCGCGGCGCCGGCGATCTTCCTCTGCTGCAGGGTTTGCAGCAGCGCGGCTTCGTCGACGATCGGCCCGCGCGCGGTGTTGACAAGATAGCCGGTCGGCTTCATGCGGGCCAGATCCTCAAGCCCGACCAGTCCGCGCGAGCGCTGGCTCAGCACCACATGGACGGTGACAATGTCGGCGGTGGAGAATAATTCCTCCTTGGTGGCGTAGCTGACGCCGACTTCCTTGCATCGCTCCGGCGTCAGGTTCGGGCTCCATGCGATCACGTTCATGCCGAACGCTTTGGCGAGCCCCGAAACCTTGGCGCCGAGCTTGCCGAGGCCGACCACACCGAGCGTCCTGCCCTCGATCTCCATGCCGACGAATTTTTGTAAACGTTCGCCGGCGTGCATCCGCGCATTCTCGCGGCCGATATTGCGGGTCAGTTCCAGGATCAGGCCCATGGTCAGGGGTGCTGTGGGATCGCGGCCCCATTGCGTCCCGCACAGCACCACCTGGTGGTCTTTGGCGGCTTGCAGATCGAGCGCGGCGTTGCGCATGCCGGAGGTGATCAGCAGTTTCAGTTTGGGCAATGCCGCAAACAGCGCGCGCGGAAACGGCGTCCGCTCGCGCATCGCGCAGATGATCTCGAAATCCTGCAGCGCGCTGGCCGCAGCCTCGGCGGAGGCAAAGGGTTCGTTGAATACGGTCACATCGACGCGATCGCTGACTTTCGACCAGTCGGCGATCGTCAAAGCCAGGTTGAGATAGTCGTCGAGAATTGCACAGCGCAGCCGCGTCATGGGAGGTCCGTTCATGGCGATAATGACGGCTAAGGAAACGAGCCGTCCGGGAGGCGCCATGGTCGCGCGCAATTCCGAAGCGCGCAAGCGCCCGCGGCACTAAAAGCGTCTGCGGTACTAAAAGCACCCGTGGTGAGGTTGAAAAAGGGCCTGCTCTAAGCGCGATCGCGGTTCAAATATCCGACAGGGTCAGGTCGAATGCGGGTGCGACGACGCCACGTGCTTGGCGTGCCAGGCAGGGCCCGGGCCGCGCATATAATGCAGTTCCGGCCGGTAGGGATCGAATGCCCGGGCGAAGAACTGACGCCAGAAGGCGCGGATTTCAGCGAAAGGCGTGGACCGCCGGTCGCGGCTGCCCGCCTGGGCGGAAAAGGATTCTGACGTGATGGTTGCCATAACGCGTCCTGCCTTTTTCGATCGCGACTTCTGCCGCTCCGAACGCCTTTTCTGGCGCTGATCGACAGCTTTTGCCTGATTTATTAAAAGATCGTTTCAAATGCCGTGATCTGACGCACACATGGTGTAAACACCGTAATGACCCGTGGTGAACGGATGGAAAACACCGGGCTGCGGTTGCCCTTTCGGGGTCGCGCCGCTACATCAGCGGCAGCAAATTTCCATAAATCCTCTCGTTTCAAGGGATCGCGATGGCGCGCCAATTCGTCTATTTCATGCAGGGTCTGTCCAAGACCTACCCGACCCGCAAGGTGCTCGATAACGTCCATCTGTCGTTTTATCCCGACGCCAAGATCGGCGTGCTCGGCGTCAACGGCTCCGGCAAATCGACGCTGCTGCGGATCATGGCCGGCCTCGACAAGGAGTATAACGGCGAGGCGTGGGTCGCCGAAGGCGCCCGGGTCGGCTATCTCGAGCAGGAGCCGCAGCTCGACGCCACCAAGACGGTGCGCGAGAACGTGATGCTGGGCGTCGCCAAGCAGAAGGCGATCCTCGATCGCTACAACGAATTGGCGATGAATTATTCCGAAGAGACCGCCGACGAGATGACCAAGCTGCAGGACGAGATCGAGGCCGCCGGCCTCTGGGATCTCGACAGCAAGGTCGATCAGGCGATGGACGCGCTGCGCTGCCCGCCCGACGAATCCGACGTCACCAAACTCTCCGGCGGCGAACGCCGCCGGGTCGCGCTGTGCAAGCTGCTGCTCGACCAGCCGGAGCTGCTGCTGCTGGACGAGCCGACCAACCATCTCGACGCCGAGTCGGTATCATGGCTGGAAGGGCACTTGCGCAACTATCCCGGCGCGATCCTGATCGTCACCCATGACCGCTACTTTCTCGACAACGTCACGTCATGGATTCTGGAACTCGACCGCGGCAAGGGCATTCCCTATGAGGGCAACTACACCGCCTGGCTGTCGCAAAAGCAGAAGCGTTTGGCGCAGGAAGGCCGCGAGGACGCAGCCCACCAGCGCACGCTGGAGCGCGAGAAGGAATGGATCGCGGCCTCGCCGAAAGCGCGCCAGGCCAAGTCCAAGGCGCGCTACCAGCGCTACGAGGACCTGCTGAAGCAGGCCAGCGAAAAGCAGACCCAGTCCGCGCAGATCACGATTCCCGTGGCCGAGCGCCTGGGCCAGAACGTGGTCGATTTCGAAGGCCTGACCAAAGGGTTTGGCGACCGGCTTCTGATCGACAATCTCACCTTCAAACTGCCGCCCGGTGGCATCGTCGGCGTGATCGGCCCCAACGGCGCCGGCAAGACCACGCTGTTCCGGATGATCACCGAGCAGGAGAAACCGGACCAAGGCACCATCACGGTCGGCGAGAGCGTGCATCTCGGTTATGTCGACCAGTCGCGCGACAGTCTCGACGGCAAGAAGAGCGTGTGGGAGGAAATCTCCGGCGGCAACGAACTTATTCTTCTCGGCAAGCGCGAGGTCAATTCGCGCGGCTATTGTTCGTCATTCAATTTCAAGGGTGCCGACCAGCAGAAGAAGGTCGGCGCATTGTCAGGCGGTGAGCGCAACCGCGTGCATCTGGCCAAGATGCTCAAGTCCGGCGCCAACGTGCTGCTGCTCGACGAGCCCACCAACGACCTCGACGTCGATACGCTGCGCGCGCTGGAAGAGGCGCTGGAGGATTTCGCCGGCTGCGCCGTGATCATCAGCCATGACCGCTGGTTCCTCGACCGTATCGCCACGCATATGCTTGCCTTCGAAGACGACAGCCATGTCGAATGGTTCGAAGGCAATTTCCAGGATTATGAAAAGGACAAGATGCGCCGGCTGGGACAGGATTCCATCATCCCGCACCGCTTGAAGTACAAGAAGCTGACGCGCTAAGTTGGAATCCCATGGCTGACTGGAACGCAGAGCAGTATCTCAAGTTCGAGGATGAGCGGACCCGGCCCTCGCGAGACCTGCTGGCGCAGATCCCGCTTGCCGATGCGCGCAGGGTCGTCGATATCGGATGCGGACCGGGAAATTCAACGGAGCTGCTGGTCCAGCGCTGGCCGCAGGCGGCGGTCATCGGCATCGATACGTCGGCCGACATGCTGCGGCAGGCGCGTGAACGGTTGCCGGGGCACAGTTTTATCGAAGCCAATATCGCGCACTGGGCACCGCCTGAAAACACCGACGTTCTGTTTGCCAATGCGATCTTTCAATGGGTGCCCGGCCATCTCAAGCAGCTGCAGCGGCTGCTCGGCGCGTTGCCGCCCGGCGGCGTGCTGGCGGTGCAAATGCCCGACAATCTCGAGGAGCCCGCCCACGTCCTGATGCGCGAGGTGGCGCATCTGGAGCCGTGGCGCCAGACGCTGGCGGAGACCGCGCGGGTGCGCGACAACCTGCCGAAGCCGGGCGTCTATTACGACGCGCTGGGCCCGCTCTGCACACGGCTGGAGATCTGGCACACCATCTACAATCACGTGCTCGACGATGCCGCCGCTGTTGTGGAATGGGTCAAGGGGACAGGCCTGCGGCCGTTCGTCGATCCGCTGGATCCGCCCGAACGCAGGCAGTATCTCGCCGAATACACCGCGCGCATCGCAACCAGCTATCTGCCGAAGGCGGACGGCAAGGTGCTGCTGCGGTTTCCGCGGATTTTCATGGTGGCGGTGAGGTAAGGGCCGGCTTCGGCGTTCACGAGCACTAGCAGCCATGCATGACATCAGGTTTGTCAGCGCTTTGAATCGGATACTGCTCGCCCTCGCGGTCGTGGCAATGATGGCAGACTTGTCGCCCGCCCGCGCCGCCGATGCCGCGTTCACCCAGTTCATCGCCTCGCTGTGGCCGGAGGCGCAAGCGGCCGGCGTGTCACGCGCGACTTTTGATGCCGAGACCCGCGGTCTTGAGCCGGATTACAAACTGCCCGATCTGATCTTGCCCGGACGTCCCGCGACCGGCGCACCGTCGCAGGCTGAATTCGTGCAGGTGCCGGCGGATTATGTGAAGGATGCCAGCATCGCACGGCTGGCCGCGGAAGGGCAGCGGCTGACGGCGAAGCATAGCGCTGCCCTGACCGCGATCGAAGCGCGCTTCGGCGTGCCTGCGACCATCATGCTGGCGATCTGGGGCCGCGAAACCGACTATGGCCGCTACACGCTGCCCTATGACACGTTACGCGTGGTCGCAACGCAGGCCTATGTCGGTCGCCGCAAGGATCAATACCGCACCGAATTCATCCTGGCGCTCAAAATCCTCGGCGAGGGTGCCGTGACGCGCAAAGCCATGAGTTCGTCCTGGGCCGGCGCCACCGGTCTCACCCAGTTCCTGCCGTCGGAATACTACAAGCACGGTGTCGATTTCGACGGCGACGGCCGGGTCGACATCTGGAATTCGGTGCCGGACGCGCTGGCCTCCGCGGCGCAGCAGCTGGTCAACAAGGGATGGCAGCCCGGCTTGCGCTGGGCCTATGAAGTGCGCGCACCCGCCAATGTCGACTGCACGATGGGCGTGCCCGAAGTAACAAAGCCGATCGGCGAGTGGCTGCGTGCCGGCTTCGTGCCGGTGCGCGGACAGAAACTCAGCGCCACCGAGCAGGCACAGCCGGCCTCATTGCTGCAGCCCGAGGGTATCTATGGTCCGGCGTTCCTGACCACGAAGAACTACTTCGTGATCAAGGAATATAATTTTTCGGATCTGTATGTGCTGTTCGTCGGGCATCTCAGCGACCGCATGCTGAACCCGCAACCGTTCGCGACACCGTGGTCGGCTTCGACGCAACTGCGCACCGCTGACGTCGAGGCCATGCAGCGTCACCTCACGCGCATCGGTCTCTATACCGACAAACTGGACGGCAAGGCGGGGATGAAGACGCGCGCGGCACTCGGGGCGTATCAGAAATCGGCCGGCCTCAAGGTCGATTGCTGGCCGAGCGAAGCGGTGCTGCGTTCGATCGGCGCCGCGCGCTGAAAATAACGTGGACGGGGGCGTCGCTGGAGATGAGCATTATCCCTCATGGTGAGGAGCCGCGCATTTGCGCGGCGTCTCGAACCATGAGGGCCCGGCGCCTCGTCATCCTTCGAGACGCGGCGAAGACGCCGCTCTCAGGATGAGGGCTATAAAAAAACCCGGCCGCTGGGGCCGGGTTTCAAAGTCAAGGCGCGATGGATTTGCGCCTGTCAGTCGGATCAGTTGCAGACCTCGACGCGACGGAAGCGCCAGCCGTAACCGTCCCAGAAGCGCTCGCGAACCATGCGGCACGGAGGCGCTTCGTCGACATATACGCGCTCACCATAGCCATAGGCCGGGCGGCTGGAGGCGATCGCACCACCGACGATGGCGCCGCCGATCAATCCGGCCGCAACGCCTGCGGCGACGCCGCGCTGTGCGCTTGCGGGCGTCGTGGCGAGCGAACCAGCGATCGTTGCGATCGCGACGAGGGCAGCAAATGTCTTCTTCATGTGTTGGGCTCTCCTGGAGATGACGCTTTAGGTTAGCGCCGGGTTTAAGATGACTCACACGCTGTGTTCGAAAGCGGCCGTTTCGCCAAAAAGCGCACAACAGTCAATCCAACGTCCGCATCGCTAGTGGTCTGGAAAAAAGGTTTTTTAAGGCCGCCAGCGCTGTTCCACGAGATCACCCGTCCGGTTTAATGAAGATGAACGGGATCAGTCGCAGAGCGAGATCAGTCGTAGACCTGGATCAGTTGCAGAACGGGATCAGTCGCAGACCTGGACGCGGCGAACCCGCCAGCCATAGCCGTCCCAGAAGCGCTGGCGCTGCCAGACGCAGGGCGCATCCCCGACATAGGCCGGTCCGCCGTAATAGCCGTATCCCGGACCATAATAGCCCGGCCCGTAATAGTCGCGCTGGGAGGCGATTGCGCCGCCAACAATGGCGCTGCCGATCACTCCGGCGGCGATGCCAGCAGCAATCCGGCCGCCGCGCGCTTCAGCCGCCTGGGGCGCTGCCACGGCCGAAACAGCCAACGTGGCGACGGCAGCGAGGGCCATCAATGTCTTCCTCATGGCTTCACCTTTCTCATGGAGCAAAGGACAGCGAATACGCGGTCCGTCGCACCGAAAGTTCCACATTTCGCTTGAATGATCAATGAATGGAGTTGCCACATTTGGCGACGAAAGAGGACTGAGATACCTCGTGTTGCAGTGCGCAATCCCGGGCGGGCTGCTGGCTCCAGCGTGGGGGAATGATGACGAGCGCCATGGTGACCTTCGCAATTGCGGTCGGCGGTACATCGCTGATCTGCTATGCGCTGATGACCCGGCTGCAGAACCGCCGGGCCAATCGCGCATCATCCGGCGACAGCTCCGGAGCCGGTAGCGGCAATTACAGCGGGGGAGACGGCTGGAGCATTTCCAACTGGTTCGGTGATGACAATGCCGCGCTGGATAGTTCAGGCAATCCGATCGACTCGGGCGGAGGCGATAGCGGGGGAGGCGGCGATGGAGGTGGAGGCGGCGACGGGGGTGGCGGAGGTGATTAACGCTGCCGGGCTGCGTCGAGTTTTGACCTACCGCAACAGCAATTTTTTAGATTCATTCTAGTCTGTGTCACGCATCACTTTGGAATCACTTCAAAAGATGGTTTTTCCTTTTGCAACCTGCCGTGGTCTTCATTACCTGTGGCTGCGTATCATCCAAGGACTCGCCCGTTTTCATGATTGTTTGTTCCTGCAACGTCCTCAGCGACGACGATGTCCGTAACGCCGTCAACGCGTCGGAACAGCTCCCGCGCAATGCCAAGCAGATCTACGGCTGTCTCGGTTGCAGCGCCGAGTGTGGCCGATGCGCGCGTACCATCAAGACTATCATCGATGACGCCCTCGGTGCCTGCGCTAAGGCCTGCTGCTCCGGATGCCCGCACAGCCGCGAGGTGGTTGCGGACTTCTTGACGGATGCAGACTTGCACGTGCACGCCGAACCCTCCCTCGAAGCTCTCGCCTGAAACCTCGAATATTATTCGCCTGCCGTCCGGCCTTTTCGGCTGGAGGGTTGCTCCCGCGTATAATGTGACTTAGAAGCGTTCTAATCTACTTTATGAGGGCCGATTCCGATCGGCCCCGGCAGCGAAGGTGCATCATGCAGGGCGACCCAAAAGTCATCGATTATCTCAACAAGGGCCTGCGCAGCGAGCTCACCGCCATCAACCAGTATTGGCTGCATTATCGGCTGTTGAAGAACTGGGGCCTGCTGGAGATGGCCAAGACCTGGCGCAAGGAATCCATCGAGGAGATGGAGCATGCGGACAAATTCACCGACCGGATTCTGTTCCTCGACGGATTTCCCAACATGCAGGTGCTCGATCCCTTGCGGATCGGCCAGAACGTCAAGGAAATCATCGAATGCGATCTGGCCTCTGAGGTCAGTGCCCGCGCGCTTTACCAGGAAGCGGCAACCCATTGCCACAGTGTCAAGGACTACGTCTCGCGCGACCTGTTCGAAAGCCTGATGAAGGACGAGGAGCACCACATCGACTTCCTCGAAACCCAGCTTGATCTGATCGGACGGATCGGCCTTGAGCTTTACACCCAGAAGCATGTCGGCGGGCTCGATAGCGAGAGTTAGGAAGTTGCGACGCCGTCGTCGCCCGCGAAAGCGGGTGATCCAGTAGTCGCGATCGCCAGTGTTCAATTCCACCGTCACGGAGTACTGGATGCCCCGCTTTCGCGGGGCATGACGGCCAACTTTGACGCAGCCCAGTGCGAAGAGACTTCCCTACAGCTGCGTCTTGTAGCGCTCCTCGACCACGGCCTGGCTTTCCGGCTCGCCGAGATTGGTCTGCTCGTGGATCACCTGGCTGATGCTGGGCATGACCTCGCGTTCGACCCGCGTCTCCGGCGACCACAGCTTCGAGCGCATCAGCGCCTTGCCGCAATGGAAATAGGCCTCGTGCACGCTGATGCTCAGCACCGCGCGCGGCAGCTTGCCGAATTCCACCATCGACGCCATCAGATCCGGGTCCGCCGACAATTTGCCCTTGCCGCCGACGCGCAGCGTCTCGTCGATGCCCGGCACGAAGAAGATCAGCTGCACGAAGCCTGAGCCCTCGACAATATTGCGGAAACTGTCGATCCGGTTGTTGCCGGAACGATCGGGCATCAGCAGCTGGTTCGGGCCGGCGACGTGGACAAAACCCGGATTGCCGCCGCGCGGCGAGGCATCGACACTGCCGTCGGAACCGGATGTGGCAAGCACGCAGAACGGCGACATGGCGATGAATTTTTTCGCATGCGCGTCGATCTCCGGACGCGCCTTCGCGATCACGCGCGGCGCGGGTTGTGGGTAAATCGTCTTGAGGTCGCTGGCGGCAAGCTCGGTCAAGATTCTTCTCCGGTTGGAAAATGCTTTCGCGAAACTATCACTGTGCAAAGGGTTCGCAAAGGACGGGTTCGCAAAGATAGTGCCGGCACATTCACACCGCGTCCGCCGGAACAAAGCAGCTGATCACGATGCTGCCGCTGTGATGCACATACCACACCACGGCTTCGCCGACCGGATTGCCGCGGTCGCGGATGATGGCGCGCTCGGGCACCGCCATCCATTGGCCTTCGATCGGCACCCAATAGGCGCCTGCGCGAACATCGTATTCGGTGCGATGGCCGTCGGAGATGTCGCAGCAGGGCACGCCATTCGGGGCGATCACGCCCTTGAACCAGGCGCGGATGTCGGCCGGGACGTCCTCGTATTGGCCGTTGTCGAACGCTAGCGCCGCGCTCGCCAGCGTGGGCAGACACGCCAGCAGGGCGACCTGCGCGAACCTTCGCATGCGATCCTCCACAGCGTTGCATTCGCATCATCGTTGCGCGCCGCTAGATGCGCGCGACGAATCTCACGATTGAGTGCGATTAAGCCGGAGTTGTCGGGCGGATGCATGCTCAAAAAATATGCGGCGTTCCCGCGCTGCGAAATTGATGCGGTGCGAAATCACGGCTTCGTCTTGTTATGCGCTGTCAACAGCGCCTTCGGCACGACGTTGGTCCACGCCAGGGTGAGGGCGCTTTGCAGCGTCGTTTGATCCGCCCGCGCGAGCCGCACATTGGTGCTGCCTCGCTTGCCCCATCCGCCGGGCACCGGCCGAAAGATATCGGGCTCCGCCTCGACAAGCACGGACTGCTGTTCCGGAGTCAGCATGAGCGTGCCCCATTCCTGGTCCGGATAGCCGAGCGTTGCAAAGATACGCTTGCCGGCGCGAAAATCGGCGTGCCCCTGGTGCGAGCCTTCGATCACCCCAGGCAGACTCAAGGCAACACGGCGAAAACTGTTCGACGGCATGGCTTTCACTTTTGCCATACCAACCGCTTCACATCGTGCGCTGCGGCGCCGTCTGCAGCAATTCCCGCAGTTGCTGGGTGTAGAACTTCGCGCTGCCGGTGGTGAGATGCCCGCGCGTCTCGGTGCTGGCGGGGATCAGATAGAGCCGGCCGTTCTTCACCCGTTTCAGCGCGGTGTCGGTCACGCCTGTTTCCGGCGGATTGCGCTCGTCGTCGGCGGCATTGATCGCGAGCAGTGTCGCCTCGATCCGCTCCAGCCCGGGGTAAGGATTGTAATCGCGCGAAGCCTGCCATTGGTGGATGAAGTCGTTGGCGTCGGCTGTCACCGGCGTCTCCAGCCGATCGTCGACCATCTTGTCGGCTTTCGCCGCCGTCGGCGCCAGCGTCTGATAGCCGAGCGTACCGCCACCGGTCGCAATGCCATAGGCATTGATGGCGTATTTCATCATGCGCGGCGGCGCGGTGTAATTGCCGCCATTGTAGTCGGGGTCGTTGCGGATGGTCTCGATCATCATCCGCCGCAGCATCCAATTGCGCGCCGCCATCTCGGTCGGCTGCGATGCCATCGGCACCAATACGTCCATGGCCTGCGGATACCTTACGCCCCAGATCCAGGTGTGCATGCCGCCCATCGAATTGCCGAGCACGAGCCGCAGGTGCTTGACGCCGAGCCCTTCCTTGATCAGGCGGTAATGCGCATCGACCATGTCCTCGTAATTGTATTTCGGAAACGCGGTCTTCAGGCCGTCGGACGGCTTTGACGATTTGCCGTGACCGATCCCGTCCGGAATGATGATGAAATATTTCGACGCGTCGAGCGGCTGGCCCGCGCCGAACAACTCACCGGCGAAAACAGGCGTCAGCAGGCTTGCCGCCGAGCCGCCCGAACCGTGCAGCACCAGCACCGGCTGGCCGGTCGGCTCGCCGACGGTCGTATAATGCAGCCGTAGCTCCGGCATGGTTTCGCCGGTGTGGAATTTGAAATCCCTGGCGACCCAGTCGCCTTGCTGCGGCGCCGGATAATCGGCTGCGACCGCGGTGAACGACGTCAACGCAAAGGCGGCCGACAGCGCCGCACGCGAACATTTCATGATGCTTCTCCCCGGGCGCGGCCGCCTTGCCGGGCCGCTTGGGCGCAAGCCTATCATGCCGGTGGACACGCGCCGAGCAGGTGCGTCGCTACGATCCGCAAAAATTTCCGAAAGATCCTCGCCGCGCGAGGGGAATATTACGGCTTGTCCTCGACATCGGTCTCGGGACGGTCGCTGCCTTCAGCGGTTTCGGTGTGCCATTTGCCGTCGGCGGTTTCATATTCGATCGCCTCGGTACGGCCGGGCACGCGCTGTTCGGCGGCGGCGCGCTTGGCGGCGGCAAGTGCTGCGGCATGGCTGGCGAAGGCTTCCGAAAACACGCCGTCCACGGTGTAGGCCCAGCCGCCGTCATGCTGAACGATTTTGTAGGTGATGTGGGCCATGGGGGGAACTCGCTTCTTGCTGGTGCGGGGCGCGGCGACAGGGGGTGAACGCGTCGCCTATTCTATGACAAAATGGGACGGGAAGTAGGATTTTGCTTCGGCTGATCGTCCTTCGGCTGCCAGAGCGGAACCAGGAACGAGGCGGGCAAGGGAGAAGATAAATGTGCCGCAACATCAAGACGCTGTTCAATTTCGAGCCGCCCGCGAGCGAGGATGAAATCCATGCCTCCGCGCTGCAGTTCGTGCGCAAGCTTTCAGGCTTCAACAAGCCGTCGCAGGCCAATGCCGAGGCGTTCGACCGCGCCGTCGCCGAAGTCGCGCAGTCCGCGCGCCGCCTGCTGACATCGCTGCACACCCAGGCGCCGGCGCGCGACCGCGAGATCGAGGCCGAGAAGGCCAGGGAGCGGTCGCGGCTGAGGTTTGGCTGAGTGGCGGTTCACCGACTTCCGTGACGTACCTCACGGTGCGCTGAGGCGGCGGCATTCATCATCGCCGGAAATTTTTCAAGCCTCGGAGATGAGCCGTGAACACTGGGACCCAACTGAAACTCTGCGCCGTGATGTTCACGGTTCTGTGGACCGGATGGATGCTGTGGTCGAGCGGATCGCTCGACCACGTCAATGTCATCCTGCTGTCGACCTGCGGCATCGCGGCCGGATATGCCTGGTACCGCGCCATGCGCTGGCAATTTCAGCGCAGCGGCATGCTCCCGCGCGACGACCATCCTGCGGACCTCGCGGAAAAGCGCTGAGCGCCATGAGCCATCGATGGATCGGCTGGACCGCACTCACGGCGCGCTACCCCGCATCCCACTGCACCGGCAGATTGAGCAGTCCGCGAAACGCCCAGCCGCCGATCCTAACTGGTTCACCATCGTCGAGCCGCAAGCCCTTCAATCGCTTGAAGATGCCGGGCAGCGCCACATCGGCCACCATCGCGCGCGAAGCGAAGGCGCCGGCGCAATAATGCGGGCCTGCGCCGAAGGCGATGCTCTTGGCGGTATCGCGGGTGATGTCGAAGCGGTCGGGATCATCAAAGCAGGCCTCGTCACGATTGGCCGAGCCGAACATGAAGAACACCCGATCCTCCGGCTCGAAATCGACGCCGCCGAACGACCAATGTTTTGCGACGCGGCGCGGCGACATCCCGATCGGCGCGATCCAGCGTGCATATTCCTCGAACACGTCGAGCCATTTTGCCTTGCCTTCACGCACCAATGCGAGCTGATCGGGATGCGTCAGCAGTGCCCAGACCGTGCCTGAGATAGCGTCGCGCGGCTCGTTCTGTCCGCCGGAGATCGCGAGCTTGACGTTGGCGCGCACGCTGTCCATCGGCTGGCCGGCGGCGAGCAGCACGCTGAGGATCGACGTGTTCGGATGCTTTGTCAGCACCGGCGCCATGTCGTCGATCGCGGCGTCGATGCCCGCGGTAGCGGCGTGGCAGCGCGCCTCCACCTCCTTGTTGCCGCTGTAATTGGCGATGCCGTCGATCATCGCCTGCGACCACGCGTCCATGTCTTCAAAGCGCATGTTGGTCAGACCCGTGATGTCCTTCAGGCACTCGGCCGACAGCGGCAGCGCGAACGCCTTGCAGAGGTCGGCGCCACCTGTAGGCGCGAGCGCCTCGAGGATGCGGTCGGCATGGGCCTGAAACGCCTTGCTCCAGGTGTCGCGCACGGTGCGCGGCGACACCGATGGAAACATCGCGGCGCGCTCCGACATGTGCGCATCGCCGTCCTTGCGCATCATGTTGTGGCCCATCAGCGTGTTCATCAGGCCGGCCGGCTGATGCGACGAGAACACGTCGGTGCGTTTCTCCTGGCTGAAGATGTCGTCGCGCCGGGTGAACACGGTCGATCCCAGCTGCGGCACGAACGCGATCGGCGCCTCCCGGCGCATCTTCGCGAGCGCAGGGTAGGGGTCGGCCCAGAACGCCGGCATGTCGATGTCAAAATGCGGCGCGTTGGACATGGCGTTTCCCGTCACACCGTCCGGTACCCGCCATCCGCCATCACGATCGATCCCGTGACATAGGCCGACAGGTCCGACGCCAGGAATATCGCCGGCCCCACGATGTCCTCGGGCTTGCCGGCGCGCCCGAGCGGCGTGTGATCGATGAAGACCTTTGCCAACTCCGGATTGCTGGCGCGCACCTTCTCGTTCAGCGGTGTTTCGATAAAGCCCGGGCCGATCGCATTGACGCGCACGCCGTCCTTGCCGAGCTCGGCGGCGAGCGCGCGCGTGAAGCCGAGCACGCCGTGCTTGGAGGCGGTGTAGGCGGGCGAACTCGGCGTGCGCAGATGCATGAACGACTGGATCGAGCCGATGTTGACGATGCGCCCCTTGGCGGCGCGCAAGGTGCCAAGAAACGCATGCGTCACGTTGAAGACGCCGGTGAGGTTGATCGCGATGATGTCTTCCCAGTCCTTGATTACAGCTTCCGCCGCACCAAGCATGCCGTTGCGCCGGGCGATGCCGGCATTGTTGACCAGGATCGAGACCTGTCCGACCTTGCTGGCGATCTCCTTGGCGATGGTGACGCAGTCCTCGCGCCGGGTCACGTCGAGCGCAAAACTCTCCGCCTTGCCGCCGGCATCGCGAATTTCCCGCGCGGCTTCGCCGGCGGACTTCTCATTCGCATCAAGCAGCACCAGCCGCGCGCCCTCGCGGGCATACCCGAGCGCGATCGCGCGCCCGATGCCGGAGCCAGCGCCAGTGACGACAGCGATGTGGTCTTGGAGAAGGGGCATAATGGGGTTTCCTCTGCTTTTGGTTTTGGCTTTCGATACAAACTAATTCAAAATTTAAGCGGCGAAAACGAAAAGCTTTACCTGTGCATTGTAGTTGTCAGCCTGGCGTTGCCCATGGATAAACACCTTTCGGAATGGAAACACAGTGTTGAGCTGATCTGGTCGGCGACCGCGCCCGACTATGGCGAAGCCGCGTGCCTTGCTGCCGAGATCGCCAGAGCCAGCACCGAGGCGATCCTGCGGCAGGCGGCCACGCAGGCGCTGCCGATCCTGCGCTGCGCCTCGTCTGCAGACGCCGACCACAGCACCACCGACGCCGCACGGCGCCGTCTCGGGGTCATCCGCGAAGTGCTGTACACGCTGACCACGCCGACCTTCGGCAAGCGCGAGAACAGTCCGAAGTCGCTCACGTCGGAGGAGCGCTACCGGCAGATGCTCGGATTGCCGCACGGCCCCCGACTGTCCGCGCCGGAAATCCACCAGGCCTGGAAGCGCGCGGCCAAGAGCGCGCATCCCGATGGCGGCGGCAGCACGCAGAGATTTCAGGAACTCTCCGCGGCGCGCGATGCGCTGATAAGGGAAGTGAGATTGGCGCGCATTTCGTAGCGAGCACCACCCTGCGGGCTGATCAGCGCCCCTCGAGAGATGCGACGCACTCGATCTCGATCAGCATCGCGGGATCCGGAAGCGCGTGGACCACGCATGTGGTGCGGGCGGGATACGGCGGCGGCCCAAAGGCGCCGGCATACAATGCATTCATCGCGGCGACATCGGATGCGCGCGTCAGCAGCACGTTGACCTTGACGAGATCGCGGAAGCCCGCGCCCGCTTCGTCCAGAACGCGTTTGATGTTGCGAACGACAAAACCGAATTGAGCCTCGAAACCGTCCGCAAGGGCGCCCTTTTCATCAAAGCCGGGGATGCCCGAGACGAACAGCAGGTCGCCGACCCGCGTCGCGAACGAGAGCGGAGGAGCTTTCAGGCCGGCGGGTGGAGCGTAGTGTTGGATGGGGGCCATGGGTCACCTTTGATGGTAGCGGGTCCGCGCATGACCGGGACATCTACCATTTCCGTTGTTCCCGCCATATAGCTATCGCGATGAACCACGATGAGTTGGTCGCCGCTTACACGGCGCGCGGCCGGTGATCTTTCCCGATGCCGTTTTGCCGCGATCCATGACCGGGCAGGCCCGCGAAAACCGGGCGCGCGAACTGGCTTCGTTGAGCTGATCTTGGCAGCGCTTTGCGCCGATCCGTTGGCTCATCCGGGCCGCGCTTGCTACAGTCGACACAGCGATTCGATCTGCGCCGCCAACGTCCGCTCACAACATGCCCGAGGGAACCATACCCATGAAGATGTCATCCGCCATTCGTGTCGTGCTGCTCGCGCTGACGGCTTTCGCCGGCGCCGTGCTGTCCTCCGCTTCCCATGCCGACGAGGGCAGCGTGTCGCTGACGATCTACAAGGCGGGATGGATCATCGGCGGCTCGGGCGGCGGCGGCGTGTTGAACTTCCGCGGCAGGAGATACGGGCTCTCAACCGGCGGACTGGACTACGGCCTCGTGTTCGGCGGGTCGAAGACGGTGCTGCATGGCCGGGTGAGCAACATCTATCGCCCGTCTGATGTCGCCGGCGTCTATGGCGCGGCGGGCGCGGGGCTGGCGGTCGGCGGCGGCGCGCGCGCGATCGTGCTGACCAACCAGAAGGGCGCGGTGCTGGAACTTTCCGGCCGGCAGGTCGGGCTGATGGCCAATGCGGACCTCAGCGGGCTCGCGATTACGCTGCGGTAGGCCAACACCGCCGCCACATCCTCCACGCGTCATGCGCGGGCTTGACCCGCGCATCCGTCCAAGAATCAAACTGCGCTTCCGCCCGATGGATTGCCGGGTCAAGCCCGGCAATGACGCTCATGCTGCGCATCGCAATTCATATTCAACTGTCAAACAGCAAGCTTCCCGCGCGTCAGCATCCTCGCGGCGCGATTGCGCCCGAGCTTTGCGTTCCTCTTTCGCCCTCGGACAAGCAGAGGGCGCAGGGAAAACCGGGCGCCGGCTGGCACCCGCGGTCTCGTGTGCAAATGCGTAAAAAGAAAACGCACACGAGCATACAGGTGTAGCCAAGACATCCCGGCTTTCCCTGCGCGATGGTTTACGGCTTACTTCGAGCTCTCCCCGGTGAACGGCTTTCTTGCCACCGTCGCCCCTGAGAAGCTTTGCTTCTCACGAACTTGACGCCAGCACCGCGGCGTCAGGACCACACGACTTCGCCGTCCGCTCGAGTCACGCTCGTCAGTCGCAACTCCCGCGTCCACCGCATCCCACCGCACGTCCGTGACGATCGCGAGCCGCCCCTCGTTCGGGTGAGACGGGCGGATTCAAACCATTGATTTGCCCGACGGGTTAAGCGGAATATTTTTTGAGCGAGGACTGGACAGGCCAAATCACCTTGATTCGGTTCGACAAATCAGTTTTTTGGCGCAAAGCGTTTAATCGTTGCTACGGCTTGCGCGCCAACAGTTACGAGGGAAGAAATCATGAAGCCAGGATTCATCACCGCCTTGCTGGCGCTTGCCCTGTCCGCTGGCGCCGCCGCTGCGCAACCGGCGAACAGTCTCAAGGACCAGATCGTCGGCAGCTGGAATTTCGTGGTCGCCGAGGTCACCGCGCCCGACGGCAAGAAGTCGTTTCCGTTCGGCGAGACGCCCAAGGGCATTCTGATCTTCACACCCGACGGCCGCTTCGCCCAGATCCATGTCGCCGGCGACGTTCCCAAAATCGGGTCCAACAACCGCATGACCGGTACGGCTGAGGAATACGCCGCGATCATGCGAGGCAGCCTGTCGGTATTCGGCACCTACACGGTCGACGAGGCCAAGAAGACGGTCACCTACAACATCGTGTCCGCGTCATTCCCGAATTGGGAAGGCGAAGCGCAGACTCGCGTCATCGACAAGCTCACCACTGAGGAGTTCGTCAACACCAATCCGAACGTGGCCGGAGGCCGCGGCAGCGCCAGCAATTTCTACAGGCGGGCGAAGTAGGAGCGGCCAATGCGGTGCCAGGCAACGCGCGCTAACCTTGCGCACCGATCGCATCCGCCAGCTCCCGCCACGGCTGCACTGACCAATAACGCGTTGCGGCGCCGGACGGCGAAGCCAGTACGAAGACAATTGGAAAATCGTCCAGCGGCGGCTGTCGGCCTAGCGCAAGCGCTTTCGTCGGTCGTCCATAGAAAAGGCTCGCGGCCTTCTTGCTGGTGAAGGCGATTGTCTTCGGTCGATATCGCCGCATCTTTTCACGGAAAGCCGGAACATCGATCGGGAAGGCGAGGGCCTCATGGTCCATTCCCGCACCGGCTTTGCACATATCGGTGAAGCCAATGCCGAGTTTCAACAGGTTCGGAAATTCATGCGGTTCATATCGGCGCGGCGTGATGCCGATCTCGTGGATCGTGCGCCAAAAGCGATTGCCGGGATGCGCGTAGTAATGGCCTTCGTCGGCGGACCGCTGGCTGGCGGCGGTGCCCACGAAGACCAGGCGCAGATGATCCTGAAGCTGGTCAGGAAGTTTTTCCACCGCGTGCGCCATTATCGTCAAAGCCGGAGAATGCCGAATACGAATAGCAGATCGTCGTGTGGCGAACGAGAGGGGCGTGGTTTTCGAGAGAACCGCGGACTACGCTACGCCAATCCGCTCCACGAATAACAGCCTCGTGTTCGGCCGATAGAAGCTCGGATGGGTTGAGCGAAGCGAAACCCATCCGAGCTAAATATTTTCTGGTAACCGGCGCTCCCGAGAAAAGAGCGCGGTGTCATTGCTTTCATGAAGGTGTGTCAGTCATTGCATCGTCGGGCCATGTTCCTCCGAAGAGAACATGGCGTTCAAAACAATCGCGAAAATCCGAGTAGTTGAAAGGCTTTATGCGCATAACGACGGTCAGGCCGTTTTTCTGTGTCAACCATCAATGGCTAAGGCAATGATTTGTCGATGTATTCCTAGTGCGCTGTGTCAGTGGTTTGACACGATTTGGAAATTGCCCACCCTACCAATACCCCCTGACAAGAACGATTCAGCTCTCGAGTTTTTCAAAGAGAGAGAGCTGTCATGTCCGACCACCAACTGAAATTCAAAGGTCCTGGCTTCGACTTCGACGCCAAGGGGTGGTTAGGTATCACGGCGGCGATTGTTATTGTCCTACTCGTGCTGTTGGTCCCACGGTTGCTCTATTAAGCTCGTAGCTCGTAGGATGGGTTGAGTGAAGCGAAACCCATCGTGACAATTTGCGACATGCGATGGGTTTCGCAAGGGCTCAACCCATCCTACGAGCTGCTTTTGGACTATTTCATCGGAATTTCGATTCATGGGCAAAGAGCGAACCCCCGTGCCGCCCGAGGTAAGCGCCGAGGTCTTGTTTTTGCAGGACCACACCTGCTGCGTATGTCGCGAACCTGGTAAGGCGGTCCAGCTTCATCACATTGACGAAGATCCGACCCATCACTCGATTCGAAACCTTGCAGTCCTTTGTTTCGACGATCATGACAGAACTCAGGTCCGTGGCGGATTTGGGAAGAGGCTGCTTTCTGCCGAGGTAGAGCAGTATCGGGACGATTGGCTCGAACGAGTGGCACAGCGACGGGCTAAGGCTGACGAATTGGCAGTCGCGTCAGCTGAGCATTGGGCGGCGGAGACCAAGCAGAGCTTTCGCTCGAAATCGATGATCGCCCCAGCTGGTTGCCTACATAAATCACCTGCCAGCACTGCGAAGAGCAGCTTATGAAAACGCGCGCCCAGAATGGGATAGCGGTGTGACCGCGCAAATGAGAGGAGCCACGTCAGAAGTGATCGATATTTTGGAGCGCGTCCTAAATTATCTTTCTGCTTGGTATCCACCGGATCATTTCGGTTCTGGTGGAGCAAAGAAGCATTTCAACGATTATGTCGCTTCGCGTTATCTATGGCATCGCTCCTTACATGATCCGGAGGGCCCTGGCAGTGGCGGGACAATTGTGGGTGTCTTAGCTGCAGGGGGTGTAATGGAGGATCTTTCAAGGGCGGTAGGCGAGATGGTCGAGGCTCTCAGCGTCGGAGAGATCGATTTGATCAAATGGCAAAGGAGTTGGCGTTCAGCAGAACGACGCCCCTTGTTGTCGAGGATTCAAGATCGTTTTGGCTGGGCCTTCTTGAGCAGGACATAACTAGCCAGAGCAAGAACGCTGGATCAACGTACTTGCTCTGGCATATGGCGCCTCACAACACCCGGTTACTCTCCTTCACCTTCTCCGCATCGAGATACACGCTGCTCCCCATCTCCTTGAACTTGGCTGACATCTGCGCCATGCCGTCCTCGATCACGCCGGACACCGACATCCCCACCGAAGCCGGATCGTTCAGCGTCGCGGCATAATCCCGCACATCCTGCGTGATCTTCATCGAGCAGAACTTCGGGCCGCACATCGAGCAGAAATGCGCCACCTTGTGGGCTTCCTTCGGCAGCGTCTCGTCGTGATAGGCGCGCGCGGTTTCCGGATCGAGACCGAGGTTGAACTGGTCCTCCCAGCGGAAGTCGAAGCGGGCGCGGCTCAAGGCGTCGTCGCGCAGTTGGGCGGCGGGGTGGCCCTTGCCGAGATCGGAGGCATGCGCCGCGATCTTGTAGGTGATGACGCCGACCTTGACGTCGTCGCGGTTGGGCAGGCCGAGATGCTCCTTCGGCGTCACATAACAAAGCATGGCGCAGCCGAACCAGCCGATCATGGCCGCACCAATGCCTGACGTGATGTGGTCGTAGCCCGGCGCGATGTCGGTGGTCAGCGGCCCCAGCGTATAGAACGGCGCCTCGCCGCATTCCTTCAGCTGCTTGTCCATGTTGATCTTGATCTTGTGCAGCGGCACGTGGCCGGGGCCCTCGATCATCACCTGACAGCCTTTCTTCCATGCAATCTGCGTCAGTTCGCCGAGCGTCTCCAGTTCGGCGAATTGCGGGCGGTCGTTGGCGTCCGCGATCGAGCCTGGCCGCAGACCATCTCCCAATGAGAACGACACGTCGTATTTGCGCATCAGGTCGCAGATTTCCTCGAAGTGTGTGTAGAGGAAGCTCTCCTTGTGATGCGCCAGGCACCACTTCGCCATGATCGAGCCGCCGCGCGAGACGATGCCGGTGACGCGGTTGGCGGTAAGGTGGATGTAGGGCAGTCGCACGCCGGCGTGGATGGTGAAATAGTCGACGCCCTGTTCGCACTGTTCGACCAGCGTGTCCTTGTAGAGCTCCCATGTCAGTTTGACGGGATCGCCGTCGCACTTCTCCAGCGCCTGATAAATGGGAACGGTGCCGATCGGAATCGGCGCGTTGCGCAAAATCCATTCGCGGGTGGTGTGGATGTTGCGCCCCGTCGAGAGATCCATCACGGTGTCGGCGCCCCAGCGGATCGCCCACACCATCTTGTCGACTTCTTCCTCCACCGATGAAGTCACCGCCGAGTTGCCGATATTGGCGTTGATCTTGGTGAGAAAATTGCGACCGATGATCATCGGCTCGAGTTCGCCGTGGTTGATGTTGCAGGGGATGATCGCGCGCCCCCGTGCGATTTCGCTGCGCACGAATTCCGGCGTTACGAACGCCGGCACCGAGGCGCCAAAGCTTTCGCCGTCGGCAAGTGCGGCCTCGGCGCGTTCGAGCTGCACTTTACGCCCGAGGTTCTCGCGGGTGGCGACGTAGATCATCTCCTTGGTGATGATGCCGGCGCGCGCGAATTCGAGCTGCGTGATCATGTGGTCACCCGTGCCGCGCAACGGTTTGTGATGGGCGTTGAACGATTTTGCGGCATGGGTGGCGCCGACATTGCCGTTGTCTTCCGGCTTGATCTCGCGGCCCTGATATTCCTCGACGCCGCCGCGCTCCTTCACCCATTCGATGCGCGCGCGCGCAAGCCCGGCGTTGACGTCGATGGTTACGGCCGGATCGGTGTAAGGCCCCGAGGTGTCATAGACCGGAAGGTTGGGCTCGCCCGCGCCTTCGCTCAGGATGATCTCGCGCAGCGGCACCCGCACATCGGGCGCTTCATCCGGCGTGACAAAGATCTTGCGCGACGAGGGCAGCGGACCTGTCGTCACGGCGGGAAGCGTGGTGTCGGGGTTGGAGCGGATGTTCATGGTGTATCCTCCTTTTTAATTGTCATTCCGGACGGTCCGCAAAGCGGATCGATCCGGAATCCTAGAGTTCAGGATCGTGGCGCGAGATTTCGATTGTTGCTCATCTCACGCCGCCTCAGCGTTTGGCTGCAGCCACGCGCGCACCCGCGCGTCGGGATCGGCATTTTGCGTCACGTCGCTGACCACGGCGATGGAATCGGCGCCGGCGGCGAAAATCTCGGCGGCCTGTTCGAGCTTGATGCCGCCGATCGCGACCAGCGGGATGTTGCCGATGCGCTTCTTCCACTCGGTGATCTTCGGGATGCCCTGCGGCGCGAAGCGCATCGATTTCAGCGTGGTCGGAAAGATCGGCCCCAGCGCGATGTAATCCGGTTGGGCGCGCAAGGCGGTTTCGAGCTCGGCGTCGTCATGGGTGGAAAGGCCGAGCGTCAAGCCCGCATCACGGATCGCCTTGAGATCAGCGTCAGCGAGATCTTCCTGGCCGAGATGCAGATGCTTTGCGCCGGCAACGATCGCCGCGCGCCAGTAGTCGTTGACGACGAGTTTGGCCTCGGTGCCCTTGATGATTTCGAGCGCGTCGCTGACGGTCTGCAGCGCCTCGGAATCGTTGAGGTCCTTGACGCGCAGTTGAATGGTACCGACGCCAAGCAGAGCGAGGCGCGCGACCCAGGCGACGCTGTCCACCACAGGATAAAAGCGGTCAGGATACGCGGAGCGATCGGGATATGCGTTGCGATCAGGATACGGCATGCCAGAACGGTGTCCCGATGACAGGGGTTGAAGGGGAGGCGAAGTCGCGGGCTTCCATCAGGCCCGCTTCATAGGCGGTGCGTCCGGCCTCGACGCCGAGCCGAAACGCGTTCGCCATCGCCACCGGGTCGGCGGCCTTCGCGATCGCGGTGTTCAGTAGCACCGCGTCATAGCCAAGCTCGAGCGCCGCGGCCGCGTGCGACGGCGCGCCCAAGCCGGCATCGACCACCAGCGTGATATCGGGCAGGCGGTCGCGCAGCAGTTTCAGGGCGTCGCGGTTGATGATGCCCCTGGCGCTGCCGATCGGCGCGGCCCATGGCATCACCACCTTGCAGCCGGCTTCCACCAGCCGCATCGCGACGCTGAGGTCTTCCGTGCAATAGGGGAACACCTCAAAACCGTCCTTGATCAGGATATCAGCTGCTTCAACCAGCCCGACCACGTCGGGCTGTAGCGTATCGTTGTCGGCGATCACCTCCAGCTTGATCCAGGAGGTGCCGAATAATTCGCGCGCCAGTTTCGCGGTGGTCACGGCCTCGCGCACGCTGCGGCAACCCGCGGTGTTCGGCAGCACGGTGACGTCAAGCTCGCGGATCAGCGACCAGAACGCATCGCCGGTCTTGCTCCCTGCGGATTCGCGCCGCAGCGATACCGTGACGATGTTGGCGCCTGACGCTCGGATCGCCGCCTGCATGATCGCCGGCGACGGATACAGCGCGCTGCCGACCAGCAAGCGGGAGGCGAATGGTTTGCCGTAGAAATTCAGCATGATGTCGGTGTCCCGTCGCACAAGCCGTCGCCGCGGCCCACAGGGCCGTCATCCCCGCGAAAGCGGGGATCCAGTATTCCAGAGGCGTTCAAGAATGAATCGAGACGCCGCGGCGTACTGGATCGCCCGGTCAAGCCGGGCGATGACAGCCTGATTTGATGCGGGCGATCGCGCCTCAACGCGTCGTCCCCGCGTACGCCGGGACCCATACGCCGTGTCGTCTCGGTCAGGCACGGCGGCAGATGCCTTTCGTAGCCACGAAGGCCAGGGGTTATGGGTCCCGGCGTTCGCCGGGACGACTCGCGGAGAGATGCTGCGGTCATCATCCCATCACCCTCCCTGCCGCGGGGTGATGATCTCGATCTCATCGCCGTTCTTGAGCGGGGTCTGCGCCCACTTGGCTCGCGGCAGCACGTCGAAATTCAGCGCGATCGCAAAATGCGTGCCCTCATATTCGAGCTCGCTCAGCAGCGCATCGACGCTGCCTGCGGCGATTTCCCGCTGCTCGCCGTTGACGATCACGCGCATTGCATCACCTCGTTGTCGATCACGCCGCGTTGCACATAGCCCAGCGTCAGTTCGGCCAGCGCCGGCGCCAGCAAGAAGCCATGACGATAAAGTCCGTTGACCGCGATGCGCTGGTTGTCGATCGCGATGCGCGGCAGATTGTCGGGAAAGGCCGGGCGCAGCCCGGAGCCGAATTCGACGATCCGCGCTTCGGCGAAGGCCGGATGCACCGCATAGGCGGCGCCCAGCAGCTCCAGCGCGGAGCGGACGCTGACGCCGTTGTCCTCGCTTTCGATCGAGGTCGCACCCAGCATGAAGCGGTTGCCGCCGCGCGGAATCACATAGAGCGGCCAGCGTGGATGGATCAGCCGCACCGGCCGCGACAGCTCGACCTCGTCGGTCTCGATCAGGATGATTTCGCCCTTGACGCCGCGCAGTTCTGGCTGCGCGTCGCGCGCGGAAAGTCCGCGGCAATCGATCACGATGCCGTCGAGTTCGTCAGGGTTGGCTTCGCTGGCGAATTGAATGGTGCCGCCGGCGGCGGTGAAGCGCGCGTGCAATTCCGGCAACACGCGTCGCGGCTCGACATGGCCTTCATCGGCGTAGAACAGGCCATCGCGGAAGCGCCCCTCAAGCGACGGTTCGAGTTCGGTGACGGCGTGCGCGTCAAGCCGCCGATAACAGGTCGTGAGCCTGGCAAAACGTTCGAAGTCGGCGCGGTCGCGCGGATGCGCCACCACCAGCGAGCCGTTGAACGGCGTTTGCGGAAAATGTTCGCGCCACAGGTCGAGCGAGCGGATGCCGAGCCGGCTGATCACGGGTTCAGATGCCTCAGCCTCGCAGTAAGGCGCAAGCATGCCGCCGGCCCAGTAGCTGGTCGACTGCGTCATCGTGGCGTCGCTGCGCTCGTGCAGCGTGACCTCGTGGCCGGCTTGCGCAAACAGCAGTGCCTGCCACGCGCCGGCAATGCCTGCGCCAATGACGGAAACCGGAGATTCCCTCCCGGTCGCGACGGGCAACGGCCCGCGCCGTACGTTCGAACCCTGATACATCCCTGTCCCTTCGCCGGCATGACCCGGATCAGGTTCAAAGGGTCACCGCGGTCTCGCAGCCTGCGAACAGGATTTGAGCGTGCGGTCTCTCAGCTCCTCATCGGAGCTCCCCTCGGAACAGGGCTAATGTAAGCCGATGGTGCGGAGTGTCAACGCGCCTGCGGATTGTTTGCACCGGCTTGCCTGGCGGGAACCTGCCATGCGCGGGCCGGCCAGGCTTTTCTCCGCTTATCGCGGCGGCGCGCTGGCGAGCATCGGCTCGGTAGGGCTGATACGTTCGTGCCGCTGGCGCTTGGCGGCGTAGTAATAGCCGCTGGCGTAGTAGGACACAGCGCGGTTGGGGTTACCGTTTGCCGCGCGGTAGGCGCCGGCGAGATATTTCACCGCGTAAGTGAGATTGGTGTTGGGATCGCGCAGCCCCTCGGCGGTGCCGGTGTAGCCGAGGCCGCGCGCGGTCGCGAGCTTGATCTGCATCAGGCCGATAGTGCCGCCGCGTCCGATCAAGTGAGGCTGATACCGGCTTTCACGCACGATCACGCGATGCACCAGCGCTTCCGGCACGCCGTTGGCCTGGGCGTGGCTGGCGACCAGCGCATCATATTGCGCGCGCTGGGCTTGAGCGGCATGCGGAAGCAGCGCCACCATGGCGGCGAGCCAGGCGAGAGACAGTAGACGTTTCATGAGGGATGGCCTCGGAGGGGACATGATGAATGAGTGCTTCACGGCCGAGATTGTTGCAATCGCCGGGCGATGATGTGGCCGAATTCCGGCTTTCTTGGGCGTTTCCGGCATCCGCTGCGGCCAGATTTACCAAGAATTATGCCTTGGCGTGCTTCGATCGGGCCGAAAAACCGCAGGAATCCGGCCGCGCCAATGACCATGTCCGTTGCCAATATCGCCGAGGATGCCAGCCCGATGCGCGGGCTGCTGCCGCTGTGGGTCGGCGCACTGATCTATGCGCTGTTTCTGGTGGCCGGAAACCGGCTGCTGATCGATCCCGATACGATGTGGCAGATCACGGTCGGTCAGTGGATATCGGACCATCGCGCCGTGCCCGAGACCGATGTCTATTCCTTCACCATGCGCGGCCAGCCGTGGATTTCGACGCAGTGGCTGGCGCAGGTGCTCTACGCCAAGGCCTATGCAATATCGGGCTGGAGCGGGCCGGTGGTGCTGGCCGCAACGGTAATCGCGGCGACGTTCGGCATGTTCGCAAGATTCCTGAGCCGGCGGCTGAGCGAAAGCACGACGCTGGTATTCATTGCGGCGGCGCTGGCGTTGACCGTGCCGCATCTTTTGGCACGGCCGCATGTGCTGGCGTTGCCGGTCATGGTGGCGTGGGTCGGCGGACTGATTGCAGCCGCGGATCGGCGGGGCGCGCCGTCCTTCTGGCTTTTGCCGCTGATGGCGCTATGGGCCAACCTGCATGGCGGCTTTGTGTTCGGCCTGGTGTTGATCGCGCCGATCGCGCTCGATGCCGTGCTGAACGCCGATGCGAAATTGCGCAAGGCGCTGGCGCTGCGGTGGGCGGCATTCGCCGTGGCGGCGCTGGTGCTGAGCTGCTGCACGCCGTACGGCTGGAATTCGCTGCTGGCCTCACAGAAGATCCTGGCGCTTGGCGCTGCGCTGCCGCTGATCATGGAATGGCAGCCTACGAACTTCGGCAGCGTCGGGGCATTCGAGGTTTGCCTGCTGCTGGGAATTGGGCTGGCGCTGTTTCGCGGCGTCAAGCTGCCGCCGCTGCGCATCGTGCTGCTGCTCGGACTATTGCACATGGCGCTCGCGCAAGGGCGCGCCGTCGAAATCCTGGCGCTGCTGGCGCCGCTTATTCTCGCGGCTCCGCTGGCAAGGCAGATCGGCGGCGATGAGGTTTCAACGTCAAGCGCCGCAGTGCCGATGCGCGGCGTGCTGTTCGCGGGCGTCGCGATCGCGCTGGTGGCGGCAACGTTGGCCTATGCGTCCGTGCATCGCTTCGAGCCGCACACCAGGGGTTCGCCGGTCGCCGCCGTTACCGCGCTGAAGAAACTGAATCTGACGCGGGTATTCAACGACTACGATTTCGGCGGCTATCTGATCGCCAACGGTGTCGCAACCTTCATCGACGGCCGCACCGAAGTCTTCGGTGAGAAATTTTTCGTCGATCACGATGCCGCCAGCGGATTGACGAAGCCGGAGAACCTGTTCCGGCTGCTGGATGAGTACAGCATCGAGGCGACCTTGATGCGCACGCAGAGTGCCGCGACCAAGCTGCTCGATCACATCGACGGCTGGCAGAAAATATACTCCGACGACATCGCCACCATCCATCTGCGTAAGCCCGGTGCGGTGCATACGATCGAACCGGCGGTTGATCCGAAGGCGAAGTGAGAGTAAGCCCTCAACGCCACAATATGTCGCGCCACAGTTCCCTTTCATTGCCGCTCAAAAGACGCAATGCTCTCAAACACTCACAGGTAGCAGGACGACGTCCGCATTTCCGACAGTGATCCTGTCCATCCATCAAAAATTGCAGTGACAACGGGAGACTCGCCATGGCCATAGATTTCGGCTCCTTGCCCCACGGGAATCCCTGCGCTCAATGCGGCAAGCCAATCGCCGCTCCGGAGTGGGTTGAAACCGAACCGCACCGCACCTCCTATCTCTGGCACTGCCAGGCCTGCGACTATCGTTTCGAGGCGATGGCGTACCTCGCCGAGTCGGATCAGCAAGCCATCGCGGCCTGACCGCTGAGCTTATGGATTTGCGCGCCTCAGATCATGATCCGATTAGATTGAATCAGATCATGATCTCATCCTCTTGTTGGAGCATGATCTCCGGGCAAACGCTTCGCGTTTGTCCGAGGGAAAACCGGTTCCCACTTTTCCATCCTCTCGGAATGACGCTCAGGCGGCTGCCTTCCGGATCTGCTGGTGAACCGGCAACTGAATGCGGACCATCAATCCGTGAGGCTGCCGGTCGGTGAGCGACAACTCGCCGCCATGTGCGAGCACGATGGCGTGCGCGATGGAAAGCCCGAGACCGAAGCCGGCGGCTTCATCCATGTTGCGGGCGTCGTCGCCGCGCACGAACGGCTCCAGCATGACATCCTTGCGCGCATCGGAAATGCCGGGACCATCGTCCTCGATATCGATCGTCACGATATCCGACGACATTCGAAGACGGATCGCGGCCTCGGTACCGAATCTGACGGCGTTCTCCACGAGGTTGGTGATGCTGCGATGCAGGTCGTCGGGCCGGACCGTGGCCATGGCATGTTCCGGGCCGTCGTAAGCGACCTTGTGTCCCATGTCGGCGAATTGATCGGTGACGAGCTGCAGCGTGGTTGCAATGTCAACCAGCGTCATGGATTCGAGCTTGCGGTCGTTGCGCAGAAACGAAAGCACCGACTCCAGCATCGATCGCATCTGGTCGAGATCGTGCAACATCCGGCCGCGATGCCCGTCGTCCTCGATAAATTCGGAGCGCAGGCGCATTCTGGTGATCGGTGTCCGCAGATCGTGGCTGATGGCGGCCAGCATCTTGGTGCGGTCGTCGATCAGTGCGGTGATCCGCTCCCGCATGCGGTTGAACGCCTTCGCAACCGAACGAATTTCTTCAGGGCCGCGTTCGGGCAGCGGTGCAGCGGCACCGCTCAGGCTGAAGCTTTCGGCGGCCTTTGCGAACGACGACAGCGGCGCCGTCAAGGCCCGGGCGGCCCATAGGCCAAGCAAGGTAACGCTGATGATGGCGAACAGCAGTGTCATCATCCAAGGCCCGCCCCAGAACGGGCGTTGCCACTGGTCCGGCAGCAGCTTTGCGGAAATCATCGCGCCGTCCGGCAGCACGATGCCGACCTTGTGGATATTATCTTGCTGCGCGAGCGAGAGGATCCGATAGCCGCTGCCGAGGCGGCGCCGTAGACCGCGCAGGTGAGGGCCATCGGCTTCGTTCGCCGCGACAGCGGGACCCGAAGGAAGGCCTTCGATATCCAGTTGCGGAAATGCCCGCGCAATGTCGGCGAAGAGCCGGGGCCGTTCGGCCGCTTGTGCCGCGCCGAGAAGCTGGACCGATGCCACGAGCTGGGCATGCCCGCGGTCGATCGATGGATCGGGCTGGTCCGGCCGATGGATGAGAAAGGTTGCGGTGAGGATCAGGTGTATCGCGATGATCGAGGCCACCACCAGTGCCGCGATCTGCCCGCTGATACCCCTGAGATTGAGAAACCCGAGCCGCTTCATGATCAGCCGTTTGTCGGGATCGTCGCCGCATACGCCCGGGGCGTGAACATGTAGCCGCCGGAACGCACTGTCTTGATCATGGTGGGTTCCAGCGGATCGGTTTCGATCTTGCGCCGGATGCGGCTGACCAGCACATCGATGCTGCGTTCGAAGGAGCCGGCGTTGCGGCCCTGGGTGAGATCGAGCAGGCTGTCGCGCGACAGCACGCGGCCTGGCCGCTCGCAGAAGGTTCGCAGCAGGTCGAATTCGGCGCTGGTCATCGCAACCCGCGCGCCCGCCGGGTTGCGCAGCTCCCGCAGCCTGAAGTCGATCTGCCATCCCAGAAAGGCGAGGGCGGTCGCGCCGTTAGCGGAGCTGAGCGTCTGGGCGGCGGCCTGGCGGCGCAACACCGCGTTGATCCGGGCCAGCAATTCGCGCGGGTTGAACGGCTTGGCAAGATAGTCGTCCGCGCCCATCTCAAGCCCGACAATGCGATCGACGTCCTCGCCGCGCGCGGTGAGCATGATGATCGGCATTTGCGATTCGGCGCGGACCTTGCGGCACAGGCTGAGGCCGTCCTCACCCGGCAGCATCACGTCGAGGATCAGAAGGTCGACGCGATGGTCGGTCATGGCCCGGACCATCTCGCGCCCGTCGGTCGCCGTCGTCACGTTGCAGGCGTTGGTCCGCAGGTATTTCGCAATCAGCGCCCGCGTCTCACGGTCGTCCTCAACGACAAGAATGTTCGGCGATGCGGTGGCCATGTGGACCCTTGTCGGTGATTCGGGGCAACCGGCGAAGGATTTTTGTTTCGCAATGTTTCTGATGTCAGCTTCGCAACACCGGGCAACATGCTGGCGGGGCAATAAAAAGACCTCGTTAAGACCGTTAACCTTACGGTCAAGGGGTCACAAGAACCTTCGGAGCCACCAATGACCTCAATCTCCGCGATCTCCAGCAGCAATTACCAGTCGCCTCTCCAGAAGCTAAAGGATGAGCTGCAGGCAGAAATAAACTCCGGCACCATCGGCTCGTCCGATCAGGACGCGCTTTCCTCCGCGCTGACCGACATCGACTCCTCGCTGCAGAGCAGCCGGGCGAGTGATTCGGCTGGCGGCACAAGGCCCTCTCCCGGCGATCTGAAGTCGAAGATCGACGACCTGATTGCCGGCGAAGTGTCCAGCGGCAAGCTGACCAGCGATCAGGCCACCGAACTGCAGGGCGTCTTCAAGGCAGCGTTCGCCAATGGCCCCGGCGGCGCCGGCGGTCCAGATGGCGCCGGCGGCGCGCACGGCCATCACGGCGGCCACGGTGGTCCGCCACCCACGGACAGTGCCTCCTCAACCGACAGCACGAGTAGTTCCTCGGGCGCCAGCTCCGCCGACGATATTCTGCAGCAGTTTCTCCAGTCGCTGCAGGAGTCGCTGTCGGCCTCGTCATCGACCTCGTACAGCGCGACCGGCAGCTCCAGCACCGCCAGCAATGCCGGCTCGTCATTTTCAGCGCTTCTGATCGACTACCAAACCTGACTTCAGGCCGCGACGCACACACCAAAGTACCTTGTCATCATCCTTCCCAGAACGGGATAGGATAATTGCTCCGTCGGTGTTGCGATTGAGGGGGGCTTGGCGGGAGATTTACCCTCCTAAGGGCTATTGGCCTGGCTCTAAGGGAACCAACCTGCTGTTACAGCGTTGATTCGGTTCATCAACCCAGGGAGGGTGCGATGACCGACGTCATGACCAAACCACACCATCTGATCGCCAGCGACCGGGTCGAAGGGACCGCTGTGCGGCGGCCGAACGGCGACAAGATCGGCCACATCGAGCGGCTGATGATCGACAAGGTCAGCGGCAAGGTGTCCTACGCGATCCTGAGCTGCGGTGGGTTCCTTGGCATGGGAACCAGCCTGCTGCCGCTGCCATGGGCGCGTCTCATCTACAACACCAAGTTCGAGGCCTACCAGCTCGATATCGACGACGAAGAACTCAAACGCGCGCCATCGTTTCGTGCCGACAAGGATTTCGACTGGGGCGATCGCTCGCAGGAAACAGAGTTGCATCGCTATTACGGAACGCCGCCTTATTGGGGCGGTTTCTGATCGCATCGCGAAAGCGGCGTGAAGCAGTGACCATGCGGCAAGCTGTTTGCCGCGTGCGCCGCGATGTTCTACGGAACTCTGACATCATCCGCACCGCAATCGTTTAAATTGTGCCCGACGTCGGAACGGTCGATGGATTGGCGTGTTTTCTCCTCACCAATTTCATCACAAGGAGACACCACAATGTTAGCAAAATATATGACGGCCGGCTTGATCGGGTCCGCATTGCTTGCGTCCGTCGCGTTCGCGCAGCAAAGCCCGACGGCAACTAGCGACAAGGCCAACATGGCGCCGGCGGCGGCCTCGGACTCGTCGTTCCAGGGTAACTGGCGCGCGTCGAAGCTCGTCGGCCTCAGCGTCTATAATGACAACAACGAGAGCCTCGGTTCGATCAACGATCTCTTGATGGACAAGGATGGAAACATCAAGGGGGTGGTGCTGGGCGTCGGCGGCTTCCTCGGCGTCGGCGAGCATCTGGTCGCGGTTCCCTTCGACAAGGTCAAATTCGTCAATGAGCCTGTCGCTTACACCGGCGTCGCGGGCGGGCCGAATGCGAATGCGCCAGGTACCCGGCCGGCGCCATCGACAACCACCGGCGCGGCGAGCACAAACACTGCACCGGCCACGGCGCCAGCCTCGAGGTCCAATCCTTGGTATCCCGATCACGCCGTATACAGCGCGACCAAGGACCAGCTGAAGGCAATGGCTGAGTTCAAATACGCGACCTAAGGCACGAGACCCGCTTTATAAAGAAGCCTTGAGACTGATCTCGAACGGCCGGACGGCATCACTGCCGCCCGGCCGTTTTGCTTTCAGCACGACTCCTTGCCCCACATGGTGCGCCGCATCCTTTCGGCGCTGAAATCCCGATGCTAGGGTTACCGACGGCAGGAGCACCTGCGTCCTGCCCAATACCGAACGGGAGGACCACATGGCTGAGAGTGTCTATAAAGTCATTGAGCTGATCGGTACCAGCAAGGAGTCCTGGGAAAAGGCGGCCGCGGCCGCCGTCAGCCGGGCAGGAAAATCCCTGCGCGAACTCCGCGTCGCCGAGGTGGCCCAGCTCGATTTGCAACTGGACGCCAAGGGCGACATCGAAGCCTACCGCGCCAAGCTCAAGGTCTCGTTCAAATACGAGGGCGAGTGAAGCGATGGGGTGATCGCCGGGCGGCAGTTGAAGTGACCGAGAGGCGTGAACTGTTGCGAGCCTCGGAGGGTGACGGCTGGTTTCTGTTGCTCATCCTTCGAGACGCCGCTAAGGCCTCGGGCCCTGTTCAACTCATATCATTTGCCGATGAAGACGAACGACGAACGCCCGAAAGCCGTTGCCTATCTGTTCGTGCTTGCGATCCAGATATCTGGAGCGATCCTCTTTGTCTGGCAACAACTGCCCGAGTTCAGGCAGATAGCGGTCAATCCGGGCGAGCAACTTCCGTATGACGTCGTTTCTGATGTCACGACGGTCGTGGTTCTGGCCGTGATGCAAATCTCGTTTTGGTGCCGTCTGCTCTATATCCCAATTCCGTTTCGGCGTCCGAACATGATCCTCAATCACGTGTTTCTGTTTCTGGGCCGCCTCAGCTTCATTTTCGGCAGCGCGTTATTCTCCATTGTCGTTTTCAGGCATCTTCCAGAGCTGGGCCGGGAAACCGACATTCTCCTGTCGGCCCGACGCGGGGTGATATTGGTGGGTTGCTTGTTCGCGCTGTTTTGCACCAGTCTTGAGGTGGAACGACTGGGTCAGGCATTTGAGGGCGATAAGGTGGGGAAATAAGGAGTAGTCCTGTGTGTGCGACTTGTAAGGATCAAGCTTGCGGACTTAACGCATGCCCCACGCGGCGTCAAGCACTTCGAGTTTTCGGCGCAACTGCAGTCGGACTAACATTCGTCGGGAGCGGCCGGGCCAAGGAAGTTCAGGCGCCGCCGAAGCCACAAAACGTGCTGTCGCCCGACGCCTCGCTGCAGCGATTGATTAAAGGCAACGAGCGCTATGTCGCGGGCGAAACGAGGCGCCACGATTTCAAACACGAACGTGAAGCACTGGTGGGAGGGCAGAACCCATACGCCGGAATCCTGAGTTGCGCCGATTCCCGCATCGCACCTGAATATGCCTTCGACAGCGGCAGAGGCGATTTGTTCGTCTGCCGGGTCGCGGGTAACTTCGCCAATGACGACACGGTTGCGAGTATGGAGTACGCCGTCGCCATGCTCGGCACGCCTCTCATCATGGTGCTCGGTCACGACAGCTGCGGCGCAGTCAGCGCAACGATCAAGTCGCTGAAGGATAACGTCCCCCTGCCGGGCCACTTGCCTTCCCTGGTTGCAAGCATCGCTCCCGCAGTCAACGCTGCTTCGAAGCGTTCCGGCGATCTCCTCGACGCCGCGATTCGGCAAAATGTGATCGACAATGTTGCGAAGCTCAAATCCGCGACGCCTATTCTCAACGCGGCAGTCGAGCAGCGGAAACTCAGCGTAGTTGGCGGTATCTATCGGCTCAAAGACGGGAAAATCGAAATTATCGCATGAGGCGCGCCGGGGTTGTCCCCGCAAGGCGCGGCTCTCGCTTCCAACTAAAATATCGAAAACAACCCCATGCAAAGTAGCATGGTGGTCGCTGGCATCGATGCCTTGAGCGAATCCTGCGAAAACATTTTGACACGTCGGGCAAATCAGCGGCACTATTGCATCATCGCGCAATTTGTAAAACGCCCATGGCCCTGTCCGACAACGGGTTCTTCGGCGCGATTGCAGGTAAAAAATCCTTACCCACAATTGAAGTTGCACGGCTCGTCACAGCGAAGGGTCGCCTCTCGCGTTGCCGAGCCGCGCGCGCTTTGCGATGCGCGAGCCCGAGGAGATATCGGCGTGAACCCAGTTCCAGACCCCAACATGGCAACGGACTAGGGCGTGGACTCATTAGCGCGTAGCCAGATTCGGATTGATGTGAGTTTGACGAACGCCAGATAACTGGCTGCGAGCTTGTCGTATCGGGTAGCGATACGCCGACATTGCTTGATCTTGTTGAAGAACCGTTCGATTAGGTTGCGTGCGCGATAGAGATAGGGGCTGAAGCAGATCGGGTCTTTGCGGTTTCGTTTCGGCGGAATGTTCGCCCATGCTCCCTGCTGGCGAGCAAGCTCCCTGATCCAGTCGGCGTCATAACCGCGATCCGCGAGCAGCATCGTTTAGGGAAGCAAGGCGCTGAGGAGAACGGAACACAGCCGATTGTCGTGCGCCTCACCTAGCGTGAGCGCGAGATGGACCGGCAGGCCATTGGTGTCCACAACCGCATGAATCTTGCTGGTCAGGCCACCTCGCGAGCGACCCATATCCTGGTGATTGTTGTCCGAGATGCCGGCTCCGTACTGGTGAACGCGCACGACGGAGGTATCGATCATCTGCACTGCCGGGTCATGACCGGCAGAAAGCGCATCCATGATCTGGTCCCAGACGCCAGCCTTCCGCCACCGAACGAAGCGATTGTAACAAGTGGTGCGGGGACCATAAGTCGCTGGCAGGTCGCCCCATGGCGCACCCGAGCGGAGGACCCAAAAGATGCCATTGAGCACGCGACGGTCATTTACCCGCCGAACGCCGCGCGGCTTGTTCGGCAGCATCGGCTTGATCGCGGTCCATTCATAATCGCTGAGTTCGTAGCGCATGATTTGAAGCTCCAGTTTCGGAGCTTGAATCACGTTCACGGCAATAGCATCAAGCCGCATAAGTTGGCAGCAAAGCCGCTAATGCTCTGGATTGACTTCCGCTTTCGGCGGAATAGCGGACATGGCCGGGCTTGTCACCGGCTCCGCCCGGTCGCGAATGACCCACAAGAGACATTTCCAAGCTCAGATGCCACACTCGTTCGCTCCTAACGAAGGATGTTTAGCTTGCCTCTAGCAATCCGACCGCCGACGATTGATGACTTAGCTGGCCTTTCCGATCTGTGTTTAAGGTCTAAAGCCGTCTGGGGCTACGACGAGAAGTTCATGGAAGCCTGTCGCGGCGAGTTGTCGTTTGGGTTGCGCGACTTGGAGTTGACGCCCATCGCTGTTGCTGAACATGACGGCAGGCTAATCGGTGTTGCACAGCTAAAAGTCGTCGATGATGAGGCTGATTTGCTGAAACTATTCGTCGAGCCCAGTGTGCTGCGGAGCGGCGCGGGTAAGGCGTTGCTCGCTTGGGCTACCGATGTCGCGAAAAAGCTGGGTGCCAAGCGGCTTTCAATCGAGGCCGATCCCGATGCGGCTCCTTTTTACCGTAGGATGGGAGCCTACGATGTCGGCCAGGCGCCCTCTGGCTCGGTGCCAGGAAGGATGTTGCCGAAACTAGCGATGAACCTTTGCCCTGCGGACTGATCTGCAGGTCCGAAACTGACCCATTAGCAGCACTTGCAAGAAATAATCGCCTAAGCCTCCGTTGAGCCCATCGACGCCGCGCCGACTGCTATAGTCTGGGGCTGACCAGCCCGTGGAGGATCAGATGAAACGCCGCGAGTTCATTCGGATACTCGGCACAGCCGCCGCGTGGCCAGTTGTAGCGCAAGCGCAGCGAACCAAAAGACTTCCAAAGTTGCGTACCTGGAGAACAAAATCCCGACTCCGGCGGTCGATGGATTGTTAACTGGCCTTCGCCAGCTCGGATATGTGGATGGCCAAAACATCAGTTTGGTGAAACAGGAGTATGCCGGTCCGAGTTTAAAGGAAATGAAGGAAGCCATTCTAGCTGTGCTGCCCGATATCGACATCCTTGTTGTCTCGGGGACTATCGGCGGGATCGCCGCAAAATCCGCGACTTCGGACATCCCCGTGGTATTTATTTCCGTTGGTGCTCCCGTCGATATCGGACTTGTCAAGAGCCTAGCTAACCCCGGCGGGAACATGACAGGGATCACCTTTGAAGCCGCTTCGGAAACTTACGCCAAACGGCTCCAACTCTTGAAAGAGATTTATGCCAAGTCTCTCTCGCGTTGCCGTGTTGGGAGCAATCGACGACCCAAATTTTCCATTTGCGATGGTATCGTTGAAAAAGGTAGCCCCGGACTTAAAGGTATCGATCTCCCCGATCGAAATAAGCTCTCCTGCAGACCTTAAGCACGCGTTCGACGAGATGAAGCGAACTCAAATAGAGGCACTCTTGGTCGTTTCGGGCAATCTCACATATTTGAGTATCCGAGACATTGCTGATCTTGCATTCGCGAATGGGTTACCCTCTTGTTACGGATTTAAGGAGGCGGTTGCTGCCGGGGGCTTGGTAGGCTTGGGACCTGATCTGGTGTCACTCGGCCGTCAAGGCGCGCGCTTGGTAGACAAAATTATTCGGGGGCAACGCCCTGCAGATATCCCGGTCGAGCAGCCCGCCCAATATTCAATGGCCGTCAATCTTAAGACCGCGAAGTCGCTTGGTCTCCACGTGCCGCCTTCGATGGTGGCCGGTGCAGACGTGGTGATCGAATGACGCTCTGCCGATATCCGCTTTTTGACCCAATTCGGAAATCGCGGTGAATATGACATTTCGCCTTGTTTGCTTTTCTGGCGTTAAGCCTTCGATATCGGCTGGACAATCGAGGCGTCGAGGATAGGCTCAGCGATTGAGGGTTAGGTCATGAGACGCCGCGAGTTCATCTTGGGTGTCGGCGAAGTATCCATACTGGCCGCGTTGCCCGTCGCTCGGGCACAGGAAGCTGGGCGGCGCTACCGCATCGCAATTTTAACCAACACGCCGCGCGAGGTCGGCCTTCCGCCGGCCTTCCGAGCCGAACTCGGCCATGGCGGATTTGTGGAGGGCGGCAATCTTGATGTCGACTACCGCGGCTTCGGCGTGGCGCCTTCTTCTCTGGAGGCGGTGGCCATCGAGCTGACGCGCGCACGGCCGGATGTTATCTTCGCAACTGGACCCGAAGCCGCGCGCGCCACGCAGCGGGCAACGACGAGCATTGCAATCGTGGCGCTGGCGAACGACTTGGTAACCAGCGGGCTCGTCGCCTCGATGCCTCATCCCGAGGGCAACACAACCGGCGTCGCCATCTTCGCCTTCCAACTCGATGTGAAGCGGTTGGAGTTACTGCATGAAGCACTTCCGGAGGCTCGGCGGATCGGTATTCTTGCCGAGCAAGTTCCGATCATCGGCGCCCTCAATGCCGCCGCCCGAGATTTCGGCATTGAGATTTCGCACTTTACCGCGCGGTCCCAGGAAGAGATCATCCACGCGATCGACGCCATGAGGGCGACGGCGGTCGATGCGGTCAACGTTCTGGCGTCGCCGATCTTGTCTCCGTTCGTGTCCCTGATAATTGATCGCCTACGCCTGTCCCGTCTGCCGGGCATGTTGCAGTGGCCGGAAGGAGCCGAGGCGGGCGGGCTCATTGCTTATGGTCCTCGTCTCGACGAGGCCTTTCGCCAGTGCGCACGGCAGGTCGCGAAGCTGTTGCGAGGCGCTAAGGTCGCTGATGTGCCGGTTGAGCAGCCGACGAGGTTCGAGCTGGTGATAAACGCAAGGACTGCTCGTACGCTGGGCATCACCATCCCACCAACGCTACTCGCACGTGCCGATCAGGTAATCGAATGAGTTCGCCCACTTCCGTTAGTGGCACTTAGCGTCGCTTCGCTGCTATGCAACAATATGTCGGGTGTCGGGGCACAGCGGACTCTATCAGCCCGACAGACTTATGGGTTCACGGCCTAAGTTGGAACAGTGCCATCTTCGCGTACAAAAGTGACCAACAGATCCCAGGTAACCGCCAGCACGATCGGGCCAACGAAGAGGCCGATTATCCCATTTGAAAGCGTGCCGCCAATAACGCCGACGATGATCACCCACATCGGCGTCTTCAGGCCGCGCGTAATGATGATCGGCTTAAGTATATTATCTACGAAATTCACCGGCGCCATATAGGCCGTAAAGATTAGCGCCGTCGATGTCTCCATTGTTATCCAGCTCCATATAATGACTGGAAGCAGAATCACCGTTGGGCCAATTTGAACAATCCCCAGGACGAGAACAAAGAACGCAATCAGGCTCGCACCCGGCACACCGACCGCTATAAGTCCGACGCCGGCAAGAAGAGCTTGCAGGAGTGAAACGCCGATCACGCCTTGCGACACGTTTCGTATCGTCGCGCCAGCCAGTTGCATGAATTCGTCGCCGCGGCTCGAAACGCGACGATGTAAGAACGAGGAAACAGCCTCGACCAGCAAAGGACCAGGCGAAAACAGAAATCCCGCGATGATCACTGAAGCAAGGAATTGAAGAATCGCGGCGCCAACGCTCCCCGCGGCGCCGAGCAAGGTGCTGCCGAGAGGCTTCAGATAAGGAGCGACTGTAACGAGCGCTGCCTTGAGATTGCTTGATGCGAGTTCCCAGAATTGAAACAGCGGCTCGCCTATCAAGGGCCAGTTTTTAACAGCCTCGATAGGCGGAGGAACGGATATTGATCCGGATTCGAGGCTTTCGGAAATCGTCCGCGGAACCTCAAGCAAATCCCGGCCGAGCCAGGTTACCGGCCCAAAGACGATCAAGAGCAGCAGGACTGTGATCAGTGCCGCGGCTAATCTTCGGCGTCCGCCGAGCCATTTCGCCACCAGATCAAAAACTGGATAAAGCGCCACGGCCCACACCACACTCCATGCTACGGTCTCAATAAACGGACGAATGATCGACAGCGACAAAAATAAAAGCAGGCCCAAAAAAGCCAGCCGAATCGCCAGTGCGATGACCGTTGCATTGAGTTTCTCGGAATCAATCTGGTGGTGTTCGATCACGTTGGTTCCCATGGAAGTGACGCACTGCTTGTGAAGGCCTCTTAGACATCGTCCTTCGGTGTGAGTCCACCATTGGGGTTACGCTTGCCTCATTCCGTGCATCAGAAATAGAAATCAAGTGTGGTCGGGCAGCTCAGCTAATCGCTATTGCATGAACCACCCATGACTCACGACAATAGACTGGCCGGTGAGGGCATTCGAACCGAACGAAGCCAGAAACAGCGCCGTTTCGGCCACGTCGTCGACCGTCGTGAATTCGCCGTCCACGGTTTCTTTCAGCATGATATTCTTGATGACTTCCTGTTCCGAGATGCCGAGTTCCTTGGCTTGCTCCGGTATTTGCTTGTCGACCAGAGGGGTGCGGACGAAACCGGGGCAGATTACATTGGCGCGGACACCGTGGACAGCGCCTTCCTTGGCGACAACTTTCGCTAAACCGATCAGGCCGTGTTTGGCAGTGACATATGGAGCCTTGAGTACCGACGCCTCCTTCGAGTGCACCGACCCCATGTAGACGATGCTTCCGCTTTTCTGTCGATACATCTGACGGAGCGCAGCGCGTGTGGTCAGGAAGGCGCCATCGAGATGAATGGCCATCAGCCGTTTCCATTTGGCGAATTCAAAATCGACGATAGGGGCCACGATCTGGATGCCGGCATTGCTGACGAGGACGTCAAGGCTGCCAAATGTCTCCACGACCTTGGCTGTTCCGTCATCCACCTGCTGCTCATTTGCGACGTCCATCGCAACGCCCACAACGCGCTTGCCGGTGGGATCGATCTCGCGCGCAGTGACGTCGGCTGCTTTCTGATCGAGGTCGGCAATCGCGACTTTCGCGCCTTCGCGGGCGAAAATAATGGCGATCTCCTTGCCAATTCCGCTGGCAGCACCCGTCACGATGGCAACTTTGTCCTTTAGGCGCATGATACTCTCCTACTGAAATGGCTTCAGGCAAGGTAGTCATGAACAACCTTGCCGAGGCCGAGCGTGAGATCGGCGAGGATGTGAACGCCGGAGACGATCTCCAGTACCGGCAACTCGGCCAGAGGCGCCAAAGGGTGGGAGGCCAAAACAAGTTGTGCTGGCCGGACCGATCGGATAGGCCGGACTCGTCAGCGGCATGGCGTATGCCGTGCTTCGCACTTCACTTTCCTTCATCGCGACCCTCGTTACGCTGCTGGTCGAAATCGAACCCTTTAAGAAAACTATTCCTGCCTGTAGTGAGCCCAGTCGAAGGTGCGAACGCCATCCATCTTGTCCGGAAGTTGCAAGACTTCCGGATGGCAAATGGCGCGAACCACATCCTCGTAACCGGCGGCCCAGTGCTCCTCCATGGTCCGGCGGGAGAACTCGTAGTCCTTGGCGATGCCTTCGTAGTTCTTGGCGTTATAAATCAGCTGCACGATATTGCAGACTTTCTCGTCAGCCGCCGCCGCGAGCAGTCTCACTTCCGGACGCTCCAGCAATTCAGGCGGAAGATCCTTGAGGAGGCTGGCGAAGGCAATGCGGAGCTTCTGGGCCCCCTTGTACTGGTCGGTTGCTGCCCGCGTTCGACTGGAGAACTGGATTTCCTTTAGCCGCACTTCGGCTTCGCCGAGATTGCGCGGCAACTCACCGCGTGCACTCCAGAGGTCGATCTGGAAGGCCAGTGTGTCGAGCCGCGGTCGGCTGTCTAGGACCCACTGCAGCGGCGTGTTGGAGACGAGGCCGCCATCCCAATAATACTCGCCCTCGATCTCGGTGGCCGGAAAACCGGGCGGTAGCGAGCCGCTGGCGATGATATGCTCTGGGCCGATGCGGTGGGTCGTGGAGTCGAAATAGGCAAAATTGGCGGTCTTGACGTTCACCGCGCCGACGCTAAAGCGCATGGCGCCGGCGTTAAGCAGGTCGAAGTCCACCAGGCGTTCAAGCGTCGCCTTCAGCGGAGCGACATCATAGAAGCTGAGCTGGTCGGCATTTGGCGACGGCCAGAACACCGGCGAGAGCAGACGGGGCGTGAAGAAGTGCGGTGCGCCGAACATCATGATGCCCAGCGCGCGCGTCTGGTTGATGGCGCGATGGATGGCATCGTCCTTGATGTCGACCGAAGCGAGATGCGGGACACCCAGGGGTGGTGTGCTGACGGCTTCCCAGAACTCCCGCAATTTTTCGACACGCTTCTCCGGCGGATTGCCGGCGATCAATGCAGCGTTCACGGCACCGATCGAAATGCCGGCAACCCAATCCGGGTGGAGGTTGGCTTCCGCGAGAGCCTGGTAGACGCCGGCCTGATAGGAGCCGAGCGCGCCGCCGCCCTGCAGCAATAGAACGGTCTGTTCAAACCGGCAACGTTCGACCCGAAATTGTTTTGCGTCTACAGGGTGCAAGGCATCCATGATCGAGAAATCCTTATTGTGGTGAGCGTGCCCCTCCGTCTTTCACCAGATCCCCCAGCAAATTCGCAGCCACCGTCAGCTTGGCGAGCGTCAGGCCTCCGGTAGCGATCTCGTCGACCGAACGGCGGATGCGCGTAGCCTTGGGATGGGCCGCGAGCCAGTTCTCGGCGGCCTGCCGGCCGGACTGGCCGGTTGCAAGCATATCGGCTGCCAGTCCTCTTTCCGCGGCTGCGATCTGATCAACGGCGCGGTCGATGGCGAGACGTTCGAAAACATCGTTCGCCGGCACGCCGCGTGCGGCGGCGATGATGCGGTCGAGACGGAAATTGGCCTCGGCTGCGAAGAAGGTCGTGGCTGTATCGCCAATGCCGCGCTTGGCGTGCTCTGCGACCGTCACGATATCGGGTGCGGAGATAAGGGCGTCGAGATCGGCGAGTTCGCCGGCAAGTTCCGCCGGGACGCCGCCATCGGTCAGGTCTTGCCGGCGCTTGCTGCGCCCGGCCTGGATGTCCTGCGGCAGGTTATTGTCGAGCCCGGCGGCGATCTCACGGATGCAAGGGCCGAAGCGCGAAATCACGGCTTCCAGACCGGCGCTGAAATCGACATTGCGCACATACCAGACCACGCGGGAGTGCAGCAGATCCTGAACTGCGGCGTAGAGGCCGAGCTGCAATTGACCGTCGATCCTGTTGTCGAGCGCATCAATCGCGTCGTTCAGCCGATGGAGGCCGTAGGATTCATCCACCGCCACATAGGCCATGGCGATGGTGGCAACGTCGGCATCGGTCTCGTCGATCAGGCGCGCCACACAGGGCGGGCCGCCGCGATTGATCACGGCGTTGGCGAGATTGGTGGAGATGATCTCGCGCCGAAGGCGATGGAATTCCACCGAATCGGGGAATTTGTCCCGAACCTCGCGTGGGAAGTATTGGGACAATTCGCGGGCGAGATAGGGATCGTCGGGCACGGTGCTGGCGAGCAGATCGTCGTAGAGCGTCAGCTTGGCGTAAGCGAGCAGCACGGCAAGTTCCGGCCGCGTAAAGGGCTGGCCGCGCCGGGTGCGCTCGGCGATCGCCACATCGTCCGGCAGGAACTCCACGGCGCGGTCAAGGAGGCCGCGCTGCTCGAGCGATTGCATCAGGCGAGTGAGGAAGCCGGTCTCGGCCAGGCCCTTGCGTTCGGCCAGCGAAAGCGCCAGCGTCTGCAGATAATTGTTGCGTACCACCAACGTGCCGACTTCGTCGGTCATCGCGACAAGCAGGCTGTTGCGGTCGCTCGGATTGAGGCGACCATCGCGTTCGGGGCGCGCCAGCGCGATCTTGAGATTGACCTCGACGTCGGAGGTGTTGACCCCGGCCGAATTGTCGATGGCGTCGGTGTTGAGCTTGATGCCTTTCTGCGCCGCTTCGATGCGACCGCGCTGGGTCGCGCCGAGATTGGCGCCTTCGCCAATCACCCGGGCGCGGACATCCGCGCCAGTGACACGGATCGGATCATTGGCGCGATCGCCAACCTGATCGTCGCTTTCCCCCGAAGCGCGGATATAGGTGCCGATGCCGCCAAACCAGAGCAGGTCGACGCGTGCCTTCAGGATCGCTGTCACCACCTCGGAGGGCGTGGCTTGTGGCTTGTCGAGATCGAGCAAGCCCCGCACTTCCAGCGCGAGCGGGATTGCCTTGAGCGAACGCGAGAACACGCCGCCGCCCAGCGAGATCAGCGACTTGTCGTAATCCTGCCAGCTCGACCGCGGCAGGTTGAACATGCGCAGGCGCTCGGCATGGCTGATGGCCGGGTCCGGTGAGGGATCGATGAAGATGTCGCGGTGATCGAAAGCCGCGACGAGCCTGGTCGCCGGCGAGAGCAGCATGCCATTGCCGAAGACGTCGCCGGACATGTCGCCCACACCGGCCGCGGTGAAGGGCACGGTCTGGATATCGGTGCCGAGCTCGCGGAAATGGCGTTTGACGGCTTCCCAGGCTCCGCGCGCAGTGATGCCCATCTTCTTGTGGTCATAGCCCTGGCTGCCGCCGGAGGCGAAAGCATCGCCGAGCCAATGGCTCTTCTCGGCCGAGATCGCATTGGCGGTGTCGGAAAAGGTGGCAGTGCCCTTGTCGGCGGCGACGACGAGATAGGGGTCGTCGCCATCGTGCCGCACGGTGTCGGCGGGCGGCACGATCGTGTCGCCATCGAGATTATCGGTGAGTTCGAGCAGGGAGCGAATGAAGATGCGATAGGTTTCGGTGCCTTCCGCCATCCAGGCATCGCGATTGGAGGGTGGCGGCAGGCGTTTGGGCACGAAGCCGCCTTTGGCGCCGACCGGCACGATGACGGCATTCTTGACCTGCTGTGCCTTGACCAGGCCGAGGATCTCGGTGCGGAAATCCTGCGGCCGGTCGGACCAGCGCAGGCCGCCGCGCGCCACCTTGCCGAAGCGCAGATGAATGCCTTCGACACGCGGCGAATAGACGAAAATCTCGTAAAGCGGCCGTGGCGCCGGCAGGTCCTCGATCTTGCGCGCTTCGAATTTGAAGGAGATCACCGGACGCGGATGCCCGTCCTGGCCGATCTGCCACAGATTGGTGCGGACGGTGGCCTGAACGAGATTGGTGAAAAGACGCAGGATGCGGTCTTCGTCGAGCGAGGCGACGGATTTGAGCTGTTCCTCGATCTCGGCGAGAACGGCCGTCTCGCGTGCCGAGCGCTCGGCGCCGGTGGCGACGAGGTGCGGGTCGAAGCGGGCCTGGAACAGAGCGACAATGCTGGCGGTGATCGCGGTGTTGTTGCGCAAAGTCTCCCACATATAGTCCTGGCTGAACGGCGCGCGGATCTGGCGCAGGTAGCGGGAGAAGGCCCGGATGGCCGAAATCTCGCGCCAGCTCAGGGCTGTTCGAAGAATGAGGGCGTTGTACCCGTCGGATTCGGCGCGATCGCCCACCACCGCCATGATCGAGGCTTCCAGGCGATGGTTGAATTCCGTGTCGATAACGATCGGCTTGCCGTCGTTGGCCTCGAGCGTCATATCGTGCAGCCATACCGGCGCGGGTGCCGGCGTCGCGCTGGGCGCGATATGATAGGTGCGTTCGTTTACCACGCGCAGGCCATGATTTTCGATCACCGGCACCCGGTAGGACAGCGACAGGGGCGCGCCGCGCGAGAAGACCTTGAGGCCGAAGCGCGTCGGATCGTCCTCGCCCTCAACGCGGTAGACTGAAATCGCCACCGGACGAGCCGGGGTTAGCTTTTCGATGACAGCGATATCGGCTGTCGCCTGGGAGGCGCCGAAGGCTTCTGCATAGCCGCCGGTGAAGGCCCGGGCATAACGGTTGGCGAGCATGCGGGCCCGCATGCCGTCGGTGGTGGTGGCGGCGAGCGCGGCTTTCAGCTTGTCGCTCCAGGTCGCGGCGATGGCGCTGATCCCGGCTTCCAGCGTGGCGCGCTCGATGACAGGCGTTTCGCCCTCATAGCGCCCGATGATGTAGTGGACACGGGCAAGCGACCCTTCGGGGAAGGCGGTGTAAGAGGCTGCCAGGCGCCCCTTATAGACCTGCGCCAGAAAGCCCGCGACACGCGTACGCACATCGGTGTCATATTTATCACGCGGAATGAAAGCGATGATGGAGACGAAACGGTCGAATTTATCGGCCCGTGCCAACGCCCGCACGCGGGGACGCTCATAAAGCGTCAGGATTTCCAACAGGAAATTATAGAGCGTCTCGGCTTCGACCTGGACGAGTTCGTCACGCGGATATTCTTCGAGGATATGCAGGGCCGCCTTGCCCGAATGGCTGTCCGGGTCAAAGCCGGCGCGCTGAAGCACCTGCGCCACCTTGAGGCGGATATAGGGGATCTGCCGCACCGAGCGGGTATAGGCGCCCGAGGTGAACAGGCCGACGAGGCGCAATTCGCCCTCGAGCCGGCCGTCGGGCGTATAGAGTTTGATGCCGACATAATCCATGCGGACGCGGCGATGAACGCGGCTGTTCACATTGGCCTTGATGACGATGAGGAGGGTCGGCTCGCGCATGAATTCGCGGATTTCTTGCGTCATCACCACCATTTCGTTGCCGCGGCGCAGGATCTTCACATCGGGATCGCGCAGGATGCCGAGGCCTTGGCCCGCGCTAATTTCGTCCGACGCATCGGCGTCGGACGAGAAGCGATATTCGCGCAGGCCCAGGAAGGTGAAATTGTCGGCGCACAGCCATTGCAGGAACTGGTTGGCTTCGGCGATCTCGTCGATCGGCAGCGGCGGCGGATTGGAATTGAAGGTCTTGATCGCCTGTTCGACACGGGCGCGCATGGCCCGCCAGTCGGTGACGCAGGCGCGCACGTCGTTGAGCGTCTTGGCAAGGCCCTCGATCAGTTTCTGACGGTCGGCATCGGCGTCGAGACGGGCGATGTGGAAATGGATCAGGCTTTCGCGCTCGCCCTTCACCCCCTCTGTCAGCGTTTCGCCGTAGAAACGCAGGAGTTTGCCTTGCGTATCTCGCTCCACGGCGATGATCGGGTGGGCGACCAGCGTGACTTCGATGCCCTGTTCGGCGAGCTCCGCCATGGTGGAATCGAACAGGAAGGGCGTGTTGTCGTTGAGAACCTGGAGCACGGAAATCTCGCGCCCGTCCGGCATCATCGGATTGATGACTCGGATATCGGCACTGCCGGCCGTGCGTCGCTGCACATGTTCCCAGGCCTGTTCTGCCAGGAAGGCCAGCGAAGCGGCATCACAGTTGGCGAGGTCCTCGATATTGGTTTGGTCGAACAGAAGCTCGGTAAACGCCCGGGGCGCCTTGCCCGACTTCATGCTTCCCGCTGCCTCGCGGACCAGGGTTGCCCGGGCCTTGTCGTCACGCCACGCCATAACGTCCTCCGTTGGTGGCCGCGCCGTCTGATCGCAGACGCTACTGTTGATTTTGGAGTGCAACTCTTGGAGGAGCACCAATTTGTAACCGAGATCGATGGCGTCTGCGAAACCCTCAAACCCTCAGCGTCGAGCCTCCGCCGCTTTAGATGACAATGCCATTCAATCCCAAAAATACACCCCGATTGGCAGGTTTCAACTGTTCTTGAAGGTCTTCGTGCCGCTCGCCTCCACCCGCCACATCATGCATCGGAGCGTAATTGCCTGCGCCCTGAGCGGCTTCCTGGGCGACCTCACTGACAGACCGTCACTATTCGGCCGTAGACGTCGGTGACCTGTGTCTGCACACAACCGGGCGTCGCCGCATATGCAGCCGCTCCAACAGCCACCGCCCCCGCCGCCCCATACGCCACCGCCCGGCGCGTGGTGCGCCGGGCAACCCCGGCATAACTCATCGGCGTCAGCGGGCGACCTATCCTGGCTTCCGCTGACGACATCAGCGACGATCGCGAATCCAGCGGCACTTCTCCGTTCCAGAACAGGGCCGCGCCGCCGACGATGGTTACAATCGACAGACGGATCATTGCTGTAGATGTGCGGGTCATTTCTTTGCTCCTGCTGTCACGGTTCCCCGGGGGAGTTCATCGGTGTCCGCAAGGTCGCCTAGGGCAATTTTCTTTGCGCCTTGGGGCGCATTGAACGCAAAGGCGTCGGCCGCAACCTCCGTCTTCCAATCCTTGATGCGCAGCGTGTACTGGGGCGCGCCCGTCACGGCCTTGCTGGTGATGACATATTTGCGGGGGATCGGGCGCGCGCCGGTCTCGATCCAGATCTGCCAGTCGGTGTCTGCGTTTCGAAAGGCCAGATGCTCACACGCGACGCCGTCGACGACGCCCTGACCGACATGCGCCATCTCGATGACGTCCGCCATCATCACCTCGAACGGCTGGGAGAACAGAAGATCGGCGCCTGGTGCGGCGATCCCGTGCTCATCTCGCAGCTTGTCAATCAGTTGATCGACCGTCCCGGCAGATTCGGCTTGTGCGAAGGCGTTGCCGTCCTTGTTGTTCACGGTAAGCATCTTGCCGTCGAACACGATCTCCACGTCCGCATAGCCGCCGGTGCGAGCGGCACGAAGCTTGTCAGGGCGGCTCAGTTGCACCTGGCCTGAACTGGTAAACTGGATTTTTTGCAAGGCAGGCGTAATCACTTCGACGTCGGAATCGTACGTCACCGAGAGCGTCTTCTGGCTGGTAACGTAATCGGACATCGCTTTGAGAATCTTGTCGGCACCGCCGCCCTGTGCGCTGGCGCGAGGCATGAACGAGACACTCATGGCCAGCATAATGCCCACCCAAACAATCGGCCATCGGGTTGCTCGGGCTACAGATCCATTTGCCACTCCTTGCTTCTCATTCATCGCCTTCTCCCTCGGTTGCTGAGACGCGGAACGATCGGTGCACCTAGGCCGTTTTTTTCGACGCACAGGCTCTAATTTCCTGAGGCGGTAGCACGGCTATTGAGTTGGTTTCGATTTCTGACGGGCCTCCACACAATCCTTTGAAGCCGTCGATTTGTTCGCCATCAGGCACGCGGCTATTCGACCTTGGTCCGGCAGCGTCTTGCCGCACACGCGCATTATCTCCGCTTTTCGCCAATGGCGCCAGTCTGGAAGTTTTTCCGGATGAGTGAGCAATTTTGACCACGACCCGGAGCGGACAATATCGGATCATTGGGTCGGCCTGCTGCGTTGCACCAGATGCGCGGGAAGCTTGAGCTTGCCAAGTTTCAACTTTGTGCAAGTATGGAGACGCTGGAGTAGCTGGACGCCCGTCTAGGTTACGCTCGGCGTATCGGTTGCCTTGTCGGATTGGAGAGTTGCGTGAGCGAAACACTTCATCCAGCCACCCCCCATCATCTGCCAGGCTTCATCACCGCGCCGGGTGACACCGATACCCTGATGGTGGTGGTCGGCATCTTCCTGATTGCTGCCGTCCTCGGGGTCGGTAATTTCTATTTGCACCTGCACACGATGCCGGAGCGAATGGCGCACAAGTCGCAAAAGCTGCAATTCGAGATCGTGGCTGTGCTGGGCTTGCTGGCGCTGTTTACACACAATCATCTCTTTTGGGTGATCGGGCTGTTTCTTGCCATGGTCGACTTGCCCGATTTCGGCACGCCGCTGCGCAGGATCGCAGGATCGGTCGAGAAAATCGCCGGCGTTCCGCCCGGCGAAGAAGCGGCCGAGACGGCAAGTGCTGAGACGGCAAGTGCTGAGATGACAAGTGAAGGCACGGCTCACGCGGTTGCTGCGGAAACGCCGGACAAGGCGAAGGCCGGCGCTGCCAAGCGTGAGGTGCCGAGCCATGTTTGAGATCATCCTCTGCTCGCTCGTGACGATATTGCCGGACTATCTCTATCGCCGCTATCGGCAGGGCAAGCGCTTCGGCCACGAAATCACATTCTATTCTGTCTGGTTCGAGCTGCGATTTGGCATCGTCGCTTGCCTGATGCTCACGGTCTCGTTGATCACGATGATCTTCTATTTTCATCCGTCGACCTCGTCGGCCACGTTATACTACCGGACCGTCCCGATCATGACCGAAGTAAACGGCCGGGTCGCGGAGGTTCACGTCGAACTCAGCGCGTCCGTCAAGCAAGGTGAGGTGCTTTTCAGGCTTGACAGCGCCAAGCAGGACGCAGCGCTACTGACGGCCAAACGCAAGATCGCCGAAGTCGATGCCGCCATGGTGTCCGCGCAGTCCGATGTCATGAAGGCGGAAGGTCAGCTTCAGGAGGCAAAAGGCTCGCTGCAGCAGGCGCAGGACGAACTCGACACCAAAAGCGAACTGCAGAAGCGCAACCCTGGAATCGTGCCACAGCGCGACATCGAAAAGCTCGGTGTGGCCGTTGCGGGCCGCCAGGGCTCCCTCGACGCTGCGACCGCTTCCAAACAGTCCGCGATGACGCGGCTGAGCGCGCTGCTGCCGGCAGAGAAGGCAAGCGCAGAGGCGGCGCTGGCCGAAGCGCAGGTCGATCTGGACAAGACCTTTATTCGCGCCGGCGTCGACGGGCGAGTCGAGCAGTTCGGACTGAGGCCGGGTGATATCGTCACTCCAAATATGCGGACGGCCGGCGTCCTGATTCCGGAGGGTGCGGGACGGCGTGCTCTCATGGCAGGGTTTGGGCAGATCGAGGCTCAGGTCATCAAGGTTGGAATGGTGGCCGAGGCCACCTGCATTTCCAAGCCGTGGACGATCATTCCGATGGTGATTACCGTTGTGCAGGACTACATCGCGGCTGGCCAGTTCAGGGGCGGCGAGCAACTGATCGAGGCGGAGAGCACTGCACGTCCCGGCACCATTCTCGTTTTCATGGAGCCGATCTACAAGGGCGGGCTGGAAGGCGTGACGCCCGGCAGCAGTTGCGTCGCCAACGCCTACACCAGCAATCACGAACTGATAAGCTCAGGCAAGATCGGTTCGTTCAAGAGCTTCGGGCTGCATGTCGTCGACGCCACCGGCCTCGTGCACGCGCTGCTGTTGCGGATTCAGGCCCTGCTGCTGCCCATCAAGACGCTGGTGTTGAGCGGGCACTGAGTGCTGTTTTGAACGTTGCTCGTAACGGCGGAGGTCGCACTCGACACCGACTATTCGCATCATGTCGGCTGCTTCCGAAATCGCATAGCCAAGACGGAGAATAACGTTCAGGGGTGACCCGGTCATCGAGGGTCCGCACGATGTTTGGATTCCGGACGACAATTACCCTGGCGGTGATGGCCTTTGTCGCAGCTTTGGCCGCGCTCCTGATTTTGATCCAAACCCGAACGTTCAACCTGACCACGGAGCAGGCGGCGTCAGCCTATATGGACGCCGCCAGCGCGAAGTCCTTTGGCCGGCTGCAGAGCCAGGTAGCCGAAATAGTCACGTTGGTGCGCGTCTTATCGGCCAGTCCCAATCTGGCGGATTCGGACCAACGGACCGAGACCGGTCGGGGCATGGCGCTCTTGAAGGCCGCGCTCCACGCACTGCCCCAAATGGATAGCGTCTACGTCGGATACGACAATGGCAGTTGGTTGCAGGTACGTAACCTGGAGCAGGTGAACAATGAGCAGCGCGAGAGGCTGCGCGCGTCTCCGGAGGCCGCCTTCAATATCCATCTCATCCATCCCACGCCCTCCGGCGCGCTGCCGCTGAGGCGAATCTTCCAGGATCGACTGGGCGACCTGCTTGAACAGATCGACTTGTGGAAATACGGTTACGACGCGCGTAAGCGGTCCTGGTATCGCGACACAATGCGGGCCGACCAGCTACTCATTTCGTCACCGTACCTTTCATTCACCATGGCGACACCGGTAATTACCGTGAGTGCGCCGCTGCGCGGGACAGCCCCTGGCGTCATCGCCGCCGATCTCAAGCTCGATACCTTCAGTGATTTCGTCAATGCGCAGCGGCCCGGCGCGCGTGGAATTGCCTTGATATTCGATTTGGCGGGCGTGCTCATCGCCCATCCCGAATTCAAGCAACTTGTCGCCAATGCAATGACGCATCCTTCCGACCCGAGACTCCCCAACGTCAGGGAGCTCGGTCGTGGACTCGTCGCAACGGTTTTGAAGGGATGGGATGGCGGCGATCGTTATGAAGGAAGCGTTCGCGATGAAGACGGGACGAAATATCTGTATCGGTTGAAGCATTTTTCACTGGACGCCGAGATGGGTGGCTACACGCTGTTGCTGGCTGCGCAAGACGACTTCATCCCGGATATTCAGAGATCGCATTTCATCGCGACAATTCTCGCGTTGATCTCCGGCGTCGCTTTTATTCCTGCCGTCTGGTTCTTCGGCAGCCGGATGTCTCGCTCGCTGAAAGAAATAACGGTCGAGGCTGGCAAACTCCAGACCATGGCCGCGCCCAATCCATTGCCGGCGGCATCGTACATAAAAGAGATTCACGAACTTGGTATCACTCTGAACCTCGCGCAGCGTGCCATCTGGTCGTTCGCGCACTTTGTTCCCAAGGAAATCGTCAGGGGACTTCTCGATAAATCCATTTCCACTGATCTGGGCGGCATCAGGCAGGAAATTACGATTGTGTTCACGGACGTCCGCGGCTTTACGACCATTGCCGAATCTGCCGACCCGGACACCCTGATGCGTCAGGCCTCTCGGTATTTCACCGCATTGACTGAGGCCTTCCTCGCCGAGGGCGGAACCGTGGACAAATTCATCGGCGATGCGGTGATGGTGTTCTGGAACGCACCTCATCGGCAACCAGACCATGTCGAGCGTGCTTGTCGAGCTGTCCTTGCGGGCAAGAAGGCGAACGAACAACTCAACAAGCAATTTGAGGCCGAAGGTTTGCCGCTGTTTGTCACGCGCTTCGGCATTCACGTCGCAGAGGCGGTGGTCGGCAACCTCGGCTCGGCCGAACGTATGGAATACACTGCTCTCGGCACGGCCGTGAACTTGGCATCCCGACTCGAGGGTCTGAACAAGCAGTATGGGACCACGATCCTTGTCAGCGAGCAGATCTACTCGCGAGTGCAGCACAGCTTCGCGTTCAGATCGATCGACACGGTTGTTGCCAAAGGTATGACGACCGAAACCCGGGTGTATGAGCTTGCCGAGGCATTGCCATGAAATCCTCGGCGTTCTTGGCTTGTCGCGGTCCCAAATGGGGGTTGCTTGTGGTGTTGCTGAGCTTTGCCGCGCCAACTGCAGATGCCGAAGATAATCCAATCAAGGTGGGCATTCTGCATTCTCTTTCCGGAACGATGGCTATCAGCGAAGCGGTGCTCAAGGACACGGTCCTCATGCTGATAGAGGATCAGAATAGAAAGGGTGGCCTGCTTGGGCGCAAACTGGAATCCATCGTTGCCAATCCCAATTCCGACTGGGACCTCTTCGCCGAGAAATCCCGGGAACTACTCGCAAAAGAAAAGGCCGCGGTTGTATTTGGCTGCTGGACATCGGCGTCCCGCAAATCCGTTCTGCCGGTCTTCGAGGAACTCAATGGTCTCCTCTACTACCCGGTGCAGTACGAAGGTGAGGAAAGCTCCCGCAATATCTTCTACACCGGAGCCGCTCCCAATCAGCAGGCGATCCCGGCGGTGCGATACCTGATGAGCAAGGAAGGCGGCGACGTTCGCAGATGGGTTCTGCTTGGCACGGACTACGTCTATCCGCGCACGACCAACCGAATCTTGAGCGCGTATCTTGCCGCAGAGGGAGTATCGCCAGACGACATTACGACGATTTATACGCCGTTCGGCTATTCCGAATGGCGAGGGATCGTCGAGAGGATCAAAGCCTTCGGCTCGGAGGGAAAAAAGACCGCGGTCATATCAACCGTTAACGGAGATGCAAATACCTACTTCTACAGGGAACTCGCGGACCAACAGGTAGGTGCCAACGCAATTCCAGTCATGGCATTCTCCATCGGCGAGCGCGAATTGCTCGGCGTGGACATTTTCCCCGTCGGGCACCTGGCGGCCTGGAATTACTTCCACTCGATCAACTCACCAGAAAACAAGGCGTTCGTGAAAATGTGGACGGATTTCAACGAGCAACGAGACAAAATCACAAACGACCCGATGGAAGCCACCTTCATTGGCTTCAGGATGTGGGCGCAAGCCGTTGTCCAGGCGGGCACCACCGACGTAGATGCAGTCCGGCAGGCCATGTACGGTCAAAGAATCAAGGCGCCGAGCGGCTTCGAGGTTGTGATGAACACCAATCATCATCTTTCCAAGCCAGTCATGATAGGCAAAATAAATTCTTCCGGGACCTTTGACGTCATTTGGCGGTCGATTAACCCGGTGAGGGCCGATGCCTGGAGCAAATATATTCCAGACAGCGCCAGGCGCACCGCGGATTGGACCTTTCCCTGGGTATGCGGAGGTTGCATCGAACCGACCTTCAAGGAGTGGTGAAAGTCCGCTTCAAAGTGGCAATGGACTTCGAAAACGATCCACGATCATTCGGAGAACGCCAATGAGAACGATAACGGCGATCGCGGCAAACAAGCTCGGCAATTTCCTCACCAGGGATTTTCGCCGAATTTTTGGTTCCGCATGCGACGATTGGGCGGAGCGTATAGGCTCGGCGGCGCGGAGCACCATCGAATGTCTGGCCATGAGCGACGCGCTTTACCACAATTACGAACACACCCTGCAGGTCACCATGGTCGGACGCGACATTCTGCATGGAATGATGGTGCATCAACGATTGGAAGCTGAGGACTATGGCCATCTGATCGCCGCCTGTCTGCTGCATGACATTGGCTATGTGCGCGGCGTCCTGACCGGCGATACCGAAACTGAATTCATCATTGACGCCGAGGGAACGAAAATCACGCTGCCTCGCGGCGCATCGGACGCGGCACTCGCACCGTATCACGTCGAACGGTCAAAGATATTTGTATTCGAGCGTTTCGATAAAAATCCACTCCTCGACCCTGCGCGTATTGCGGCGGCAATCGAGATGACACGCTTTCCAATCCCGGAGGATCGCACGGAGGTGAGCGGTCTGGAGCCGAGATTGGTCCAGGCCGCCGATCTGATCGGGCAGCTCGGCGATCCCTTGTACTCGCGCAAGGCAAACGCGCTCTATTGGGAATTTGAGGAGATCGGTACCAACAGGCAACTGGGCTATTCGTCGCCGGCCGACATTGTTGAGAGGTACCCGGCGTTTTTCTGGGACAGCGTCTCGATGCACCTCGACGACGGAATAAAATACCTGAATATGACGGCGTCCGGCCGGCAATGGATAGCGAACCTCCACCATCATATTCTATGTGCGGAGCGTGCTCAGCGGCTGATGGGGCCTCAGACCTGAACAAGGTGAGTGTTGAAGCGATCCCGATCCAGCGTCACGCTTTCGCGGGGGCAGCGCCTCACAGCCCCTGCAGCGTGTTGATGTACACATTGATCGTGCCGGCGGCTTCCGCGATCACGCGCAGCGTTTTGGAATCGAAGGCGATGTCGGCAAGGCGCAGGCTGGTGATTTCCGCCGTCACGCGCACGCCGTCATCGTTCTTCTGAAAGCCCGCGATCGCGTCGGCGATCTTCTTCTGCGCATTCGAGGCAAATGGCTTGAGGTCGATGGTGGCCTTTTCCGCCAGTGCCTTTTGCAGATGCGGCACGACCGCGCGTGCCGCCGCCCCAAGCAGCCCGAACGCCGCCTCCGATTCGACGGCGAGTTCGACGTCGGTCAGCCGCAAGGTCTGCTGCGCCTGGTCGAGCACCGGCTTGCCCCAGATATGCACATTGGCCTCGCCGCCGAATCCAAAGAAACTCTTTTTCTCTTTGGCGTTGACCAGAAGCGAGATCAGCAGCCGGTCGCCCGATGCGGAGACGACGGCGCGCTTGACGGTGACGTCGACCGAGCCCGAACCGTCTTCAGGGAAAGTCCGGCCTGCGAATTGCGCCTCCACGATCTTGTTGACGTCGGTAAACGGCATATCGATCGGCACGCCGATGCTGACGCGGCCAGGGGTCGGTGGCACGATGACGATGGTCGCCGGAAACGGGCAGTCGGGTTTGGTCTGCGCCGGGGTGATGCGGGTCTCCGCCTCGATGCCGAGCGTCAGCGTCATCGCCGATGCATCGATGCGCGGCTGTGCCGCGATCGCGCGGGTCGGCCGCAGTTCCAGCCACAGGGCCGGCAATGACGCCGGCGTGCCCGCGCCCTGCAGCGGAATCGAGCGGCAGGCCTTGGCCCATTGCAGCCGCGCGCTGTTCTCGAACGCGGGATCGTTGCTGATCTTTGCCTGCACCGCGGTGAGCTGATCGTTGACCGTCTTGTCGATCAGCGGCTTGACCTGCGCCGGGACGTTGACGCGCGCGCCCGCCACCGACAGGTTGGTGTCGCCCAGCGTCACCTGCGCGGCCAGGTTGGGCTCGATGCGCCAGGCCGCGGCGAGCTTCGGCCGCGCGGTGATGGTGACGTTGCCCTTGATCTCGGCGTTGGCATTGAGCGACTTGATGTTCACGCTGCCGATCTGCTTGGCGGCATTGCCGCCGAGCAGACTGCCGAGCGCGTCGCCGACCGCGCCCGCCGCTTTCGCCGACAGCGAGCCCGTCACATTCAGCGTTCCCGTCAGCGGCGTTGCCAGCGACAGCACATCCTGGGCACCGGTCGCGGAGATCGGCCCCCGCGACGCGGTCCAGCCGATGTCGGCGTTCTGCAGAATCTGCGCCGCCGGATTGTCGGCTTTTCCTGCGAAGGTGCGGGGCGCGCCGCGATCGGCGGCGTCGCGAATGGCGGCAAGCGTAATCACGACCGGTGCAATGATGCTGGAACTGCGCGGGGCGGGGGGCAGCGGCGGCAATTGGACAAGCACCGGCGCACCGACCGTGCCGCGCGGCGACAGCCAGTCCATGGCCTTCAGGCTGACGAAAAACGAGACCGCGACCACCGCGATCCCGAGCAGGATCGTCTTGAGACGCATGTTCCCCCGGACCGGATTGATTCCGCAGCCGAGTCTACAGGGCGCCTCCGGCGGGCGCCATCCCGCCGGGGCAGAAGCACGGTTACGGTTTTGTTATCCCAAGCAAAAATGGTGCGGAGACCGCGCCATCTGCATGCAACGCTGCTTTGTGGCGGCGGCGGCGAATCAGCTCCGCTTGCCGCCCGCACTGTCGGCGCGGCGGTCCATCGGCAGCACGATCACCTTGGTGCCGACGTTGACCCGCGAATAGAGATCGGAGACGTCTTCATTGGTAAGGCGGATGCAACCGGACGACACGCGGGTGCCGATGGTCCCCGGCGCGTTGGTGCCGTGAATGCGATAGACCGTGCCGCCGAGATACATGGCGCGGGCGCCGAGCGGATTGCCGGGGCCGCCGGCCATTTGGCGCGGCAGATAGGGCTGGCGCGCGATCATTTCCGGGGGCGGAGTCCAATCCGGCCACTCGGCCTTTTTTGTAACCGATTGCACGCCCGACCAGGTGAAGCCCTCGCGGCCGACGCCTATGCCGTAACGGATCGCCTGACCGCCGCCGAGCACATAATAGAGATAGGTGTTGGGCGTATCGATGATGACGGTGCCGGCGGCCTCGCGGGTGGCGTAGCTGACGATCTGGCGCTTCAGCCGCGCCGGCATCTCGACCACGGTGCCTTCATCTTCCGATGGTGCGGCCTGCGCAGAGGGCGGTGCTGATTGCACCGGCGGCGTCATGATGAATGGAAACAGCGGCAGCGGCGTGGCCGCGGCGGACGCGGAAAATGCCACGGCGCCGATCGCCAGCGCGCCGAAGGCAGCGGCGGCACGGCGGAAATTCAACTTCAATGCATCCAGATTGAACATCGGTCGTCCCCCTGTTTGGTCGCCAGCGCGCCATTCGGCGCGTCGTTAACCTCAGCAGTAGAGGGCAAAGGTTTCCGGACGTTTGCGTCAACACCGCAAAATCGTTTCGTCAGGGTAGGGAATTGCTTCGTCAGGGTGTCGCGAGGAAACGACACTTTCTTAATGCCTGTCTCCGGAGCGGCCATTTTCGTGGACGGATTTACGCAATCCTCTCGAGTTGCGCGGCAGCAACGGTGTGGCGGAGAACAAAAGCAGTTCTGCCCAGCATGAGGATTGCAAAACAAACAGTGACCAAGATCACAGACGGGCGCCGCTTGCTTGGATATTGTGATCGTTGGCTCGGATGATTGGGGGGTCGGTGTATTGCCGATTTGGAATTTTCTGATGCGCGCCGTGGGGGCCTTTGTTTTAGCGGTTTGGTCGGTCTGCCTTTTTGGTCAACCTGCCTTGGCCGATAAGCGCGTTGCGCTGGTAATCGGCAATTCTGGCTATCAAAATGTCGCGCGGTTGGGGAATCCCACCAACGATGCGTCGGCGATAACCGAAATCCTCAAGGGCGCCGGCTTCGACCTGGTTGATTCCCGACGCGATCTGAAGATTTCCGAGATGCGTCGCGTATTTCGGGATTTTGCCAACAGTTCGCGGGATGCCGATGTAGCCGTCGTTTACTACGCGGGGCATGGCATTGAGGTTGAGGGCACAAATTATCTGATTCCGATAGATGCTTCGCTGGAACAGGACCTCGATGTCTACGACGAGGCGTTTTCGTTGGATCGCATTTTGGTGACGATTGAGCCCGCGAAGCAATTGCGACTGGTGATCCTCGACGCCTGCCGCAACAACCCCTTTGCCAAGGCGATGAAGCGGACCATCGGGTCGCGCGCGGTTGGAATGGGGCTGGCTAAAGTCGAACCGGCCAGCCCAAACACGCTGATTGCCTTTGCCTCGAAGGCGGGATCGACGGCGTCGGATGGCGACAGCAAGAACAGCCCGTTTACGGCGGCGCTGGTGAGGCACATCACGAAACCCGGCCTCGATTTGCGCAAGGCCTTCGGCTTTGTGCGCGACGATGTCTTGAAGAACACCAGCTACAAGCAGGAGCCGTATGTTTACGGCTCACTCGGCGGTGACGATGTGCCGCTGGTTCCGGCCAAGCCCGTCGTTGCAGAGCCGTTGCACAACGCTCAAGCGGATATTCGCCGCGACTACGAGCTTGCGCTTCAGGTTGGCACTAAAAAGGTTTGGGACGCTTTCATCGCCAGCTATCCATCGGGGTTCTACACGGAATTGGCCGAGGCGCAGCGCGGCAGGTCAATCGCTGAGGAAACCCGAATCGCGGCCACAGAAAAGGCCCGACTTGCCGAGCAGGAAAAGGCGCGTCTGGCTCTGGAGGGTGCAAAGCAGGGGGAACAGGCCAAGGCCGCAACCCAGGCAACAGCCGCCGAGGAGGCCAGGGTCGCCGCCGAGAAGGCGACGCAGGTTGAGCAGGCAAAGGTTCTCGCCGCGGAAAAGCTGCGCGTTGCGGCGGAGAAAGTTGCGGATACCGAACCGCAGAAACCTGCTCAACAGGTCGCGTCTCTCCCATCACCGGATACGCCAGCGCCGAAGCCCACCTTGTCTCTTGCCGAAATGACACGCTCCCTGCAGGTCGAACTACGTCGGGTTGGTTGTCTCACCGGGTCGGCTAATGGTGAATGGACGTCAGCGTCCCGCCGCTCGCTGGAACTATTCAATAAGCACGCTGGAATGAAGTTGGAAGTGAAGCTTGCGAGCCTTGACGCTCTCGATGCGATCAAGACCAGGCCTGGCCGTGTCTGCCCTCTATCCGAGCGACCGGCAGCTAAACCCGAGGCTAAGCGTGAGCCGGGACCTGAGGCGAAATCACAACTGACGGCATCAGAACCGGCTGAGAAACCGCAATCGGGAGAGATCGTTTGCGAAAATAGCGGCTGTCGACCCGTCAAAAAAGGATGCCGTCTTGGTGGAGTTAGGAACAGTACAAATCCGAGCGTCAGCCACACCGGCGAAGTCTGCGATTGAGCAGGATGAAAAATCAGGTTGTCGAGATCGCTTAGAGGCAAGGAAAGAGCAAATTTCCCATCGAGGATTTTGTTTGACCTCGATCTCTTGCAGGATTCGCCTACAGCGCGCGCCTGCGCGGCATATCCGGTGCGGTAGCACCTATCGCCACGCGTCGGTCGGCAACGGCGTGATGAAACTGCTCCAGCACGAGGCCAATGGCTGACAGGTCGCCTTCCTCGATGGCGCCATCATCATAGCACTCAAGCGTTTCCCGCAACACGCCGTCCACCTCGGATTGCATCGCCGTCAATTCTTCCGATGATTCCGCCTGGCGCACCTTCGAAATCAGGGCGAGCAGATTGTCGCGATGCAACGTGCTCTGTTGTTTTTCATCGCGCTTCATATATTGCCGCAGCCAGGCGCCGGCGGACCCGAACCCGGAGAGAACCAGAATACCTCCCCACAAATAATCGCTGTATTTCTCAAGGAAGGTGCGCTCGGTGCCATCGATGTAGGCCGCCGCTCCCTGATGCGCGGGCAATGCGGCGTCTTTGTCGGTGTCCGGTTTCTCGATCTTTGAGGCAGTGGGCACTTCCCTGGCGAGGGTCTGACGAACCGCGAACAATTGCCGGGTGAAGGTGCCAACCGCCGTGTCCGACAACGACTTTGGCGCGATGATGAGATGATTGACGCTGACCGTATCGATTTTGTCGTCGGGTCTGGCGGGCGATGACCCAAAGGTGCTGCCCGGAATTTCCTCGGCTTCATAGAGCGGATGTTTCTGGGCGATCACCTCCGACACATCGATCGGCAGAAATTTTGGCTCGCCCCTGGCCTTGGCGGTGGCGGCGATGGCTTCGGTGGTGATCTTGCTGTCGAGCGGCCCAACCGCCATGAACGCATCGAGAGCCGTATCGCGCGTCAACTCGGCGATCTGGTTGGTGGCGAACTGGGTGATCGCGACCTTTTCCGGATTGACGCCCGATTCAGTCAGGATCACACGCAGCAAGGTGACATTGGCCTGGGTCCGGCCGATGACGCCGACGCGATGTCCGGCGAGATCGTCAATCCCCTTGATTTTCGGTGCCGGTGATTTCTTGGAACCCTTGGGCGGAAGGCCGGAAGGTGCCCAGAGAACAACGACGTTCTTGCGCAGGATGGCGACGGATTCGGCATTGGCCGGCAGTGGCAGGTCGCCACGCGCGACGGCGAGGTCGGCTTTCGAGGCCGCAAGAAGCGCTATGCTTTCAGTCGCGCCCTCGGTCGTGATCGGGACGAGGCGAACCGAACTCCCGTCGCGGGTAAAGGTCTGTGCCAGGGCCCCAATCAGCTTCTGGTCGTCACTTCCGGGCGGGCCGACCGCAATCCGCAACGTCACCGGCCGCAGCGCGAAATACAATGTGCCCGCGGCGGCGGCAAACAGCAACAGGCCGGCGGCCAGCACCAGCAGCGAATAGTCTTTTCTTTTCCGGCGCCTGAGAGGCAGGCCTGACGTTGTGCCGAGGTCCGGTGAAGGCTCTGATGAAGTCATTGTTCTGCAATTGTACACGAAAAATACGTCAAAGCGGCCCGAAAAAGCATGACCGGAACATCAATGACGTCACACGCTTGAAATATCCTTAGCGGAACGTCGGGAATTGAGAATCAGCAAGCCCTCAGGTTCCCGCGATGCGAATCCTAATTGCAACCGACGCTTGGCATCCGCAGGTTAACGGCGTGGTTCGCACGTTAACCTCGTTGGCTCGCAGCGCTTCGGCGCTGGGCGCCGAAATTGACTTTCTCACCCCGGATGGGTTTCCGTCCGTGGGTGTCCCGACCTATCCGGGGTTGCGGGTGGCGCTGCCGAACCGGCGCGAGATTGCCCGCAGGATCGAGGCGGCATCGCCGGACGCCATTCACATCGCGACCGAGGGGCCGATTGGATGGGCGGCGCGCGCCTATTGCCGCCGCCGGAAATTGGCTTTCACGACGTCCTATACGACACGGTTTCCGGAATACATCGCGGTGCGCTCGATCATTCCGGCCAGCGTGAGCTACGCCGTGCTGCGGCACTTTCATGCGGCTGCCGCCATGACGATGATCGCTACCGCATCACTGAGGCAGGAACTCGGCGCCAGGGGTTTCAGAAAGCTCGGCACCTGGACCCGCGGCGTCGACACCGACCTCTTTACGCCCGACGATCCGGCCGAGCTTGATTTGCCGAGACCGATTTTCATGACCGTCGGCCGGGTCGCGGTTGAAAAAAACCTGGAGGCGTTTCTGACGTTGGACCTGCCCGGATCCAAGGTTGTGATCGGGGGCGGGCCGCAGCGGGCGGTGCTGCAACGCCAGTACCCGAAAGTCAGATTTTTGGGCGAGAAGACGGGCAAGGATCTGACCTCGCATCTGGCGGCGGCGGACGTCTTTGTTTTCCCGAGCCTCACCGATACGTTCGGCGTGGTTCAGCTCGAGGCGCTGGCGTGCGGCACGCCCGTCGCCGCATTCCCGGTGACAGGCCCGCTGGACGTCATTGCGGATCACCCTGTGGGAGTTTTGGATACCGATCTGCGAAGCGCGTGCATCCGCGCGCTCGGCATCTCCCGTGAATTGTGCCGGAGTTTTGCGCTGGAGCGTTCCTGGGAAAACAGCGCAAGGCAGTTCATCGGCAATCTCAGCGCGTTGCAGCCGAGCCGTTCGCCGCTTCCCGCCCGCCGCGTAGCGGCGAGCGGCGCCGTGCGCGGCTAGGGCATGATCCCGAAAGATCATGCTCCAACAAAACGATCAAACACCAGAACAGTGAGCGAAAGTCATCATGGCAGAAATCATCAAACTTGACGGTACACAGCAGCTGGACTTCGACCGCGAGATGGTCGAGCAAGCCTACGACCGCTGGGCCCCCGTCTATGACCTCGTGTTCGGTGGTGTGTTCAGCAAGGGCCGCAAGGCCGCTATTGCCGCCACCAACAAGATCGGCGGCCGCGTGCTTGAGGTCGGGGTCGGCACCGGGATCTCGTTGCCGCAATATGCGCCGCACCTTCGCATCTTCGGCACCGATATTTCGGAGGCGATGCTGCAAAAGGCCAAGAAGCGTGTTGCCGAGCTTCGGTTGAAGAATGTCGAGAACCTCGCGGTGATGGACGCCGAGAAGCTCGAATTCCCCGACAATTCGTTCGACGTCGTGATGGCGCAATATGTCGTGACCGCGGTGCCGAATCCGGAGGTCGCGCTCGACGAGTTTGCCCGCGTGCTGCGGCCGGGCGGTGAACTGATCATCCTGACCCGGGTCAGCGCCGATGCCGGCGTGCGCCGTTTCATCGAGCAGCGGCTGCAGCCGGTGGTGCGTCCGCTCGGTTTCCGGACCGCCGAATTCGCCTGGTCGCGTTATGCGAAGTGGTTGGCAGGCTCGCGCGGAATGGAGCTGGTCGAGCGCCGCCTGGTGCCGCCGCTCGGCCACTTCTCGCTGATTCGTTTTCGCAAAACAGAGGTCGCAGCCGCCGCCGCCTAGCCCGCGCGGGCGGGCGTTTGCTGAACGCGTCGGTGTGAAACGTCATATGTCATTATGATATCGTCACACGGCGGACATCGAATCGCAGTAACCAAGATCCCGACATACTTTTTGGGGGAGAAAAAATGATTAAGAATTTTCGCGAACAGTTGCGAACGCAGCGGTGGGACGATCATCGCTACTATCATCACAGCCGCATCAACCAGTCTCTGCACTTTGTCAGCGCTGCGAGCTTTCTGATCGCCTATGCGCTGCTGTTCGTTAACCCGGTTGCTGCCGCGCTGATAGGTTGGCTGGTCTCGATGACGACCCGGCAGGCGGGTCACTTCTTCTTCGAGCCCAAGGGCTACGATCACGTCAACCACGCGACGCACGACCACAAAGAGGAAATCAAGGTCGGCTATAATCTGAACCGAAAGATCGTCCTGATGACGATCTGGGCGCTTTCGCCGCTGGTGCTGTTCCTCGATCCGACCCTGTTCGGGGCGTTTACGCCGTGGACCTCGCCGGCCGATTTCATGCGCCAGGTCGCCAAGGTCTGGCTGGCGATCGGGATTGGCGGCCTGCTGTTCCGGACCGTGCACCTGTTCTTCATCCGCGACGTCGAGACCGGCCTGGTGTGGATGACCAAGATCCTGACCGACCCGTTCAGCGACCTCAAACTGTACTACAAGGCCCCGCTGTACTTGATGAAGGGCGAGTTGATCGACCCCGGCCTCGAGAAGCACGTCAAGCACGCCTGACTGTTTGACACGAAAATGCCGCCAGACGGACGGGCGCGTATAACAAAGCTCGTCATGCCCGGGCAGAAGCGCGAAGCGCGTCTTCGCGCTAGATGTCCCGGGCTGGGCATCCACGTCGTCGACAGCACAACAGCAAGAAAGACGTGAATGGCCGGGACATCTGCGCGAAGACGCACTTCGCGCTTTAGCCCGGCCATGACGGAGAACGAAAGAGCCCATCTAGCGGGAAAATACCCGCCTGATGATCTCTTTCAGGACTTGCCGGCGGATGGTCTTGTTGGTGAGCGAAGCATCGCGCCACCACCAGCCGTCCTGCTTCATTTTCTCGGCCGCGGCGACAAAGCGTTGCGCCACCTCGGCAAAATCCGCGTCGGTGTAGTTCAGGCTGAAGATCAGGCGACCGGTCCCGACCCAGCTCAGGGCGAGTTGCTCTGCACGCAAATAATACTGAAACATCCAATTGTAGCGCGACGGCTCGGTGTAATGGACCATCCAGATCGACGAAAGGTTGCCGACCCGCACGGGCAGATCGTGCTCGGCCAGCATTTGGTTCAACCGCCGCGCCCGCTCATCCCAGATGGCATCGAGCCCGCTGTAGATCGAACGAAACGCCGGGTCGCCAAGCCGGGTCAGGAATTCATCCATCGCCATCATGACGTAGGGGTGCGAATTGAAGGTGCCGCGCGCGAAGCAGACATCGACGGGATGGTCTTCACGAAAACGGCGCATCAGGTCCTTGCGCCCGCAGACCACGCCGACCGGGAGTCCGCCCGCGAGGCTCTTGCCATAGGTCACCATGTCGGCGCCCACGCCGAAATATTCCTGAGCGCCGCCGGCGGCGAGCCTGAAACCGACGAAGACCTCGTCAAAGATCAGGACGATGTTGCGCTCGGTGCAGACCTGCCGCAGCGCCTGGAGCCAGGCGCTGTAGGCCGCGCGATCGAAATGCGCGCTGCGCGAACTGTCGACCAGCGCCGAATCGGCCGGCGCATTGGCGTTGGGATGAAGCGCCTGCAGCGGATTGACCAGGACGCAGGCGATATCGCGCCGCGTTTTCAGGACCCGGAGCGTCCGCTCCGACATCTCGGCCAGGGTATAGGTTTCGTGCGGCGAAATCGGGTTGCCCACGCCGGGCTGCACATCGCCCCACCAGCCATGATAGGCCCCGGCGAAACGCACCAGATGCGAGCGGCGGGTGTGGTAGCGGGCGAGCCTCACCGCCTGCATCACCGCTTCGGTGCCGGACATGTGGAACGAGACCTCGTCGAGCCCCGAAATCCCGCACAGCCGCGTGACATTGTCGGCAACGACCGGATGGTACGGCCCGAGCACCGGGCCGAGCGCATGGGCGCGCGCTTCGGCCTTCGCAATGCATTCCTTGTAGAAGTCGTTGCCGAAAATATTGACGCCATACGAGCCGGTCAGATCGTGGAAGATATTGCCGTCGAGATCCGTGACCGTGACCCCCGCCGACGACTGCACGAACGCGCCGGTGCCCAGATGTTCCCGGACCAGCCGGCTGTACTGAAACGGCACCCGGTAGGCTTCGGTGAACTGCAGGTCGGAGATTTTCTCCGAAGCTTGCAACGTCATTTCCCGGCTGCGGGCGAACCGGTCCCGGTAGAGCTGGGCGAGCCGGAAGAAGCCGTCCTGACGCTGGGTGGCTACCTCAGCCGGCGCGCCGTCGGAACGGAAAAAATCGTTGATGTCGAATTCATAGAACGGGATCAGGCGCGCCACCCGGCGCGACATCTTGGAATGCCCGGTCAGCGAGCCGTGCTTGGCCCGCGACAGCGCCAGCCGCGCTCGCAGCTTGGGGTATGCGGCCGCGGTGGCCATGACCGCGGCGCCGGCGAAAGAGAGAATCGGGAGAGACGAATCCATGCCGCTAAGCGCTACTCAGTCCAGCTGACAGATTCATGACAATTCGCAGCCTGATCTCAACTCTGTCGCAACAGGAAGATCTGAACTTCCTGCTGACCAATCGAATTCCGCGCGCGGCGCTGACGCGGTTCGTGGGCTGGTTCAGCAAGATCGAACACCCCCTGATCCGGGACCTGTCGATCGCCTGCTGGCGGCTGTTTTCCGATCTCGATCTTTCCGAAGCGCGCAAGACAAGCTTCACAAGCCTGCACGATTGCTTTACGCGCGAACTGCGTCCGGGCCTGCGTCCGCCCGACCCTGACCCGTCGATCGTGGTCAGTCCGTCCGATGCCATCATCGGCGCGTTCGGCGCGATCGCCGACACCGAACTGTTTCAGATCAAGGGCGCGCCTTACTCGCTGCTTGACCTGCTCGGCGATCCCGCGCTGGTGGCCGCGCACCGAAATGGACGGTTCATCACGCTGCGGCTTACCTCGAGCATGTATCACCGGTTTCACGCGCCGCACGACTGCCGGATCGAGCAGGTCACGTTCATCAGCGGCGACACCTGGAACGTCAATCCGATCGCGCTGAAACGAATTGAAAAACTGTTTTGCAAGAACGAGCGCGCCGTCATTCGCACCCGGCTGGAAGGCGGCGAGCCGTTAACCCTGGTGCCGGTCGCGGCTATCCTGGTTGCGAGCATCCGGCTGCATTTTCTCGATATCGTGCTCAATGCCGCAAGCCGCGGGCCAACCGTCTTTCCCTGCGATACCAGCGTCCGCAAGGGCGATGAACTCGGGTGGTTCGAGCACGGATCGACGATCATCGTGCTGGCGCCGGACCATTTCGAGTTTTGCGACAACGTCGTGGAATCCGCGCGGATTTTCGCCGGTCAGCCCTTGATGCGAAAGCCGGGTGCGGCTGATTGAGCCACCCCGGGCAAGCGCATCTTCGCAGTCGCTATGATATGCGCCGCCTTCGCGAGGCGATGAAACTAACTTCCGTGTCAGAAACTGTCGCATTTGTCAGTTGAAATCATTGGATCTTTTGAGGTCTGTTGGTCGTCTTCTTTCGGCGGCGGTATCCGTCGCCAGAATTCAACCACGGAGGAATTGGGATGAACAAGAAGCTTCTTAGTTGCCTCGTCGCGGCGTCACTTGCTCTTGCCTCACCGGTGCTTGCTCGCGGTGGCCACGGTGGCGGCATGGGAGGTGGCATGCATGGCGGGATGGGAGGAGGGATGCGTTCCGGCGGCATGCACATCGGCGGCATGGGCGGAGGCGCGCATTTCGGTGGGATGCGCGCAGCGCATTTCAGCGGCAGCCGTTTCGCGGGTGCGCATTTTGCGCATGCCGGATTCTCGCACCGGTTCCATGGCCATCGCTTCCATCACCGCTTCCACCGCTTTGCTTTCGTTGGCGCGCCCTTCGCCTACGCCGCCTACGACAGCTGCTGGCGCAGAGTCTGGACGCCCTATGGACTGCAATGGGTCGACGTCTGCAGCGGCTACGGCTACTAGAGCCTTTGCCGTTTCGATAGAATCGAAACGGGGCTCTAGATTCTTGATTTGACGCGTTTTCTTGACGCGAACCGGTATCCACTTCGCTTGAAAACGCTACTAGCGATCTGGTGAGCTGCTGGAGCGGCGCCTGATGCGTTGGCGTTGTGACGGGTCCCATCGCGTCGGCGCAGTTCGCGAGCAAGGATCCAGACACCGTGATGGTCGTCACTGGAGCATCGTTCCGGCGGGGTGGACGCTGGTTCGACCAATGACGACCATCACACCCGCGGTGCGAGCCGCCTCACGCAAGCTTCAGATTACACGAGTTGATTTCTGATATATATTCCAGCGTGGCGGCTTTCCGATTTTGCCAGACTGATTTCGGCTTTTGGCCAGCCGTTCGGAGACGGAAGACCATGACGGGAGGTCACCGCCGTATTTTGGTCGTCGAGGACGACCCGGAAACCGCCGGCCAGATCGTGGATTCGCTCACCACCAGCGGTTACCAGGTTGATTTGGCCGCCAGCGGCAACGAGGCGCTGAGCCGCGGCGTCGCCAGCGACTATGCCGTGATCACGATTGACCGCATGCTTCCGGACATCGATGGCATCGCGGTCATGCGTCAATTGCGCGACGACGGCATCGCAGCACCCGTCCTGATCATCAGTGCGCTCGGAGAAGTCGACGACCGGGTGCGTGGCTTGCGTGCCGGGGGCGATGACTATCTGGTCAAGCCTTTTTCTTTCGTCGAATTGCTGGCGCGCGTCGAGGCGCTTGGCCGACGCAGCGATACCATTGTCAAGGAGACCATCTTGCGGGTCGGCGATCTCGCGATCGACCTGGTGTCACGGACCGCCAGCCGGCGCGGCAAGCCTATTTTTCTTTTTCCCCGGGAATTCCAGCTGCTGGAGTATCTCGTTCGCAACGAAAGCCGCGTGGTATCGCGGGCCATGTTGCTGCAGCACGTCTGGGATCTTCATTTCGATCCCTCAACCAACATCATCGACGTCTATGTCGGGCGCGTGCGTCGCAAGGTCGACGGCCAGCAAGCCTATCCGCTGATCCATACGGTTCGGGGTATCGGGTACTGCCTCCGTGCTCCTGGCTAAGACCCTAACGTCATCGACGTTCAAGCTGGCGCTGATCGCGATCGGGACCTTCGGCGTGATCGTGTCGGTCATTTTCAGCTACGTCTACCTGTCGACCTCGTCCTATGTGCGGAGCCGATCGGATCGCGCCATCATGACCGAGTATTCGAACCTGCAAGATGCGTACGCGCGATCGGGGCGCGATGGGCTGATCGCCTTGATTCAACGACGCATCGCCGACAAAGGTCTTGCAGACAACGTGTATGTCCTCGCCGATCCTTCGTCGGCCGTTCTGGCCGGCAACCTCAGGGGTTGGCCATCGACGGTCACGGCAGCCAGGGGATGGACGGAGTTTCGCGCCGGCGAGCCGTTACCCGGCGCGACCAACCGGCCGCTGCTGCGCGCCATGCTCGACACATTTCCGGGCGGCGATCGTCTGCTGGTGGGGAGGGATATCAGCGAGCTCGACAGCTTTACCGATCAGATCAAGACAGCCGTGATCTCGGGCGTCGCCTTGATTTTCGTGCTGGCGGGGGTCGCGAGCATCCTGGTGACGCGCCGGACCGTGGGGCGGATCGAATCGATCAACGCGGCCAGCCGGGCCATCATGCTCAGCGGTCTCGACAAACGCATCCCGCTGCGCGGCAGCCATGACGAATGGGATCGCGTGGCGGAGAACCTCAACCTGATGCTGGACCGCATCGAAACCTTGATGGGGGAGGTCAAGCAGGTGAGCGATAATGTTGCGCACGACCTGCGCACGCCGCTGACGCGAATGCGCGGACGGCTGGAGAAGGCCTATCACGGTCGGCGCATGGCTGAGGATGATCAATCGTTGATCGGCGACACCATCGCCGACCTCGACGCCGTGTTGCGGATATTCTCGTCGATTACGCGGATCGCGCAGATTGAGACCCAGGCACGAAAGGGTGCGTTCCGCACCGTGAATCTGGTCGAAATCGCCAGCGAGGTGGTCGAGTTGTACGATGCCGCCGCCGAACAGGACGGCACGCGTCTCACCGTTGTCGGCGACGCTGAGGTGCTGGTGACCGGCGATCGCGATCTGATCTTCGATGCCATCGCCAATCTGGTCGACAATGCGATCAAGCATGGCCGCCCCGGAGGGCAAGTTGTCGTTGCCAACGAAAACATCGAAGGTTCGCCGGTGATCTCGATCGCCGATGACGGTCCCGGCATTCCCGCCGGCGAATACGAGCATGTTTTCAAGCGCTTTTACCGGCTCGAACACAGCCGCTACACGCCGGGAAACGGTCTCGGGCTCAGCCTGGTCGCCGCCGTCGCCCGTCTTCATGGCGCGCGGATCGAAATGCTCGATAACGCGCCCGGTCTCAAGTTCAAACTCTGGTTTTCAGCGCCAGCCGGTTAGTCGCGAAGTGCCGCGACGCTGGAGTCTGATTCAACTCAGCTCGTAGGGTGGGCAAAGGCGCGCTTGCGCCGTGCCCACCTTCCTTTCTCGATGCGATGATGGTGGGCACGCGGAGTTTATCATCGGGCGCGCATTCGCGCGACCCGTTGGCTTTGCCCACCCGATCTGGTTAGTCGCGGATAGCCGCGTCAGCCCTGGCGCCTTTCCTTCCGCGGTTTTCCCTTCGGCGCTGGCAAGGCCGGCCGCCGCTGTTGCAACTGAGGCCTGTTCTGCAATCCGGGCTGGCGCAAGCCGGGCGCATTGGGCTGCCGCTGCAGATTTGGCGGTTGCTGAACGCCCGGCGCGTTCGGCGATCCCGGTTGTGCTTGGCCGCCGGGTTGCTGGCCCGCGCGCGGGGGCAGCCCGGGTTGGGTCGGCGAACCCGGCCGCTGCTGCTGCCCCTGCCGATTGGGAAGGTTCGGTGATGGCTGTCCCGGCCGGTTGGGCGATCCCGGCTGCCGCGAGCCTGGCCGTTGCGGCAAACCGTCCTGCCGCTGCGGGCCGGGCTGTCGCGGCTGGTTGGCGCGGTTCGGATTGTTCAGCGCGGGATTGGCGCGGCGCAACGCGCGTTGCTGGGTCACGACTTGGCGGCCGAGATTTTGTGCTGAATGGACCTGGCGCACAAAACCCTGGTCGCGCAGCGCCTGCTGCGGCGAAATCGTCAGCGGCACCGCGGCGAAGCGCGCGCCGGCCCCGGGGCGTATCGTGAAGCCGCTGGCGCCTTGGGTGAGAAAACCGAGCCTCACCCCGGCGCGGTCATTGACCTCGATCCGCCCGACCTTGCCGTCCGCATCGGGATAAAGCTTGATCGCGACGTTATTCCGGCTTGTGGCCGATGCGCCTTCCGGCACCTCGATCAGACCGGAGGTGCCGCGAATGCCCATCGTCGCGGTCGGTGTCGAAATTTTCATGTCGCCGGTTTTGGCGACCGCGGCGGCCACGAACGCCACCGTGCCCTTGGCGACATCGAACAGCGCGGCGTTTTGCTTGCCGCCGTCCTCATAGACATAATTGTCGACCGTTATCCGTGCGTTGGCGGTGAGATTGAAGGTGGTGGCGTCGTTGAAGGTGACGCCCAGCGTGGAGTTCGCCGAGGTCTGCAGCACGTCGTTCTGAAAAATGTCGTCCTTCAGCTTGAGCGCAATTGAATCCTTTTTGCGGATGACGGTCGCGATGCCGGTCAGGGTGGCGACGTTGCCGATCGGTTCCTCGCCCGGGGCTTGCGCATCGGCCGCCTGTGCCGCTGGCGTTTGCGGCGCTGGTGTTTGGGGTGCAGGTGTTTGGGGCGCGGGGGCTGGCTGCGCCTGTGAAAGTCTTGTCGCCGTGGAGGTCGCTCGCAAGGTGCCCGGCGCAGCTTCGGCTTCGATGGGAGACGGCATCGCGAAAACATTCGCGGTGCCGGCCAGCATGAAGCCGGCCAAAAGCCAGACCGCGAATGAAAACCGATGCCGCGTCACGGGGGAGTCCTGAGCAGGGAGGGAATTGGGCGATGGCAGGTAGGCGATTGAGGGCCCGGCCAGCTGAATGCTGCATGAATGTGAACGCCATCGTCGCATGGCCGGATCGAGCAGCTCGATTTCTGGAGCATCATCCGGAAAAGTGGGTACCGGTTTTCCGAAAAGATCATGCTCAAACAAAAAGATAGAGCGGGATGACGATTCGAAGAAAACTCATCCCGCTCGAAACCGCTACCGTGACCCATGAAAACGCCCGGCGGCTGGATTGGTCCAACCGCCGGGCGCTTCAGATTTAAGGTTGTGGCGCGAAAGCCTAGAACACGCCGAGCACGATGGCACCGACAAAGGCCATTGCCAGGTACGCGGCAACAACGCTCAGTCTGCTGACTAAAGGACCCATGAAGGTCACGGGAAGTCTCCCTGGTTCACGTCACTGCCCGCTTTAACGCGGAAAGTAGCAAAGCGTTCCGGGCGGAAAAAGTCAGCCCTGCTGCTTCATCCCTGACTGTTCAGGCATTGGAACCGCCGCCGACGTGGTTAAAGACTCGTGAAAACAACGCGTTGATGAGTCCTTAAATAAATTGGTCGAACGTGCGCGGATGACGCGCGGAGTTCGCTTGTACCTCGTCGGCTCCTTTGTCCTTGTCTCGCTAGCGGGTTGCGGCCGCGGATTTTTTCAATCCGCGGAGCGTGAACCGTGGCGTGCCGAGGCCGAAATCGCATGCCTGAAGTCCGGCGCGGTCAAGGAAAACGCCGAACTGGTCCGGATCAGCCCGATTTCAGGGCCCGGGGTTTGCGGCGCGGAGTATCCGCTCAAGGTCGCAGCGCTTGGCGAAAGCAGCGGCAGCTTGGGCTTTGCCGACGACCCGCGGCCGCCCGGAAGCGTTGGCAATCAGCCGCGCTGGCCGGTTTCGCGGCCGGCGGCTCCGGCGCCGGCGCCGTATTATCCGGATCCCCAGTCGCGGCAGCCCGGCTACGGCGCTTCATCCAATGCTTCGATTTCCAGTGCTCCGATTTCCAATGCCCCGATTTCACTGACCGCACCGGGTGTCAGCCGGGAGGAAGACGACATCGATCTGCCGCCCGAGGGCGCGCCCGGGTCGAGCGAGCCAGCCGCGCAGGGGGCGTATCGCGCGCCGTATCCGGGCCCGCAGACCTATCCGCCGCGCGACCGCTATTCCGCGCCCACTTCGGCGCGGCCCAACGTTGCTCCCGGTTTGCCGCGGCTCGGGCCTGCGCAGGGTAATTCCGTCGCCGCATTCGGGCCGGTTGCCGTCAGGCCCGCGGCGACGCTGGCCTGTCCGATCGTCTCGGCGCTCGATCGCTGGCTCGCCGACTCCGTGCAGCCGGCAGCCCAGCGCTGGTTCGGTGCCCGCGTCGTCGAGATCAAGCAGATCTCCGCCTATTCCTGCCGCGGCATGAACGGCAAATCGCGCGCGCATATTTCCGAGCACGCCTTCGGCAATGCGCTGGATATCGCGGGCTTCACGCTCGCAGACGGACGGCATATTTCGGTGAAGGATGGCTGGAAGGGCGTGCCGGAAGAGCAGGGCTTTTTGCACGCCGTGCAGGCCGCCGCCTGCCAGCAGTTCAGCACCGTGCTGGCGCCGGGCTCCAACGTCTATCATTACGATCACATCCACGTCGATCTGATGCGCCGCGCCAGCCAGCGCGTGATCTGCGAGCCGGCCGCGCTCTCGGGCGAGGAGGTCGCCGCTAGGGCAGGCCAGCGCAACCCCTACGCATCGCGCGCACCGTTCGTGACGGGATCGCTCGGCGGCAACAAGGCCGCGCCGTCTCGGCACAAGTTCAGCGGCAAGGTCAATGAAGAAGACGAATTCGAGGACGACTAGGGCGTTGGTCCCTCACGAGTACTTGCTGAGCCATCGTCATGTCTTCCCGTTCGCCAGCATCCTGGCGCGGATCTCGGATTTCAGCACCTTGCCGACTTTGGAGCGCGGAAGGTCATCCCAGACTTCAATCTGCTTGGGCGTTTTGACGCTGCCGACTCGCTGCTTCACGAAGGCCGATACCGCGGCGACATCGACGGTGCGTCCCGCTCTCGGCTGCACCACAGCGACAACGCGTTCGCCCCACTTGTCGTCCGGCAAACCGATGACGGCACAATCCTGAATGGTTTCGTGGGCCTGCAGGGCATTCTCAACTTCGACGGAATAGACGTTGAAGCCGCCAGTAATGATCATGTCTTTTGCGCGATCGACGATGTAAAGGAAATTGTCCGCGTCCAGGTATCCGATATCGCCAGTATGATGCCAGCCGTGCACAGAGGCCTCCGCCGTTGCTTCGGCGTTCTTGTAGTACCCATCCATCACCAGCGATCCACGAACGACGATTTCGCCGCGTTCTCCGGCCGGCATCAGATTGCCGTCGCCATCCATGATGCCGACCCGAACCAGCGGCCCGACACGGCCTGCCGACGACAAACGTGCGGTCGCGATCGAACCGTCGGGATTGTAATGGTCCTCAGGCGGCAGCATCGAGATCATCATCGGTGCTTCGGTCTGTCCAAAGAGCTGTGCCATCGGGCCGATCTTTTCCAGCGCCTCGGTCAGGCGCGCCACCGAAATCGGGGCCGCGCCGTACCAGAAGCATTGCAGCGAGCTGAGATCAGCGCTTTCGAGCTTCGGATGATCCAAAAGCATGTAGATGACGGTTGGCGGAAGGAATGTGTGCGTGACCCGGTAGCGTGCGATCAGATCGAGGAATTCGCCGGTGTCTGGATGATGCATGATCACCACTCGGCCTCCGAGCGTCATGATCGGAAAACACAGCACACCGGCAGCATGCGTCAGCGGCGCGAGCGCAAGATAGGTCGGGCGCCCCCTGAATGGATAGCCCATCAGGGTCAACGCAGTCATGGTTTCGATGTTGCGTCCCGAGAGCATCACGCCTTTGGGTTTGCCGGTCGTTCCGCCGGTGCCGGGTATGAGCGCAAGATCATCAACGGGATCGCGCTGAAAGGGCTGGCCGTCGACATCGGCAAGCCAACGCTCGAACGACGGCGCGAAAGACATATCGGTGTCGAGACATACGAGCTTGCGCAGCTTCGGCAGGTCAGGCCTTAATTTGTCGACCATCGGCGCAAAGCCGCTGTGAAACAGCAACAGGCTGCAATCGAACGCATCGAGGATGAACTGGTTTTCTGCCGCCTCGTTGCGCGGATTGATCGGACACCAGACGGCTCCGGCGCGCGAAATGCCGAATACGCAGGCAAAGGCGATCGGATCGTTGCCGGACAGGATCGCGACCTTCTCCCCGGGGGTAACGCCGGAATTGGCTAATCCGCGTGCGATCCGATAGCTGAGGCGCTGCACGTCGTCATAGCTCAGGTCCCTTCCGTCCATGGTCAGGCATGGAGCATCAGAACCAAGCGAGGTGCCCTTATCCAGATAGTCGACAAGCCGCATGGACTACCTCCCGGAGAGAAGGCGGATGGCGCGGTGGTACGCGCCACCCGATTGCATCAATTGTGGACCGTCAGAATTGGGTTCATCACCAGTCCGAAGCTTCGCAACTGGCCTAGCAGTTCCCGATGCCCGAACGCCTGACAGGCGGAGGCAAAGCCAACCTTCCTGGGAGCAGTCTGCAGCAGCGAGAATGCGGCGAAGGCCTGCAGCATTCCGGTCTGCTTGTAATTGCAATTGCCGTGGATCACGCAATGGGCGCGACCGAGCGGTCCCGATGCATAGACGGAGTCGATCGAGGTATTGATACGCGGATTTTCGCGCGGCGGCATGGTTGCTTGCAGCGTTGCGGCGAT
>Ga0193726_1000137_pt1 | contig 102474 bp, 96 predicted proteins | sample H2c1metaG_FD_144928 | JGI IMG/M metagenome (GOLD analysis project Ga0193726, IMG submission 144928) | Soil microbial communities from a riparian zone of the East river system, Colorado, United States - H2c1 | ecosystem: Environmental > Terrestrial > Soil > Riparian zone | place: USA: East...
CCCTCACTCCAGACCCACTCTTCTCAGGCTGCCTAAGACACACTCAACAAGTGCCCACTAACAAATTAGGTGGACACCTGAGAACACACTCTACAGCGCCGTCAAGAGGGCGTCGGCGTACGCTTACAGTTCAGGCGTTGATCTGCAGGGCTCCACAACCTTGTCGGTAGCATGTCTGACCGGCTTACACGCTTGGATTGGACTCAGCCAAGGATCAAATCCAAACTCTGGCTCAACGGACACGATACCTCTTCGCCAAATGCTTTACGGAACAAACAAACTTGGCTATGAGCTTTACCAAGATGCGGGGTTGACGACTCTGTGGGGAAACGTACAACCTTCGAGTTCTTCGTACTCCGGAACCGGCCTCTATACGACCGTGACAGTGTATGGAAAAGTCGATAAGGGGCAAAATGTCCCCTCCGGAAACTACAGCGATTTGCTCATAGTCTCCGTTAACTTCTAGACACTTCATCTCTTCGGATATGAAGTCTTTAGCAATTTGAATGTCTTATTTCACCGAAAGGAAATTTACCTTGAAGATCTCAGCCAAAATCTCTCTCGCTCTATCGACGGCCATCCTTGCTGTCGCAGCCACCACTCTTGCAGCCGCTCAAACCTCCACGAGCAATCTGAGCGTCACCGCAAACATCAACAACAACTGCGCAATCACCACAACGCCAGTAGCATTCGGCGTATACGATCCGATCGTCGGAAACTTGACCTCCGATCTGACAGCAACCGGAGCCGTGCTGGTCACGTGCACCATCGGCGATAACACAGTCATCACTCTCGGTGAGGGATTGAACAAGCTGGGTGGATCGACACCGGCGGTTCCGCTCCGTCAAGCAGCGAACAGCGGAAATAAGCTTAACTACTTTCTGTACCAGGATAGCGCGCACACGACGGCCTGGGGTAACACCAGCCCAGTGGGTGTTTCGATCACCGGAAGTGGGATCCAGCAGTCACTTCCTGTTTATGGAACAATCGTTCACGGTCAGAACATGCCCGCGGGAAGCTACACCGATACAGTCGTTGCCACAGTTACCTTCTAGTCGGGACTTGGCGTCTGTTGTGCCGTTGTGGCGAAGTAGGATTCTGCGCTGAAGGGCATAACGCATTGGATGAAATCCCGCACCGTTACGGGTGGTATGTGGAGTTGAAATGTTTGGCAGACTCACATCGATTGTGAACCATCGGAATCTTGTTCTAATATCCTCGGCCGTGCTTTTCCTCAATGCTGGAAATGCACGCGCCGGGTCCTTTAGCGTAAATCCGGTCCGCGTAGAAATCTTCGAAGGTCACACTAGCGCAGTTGTCCAAATCCAGAACCTGGCGGAAGAGCCAGTCACAGTGCAAGCCCACATCGTAGCCTGGAGCCAGAAAGACGGCGAGGAGATATATGCCGACACTGATGAGATTCTGCTCAATCCTCCCATCTTTACTATTCAACCGAAGCAATCGCAGTTTGTACGCCTAGGCCTTCGCCAGCCGAAGTTGATATCGGATGGTGAACTCGCATATAGGCTGATTTTGGAAGAAGTTCCCAAGCCTCCAAAACCTGGGTTCACCGGTCTTCAGACGGTGCTTCGTATCAGCTTGCCAATCTTCGCCAAGCCGCGGCAACAAATTGCGTCACCACTTTTGTGGCGAGCTGAAGTATCTACGGACGGAGCGCTACGGGTGACTGCGGTGAATCAGGGCAAAGCACACATACAGGTGCAGCACCTGGCAATCGCAACTTTGGAAACGCCCAGCGGCACCGCGAGCGTGCAACGGGCGGACTACGTCCTTGCCGGGCAGTCTCGCACGTGGATTTTTTCGAATAGTCGCGTTGAGATCGCTCACAATTTCTCGCTGACCGCAACCACGGATGCTGGAGAAGTTCATGAAACTTTGGCCGCCACGTCCCACTAGGTGGCTCGCCTGCGTTCCTTTCCTTTTGTGTCCTTTCGCTCCGCTCCTCGGAATCTCACAACAATCGAACGCGGTATCTGAGATCGCCGACTCACCGACTCCGGTTCAGGAATTGGTTGCCGGGGTGACAATCAACGGGCATTCCGTGAGCGACGAAGCAAGGCTAGTGAGGTCTGGACAGCGCTTTTACGCGACTGCGGCTGAATTTGCGGACTGGAGGCTTCGATTACCTCGAAAGCCTGCGCTTCATTTCGAAGACGACCTGCTTTATCAGTTGGACACAGTCGATGCAGCGTCCTGCGTGTTTGACGAAGAACATCAAGTTCTCATTCTAAGTGTGGCGCCAGCCGGATTTGCAGAGACGCAGATGCGGGGCCATGATTCAAAGCTTCAGGGGACGGAAGCTGCGGAGCCTGGTTTGTTCCTCAACCACGATCTGGAACTCACCCGCACCAGTACCGGCACAGCCCTAGCCAGCCTTAACGAAATAGGATTCTTTAGCAAGCTTGGGGTTTTGACCACTCGGTTTGTTGGCCAAGATCTTACAAAGGCAGTGATGCCATTTCGTCTCGATACTCAATTCGTTCGTGACTACCCTGAACGGATGACGTCATTGACCATCGGTGACTCGGTGAGCGCGGTCTCCCCCTGGGCGTTGCAAGTTTATTACAGTGGCGTGAGGTGGGCTAGCAAGTTCTCCACCCAGCCATCGTTTATTTCGTACGCTCTTCCGAGCCTGTCCGGTCAAGTCACGCAACCCTCGGTAGTCGACACTTATATCAACGACGTGAAGACCCTCAGCCAACCAGTCGACACTGGGCCATTCTCGATTCAGGACATACCTGTAGTAACCGGTCAGGGCGATATAACAATGGTTGTCACCGATGTTCTTGGGCGATCGCAGATCGTTACCCAGTCTTATCTCAGGGCCACACAACTGCTACGAAAGGGCTTGAATGCGTACACCTACGAAGGCGGAACGCTGCGTTATGGCTATGGTACGGCTAAGTCTGGATATACCTCCGCCTTTTTGGCAGGGACACATAGCCGGGGACTGACAGACTCGCTGACTCTTGATCTCCGCGGCGAGCTTCAGGGCTCGCAACAGACGGGAGGAATGGGCGTAAGCTACGGGCTTCTTCCTGTTGGACTGCTTGGCGGGGGTGTCGTGCTAAGTCATTCGGAGCAAGGAGGGGGAGCCTCCGCGTACTTTCAACTCCAGCACACGGCTCGAAAATACGGATTCTCGGGCACGGGCCAGATTAGCAGCAGCAACTTCCGGCAGCTCGGTATGGACAGCCACGAGCGCTCGCCCAGCTTGGTGGCTGAAGGGGAATTCAGTCGTTCGATCAACACAGGAGGTTCGTTTGCCATCGGGTATCTCATCCGCAGCGTGCGTTCAAGTGTTGCTCGACAGCCGGATCCCACACAGGTCAATTTCAGCGGTGCCAATGGTTCCATCAATTATCGTCTTGGTTCAAGACTGAACCTGACCGTAGCCGCTACGTACTCACCCATCCAGAAGCAGGGAACGACCGCGAACTTCGGGTTCACTATCCCGATTGGCAGGCGATCGCTGCTGACAGGAGATAGCACAATCCAGAAGGACAGTAGTACGGCTTTCGTTGAATACACGCAGGAACTCCCGGCGGGCAATGGATATGGATATCGAGTGCGTACAAGCCTCGCGGATGATCGCGGCGTAGATGTCGGTGTGCAATCCCAGACCAACACCGGAACCTATGAAATCCAGGTCGGAAACACAAGCGGTAAGACGGAATACCGGCTTAGTGAAAGGGCAGGCCTTGTGTTCTTTCACCAGAGCATAATGAGATCGCGGTGGCTCGACGAGAGCTTCGGAGTTGTTCAGGTTCCGAACGCGAAAGGCGTGGAAGTCTTCGCCAATAATCAGTACATCGCCAAGACCGACCGCAGGGGCTTTGTGCTCGTTCCCGATATGGTGCCGTATATCAACAACGCAGTGAGAATCGATGAAAGCGGCGTCCCTCTCGATTTGCAAATGGACTTGTCGGAGAGACAGATTGTGCCATTGCCACGTACTGGAGTCTTCGTGAAGTTCGCCGACTCACTGATTCAAGGCGCAGTCCTGACGCTTGTTACCGAAGATGGCGAGCCCGTCCCGCTCGGAGCAAGCGTAACAGCCAATGGCAGTGTCGATGTATATCAAGTTGCTTTGCACGGAGAGGTATTTCTTTCTGAGGTATCGTTTCCAACTACGGTCCACGTGAAATGGGAGACAGGGCATTGTGAAGCTAAGATTCTCCGACCAGCTAAGCACGAGCCGCTGCCCAAGATCGGTCCGATAGCATGTAGAGCTTCATTATGAAGCAACGACTCGCATTGCTCTTAGCTGCATCTTGCATCTTCTCCTTGACCTCAATCGAGGCTAGATCGGCTACATGCGCTGCCTCGTCTTCCGGAATTGCTTTCGGAAACTACGATACCCTCGCTTCACGCGCACGCGATACATTGGGCACGGTCATCGTGCAATGTTCCGGAAACGTGGGCGAAAAGGTCACGTACAGCATTGCCCTAAACCGGGGCACGCATGGCAGCCCGGATCGCACAATGGTCAGCAAAGCAAATCAACTCCACTACACCCTATTTCTTGATCCGGCTCGTACCCTACCCTGGGGCAATGGTACTGGAGGAAGTTCGCAAATCACCGATTCCTTCTATCTCGACCAGGCTGTGACGACAAAGCGCTACACGATATTCGCACGCATTTTGGCCAGTCAAGGATCGGACCCCGCTGGCGCTTACAACGACATTGCGACGATCATTCTCAGCTACTGATGCTCCCTATCAGTCCGCATTGAAGGGTGTTGACTTCCGCGGGCCGGAGGCGTGGGAGTTTTCGAGTTCTGGCCGTATCACCGGCGTCCAAGTTTGCACACGGCGGGCCTGGCGCGAAGAAGCCGCTCACAGCGTAGGCGCCGGTACTGGAATCGCAGTGTTTGCCGCCAACGTCCTCAGTTGGCTCTGGGGTATCTGAACGTGGACCATAGCCGCTGCGGACCACCGGACGCTTCTGGATCGAGGACGTTGAGAAATCGCTCCGTCTTTCGCCACAGATGCAAATCAAATTTCTCAAGGCGTTGCACGAGCCTTTAGAATTTCAAGGAATCAGAGCTGACAAGGGGAGATTCCATTCAAAACCCTACCCTTCAGAATGCCGGTCGTAGCTATCGACGGATAGCCTCCATCGACTTTGTTCGAGGCCTCGCCATGGTGTTCATGGCCCTGGATCATACGCGCGATTTCATCTGCAATATCCCCTTCGAACCGGAAAACATCGACAAGACCTGGGGTTTCTATTTCCTGGTTCGTTGGGTAACCCACTTCTGCGCACCCGCATTCTTTCTTCTCGCGGGAGCAGGTGCCTATCTTTATGGACGGAAGCATTCTCCTCCCGCTTTGCAATGGTTTCTGCTGACTCGCGGCATCTGGCTGGTGGTGTTGGAATTCACGGTGATTGGCTTTGCCTGGACATTCCAACCCGGCTGGGGCATGTTCGGTGTGATCTGTTGCCTCGGGCTGTCCATGATTTTGCTGGCTGCCTTCGTTCGTGTGCCGCGCTATTTGGTGATGCCCCTGGCATTGCTCACCATCGCAACCCACGACCTACTCGACGGCCTCAAACCCGTTGTTTTCCATTCGCATCAGTGGCTGTTGTTCGTGCTGCATCGTTCCGGCCGCGCGCATATCGGCGAGATTTCTCTTTTCGTTTTGTTCCCTTTGATTCCCTGGTGCGCCGTTACTTTGCTTGGCTTCGGCATGGGCCCACTTTTTGAGAGCAATACCGCTTCGGCACGTCGGACACTTCTGTTAGGGAGTGTAGGGGCATTGACCCTCTTTGTTCTACTTCGCGTGACTAACGCCTACGGCAATCCGAGCGCCCTTATAGCCCACTCCACTCCAGGCGACTGGCATCCGCAGCCCACTTTGTCCAAGACCGCCATCCTGTTTCTTGATGTAGAGAAGTATCCGCCATCGCTGCAGTTTCTTTTAATGACACTCGGGCCGATCCTCGTTCTGCTGGCGATCGGTGGAGCGAGATTCTGGGGTAGGTTTGGCACGGTCCTGGAAACCTATGGACGCGTTCCGCTCTTCTTTTACATTTTGCATTTGTATGTAATCCATCTGGCAGCCGCTCTTCTTGGATTCCTCACGCATCAACCCGTAGGCTGGCTGCTCCACGGAGGCTTTTTTCTCAACTACCCTCCCGAAGGGCAGCCTTATGGGCACGGACTCGGTGTCGTCTGTGCTATGTGGGCGGCAGTAGTTCTGTTGCTCTACTGGCCTTGTGCCTGGTTTGCACGCGTCAAGAAGAAACATCCAGACTCGCTATTGCGGTTCCTCTAGTCAAACGGGAATTCGTTGGCGTCAATGCGTGTCGAAACCACCGGATTCAATTGGGAATGACGCCGCAAAGGCGCTCATCTGATAAACTAAATTTCGTTGTCGGTTGGCTGATTTGGTGTCCACCGTGGTGTCCACCGTGGTGTCCACGTGGTGTCCACCGAAGCCCAAAATTGAGTCCACAGCAGCGAAATGGCAGAAGCGAGCGAAAATAGCGAAAGCTGCGAATCGCTTGATTCTATGTGACATATAACCAAGTTGTTGAAAAACAATCTGGGGACGTAGCTCAGTTGGTTAGAGCGCTGCCCTGTCACGGCAGAGGTCGCGGGTTCGAGCCCCGTCGTCCCCGCCATACATTCCAAAAGAATTATGGAGCGTATGGACCTAAAGTGACAACGAAATCTGGGCACAATTAGCTTCTTAACCTGCATTTTTGATTCAGTTGTGCCCACGTCCGCCACTTTTGTTCCCACGTTCGAGACGATCATCTTTACAACTTTGCTCTGCGCGGCTCGCTTGTTCGAGTTCACCGCTTGCGTGAGGTGCCGAAGCCGAAGCGCAGCCGCGAAGACACAAGAGTGAACTGCTTCCGTTGGCGCCGTCGTGACTCAATGCGTAAGCCCTTGGATTTGGTCAATGAGTGCAATTGATCAGGCAGCTCTTCTTATCTCCTTCACTCCAAGATTGAGCCGCCGTCGCAGAAGGAGTCGCAACGTTCCGCCGTCCGCGTACCCGACTTTTGTGGCAATCTCATCGACACTTGCCTTGCTGGTCTTCAAGAGATGCACCGCGCGTTCAACGCGCAGACTCTGGAAATATGACATCGGGGATTTACCAAGGACGCTCTGTAGCCGCCGGGTAAGCGTCCTTTTGCTTGCGCCTACGGCTTTCGCAGCACTGTCGAGAGAAAATCCTCGCGCGAGCCGGGCACGCGCCCAGCGTTCGAAGAGGTGAACAACCGGGTCAGTGTGCATCAGGTGATCACTAAGAGCATAAGCAGTCTGAGAAGGCCTGGAGTCGACAATGAGATATCTTCCCGTGAGCGAGGCGAGTTCCGGGCTGACGCGACGTATCAGCCATAAGGCTAGATCCATATGACCTAGAGCCGCTCCGGCGGTCACAACGTTTCCTGACTTGACTACCATATTCGATTCGTCCAGCAATACCTGAGGGTATCGTTCGCGAAACATTGGCGCCAGCCACCAGGTGGTGGTTGCGCGCTGCTGGTTGAGTAGACCAGATTCAGCGAGCACAAAGGTTCCAGCACAAGCCGCGCTCAACGTTGCTCCGTCGTTCGCCCACTTTCTGAACGCCTTCGCAGCTTCGCGGACGTCAGGCCTGGCTAAACCTGCCTTCAGAGTATCGGGCGTCTTGCATGCGATTGCCGGGACAATAACGCATTCAGGCCTTTGTCTTCCAACCGGCTGAATCGGGACCTTCAGACCGTGTGCGGTCCGGACTGTCTTTCGCACACCTACGATCTTGACCTCGAACTCCGGAACAGCGAGCCCAGTCATCTGAATCAATTCGTTCGCGGTTTGGAATGCGTCCAGAATCGCCGACAAGCCCAAATCGAAGACGCCATCAAGTGCAACTACATAAACACGCATGGCACAGATGATACCAAATATGGCAGTTCTGCCACTGGTTAAATTGCTCGCTAAAGCGCAAATTGAGAAAGTGCAGTCGTTCCCCAAAGAAACGCGGTTAGTTCGGAACGTATCAGAACCACAAAACACCCAACTGCAGTTGTTGGCAGTTCATATGTTCAGGTGTGTCACCACCGTCCTTGTCGGGATATTGCTGTCAGCGCCCCTCGTGGCGGAGATCACACCATTTCCGGCCAGCTTTCACACGCAAATGGTTCCGACGAACGGCACTAGCCTCTACGTTCGAGTCGGCGGCAAGGGGCCGGCCGTGGTGCTGTTGCATGGCTTCGGCTTTACGGGGGATATGTGGGCCCCCCTGGCAATTGTTCTGGCCAAGGACCATACCGTGATCGTCCCTGACCTGCGCGGCATGGGTATGTCCGATCACCCGGGTACCGGCTACACCAAGAAGAACCAGGCGGTCGATATTGCCGGTGTCATGGATGCACTCAAGATCCAGAAGGCAGACCTGGTCACACATGACATCGGCAATATGGTCGGCTATGCGTTGGCTGCTCAATATCCGGACCGGGTCACGCGCTGGGTAGTGATCGATGCACCGCTGCCCGGAATAGGCGATTGGGACAACATCGTTCGCAGTCCGATGCTGTGGCACTTCGATTTCCGGGGTCCTGACGAGGAGCGTCTGGTGCAGGGCCGGGAGCGCATCTACCTCGATCGCTTCTGGAACGAGTTGTCCGGAGACCCCAAGAGGATCGATGAAGATACGCGGCAGCACTTTGCTGCCCTGTACGCACGGCCGCAGGCGATGCACGATGCCTTCGAGCAGTTTGGGGCACTCCGCCAGGACGCCGCCGACAACAAGGCGTTGCTTGCCAAGGACGGCAAGCTCACCATGCCGGTGTTTGCCGTCGGTGCCGAAAAGTTTTTCGGCAAGAACATGGCCGGTCATATGCAGTTCGCCGCCATCAACGTCAAAGGCGGCATCGTGCCCGACTCGGGGCACTGGATCATGGAGGAGAATCCACAGGCCACCATCAAGTTGGTTACAGATTTCCTCGCCAAGTAGGCTTGGGCTTCAGACAATCTGACCGAGGTCGCGGTCAAGCTCTGGGACCGCGCGGTCGCCGCAAACTCTTTGCACCTGTCGGCAGCCATGTACTTGGCCAAGTTTCTGGCAGCTAGCTTTCTATTCACGGGCCGCCGTTTTGTATGGCCTGCTCTTCGCAGTCGATACAAGTTCTACGCCCTCAGCCATTTCCTCAATTGCCGTGGCCTGCCGCAAGGATTGGCATTCGCATTGCACTTTCATCTGCCAAGGAAATGCTTGGAATGCGCTTGGCACGAGCGAAGGTGTCTCGGGGGCAGGCTCAATAATCTGGAATAACTCAACCCAGGAGGGTAACTCAATGGAAGCAATTGGATTGTTAGTCACGCTCGAAGCACGTCAAGGCAAGGAGGCAGATGCCGAAACATTTCTGAAATCGGCTCAGCCCCTCGCGCTCAATGAAAACGGGACCCTGAAGTGGTATGCGATCAAGCTTGGGCCGGGGAGATTCGGTATCTTCGACACCTTTGCAAATGAAGGGGGCCGCAATGCTCACCTGACCGGCGAGATTGCGAAGGCGTTGGGGGCGCGCGCCAACGAATTGTTCGCGACTCCACCGCAGATCGAAAAAGTGGAGATCCTTGCAAGCACACCTTTGAAGAAGTAGATGTGAGCAGTTCGAATTCGCCAGATGCCCAACGAATCGCGCGGAGATTGCCGCAAGATTCATCAACGTCAAACCACCGGCCAGGATCACTTGATACCTGGTTGCCGGAAGAGCAAGGAGATTTGAAATGAATCAACATTCGCTACTGCGTCTCGTCTACGCCACTCTGCTGGCTGCGCTGGCAACACCACACGCAGTCTGGTCCCAGGCGAAAGCCGCCTCTCCGATTGACGGCGTCATCGGAAAGCTCCAGTCATTTGATGGTAAGTCGCTCGACGTCCAGACACCTTCGGGCGTGGTCCACGTGGTTGTCAAGCAGCCCCTCACGACGTATAAGCAGAATCCATCCGATCTGAGTCATGTTGCTTCTGCACCTTATATCGGCGTCGCGTCGGCCGAACAGGCGGACGGAAAGCAAGTCGCGAAACAGATCTTCATATTTCCTTCGGAGCTGCGTGGGGCTGCAGAAGGCAGTGTCCTGACAGATCCTCCGGGTGCAACCTCCCACAGCAGAATGACCAACGGTACAATATCTCGCCCGTCGCACTCACGTATGACGAACGGAACGGTTGAGAAGAGCGGCGGTACCACGCTCGTCGTGAACTACCAGGATGGTTCCCTAACGATCTCCGTGCCGCCTGATGTTCCTGTCACATTAGTCGCGCCTCAAGAAGTCACTCTCAGTCCGGGCGACGTCGTCTACGCCACAACTCAGAAGCTCCCAGACGGAACAGTTGAGACGGACAAGATCTTTCAGTTCATTCCAGCGGCTGCGTCCCACTAGACAGTGCAGTTGAGGACTCAGACAGTGAACACATCGTCAGCGCTTCATCATCAACCAGGCTCCGCGAGCGGGTCGTTAGTACAACCAGGCGTGCTCGTGGTTAAACGACACAATATCCTTGTGCGCTGGAGCCACTGGTTGAATGTGCCGCTCCTTCTGGGCCTTATTCTTAGCGGCATCTCCATCTACTGGGCTTCGCCGATCTATCAACACAAGCCAGACCCGAATACAGGAAATTTCGATGTGGCTGCGGATGTTGGAATCTGGATTTGCGCCCATGCCCCTGGTCAACACCATTACGCCAGTCCGCCCGACTGGATTTACAACCACATGAGTCTTGGGCCAGGAATGTTGGCGGTGGCGCTGCGCTTTCACTGGTTGTGTGCTTACCTATTCATGCTGAACGGCATGGCATATGTTGCAGGGCTGCTCATGGGGGGAGGCTGGCGCTCCTTGTGGCCTCGCCGGACGGATCTGGTTGACGCGCTCAGGATGTTTCGGTACTACGTCGTTTTCCCCTCGCTACACTGACGCATCGGCCACGGCTCCATCCCCGTTTCAACACAAAGTACAACGCGCTTCAACGCGTAGCGTACTTCTCTGTCCCGGTCGCTGGAGTTCTTTCGGTCGTAACAGGCTGGGCGATTCATAAACCGATGCAGCTCCATTGGCTGGCTGCGCTATTTGGAGGCTTTGATGGAGCGCGTGTGTGGCATTTCTGGCTTATGTGGCTCTTCATGTTCTTTGTTGTGCCGCACGTGATCCTTGTCTTCGCCGACGGGTGGGATACGCTGCGCGGCATGATCACAGGCTGGTCAACCAAAGTAGACCGGTCGGAGGTCGTCGCAAATGAATAGTGAGCAACAATGCGATTCGCCCTCATCTATAGAAAAGACGCGAGGTTTCTTTGGAGAGCAACCTCTCCCGACTATTGAAATACCTCCCCGTGTCCTGCGCCATCGAACCCGGCGCGACCTCCTGTTATTTGGTGCTGGCACGGTGGTGGCGGCAGTAGGCTCTGGATATCTCCTGCCACAAGCGATGCTCGGCCGCCTGGGTGTGCATCAAGGTATGAAGTCTAGTGGGAAGGAGTGGCTGCTGAACAAAGCATTACGGATCGACGATGACGTGGCTGAAGCACTCTACTCGGAAAACCGCATGGTGCCCACCTACACCAAATCTCAGATTACCCCGATAAAGAACAATTACAACGGAGCCACTCCTGATCCTGGCTATATTGCAGGATGGACTCTGACTCTGGATGGGCTCGCTTCCGGCTTGAGCGTTTCACTCGATATTCGGAAGCTCTTGAATCACTTCGCGATGCATGAGCAAATTACCCGGTTGGTTTGCGTCGAAGGCTGGAGTGCGATCGCATGGTGGGATGGTCTGAGATTCGATAACCTGCTTCGTGCCTACCCGCCCAACTTGCAGGCACAATGGGCTCGCGTGGAGTCATCTGTCAATCTCGACAACTCGGGGAATCTCGACCCCTACTTCGTCTCAATTGACTTAGCGACTGCACGCCACCCGCAGACGCTGCTCGCTACACACCTCAGCGGTCAGCCTCTCACGGTGGAGCATGGAGCGCCACTCCGCCTTCTGTTACCCGTGAAACTTGGCTTGAAGAACGTGAAGGCCATTACGCGGATTACCTATTCCGCGGAAGAGCCAGGCGATTACTGGGCTCGACATGGATATTCCTCGTACGACGGAATCTAGAGACATTGATTTTCAAAAGGAGCAATAATTGTCAAACACACAAAAGACGGTAATTGTGACAGGCGCCTCCCAGGGAATCGGCGCTGCAGTCGTGAAGGCGTTCCTTGAACGCGGCTATAACGTAGTGGGCACATCTCGAAGCGCGTCAAAGGCGGCTGAGTTAAAGGCCTCCGATAAGCTTGTGTTGGTGGATGGAGACATCGGCCAGGAAGCCACGGCCAAGGAGGCGGTCGATACCGCTATTCAGAAGTTTGGCTCAGTTGATGCCGTTGTGAATAACGCAGGCATCTTCTCAGCGAAACCATTCACGGATTACAGTGCTGCTGATTTCCGTGCCCTCGTCTCGACGAATCTCGAGGGCTACATCTACATCACCCAGCTCGCGGTCAAGCAGATGCTCGCTCAGAAGTCGGGCGGAAGCTTCGTGGGCATCACCTCATCCCTAGTCGAAAATCCTATCGGTGGTCTGCCGGTGTCCCTGCCGATGATCACGAAGGGCGGTCTTGAGGCCATCACGCGCAGCCTGGCCTCTGAGTATTCGAAGGAACACATCCGCTTCAATGCAGTCGCACCCGGAATTGTTGACACTCCTCTTCACAAAGACAATCCGAAGGAGTTTCTGAAGACCTTGTCGCCGATGGGCACGATCTCCAGCGCGGAGGATATCGCAGGAGCTGTCGTCTACCTGACGGAATCGCGCCAAATCACTGGGGAGGTGCTGCACGTGGACGGCGGTGCGCACAACGGCAAATGGTAGGCCCGAAGAGTACGCGTTTGGTCAGCGCGGAGCGCCATCTGCGGGATCTCGGGATCATGCTCCCCAATGCTCCCCACCCGCTTGGCGCGTACGTAGAAGCCGTCCAGTCAGGCGGCTTGCTCTTCTTCAGCGGAATGCTGCCTGTCAAGGATGGGGAGCTTCAATTTGTCGGGCGACTAGGCAAAGAGCTCGACGAATCTGCTGGGCGGGATGCTTTGCGGACCGCGACCTTGAATGCTCTTTCTGCTGCGAAGGCTCATCTAGGTTCACTGGACCACGTAACGAGGGTCGTCAGCGTGAGGGTCTACCTGGCAACTGACGGCGACTTTTACAACCAGCCCATCGTCGCGGACGCAGCATCGGAGTTACTCCGCGATGTATTTGGAGAGGACAAGATGTCGGTGCGGTCCGTATTAGGAGTAAGCGCCTTGCCTCTCGGTGCGCCGGTCATGCTTGAGGTAACGTTCGAAGTCGAGAACTAATAAAGCGGGAGCTTAGCTCCCGCTTTATTCTGCACAAACATGAGGGACCATGATGGCAAATCAAGTCGGTTCGAAATCGTGGACGAAAACTCGACTGACCTCGCGTTTGGGATTGCAATACCCAATCATTCAAGGCCCGCTAGGAGGCCTGTCCTCGCAGCGGCTTACGGCGGCCGTTTCGAATTATGGTGGGCTCGGATCGTTCGGTGCTCACGGCCTCAAGCCGGAGGCGATCCGCGGAATTATTCGCGAGATCAAGGGCCTCACACCAAAGCCATTTGCGATGAACCTGTGGGTTTCGATGGAAGACGAAGGAGCCCCCACCTCGACAGAAGAGGCATTTGATCGCAGCCTGGCTGCCCTGGCAAAACATATTGAAAGTGTCGGAGGAACCAAGCCTACCTATCTGCCGTACCTAGCAATTCGTTTCGAAGATCAGGTGCAGGTTCTCCTGGACGAAGGGATTTCCGCATTCAGCTTTATTTATGGCATTCCCTCCAAACAGATTTTGGATGAGTTCCGCCGCAAGGGAATTGCACTGATTGGAACAGCGACCACCGTGGACGAAGCTAGTGCCTTGGAGCAAGCGGGCGTAGACGTGGTCGCGGCCTCAGGGCTTGAGGCAGGTGGCCATCGCGGCTCTTTTCGGCAACCGGCCGAGGACTCCCTGACAGGAACGATGGCGCTTGTGCCCCAGGTCGTCGATGCGGTGAGTCTCCCAGTTGTCGCCGCAGGCGGGATTGGGGATGCGCGAGGAATTGTGGCAGCGTTCGCTCTCGGAGCCGAAGGCGTGCAGATAGGAACCGCCTTTCTCGCATGCGAGGAGTCGGGAGCGAACACGCTTCATCGTAAGGCGATCCTCAGCGGCCAGGCTAAACAAACTGCTCTTACTCGCGGTTTCACTGGAAGACTTGCACGCGGAATCAGGAACCGCCTGCTCGACGACCTCAACCAAGAGGATATCGATATCCTGCCTTACCCACTTCAACGCGCACTCGTGCGGCACCTATCGATTCCGGCCGAGAAGGCAGGGAGACCGGACTTGCTTCCTCTCTGGGCGGGACAGAGTGCCAACCTTTCGCGATGCAGAGAGGCGCATACACTACTCGACACGCTGGTGAAAGAACTCTCCGAGATTGGCGTTGCCATCCAGAACTGGAGCACTCATCGTCGAAACGTTTTGACGCAAGAGCGCTGAAGTCAGGCTGGTACAAACTCCAATGCTCGCAGTGACGTGAAGAACAAATTGGAATTGGATCCGAAAGAGGAGCAACAAATGAGCACGTCGAAAACGCCCATCTCACGCCGAGAGATTCTCATCGGCGGCGCCGCCACAATAGCGGTCGCGGGGCTTTCCCGTCCGACTGCTGCCGGTCAACCCAAACCCGCGGGCGCTCCCGCGCCGCAGAAACGAGTTCAAGGAGAAACTTACTGAACAGGATCACAACGAAAGATGGCACTTCAATTTTCTATAAAGATTGGGGCACAGGACCGACGGTCGTTTTTTCGCACGGATGGCCGCTCAATGCAGACGCATGGGATGCGCAGATGCTCTTCCTCGGTCAGCGAGGCTACCGCGTGGTTGCACATGACAGGCGCGGACATGGCCATTCCGAGCAAACATGGACGGGCAATGACTACGACACTTTTTCAGACGATCTTGCGGAGCTGCTGGAAAAGCTCGAACTGAAGGATGTGACGTTGGTTGGCCATTCCATGGGCGGCGGTGAAATCACTCGGTACATTGGGCGCCACGGCAACAGCCGCGTGAAGAAGGCTGTGATCATCGGAGGAATCCCGCCGGTGAGGTTGAAGGGCGATAAGAACCTTGGCGGCTTGCCCATGTCCGTGTTTGATGGGATTCGTGCAGGGCTTGTCGCAGATCGTTCGCAGTTTTATAAAGATGTATCGATGCCCTTCTATGGCTATAACAAGCCTGATGCAAAAGTGTCGCAGGGTGTTCGCGATACATTCTGGATTCAGGGAATGCAGTCTTCGGTCGTCGCCTCGTACGAGTGCGTAAAGGCTTTCTCGGAGACTGATTTCACGGAAGATCTGAAGAAGATGGATGTTCCGACGCTGATTATTCACGGAGACGCAGATCAGATCGTTCCGATCTCCAACTCGGCGGAGCTGTCTTCCAAGATTGTAAAAAATGCGACGTTGAAGGTGATCCCCGGCGCGCCTCATGGCCTGTGCACCATACACGCGGATCAGATCAACGCTTTGTTGCTCGACTTTCTCAAGGCATAGTCGCGCACTGCGCATTGCGCTGGGCCTGCGAGTGATGGACAGGCTCCAGTGCAGGAAAAGGGATTGAAGATCTTTGCAAGCATCTCCTGAAGAGGCTGCGTTCGAGATTCCCGCGTAACCTCACGCCGCACATACTCGCGGGTCGAAATGACAAGGAAAAGTAGTTCGTCGCATCAAAATCTGTGTTGCGAAAGAACTCAAATGCGCTGCCATGAAGTTGGTTTGTTCCAATCTTTGTCGCCACGAGCACCTGACCGCCGCTGAAGTTTCCATACTCCACATCGAAGTTGCTCGTCAACACGCGGAACTCTGCGATGGAATCGAGGTTCGGGATGACACTCGCAGCGTTGTTGAAGTCCTCTTCCACAGAACTGCCATTCACGGCAAAGCCGTTGGCAGTCTCACGCTGTCCACTCACGGACATGTCGCCAGGGTTCAGATCTCCCGAAGGCGGAGTGCTTGTGCAGCCCGACATTACAACCGCATTGGATTGCTTTGAGCTTTGCGGCGTTACGCCAGCTTGCAATCCCAGAAGGTCTGTAAAGCTCCGTCCGTTGAGCGGTACGGCTGTCAGTTTGTCCTGAGAAATTCCTTCACCAAGTTGGGTCGTTGCGCTATCCATCTGTACGCCGGTCGTGTTTACTTCTACGGTTTCCGAGTCAGAGGCCAACTGAAGCGTCACATCTGAGCGCAGGGAAGCAATTGGACCCAACACGAGGGCGTCGCGCGAGAATACACGGAAGCCTTACTTCCGTTACCTCGATCCTGTAGGTGCCCGCCGGAAGAAGCAGTTCATACCATCCCTGGCTGTCGGTCTCTACTGTCTTTCGAAGTCCAGTTCCGCCGTTATCGACAGAGAGTTTTGCCTGTGCGATCACCGCGCCGGTCTGATCTGTGACAATACCGGAGAGACGCAATACATCTCCCGCAAACAAACTGGATGAGGACAAGGCGAAGATTGCAACCAGCAGGAACATCGGGAATATCCGGCTCGGTAAACGAAACGCGCATAGCATTTTCCGCTTCTCCAGTCGATCTTCGCCATTGTTTCTGTGGGAGAATCGCGGACCGGCTTTCGCCGGCCCGTCCTCTCGACAGATATGAAGGTGAAAATCATTTTCAGAATTGGAGGAACGCGAGAATCTGTTCGTGACGGGCGTCACAAATGCGACGGATTTAGTCGGGATTGTCTTGCGGAATGGGATGTCCCCATCAAGTTTGCGCAAAGAGAAGGGATTGAGCGAAAAAAGCGAGGGCCGAACACATCGAGTCGCAGCGGGGCTACTGCGACTCCAGGGAGAGAATCGAGACATTGACGGTTGTAGCCCTGACTATCTTTGCTCGCTAATCTGCATGATCAGATATCGTTCGTAGGCACGACCTACGACGGGGCACAACCTGACAAGAAGACTATTCGCCTCAGACGCCGCGAACCAACGGACGTGGCGTAATTCACACGAAGACGTGTGCAACTCAAGCAAGCTTGTTAGATCCAGTGATGCGCACTGATCGCCATGGAATTTGAGAAGCCCAGCAGCGTTCCAGGTAAAGCCATGAAGAAGAGGCCACTGAAGATCCACGCGCGGAGAATCAGGCTCTTCAGGCGTTCCCGCGGGATGATTGTTGCATTCTCAGGGACAGAAGCGCTGGGAGAGACTGATCGAATAGCGGTATCGTGGCCGTGGTTAGCTCCTCGCTTTGAGGTTCGCTTCCAGTTGAATGGCGCGTGGAAACAAAACGTCGTTCTCGAGATGGAGGTGCTGATTGAGATCGAGCTCAAACTCACGAAGCCCGGAGAAAAGAGCGATATGCGTCACGCACGCCCATGAAGGCGGCTCAAAATGATTCGTCAAGCGGATTAGCTCGGCCATAATGCGGTCGGCGGATTCGTGTTCTTGTTCCATGATGAAGATCGGATGAGTCACCGAACGGAAGCACGCGTGCGCAGGTGGATGAGCGACGACAGATTCCTCGTCCATCTGCGAGATGATCGGAAAAAGAACCTGTTCCTCCTTCTGGATATGCGCATACATCTCGGCATGAAGGTTCTCGACCAGGTTGGCAGCTTTTGCCAGTTCTGGAGCCCGGTCGCTGCGCCTGGTCGCGACCTTTGAAGCCATCTCGGCAAGCCTCGGAAGTTCCCGACGAACACAATGATGATGAATTCGGACGATGTGCTGAATGAGATGCCCGGGGGACAGGGCTGCGGGATCCACAGCCAAACCGCAGCGCTCCTTGGATTCAGCGTCTGCGAGCTTTTCGAGCACTTGATCGACAGAGAGCTGTAGCTCTTGGCACACCCCTTCCAGCGATAGTTCCGCCTGCAGGCATAGGTCAATATCAAATCGATGAAAGACCTTGGCCGACGATGGATGTTGCGTTACGATTTCGCGGATGGATAGGGTTGAGGTTGGCATGAGCACTCTCCACCTGCAACCGTAGCTACCGACAAAGAGCAGGGCAGTAACTTATGTCACTCCGGGGTTCAAAAGTTCTAAGAACTCGCTTCCAGCAGGGCCTTCAGGCCGCTGAAATCCCTAACTACGATTTGCCGCGCATCTACATACAGAAGCCCCTCTGCCTGCAAGCGCATGAGATTGCGGGAAACCAACTCACGCACCGTTCCGAGTTGGTTCGCGAGTTCCTGATGCGTTGCGGGAAGTTGAAACTCGATTCCACGGGCTGTCTTTTTTCCCTCGCTCTCGGCTAACTTGAGCAATGCCGAAATCAAGCGCTGGCGGATCGTTGTAAACGATAGCTCCTCAATGATCCCAACCAGGCGCCGCAAACGAGCGCCGACAACCTGGAGCACTTTAAGTGCGACTTCAGGATGCTCCACGCAGTAGGCCTGAAAATCGCGTCGCGAGATGAACGCAATTTCCGCGTCGTCGATTGCCATTGCGGAGGCCGGGAAAGGGCCACCGTCGAAGACCGGCAATTCGGCGACAGACTCGCCAGGAACATTGACTGCTAAGACCTGCTCGCGGCCGTTCACAGACATTTTGAAGATGCGAACTTTGCCTTGTGCGATGATGTGCAGGCCATTGCACGGCTCTCCTTCTGAGAAAAGCAACTCTCCCGCGCTGAATAGCTTCCGAACCGTTCGCGCAGCAAGTGTTTTCAACTCGATTGGGGTAAGGCTCGACAAAAGTGCGGTTTTCCCAAGGGCAGCGGCAAGATCAGTACGTTCGGGACTCACCCGAAAATTCTAGCAGCCTGGGACTTAGGTCACTGCGTTGAACAGGAGAGCGCTTTCTCATGAGTTTATGAACCCGCAAATCAACACGATTGACTTTCAACGAACGGCCACTCAGCGCCATCTGGAAAGTGTGGATCTTGCGAATTCAAGGAAACTTGCGGCGGCTCACGAGCCCGCGCACTCGCTTTGAGCGGCAATCCCAAGCGGAGGAGCCGTGCTGCTCCTACGTTCCGAAAGGCCATGTGCAACCGTCACCGCTGTTGAAGACAGCATCAACGCTTCATGTCCTCCAGGGTGCTTGAGTATGTTTTCGTAACCCAATGGACGACAATCATGGGGGCGGAAGAAATTGAGGCGAAAGTAATGGCGATTCAGATTGGCGCAAAGCCAGACAGCGGTTTTGATGATCCGATTGGCATGCTCAAAGATTGCCACAGGAGAATTGAGAGTTTCCTCGGCATCCTTGGGGTTGTTGTTGACCGCGCACAGGGAAGGAGTCTGACGGTGGAGGAGCGGAATGCGGCTCAGGCCGCATTGCAGTATTTCCGGACTGGCGGACAACGCCACACGGCTGATGAAGAAGAGTCGCTTTTTCCCAGGCTCCGCAAATCAGCCACGGAGTCCTTCAAGGAGATTGACAGGCTCGAGGCCGATCATCACGAGGCAAGCGACCTGCATGCATCAGTCGAGCGGCTTTATTCACGCTGGATTGAGTCGAGCAGCTTAGGATTGGAGGAAGCACAGCAGCTCCTCTCCCAGACCGCGCGTCTCAAGCAACTCTATTCCGACCATATCCAAGTCGAGGAAACGATTGTCTTCGCGCGGGCCGAGGAGGTGCTCGACAGCCGCACGATCGCGGCAATCGGAACAGAGTTTCGATTCCGGCGCAAGTAGTCCAAGAGAGGCCACTGAGCTTTGCAGCCTTCTCTTTATCAAGCCCATGTGACTAAAGTCGCTGCGGCTATATAGCGATCTCTCTAAGCTGTGATTCAAGGAGATCGAAATGCCCGCAACCACGCAGACCGTTCGCGAAATCGCACTGGAACAGCCGACTGCAATACGTGTATTTGAGCAATTTGGAATTGACTATTGTTGCGGTGGCCGCAAGGCCCTCGCCGACGCCTGCGCTGCTGGAAACCTGGAAATTGACACGGTTATCGCTGCGTTGGAGGTGGCTGCAAGAAAGCCAAGTTCTGACACAGAAAACTGGTCCAACAAGTCGCTAGAGAGCTTGGGCGCACATATTGTTGCTACACACCACGCATATGTGAAACGAGAACTTCCGAGGCTGGCTCAGCTTGCCCAGAAGGTTGTTAATCGTCACGGCGCAACTAAGCCGGAGTTGCCGGTAATCGCAACCACTCTCATGCAATTGGACGAAGAACTCACTCAACATCTGGCGAAGGAAGAAACAGTCCTGTTTCCATATATCACGGGTGTCGAGCAATCCGTCACCACAGCAGCCTCAAAACCGCACAGTTGCTTTGGCACGGTTGCCAATCCGATCGCGATGATGACGCGGGAGCACGATGCTGCGGGTGCGCTGATTGCCGAGATTCGCCGTCTCAGCGCAAACTTCACCACCCCTGAGGGCGCCTGCCCGACATTTCATGCGTTCTACGACGGGTTGAGGGAATTCGAGCAGGACCTCCATCAGCACATTCATCTCGAGAACAACATCCTGTTTCCTCGCGCGATTGAGTTGGAGTCCTCTGCCGGATGAGAAGACTGGCGAGAACGCCGATGCCGACAATCCCTTGAGGTTTGAAGCAGTCACCGTCCTCCGCGATGCGGAAGAGATGACCGCGAACACATCACTTCGGCCTTTTGAAAAACTAGCCCACAAACAAAACCTTGCCTTCCAATGTAGCGGGACATGTCATGCGCTAGAATGTTGCGCCGATATCGACCGCGGGTAGTATGTCATTCTCGCGGGCCATCCAGACATACATCGTGGGCATCAGAAAAACCCCGATGATCAGGTTTGCAATCAGGCCGCCCACGATCACGATGGCAAAAGGGCGTTGGGAGTCGGAGCCGATTGCATGAGACGTGGCCGCAGGCAGCAGACCAAGGGTAGCTACGAGCATCGTCATCATGACAGGACGCAGACGTTGAACAGATCCCTCGACGGCGGCTTCGATGACAAGTTCCTCGCTGAATGGCTCTGAGGCTGCTCTTCGAGAACGCAGCTGGTTTATGAATTCGATCATGATTACGCCGGTTTCCACCGAGACGCCAAACAATGCGAGAAACCCAACGGCGGAAGAGACTGAGAAATTGGTGCGCGTTAGAAAGAGCGCCAGCGGCCCACCAATGGAGGCCATGATGACGGATGCCAAGACGAGCACCGACCACTTGTACGACCGAAACATCGTATAGAGAATGAGAAATATGGCCAGAACCGTGATGGGGATGACGAGAGCCATTCGCTTGTCCGCACGCTTCTGACTTGCGTATTCGCCTGCCCACTCCAGGTGATAGCCAGTAGGAAGAGTCACACCATGCTCGACCTCGCGAATGGCCTCCTCCACAGTCGAGCCGAGGTCGCGGCCGCGGACCGAGTACTTGATCGCGATGTAACGCTGACCACCTTCGCGATTAATCTGCTCTGCGCCATCATCGGTGGAGCACTTCGTAAGCTGCGCCAGAGAAACGCGTTCGCCGGAAGGCGCAAGCAGGCGCACGTTCCCGATAGCCTCGCGTGTGTCGCGATATTGATTCTGATAGCGAAGCGTGACATCGAACCGTGCTTCGCCTTGCTGTACCTGGGTCAAGCTGTTTGAACCAACAGCGGTCTGAATCGCATCTTGAATGTCCGATACATTGATTCCCCATCGAGATGCGGCTTCGCGGTCAACGGTGAAGTTGAGGTTCGGCTGACCAAGAATGCGAAAAATGCCCAAGTCTTCAATGCCTTTCACCTTGGCCATTTGAGCCTGAATCAGTTCAGCGGTGTGTTCCAGCGAACGCAGATCATCGCCATACAGTTTTACTGCCAGTTCACCCTTGACTCCGGAAACAGCCTCCTCCATGTTGTCGGAGATGGGCTGCGAATAATTCCAGATGGCTCCCGGAAACTTTTCCAGTTGCTCGTCGATGGCGGCAATCAAGGCTTCCTTGCTTTGGTGGAAGACTGGCCTCCACTCTTCCTTTCTTTTCAGATCGACAAAGTATTCAGTGTTGAAAAAACCGGCAGTGTCCGTACCGTCGTCTGGGCGGCCGGTTTGGCTAACAACCTGCGTTACTTCTGGAAACGACGCCAGCACCAGCCTCGCTTTGTTCGTAAAGTCGATGCTGGAGGTGGGGCCTTCGCTCGGAGGTAGTGTTCCGCGCACCCAGATAGAGCCTTCGTCGAGGTGGGGAAGAAATTCCGAACCTATGGGTCCGCCAAATGTGAGATAGACGGCGATCGCAAAGAGACCGCATGAGATGCCGAATGTGGTCCTGCGGTGGAGAATTGCCGTATGAACCGCGGTGCGATAGTGGCGGGTGAGCCAACGCATGAGCGGGTTCTCCCACTCCTTTGCGCCCTTGCGAAAGGCAACGCCTCCCATGACCGGTGCAACAAGGATGGCAAAAGCAAGCGCGCCGATCAGCGCGAAGCTGACTGTCCAGGCCATGGGTTTGAACAGTCGTCCCTCGACGGCCTGGAGAGTGAAGATGGGAAGGTAAGAGGCGATGATGATGCCCCGGGCAAAGAAGACCGGACGCTGCACTTCGTGCGCGGCATCCCGGATCCTCTGTACCGGTGTGCGCGTACTGTCTTTCAAGGAGAGGTGACGCACCATGTTTTCAATCATCACTACGCTTCCGTCAACCACCATGCCAAAATCGAGCGCACCAAGTGAGAGCAGGTTGGCGGGAATGTGGTTAAGGTCGAGGCATATCGCGGCAAACAGAAGTGCAAAGGGAATGGTGAGCGCAACGATGATAGCGCCGCGAACGTTGCCCAGAAAAAGAAAGAGAATGATCGAGACTAAAATCACACCTTCGGTGAGATTGCGCTCAACCGTTTCGATTGTGAACTTGACCAGGTCAGAGCGGTCGAGGAATGGCACGATCTTTACGCCCCGGGGCAGGATTCCATTGTTGAGTCTTGCGACCTCATCGTGAATTCCTTGAAGCACCGGATCTGAATCATCACCCTTCTGGAGAAGCACAATTCCCTCGACGGTGTCGGGATTATCAACGATGGCGCCGTCAGGACGATGGGTCGAACGCCCGATCTGGCCGAGTCGAATCTTGGGACCTTGCGTAACGGAGGCGATGTCTTCGATGCGAACGGCCGCGCCATTCGACGTCTTAACGACGGTGTTCTCGATGTCCTGCACGGTCGTGTACAGGCCGAGCGACTGTACATTGATTTGCTGCGCGCCCTGTTCAATAAAGCTTCCACCGCCGTTGGTGTTGTTGTTGGTGAGCTGTTGCTCGACCTGGTTGATGGACAGTCCGTAGGCGACGAGTTTTCCCGGATCAAGCTTGACCTGGTATTCCTTTGTTTGGCCGCCGAAGCTTGAGACATCGACCACTCCCCCCACACTCTTGAAAGACTTCTCCAGCGACCAGTCCTCAAGCGCCTTCTTCTCCATCACGTCGTATGCAGGGTTGGTACTCTCCAGGGTGTACCAGTAGATCTGGCCGACGGGACTCCAGTCAGTTCCCATCTGTGGCACGAGGCCAACAGGCAAGCTGACCTGACCGAGGCGTTCGAGTACGTGCTCGCGGTTTATATCACTGGTAGAGGTGTCATCGAAGATCAGCATGAGACTGGAAAGCCCAGCCAGTGTGGTGGAACGCAGATGAGTAAGGTGCGGAATGCCGGCCATCTGGATCTCGACCGGAACAGTTACTTGTCTCTCGATCTCTTCGGCACTGCGGCCGGGCCACTGGGTAATAATCTGCACGTAATTGTTGGCCACATCGGGATACGCCTCGATGGGCAGATTGCGGAACGAAACAACGCCCCACGCGGTCATGACCAAAACGGCGCCGAGAACCAGCCAGCGATTTGTGAGAGCGAAATCAACGAGTGCGCGAAGCATCTATTGGTTTCCCGCAGATTCAAGTAGCAGCGCGTTGTTGACGACTTGCTGACCGGACTGAAGCCCGGAAAGAATCTCCTGCCGATTGCCCTCAAGCATGTTGCCGCCGCGCACTTCAACGCGCCTGAACTGATTACCCCCAGCCGGCACATATACCCAGTCGCGATCATGCAGGTGAAGAACAGCATCGGCCGGAACGACTGCGAACGTGGACTTCTTGAGGCTCGAAAAAGTGGCTGTGACAAACATGCCGAGTCTGAGGATGCCCGGGTTGTGAACCTGAATGCGAACCTTCGCAGTGCGCAGCGCCGGATCGAGCAAGGGACCAATATCGCTGATGCGGCCCGTCAGGTAGCGATCGGGATAGGCATCCAGTTTGATTCTGGCTTCCTGTCCAACTTGAATCCTGGGAATATCATTTTCGTAGACGTCGCAGAGAATCCAAACGTCAGAGAGGTCCGCGATGGTAAAGGCGGTCGCTGATCCTGAGAGTGCGACACCAACGGCGGCTGCGTTTGTTACGTTTTGCGCGATGATGACGCCAGAGATCGGTGCATACACGTTGACGACACTGCTGGGGTGGTCCTTGTCGACTCCCAAAGTCTTCAGCTGCTCGTCGGCTGCCGCCTTGTCGGCGATTGCGTCCTTCTCGGTTCCCACAGCCTGCTCCAACATGGCCTGCGAAATCGCGCCATGTTCGAACAGGTCTTTGGCGCGGAGATAGGCCCTGTTTGCGACTTGCTCGCCGTTTGAAGCCTTGAGATAGAGATTGAAGGCGCTGGTGATATCGGGGCTTTGCACCTTCAGTAGCAGTTGTCCTTTCTTGATGTTGTCGTCAAGGCGAGCCTTGATGTCGACAACGCGACCATTCGCGAGTGAGATAACTGGGACCTCCCGGTTGATATCGGGGGAGACGGTCCCCGTTGCGTTCAACTCGGCCGGAGCTTCGACTTGATCGGCCTTCACAAGGGAAAATTTTGCTGCATCCTTGCTGTCGATAGTGATCAGATTCATGTCGGCTACCTGAATCACCTGGGTCGGCGGTGGGGCGCCATTGCCTTCTTCCTTGCTTTGGCAACCAAAGAGAACAAGGAGGAGAGAAGCTCCAGCCGCGCGAGTTAGCGAGGCTCTTGAGAACTGCATCAAAACGACGTGCCTGGTCATGGATTCACCTCGCGCCCCACAGCCAGATCTAGCTGTGCGGCAGTGGTCCAGTGTGGACCGATGAGTTGCAGATATGCCTGTTGCACTGTCCAATAGTCACTTTGGGCGCTAAGAAAATCGATCACCGAAGCGCTGCCACGTTGGTAGGAATACGTAATGGTGTCGCGCATCGGTGCGAAGATCTGCGGATTGGGACGCAGGTACGCCGTGATCTTCTGCGCATACGCCTCATCATCAGTTTTGAGCGTCGGATTTGTGGATTCGAACCTCGACTTCACCTGTTCCCAGCTAAGATTCTGCTGAACTGGACATAACGCCACCCCAAAGAGGAGCAGCGCGTTGCCCACAGGGATATGCCATGGGGAAGATATCTGCTTCATGCACGTCTCTTTCACCGCGTATCGCGCGGCGATTGAACGAACTTAGACAAACTGAGTTTGAATGGAAGTTAGATGGACCGTGCAGGGCCCGGAGGGGGGCGGTTCTCGATGCCGTCCGTGATGTGGGTATCGACGGCGAGCGCCGGAGGCCGCACCAGCATGCTCAAGCGCTCGAAGCCGACACTCAGGTCGGCCAACGCCGGCTCGGGAAGTGCGGGGACCGCGGGGAAAATAGAGTGGGGACAAGCAGCCAAGAGGTCACGACGCAGACAAGTGTCAGTTTCAGCAGGATTCTGAATCGACCACAAGTCATCACTGACCGAAATGACAGGAAACAAAATGACGATCAGCATCGCCATCGCGATGAATGAAGTTCGCTGATCTCCATTCCTGCGCTCCCCCAACCGGACCCAAAGGCACACGATGGCGCTCACCACAAGTGCCCAGACCGAATTAAGGAGTATTTCCATGGTCACCTTAAAGGTTACACCAACGAAGGTTTGAGTTGCAGAGAAGAAGTGGCAAAGACAAAGGGGGAGATGAGGTACTGGATTCGATCTTCAAGGGGTCAACGAGGCGAGCCAAATCCTCGTGACAAAAGTAATGTAAGCCTCGCAGGAATCTGCGTCTGCGAAACGCTGGCACAAGACCAACGTCATTGCTCGCATCGGTATTTGGATCGGAAAGGTCCAAATCGGTCGTATCTCGTTAGTATTTAGTGCTATTACCTGGTGATATTCAATACACCAACGTTGTATATACCGGCTCTCGGCGCTACCCCACACTTGATTACGTTGCGGAAAAACAGAGGCCGTGCATCTCGTTCTCTACCGCTCGCCAAGTTGGCGCTGGAGTTTCCAGCGCAAGAGAACCAGGCGCACACATAATGTCACTGGACAGCTCAGGTGATATTGAGGCGCATCCCGGGCCAGATTCTCCACTCTCGATCCCAGAATGCTCAATTTTTCGCGCTCATCGCGAGCGAATAGATACGCGTGAACGCGTATTCAGGAAGAGGTTCCCTCAATGAAGAAGTTTGGCTCGATTATCAGCTTGATTTTGATCGCCAGCCTTGGTCTCTCGGGTTGCGGCGGCGGCAGTAGCAAGTCGAATACGAAAAGCACCAGTTCGACCAAGACACTGAGTTCCATCACTGTTTCCAGCCAGACTGCCATGAAATCAGTTGCAGCGGGTGCAACCCTGCAGCTCGTGGCCAAAGGTAACTACAGCGATGGAACGACCGCAGACCTCACTTCCCAAGTCACCTGGTCGACATCGGACTCAACAGTCGCGACGACAAGTGCTGCCGGCCTCCTCAGCAGCGTGCACGCTGGAACCGTTGTCGCCACAGCAAAGCTGAATTCGATGAGCGGATCGATGACGATTACGGTGAGCTCTGCAACACTTTCATCGATTTCGGTTTCAGGCGGCGCCACGCTGGTCGCAGGATTGAGCGAGCAGCTCAGTGCACAGGGAACTTACTCAGACAACAGCACGCAAACCGTTACCAGTCTGGTTTCCTGGCAGAGTTCGGACGCTACAGTGGCGACGGTGAGCGCCTCCGGAATGCTGACATCATTGAAAGCTGGAACGGTGACAATCACCGCTTCGATAAATACGGTTTCCGGCACCTCGAATGTAACGGTCTCGTCCGCCGGGCTCTCGTCAATCACGATTACTCCCGCAGGATTCTCCATCGCGTCAGGACAGAGCAAACAGCTGTCAGCACTTGGAGTGTACAGTGACGGCACATCGCACGACGTCACGAGCCTGGCCACTTGGACCGCGATCGGTGCATCAGCAACGGTCAACACGTCGGGCCTGGTGACGGGCGTTTCGACGGGGAACTCGACGATTACCGCGACAATCGGATCGGCGAATGGATCCGCCACGGCAACCGTGTCCGCTGCGCAACTGACATCGATTGTCGTTGCTCCGGCGACAGCCTCAATCGCCGCGGGCCAGACGCAGTCGTTTACCGCGAGCGGCATATTCTCCGACGGCAGCACAACGGACATTACGAACAGCGTGACGTGGAATTCGAGCGCAACTAACTTTGCCACCATTAGTGCGACGGGCTTGGCGACGGGCGTCAGTGCAGGATCGTCGTCGATCACGGCATCTTCAGGTGGCGTCACGTCCTCGGGGGCGACTCTGACGGTCACATCGGCGGTTCTGACTGAGATCGATATCTTGCCCGATGGCCAATACATCCCGGTCGGCGGCCAGCTCCAGCTGGAAGTGACGGGTACATACAGCGACAGCTCCACGCAGACAATCACGAACGCGAGCTGGTCTTCGTCCGATGCGACACTTGCTTCGGTCGATCCGAGCACGGGCATCGTGTCGGGTGTTGCCAACAGTAACAACAATCCAGTAACAATTACGGCAAGCTACGGCGGGATAACCGATACAGCGACCGTCTACATCACTTCAGCAGTTCCGGAGTCACTGCAACTGACCCCGGCTACTGCTTCGATTGCCAGTGGAACCACACAGCAATATACGGCGAACGTGGTTTACAGCGACGGCAGCATCCAGCCGGTGGTGGCTGGACTCTCGTGGCTCTCCTCTTCGGCATCCGTTGCCGGAATCGATGCAAACGGCCTGGCTACGGGTCTTACGCCGGGTCAGACCACAGTCACGGTTGGCTACGATTCCATGACTGCGGCGTCTTCGCTGACTGTAACGCCCGCAACCTTGACCAACATCGTGGTAACCCCCTCGACTACGGTTGTGGGCATCAACGGCAACGTTCAATTCACAGCGACTGGCGTCTTCACAGACAACAGTACGCAGGATCTGACATCACAGGCTGTCTGGAGTTCCTCGAACGCCAGTTTCGCATTGATCAGTGCAGGCGGGTTGGCGACTGGATCGAGCGCCGGGACGACTACCATTTCGGCATCGTATGGAAGCGTGAGTGGATCAGCGATCTTGAACGTTACAACGGCGACACTCGTGTCAATCAACATCACGCCGTCGAATCCGATCGTGCCCCCGCACTCGAAAGTCCAGCTCACGGCGATCGGCACCTTCAGTGATGGCTCGCAATTGGTGCTCTCCGGCGTATCATGGCACTCTAGCTCGAACCGGTACGCGATGGTGAGCGGGAGCGGCATTCTGCGGACCAAGAAGTCCTCGAACAAGGCCGTGCCAGTTTCTGCAAGGCTAAACGGCGTTATTGGAACTACTTCGGTCACCATCACGTCGATGACCATTCAATCGCTGACGATCAATCCAATTGCGCCGACGATCTCTGCTGGAACCATGCAGCAGTTTGCGCTGCTAGGTTTGTTCAGCGACGGCGTGACGACGGTGGATTTGACCGCCTCCGCGCGGTGGCAGACGTCCAATTACCAGGATGCTGTGATCAACCGGCAAGGTATCGCAACCGGAGTGAAAGCCGGGACAGTGACCATCACGGGTTCGATCAACAATCAGACGCCCGCGACGGCGACACTGACTGTCTCGAATGCAACGATTCAGAGCATCACGGTAACGCCTGCGTTGCCCACTATCGCGCTCGGATCGCTGCAGCAATTTGCGGCGAGCGGCTTGTTCAGCGATGGCTCGACCCAGGACATCACTTCGGTGGTAACCTGGTCTTCGTCAACGCCGACCGTTGCGGTGGTCAATCAAAAAGGCGTCGCATCGAGCGCAACTCACGGGCAGACCAACATCAATGCAAAATTAGCGGGCGTCACTGGTTCAACACTCCTGAGCGTCAACTAAACCGCAAGGTGTGCGCGTTCCCCGGATCGCGTCGCAAATCAGAAAGGGCTCACCCGAACCGGGGTGGGCCTTTTCTATTCCCTGCGAACGGGTAACCGGCGCTGTTCCGCGACAGGAACACATGTTCAAGCGAGCGTTGCAGCGTGGGACCGGCGATTTCGCTTCAGGCTGATTCGGCCTTCCGGGACTGCTGCAGGTCGGCCGCAAGCGGGCAGTGCGCGCAATCGGGTATCTTTCTGCAGTACGCTTTGCCGACGGCAACTGTGAGCGCGTGGAAATCGTTAAAGAGCTGTGCGCCATTCGCGTCAGGGTCCGACGCAAACGCGTTGCGGGTAAGTTGGACAAGCGCCTCGTAACCCCTGCGATTCTTTCCCGGCGCAGGGTTGACAAGGCCATGGCGAACGGCAATGCGGCGAAGGTATTCGTCTGCGACCGGAACGGGGTGGCCGAGGGCGTAGAGCAGAATCGCATCGGCGGTCTCAGCGCCGACGCCTGGCAGGGCGAGGAGCCGATTTCGCAAAGTGGCAGTCGGAATTTCAGCCAATTGGTGGAGCGATCCTCCGAATTCCTTATCCAGCATTGCGATGAATGCCTTGATTGCCGGTGCCTTGCGGCTATAAAAGCCGGATGGGCGAATCAGATCCTGGAGTTGCCCGACGGAGAGCGCGCGGAGTCCTTCGACCGTGAGCGCTCCAGCGCTTCGAAGATTGGCAAGAGATACCTCGACAGCTTTCCATGAGGTATTTTGCGTGAGATATGCGCCAAGGATGACCTCGAAGGGCGTCTCGGCCGGCCACCAATGTTGCGGGCCATAGGCACGCTCAAGTTGATGATGCATCCTGCGCAATCGTCGTGCAGGATCCGTTGTCCGCCTCGTCACAGTCTTTCATCCTTGTCAGTGGGCGATTGCAGTTGCGCTTTCCACTCCAAAATGCGGGCGCGCCCGGCCGCAGCTTCGGCCTCGGGAATGTGTCCTGCCTCCTGGAGCGAAATCGACAAGGCAGTGTGGGCAAGTGGATCATTTGGAGTCAAGGCCGTCAACGCGAGAGCAGCGCCAATGGATTGTTCAAGCCGACCGGCATCGCGCAGGGCGCGGATAAGTCCATGATGGGCCTCAACGTAATTAGGATCAACCGTCATTGCCGCGCGAAAGCTCTGAACGGCCTCGGCAGCGGAACCGGATGCGAGTTGGTCGAGCCCCCGCTGAGAGAAGGCTTCCGCCTCGTTTGAAGGAATTATAGTCACGACATTCTTTAGGATAAATGTTGTGCGCGGGCGATGCGATTCGCGCCGCCTGAACCAGGAGCCCCCAAAATGAAGAGCCATACGGAATACATGACGTTCGAAACCAGAAAACGCCGTGAGATGGTCCACATCACCGATCGAGTGGAAGAGATTGTCAAGCGCAGTGGCGTGAAGGATGGACTCTGCTTTGTCTCTCCCATGCATATCACGGCTGCAGTTTATGTGAACGACCTTGAGAGCGGCTTGATTGAGGACATCGGGAAGTGGCTGGAAGAGTTGGCGCCTGCGCGGCCCGACCACAAACACCACCAGACGGGAGAGGATAACGGAGATGCTCATCTTAAGTCACTTCTGCTGCACCACGAGACGACGCTGCCGGTAACAAACGGCAAGCTCGATCTGGGCACTTGGCAACGTGTGTTCTACGCGGAGTTTGATGGCCAACGCCGCAAGCGAGTCATCGTAAAGGTGTTGGGCATTACATAAGATTCCGGCTCACTGGTCGGTAATTTTGCGCCAACTCGTCTTGCCTTCCGCAGCATCTGCCGGAGATACAGGAAGAACGCTGCGTGGCATCACGACGAGATCGACTCGTCGATTCTTCGCGCGACCTTCTGCCGAATCATTGCTCGTCAGCGGATGGTATTGCGCGTATCCCGCGGCAGAAATTCGCTCCGGAGCGATGGTACGCATCTCGAGCAGCAGCCGCGCGATGCGAGTAGCACGCGCAGAAGAGAGTTCCCAGTTCGAATCGAACTCCGCATTGTGAATCGGGATGGGATCCGTGTGGCCCTCTACCCGCACCTCGTACGGAGTGCCGGCGAGAGACTGTCCAATTTGGCGCAAGGTTGCCGCCGTTTCGGGCAGGGGATCGGCGGCACCGGAGTCAAAGAATCCCGCTTCGCGCAAACTGATCACAAGGCCGTCGCGCCCCAAGTCAATCGAGACCGCTCCCTCCGCAACCTCGGTAGATAGGCGCTTCCGAAGGTCTTGGCGAATGCGCTCGAGATCCGCTCGAACTCTTTCTCCGGAAAACAGGTGTGCCGCGGCCAACGCCGGCGCCGGATCTGCCGGTGACGGGAACTCTGCTGCCTTCGATCCCTTTCCCGGTTTGACATGCGCGATGCTGAGGGATTCGAATCCTGAATTGATGGCTGCCGAAACCAGCATCTGCTTCTTTCGATCGGCGCTTGCGAAGGCATACAGCACAACAAAAAAGGCGAAGAGCAGCGTGATGAAGTCGGCATAGGAAACCAGCCACCGCTCGTGATTGAGTCTTGAACGTGTACCTCTGTGGTTCATGCCGCGGGCTCCGTTCTGTCGAGCCGCGCATCCTTGAGAAAGCCGGAAAGCTTGAGCGCGAGCATGCGAGGATTCATCCCTTCGAGAATCGAGATCACACCTTCGAGCATCATTTCGCGGCGCTGCTGCTCATCGCGCAGGTGAATCCGGATCTTGCCCGCGAACGGCAGAAAGAAAAGGTTGGCGACACCTACGCCGTAAATGGTGGCGACAAAAGCAACGGCGATACCGCGCCCGACCTCCTGAATGTTATCCAGATGCTGCATCACCTGGATGAGGCCAAGTACCGCACCAAGGATTCCGATCGTGGGAGAAAAACCTCCCGCTGATTCAAAAACCAGCGGAAGGCGCTCTTCGCGTTCCGAAGCGCAGTCGAGCGCGACGCGCATGATCTTGCGCAATTCAGCCGGTTCGGTGCCGTCGACTGCGAGCATCAGGGACTGCTTGAGAAATGGATCGGCGATCGCGGACAGATCCGCATCCAAGGAAACCACTCCACTCCGTCGAGCTTTGTTCGCAAACGAAGCGAGAAGCTGGATCAGCGCTTCATTTTGCTGCTGAGGCGCGACGAACACATGGGCCAGGCTGCGGATGGCGCTCGTGACAGTACTCATCGGGAATTGCAACAGGACTGCCCCCATGGTTCCACCAAACACAATGAGGGCAGCAGTCGGCTGCAGAATCTGGCTGATCTTGCCGCCCTCGATCAGCAGGCCGGCGAGGATGCCGACGATTGCCAGGATAACTCCGCCAATGCTGCCTTTATCCATCGATCACTCCGCAAGAATCGGCGCACCGCTGCACTGGATCGACTTCATTGGCGTTCTTCCCCGCGCTGCAGCTCAGCGGATAAATCACTGCTGTTCGCCTCCGCGGCAAAGCCCACACTCGTCAAGGATGCGACGCGGCACAGAGCATCGTCCGGCGAAAGTCTGCGTCCAATTGTGGCGAGCAGCGCCGCACGGTAGGTGACCACCCTTTCGAGCACCTGGCACAATGGCTCGCGCACGATCAGCTTTTCGCCGTTGATCAGGGTGAGCATCGTATCGGGAGACGCTTCCGCTGTCTTGATTAAATCGCTGTTCAGCAGTATCGGATTTCCATTGAGGCGGGTGAGTTCGATCATGAACGAGGGCTCCTCTGATTCTTATCGGCGGGAGATCACCGGAGGATGATTGGAACGAAAATTGCTAAGACTCTTGAAAAATCTATAAAGTCCACCCGAGGGTCGCCGATGAAGCCAGTGAGCAACGTGGTTCCTACTCCAAGGTGATCCGGACAGGGGCAAGACCTGACCAGTTCCGGAAAGACACCCGAAGCAGGGAACCCGAAACCGTTAGCTCACAAGGAGAACTTCAATGGCTTTGGGTGTCCTGAATAACATTTCTGCAATCTACGCACAGAACAATCTTGCGAATACGCAGGCTTCTCTGTCCAAAACTCTTCAACAGTTATCCTCCGGATCGCGCATCAATTCAGGTGCGGATGATGCAGCAGGCCTTTCGCTGGCCAATGGTCTCCAGGCCTCTTCGACGGCGCTGTCGCAGTCAGCAAAGAACGCTTCGGAAGGCGTTGATTTCCTGCAGGTTGCCGACGGCGCGCTTTCACAGGTGACAAGTCTTCTCAATCGCGGAATCACACTAGCCACAGAGGCTTCTAACGGCACGCTCAACAGCAGCCAAATGAATGCGGCAGATTCCGAGTACCAAAAGATTCTCACGGAGATCAACACAATCAACAACAACACGGAATACAACGGGCTGAATGTCTTTAAGACTGGTTCGAATACTTCGCCAATCAACATTTTCACGTCAGATGGCTCGAAAGCGACCAGCTATAACAACGCCGCGACCGATCTTGTTGGGACGGATGCGATCACTCTCGGGATAGGAAATGCCGTCAAGGTGACGGGCACCGTCGTTGCAAGTACTGACCCAACGGCTGCCGTAACGGTGAATGCAAAGGATTCGGCCTCAGCCAATCACAATATGACCATCACATTGACTCACACAACAGACGCTAACACATTCACTTATGCTGTAACGGCGACCGATTCAACCGATGCAGCCATAAAGTCCGGCGGCACGGGCGCAATTACATTCGATGCGTCGACCGGCACCGTGAAATCTGTTACAGGCGATCCTGTCACGGTTGGGCACGGAACCGCTGCTACATCTACATTTTCAAATTTCTCCTTCTCACTTGACTTCTCTTCGATGAAGCTCGGGGCGGCAGCAGTGGGATTGGGGGCAGCAGACAGTACCTCCTCGCTAACGAGCGCGGCCGCTGCGCAGAATGCTCTCACTGCGATTAACAGTGCAATTTCGCTCGTCGCTGGTAGTCGGGGAACTGTGGGCGCCAATATCAATACTTTGTCGGCCGTCGGCAACGTGATGACTATGCAATCTACCAACACTCTGGCGGGCGAGAATGATGTCACCGCCACCGACTACGGCCAGGCAACGTCGGACATGTCCAAATACCAGATCCTGAGTCAGACCGGCATCGCCGCTCTCTCGCAGGCCAACCAGTCGCAGCAGTTGATCACCAAGCTGCTCCAATAGTCTTGGAGCGCCGACGTTGAACAGGAGGCAACGCGGGGGATGCTGTGAATCAGCAGCTTTCCCCGCTTCGCTTTGCGGCCGAGGCATCTCTTTAGTTTTTCTAATTGTCTCGGGTGTGCGTTGGTCCTTGATTTGATTGTGAGCAATGAGGGAAAAAGACCATGGGAGCAGTCGGACTGAATTTTGGCTCTGCCACCAGCGGCCAGGGTTTTGATGTCACGAGCACGGTGAATCAGATTGTGACCAATCTGCAATCGGTGGAGACGCCATGGAAGACGCAGCTGACGGCATTCACGAGCAAGGACACGACACTCTCGAGCCTTGGCACCCAGATCTCGACCCTCTCCAACGATCTTCAAAACCTAACCGACTTCAGCGGCACGATGGCGTACAAGACCGGCTCGAGTTCTAATACAAATGTGCTGACCTTATCATCCGCCAGCGCAGTAGCCGTGGCCGGCACACACACCATCTCGGTTCAGAAGCTGGCACAGACCTCGAGCGCGGCGTCTGATGCCGTGGGCGCAAAGGACACCCTGACCGGCGGCATCACGTTCAAGGTGGGGACAGGGGATTGGCAGACGGTGAAGGTTGGTGACGGTTCCACAGCTTCAACGCTTTCCGGACTCTCGGCAGCCATTAACAATGCGAGCCTGGGCGTAACTGCCAGTGTGCTCACCAATGCGGACGGCACGCAAAGACTTTCGTTGGTGAGCCAAACCAGCGGATCCGCCGGACAGATCACCATTGCAGACGCGACGAGCAACCCGTCCAGTCCGACAACACTGGCTGACTCGACGACGCAGGACAAGAACGCCGGCCTGGGATTGACAACTATTCAAAACGGGAGGGATGCGACGATTACAGTGGATGGGGTCACCGGGATCACCAGTGCCTCGAATACGGTCACGAATGCCATTCCGGGCGTGACGTTTCAGTTGCTATCGACCGGGACCGCGAGTTCCGATGGAACTCCCGAAACGGTGCAGGTGGTAATCGACAACGATACGACGAGCATTGAGACCGCTATCAATACCTTTGTAACGGACTACAACGCCACGATGAAGGCCATCAACGCCCAGGAGGGCAAGGACTCATCCGGCAATCCGGAGCCGCTCTACGGTACCTCCGTTCTGGCGCAGTTGCAGGAGGGTCTGCTCTCTGCGGTGAGTTCATCCTTCGGCTCCAACCTGATCAATTCGCTGATCTCTCTCGGTATCACCGCGAATGCGAGTGCCGATGGCACGATCAGCCTGGATGCAGACAAACTGAGCAGCGCACTGAACAGCAACTTCAACGAAGTGGTCTCGCTGTTCCAGGATACGGGCAGCTTTGGTTCGACGTTTACGAATACGTTGAACGGACTCGGAAACAGTAGCGCCGAAGGCGGCGCGATCAGTCTCGCACTCAGCGAAAACAGCAGCCAGGAAACCACGTTGAACGACAACGTCTCGAAACAAGAAGCGTTGATCGCCATACAGAAGGCAAGCCTGACGACGGAGCTGAATACTGCCAATCAGATACTGCAATCGATTCCGGAAATGATTCAGCAGGTCAATGAAATGTATAGCGCCATCACAGGTTACAACCAGAATCAGAACGGCTAGGAGCAGCGGAATGGATATGTACCGAGGCCACGCGCTTGAGGGCGCTTCCGGGCTAGAACTCACGATTGCGCTGTATGACGGCATCATTCGCTTCATGCACAACGCCATTGAAGCAGTGGAACGCGACGATGCCGATCAGCGGCGCGCGGCGGTGAAACGCGCCATGGATATCGTGATCCACCTGCAGGCAACGCTCAAGACGGATGTCGGCGGCAAGCCGGCGGAGTCGCTTGCGGACTTCTACGTTGCGATGTTTGCACTGATGCTCCAGGGCTCGCAGGCAAATTCGAGGCAGAAGTTCGAACAGGTGATCTCCAATGTGCGAAACGTGCGCGACGCGTGGAAACAGGTGGCGGCAGATTCGAGTGCGCATCACTTCGCGATGAGTCAGCAGTCGAACGCAGTCAGTGCAAATGTCAAGAGTGACAATTCCTGGGCTCCGCAGGATGAGGCGCAGGCCGGGGCGCGATGGACGGTATAACTCAGCCGGCGACTGTGAGCTCTTCTTCCAGTTGCTGCTTCTGGTAGAGACCGGCGTAGTAGCCATCCAATGCGAGCAGCTCATCGTGACGGCCGACTTCGACAATTCTGCCTTGATCGAGCACTGCGATCTGGTCGGCATTACGCACGGTAGATACGCGGTGCGAGATAAGAATCGTCGTGGCCGTAGCGCTGTAGTTTCGCAGTCCGCCCAGGATGCGTTCTTCGGTATAGGTGTCAACGCTTGCGAGCGCGTCATCCAGGATCAGAATGGCGGGGCGCCGGAGCAGAGCACGTGCAATTGCCAGGCGCTGCTTCTGTCCGCCCGAAAGCGTCATGCCGCGTTCCCCGACCATGGTCTCAAATCCCTGCGGAAATTCCTCAAACTCGCGCCGGATGTGCGCCGCCTCGGCCGCCTCCAGCAACTCTTCGGCAGAAGTGGAAGACACGCCAAATGCCAGGTTCTCTCTGAGGGTTTCGCTGAAGAGAAAAGTTTCCTGCGGCACGATTCCCATATTGCGCCGAAGTGTCTCCAGCGGATATGCGCGGACCGGGCGGCCATCGATGAGCAGAGAGCCCTCGGGGGCTTCGTACAGCCTCGAAATCAAGTTGACCAGGCTGGTTTTGCCGGAACCTGTTGGTCCTACAATCGCGAAGCTCGAACCGGCAGGTATCTTCAGAGAAATATGGCGGAGTATCTGCGTATCACCGTAGCTGAAGTTGAGATCGCGGAATTCGATATCGCCGCGCAGGACTGCGTCGACGGGAATTGCGGGATCGGCAGCGCTATCGTCAATGCCTGGTTTCGCGCGCAACAGTTCGTCAATGCGGGCAACGGAGGCAGTACCCCGCTGGAAAAGATTCACAACCCATCCGACCGCGATAATCGGCCAGATCAGCAGAATCATGTAGGTATTGAAAGCCACGAATTCGCCCGGCGTAATGCGATGTGCAATCACCTCATGGCCACCCACCAGAAGCGTAATGATCATGGCAATACCCAGGATGAACTCGAGCGTCGGCCACAACATGCCCATAAGCTGAACGAGACCCTGGGCCCGCAGGATGTATTGACGGTTCAGTTTTTCAAACAGGCTCATCTGCGATTCTTCGCGGCCGAATGCGCGGACCAGTCGCGCGCCTGAATAGTTTTCCTGCGCCTGCGACGATATTTCGGAGAAACTCTCCTGAATCTTCTCGAAGCGATCGTGTATCTTCCGTCCGAAGTACTGGACGAGGATGCTGGCGAGCGGCATAGGCGCCCACGCCACGAGGGTGAGCCACGGGCTGATGCGGAGCAGGAAATAGAGCGCGCCGAGTGTGAAGAAAATAGTATTAGCGCTGTACATCAATGCCGGGCCAAGCAGCATGCGCACCGCATTCAGGTCATTGGTCATGCGCGCCATGACGTCGCCGGTGCGGTACGTCTGGTAGAAATTGGCGTCCTGGCGTTCTAGTTGCCGAAAGAGATCATTGCGTAGATCAAATTCGATCTCGCGGGAGATGCCAATCAGGATCCAGCGCTGTGCGTAGAGAAACAGGCCCTTGATGAGATAGATGGCGACGAACACGCCGGCAAGAAAAACAATCCTCTCGCGCGAGACGCCGCGCTCCAGTTCGTCAATCGCCTTCTTGAGAATTTGAGGTCCCTGCACGGCGGCTACATTCGTTGCGATGCATGCGAGAGTACCCCACAGGTATCCCCATCGATAGCGGCGCATGTAGCTGAGCAGCGGGCCCAGTTCTCGAAGCATGTTCTTATTGTACGAGCAATGACGCTGACTGCCTGTTACCGAACGCGATCGCCGAGACTGCGCTTTCAGGTGGGGGTTCTGAGGAGCAGATATCCGCCGGTAAGGCCAAATAGCACGTCCGGAGACCATGCCGCCAACGCCGCGGGCAAATAATTAACAGTTCCCAGGGCGTTAAAGAGCCCATCGACTGCCCAATATGCAAGGGCCACAGTAATTGCGACGGCAATTCCAGTGAGGGAACCGCGGCGCCCCATGGAGAGTGCAAATGGGATCGCAAGAATGGCCATCACGATGGCGACGAGCGGATAAGCAAGCTTGCGCCAAAGCGCGACGCGCAAACGCATCGTATCGAATCCACTCTGACGAAGGTCGCGGATATAGCTGTTGAGCTGATGGAAGTTCATCTCCTGCGACTGCAAATTTTCTTTTTTAAAGTAGTCCGGGTCTTCGCGGATCTCGGCAAAACTCGTACTCGTGAATTCGCTGTACTCCCGGTTGCTGCCGTCGACGTTTTTCACCCAGCCATTGTGAAAGTGCCACGTATTGGTCTGCTCATCCCAGACCACTCGCGAGGCAAAAATCCTTCGGGAAAGGGCGAAAGTGGACGGGTTGAATTCAAAGATCGAGAGATTGGCGAATGCGTTGTTGTCAGGGTCAAAGAATTGGTAATAGAAGATGTGACCCTGCTCGCCGGGATGGGATTGTCCGAACATCCACTTTTCTTCGGGGTGCAGAAACGTTTGAGGCGGCCGGCCCTTGATGGTGCTGCGCAGAGCTTCCTGGCGGCGATTTGCCGACGGCAGATAATAGTCATCGAACAGGAACAGGCAGACGGCCAGCACTGCAGAGATCGATACGATCGGGATAACGAGGCGGTAGAGACTGATCCCAGTCGCCTTCATTGCGACGATTTCGCTATTGCGATTGAGAACACCGAATGTAACCAGCGCGGCGATCAGCACTGCAAGCGGTGTGATGGTGTAGATCATGCTGGGAGCCAGGTTGAAGAGATACTCGCCTACCGTCGCAAGTGCAATGTGATTACGAACAATGTCGCCAACCAGTTCGAAGAACGTGAAGACCAGCATCAGCATGACAAAGCTGGCCAGCACGAGCAGAAACATCCCAAAGAACTCGCGCACGACATAGGCATCGAGCAGTCGCGGAAATAACCCGCGCGAAACCAGGCGGACAGAGCGAGGCTGGAGCCGTTCCAGAAGTTGTGTTAGATGTGCTCCGTTTGATCTGAGTGCGAGCCTTGGCTTGGGTGTGCGCGAAACAAGGTTTGCAATGGCGCCCAGGACACGACCGCCACTTGCCATCTGCCAAAGCAGAAAACTGCCGACTGCCGCGAAGAGGATATTGGCCATCCACACGCCAAGGAATGGCGAGAGCTTCCCCTGGCGGCTGAGCGCAATGCCGGTATACGAAAGGATGTAGTAAAGCAATACCAGCAAAACGGTAAAGACCAGGCCCGAACTCTTTCCACCGCGTCGCGAAATGACCCCGAGTGGAACGCCAACCAACATCAGAACAAGACACGCAACCGGATAGGAAAGTCGTGTGTGCAACTCAAGAAGAAATCTCCTGCCATCAGGACCGTGGGTGCGTGCTTCGAGAGTGGACATGGGCAGCGCGTAGATGGCGGTATCCATGCGGCCCAGGTGCAATTCGCTCTGCGGACTGAGCGACAGGGGCAAATCCGTCTTCTCGAATGTCGAGATGTTGTACTGCTGCGGCTGGCCGGCAACCGTCTCGTGGCGGGAACCATCGCGGAGCCTCATCAGCAGTTCCTGCGAAGAGTCGTTCACCACTGTCGCTGACTTTGCCGTGGTGATAATTGGATTTCCGGGATCGCTGACGTCGGCCATAAAGACCTGGTCCCAGTTGGAAGCCCCTGTTCCGCCTTTTACGTTCTGCACGTAAAGCACGGCATTGCGGAAATCCTCGTAGAAGACGCGCGGCTGAATCTCGTATGACGCCTGGGAAGTCTCCAACTCCTGCTGCATCTCGAGAATCGCCCGGTTCGCACGGGGCGCCACAAAGACTGAATTCACCAGCCCCAGCAGTGTTCCGCCGATCGCGACAACCGAAGCGACACGCACGAAGTAGCCAATGCCGAGCCCGGACGCACGCATGGCGATGATCTCGCTGTCGGCAGCTAGGCGGCTCAGCCCCAGCAGGATGCCGACAAGGACGGCCATCGGTATCGTGACTTTCAATGTGTTGGGAAGGCTATAGACAAATACTTCCGCGATGCTGACGAAGGTTGAACTGTTGCGGACCACTGCCTCGAGGATCTGATTCAGATCCCGCATGAAGAGAATGAACGTGAATACCGCGCAGCCGATGAATGCGTAGGAGAGGATTTCGCCGAGGATGTACCGGGTGAGGATGCGCACGGTCGGGGCTCTAAGGCTAGTTTAACTTGCCTTTGCGGCGGGCAGTGGATGCGGATGCCAACTCCGTAGCCGCAGACTGTTCGCCAGCACGCTAACGGAACTCATGGCCATTGCGGCGGCGGCGATCCAGGGGCTCAACAGGATGTGAAAGGCGGGATAGAGCAACCCAGCCGCCAGCGGGATTCCGATCAGGTTATAACCAGCGGCCCACATTAGATTCTGCCGCATAATGCCAACGGTCGATTTTGCCAGATCGATCGCAGCGATCAGCGCAGATGGCTGCGCCCGCAGGAGGACAACGTCTCCGGCCTCCTGGGCGAGATCGGCGCCGCTGCCCATTGAGATGCCGGCGTCAGCCTGCGCAAGTGCCGCCGCATCGTTGATGCCATCGCCGACCATGGCGACGCGCAGGCCCTCTTGCTGCAGGGCGCGGATGCGCGCGAGTTTGCCGGCCGGGTCAAGCCCTGCTTCAACTTCGCCAATGCCGGCCTGGTTGGCAATGGGCGCGGACGCTGCGGCAGAGTCACCGGTCAGCATCATCACGCGAAGGCCGCTCTGTTGCAGTGCGGCGATGGCCTCGCCTGCATCAGGGCGCAGAGAGTCCCGAGCATCGAAGCAGCCAATCGATTGATAATCGAGCGCGATCCAGAGGCGAGTTACTCCGGGCTTTGCGGGGGGAATGCTATCGGGGAACCGAATCGCCGATTCCTGGAACAAAGCTTCATTCCCTAGCAGGCAGTTGTAATCCTCGACGCGGGCCGCAACACCGCGGCCAGGGATCACCACGACCTCTTCGGCCGGTTCCCACTTGATAGAGCGAGCTCTCGCGTAATCGACAACCGCATGGGCGAGGGGATGATTCGAGCGGTCCTCCGCGGCGGCCGCCATGCGCAGAAGATCGTCCTCGCTGTATCCCTTGACCGGGCGCACCGCCTGCAGCACCGGTCGTCCGACAGTGAGCGTTCCGGTCTTGTCGAGAATGATGACGTTGAGGTTGGCAAGCCGCTCCAGGGCCTCTCCGCCCTTGTACAGCACTCCGTATTGTGCTCCACGGCCCACCGCCACGGTGAGCGCAGCCGGAACCGCAAGACCCATCGCACACGGGCAGGCGATCACAAGCACCGAAACGGTGCTGGCCAGGGCCATCGAAACAGAATGCGTTGTAACCATCCATACGACGAAAGTGACTACAGACAGAACGAGAACCACAGGCACGAAGATGGCACTGGTGCGATCGGCCAGCCGTTCCGTTGGCGCCCGTGACGACTGAGCCTCTTCCACCATTCGCGTAATTTGTGCGAGCACCGTGTCTTCGCCCAGAGATTCGGCCTTGCATACCACCGCGCCATCGTAGTTGAGAGAACCGGCCAGTACACGCTCTCCAAGTTCCCGGGCTAAGGGGGTGGCTTCACCGGTCAGCATCGATTCATCCACGCTGGTGCGGCCTTGAATGATCTTTGCATCCACAGGAAATCGTTCCCCGGGAAGTATTAGCACGTTGTCGCCGATGCGAACATCCTCAAGCGGCACAAGGGTTTCGACGTCGTTCACGATGCGGCGGGCTGTTGCAGGACGCAGATGGCTCAGCGCATTGATAGCCGCCAAGGCGCGACGTTTGGCCTGCGCCTCGAGCGCTTTGCCAAGAAGCAGAAAGCCAAGAATCAGAAGAACGGCATCGTAATAAACCTGGCGATCCGACGCAGGAGCGACCGTGGCATACGCCGAGTAGGCGAATGCCGCGCCGGTTCCGAGGCTCACCAGCGTATTCATATTGGTGCTGCCGTGCGCCAGGCCGCGAGCAGCTGCGACATAGATGTCCCGGCCGGCCCAGACCATCAGGACTCCGGTAACAATCAGGAGCGACCAGCGCAGAAAATCCGGCGACGCCTGGTAGAGCCACGGCAGCGTTCCCATTAACAGGTGGTCCAATGTCCCCATCTGCGTACCAATGGGCATCGCTACCAGCATCGCGATTGCACCTGCAATGAGGGTCGCCGCAGCCTTCATCTCGGTTTTGCCCTGTGATGGCTTCGGGCCATGCGGCGCGGCTGCTCCGCTGTGCGGAAGCACGGCGTCGTAACCGGCCTTGCGGATCGCTTCCACCAATCGCTCGGCAGATGCCTCAGCTGGGTCAAACTCCACGAGGGCACGATTCGCCATCAGGTCAACATGCGCCGACTTCACACCGGCCGTCTCTTTGAGAGCGCTTTCCACATGATGCTGACAGGACGCACACGTCATTCCTATGACGGGTAGAGTTAGCGATGCTGTCTCGATCGAACCCATCGTGAGATTTATTGCTCCAATTGTGCGCTGAAGCCGGCCTTGGCGAGCGCAGCTATCGCGGCATCCACCGAAGGTCTCTCGTCAAGCGACTTTAATCTGGCCGCCCCGATGCGTACCTCCTCAACTTCCACGCCTCCGGTGGAATTCAGGGCCTGCGTTACTCGTCGGACGCATGAGCCGCAATGCATGCCATCGATGCGCAGTATGAACTCCGCCATGATGTTCTCCTGTTTGCTTTGATGATACTCGCGTCGAATCGATGCAACCCGCAAGAAGTTGATCCGAACGGGTTTGGCTGGTTACGCAAGTGTCGAAGCGCGGTCTATGCTAGAGGCAGAGATGATGGCAAACGTTCTTCAACGTGAATTCCCCGAGGCGCCGATTGTCGGCGTCGGGGCGGTCGTTGTGGATCGGGAGCGCGTTTTACTGGTGCAACGTGGCCACGAACCTTCGAAAGGGAAGTGGTCCCTGCCGGGCGGCATCCTGGAATTGGGAGAGTCCCTGGTGGAAGGGGTTGCGCGCGAGGTTCTGGAGGAAACTGGCCTCGTCGTGGAAGCCGTCGAATTAGTCGAGCTCATTGATCGCGTCCAGCGGGAGAGCGGACCGGCGGGTGAACGAGTTCGATACCATTACGTGATTGCCGATTACCTTTGCCGCGTGGTTGGAGGGGCTTTGCAGGCAGCTTCAGACGCAGACGCCGTTCGCTGGGTCGAGCGGGCGGAGTGGAACAGCCATAGCGCGCTAGCGCTCGATCCCATTACGGTGCGCGTGATCGAGGCCGGTTGGCAGCGAGCCCGCGCGTTGAATCGCGCCGGGCAGGAGTCCATTTGAGGCGAACCGGCAAATGGAAATGGGTCGTCTGTGTCGTCCTCGCCATCATCGTGTCATTGAGCGTGGCGTGTTGGATGCGCCCGCTGAGCGTCTTTCAAGTCATAGGTCAAGCCGAGATGTTCTTTCTCGGTGCAAAGAGCGCTTTCACCGAGGTCGGTGGCTATCGCGTTCACTACTTTGCGCTCGGACCGGCCGACGGTTCAGTCGTCGTTCTGGTGCACGGTCTTGGGGGACGCGCCGACGATTGGCAGAACCTCGCGCCGCAACTGGCAAGGGCGGGATTTCGTGTGTATCTGCCCGATCTTCCCGGATTTGGCGAAAGTGACAAGCCGGCCAATTTCTCCTACTCCGTAAGCGATGAGGCGAGGATTGTTACCGGCTTCTTCGATGCGCTTCGACTGAAACAGGTTGACCTCGGCGGCTGGTCAATGGGCGGGTGGATCGTGCAGCTTGTCGCCGCCGAGCATCCAGACCGGATACGCCGCCTGATGCTATTCGACAGTGCGGGGCTTTACGTGAAACCCGACTGGGATACAAGGCTCTTTACGCCCACTTCAATTGAAGAACTCGACAAATTCGACGCGCTGCTGATGCCCACTCCGCCACATCTTCCTGGATTCATCGCGGAAGATATCCTTCGCACTTCGCGCGAACATGCCTGGATTATCCGCCGGGCACTTGACGCGATGCTGACGGGGCGCGACACCACAGACCATCTGCTCCCGGGCTTGAAGATGCCCGTGTTGATTGTGTGGGGCGAGGTCGACCACATTACGCCCTTGAGCGAAGGCGAAACGATCCACCAGCTCATTCCCCAATCCCAGCTGACTGTGATTCCCGGTTGTGGACACCTCGCGCCAAACGAATGTGCCAGCCAGATTGGGCCGGTTATGGTGCGTTTCCTGACGAACTAATGTCGTCACTTCCGGTGGCGCGCTTACGGCCTATGAAGAAGGGCGAAGCTCGTTGCCTCGCCCTGGAGAATCGCCTGATTATTGCCTAGAAGCTTACCCGTGCGCTTAACTGAATTTCCCGTCCCGGCGATGAGACCTCGGTAATGCTGCCGAAGTTCGATGTGTTTACAAAGCGGTTCGGCGTGCCGAGATTGGTGTGGTTCAGTGCGTTGAAGAATTCGGCACGTGCTTCAAAGCGCGTCTTTTCGGTCATGCTGAACTCGCGCACAATCCCGAGATCCATGGTTTGCATTCCAGGACCGTAGACGGAATTGCGGCCCACGTTGCCGTAGGACTATGCAGGTGGAGTGGCAAAAGCTGTCGGATTGAACCACGTTGTGGAATTGTGAGTGCCAGCGCCGAATACCTTCTGGCCTGTGAGATTTGCGCGGATCGGATTTTCGCCGACAACGGTTCCGGCATTCGCCGTATCGCCAAATACCGAGATGGTCAAGGGGAAGCCGGTTTGAACCTGGTACTCCAGAGACCCGCGCCAATCGCGGCTGAGCGCCTGCATCAGATGATTTCCGCCCATGGCATGCGAACTATAGACAGTGCTGAGGGCGAAACGGTGCCGAATGTCACATCCCGGGCCCTTTTCTGCATCCAGATCGTCGTTATTCTGGGGTGTGGCTGCTTCAAACATCGGCGACCGAAAGTCCGGTGCGTTCTCAAGCGACTTGGCAAACGTGTAGTTCGCCAGGAAGGTGAGCCCGTTCCCGTACCGGCGGCGCACATTGACATAACCGGCGTCATACCAGCTTTGCGATGTGTTCTCGAGCAGGTTGATGGTGCTCACGGGAAACGTCGAGCTTGAAACAGTCACATTCGACGGAAAGACCGTATTGGCAACGAAGCTGATCTTGGGATGCGGCCGTCGCGGCTGAATCAGTCCTGGACCCGGTTGCGCATTGTTGATCAGGTGCGAACGTTGCAGATGGAACCCACCGGCTCCCAGGTATCCCAACTCGACAGTCGTCGCACTGCCAATCTGCTTCTCGAGTGACGTGCTCCATTGCTGGATGTACTGCGCCGGTGCGTGAAGTTGCAGGGCGGTGAAGCTGACGGCCGTGGTCCCGAGCACAGGCTGCGCGGGGAAGTTGAGACCCAGCGCCGGATTACTGGGAGTGAAAGGATCACTCTGCGACGTCTCAGGGAAGACATAAGGCACGTTGTGGCGTTGGTTGCACCAGGTGTTCATATCCACCGGTGTGTAGAAAACGCCGTAAGCAAGGTGCGCGACAACGCCCAGGTGTGGAATATTCTGAGCCAGGCCAAGACGCGGTGCGAAGTTGGTGTGATTGGCATACATCAAGCCTTTCGGATATCCATTCTGCCCGCCGATGAAGGCCTGAGGTGTTCCGCTGCTGAGGTCTAAATTGCTGTTGGTATATCGAATATCAACGAGCGGACTCATAAACTCATAGCGCAATCCGTAGGTCAGCGTGGTCGTCGTAGTCAGCCGCCATGCATCCTGCGCGTACGCGTCTGAGTACCACTGCCGCAGGTCCATCTGCGGCACGCCGGCCTGGCCCTGCCGGGCTGCCGGCATCCCAAGTTCGAAACTCGCCAATGCTGATCCCGTTCCATCGTTCAGAGAATCCTGTGTGGTGAAGCCGTTGGTGAATTGGTAGTAGCCGCGGTTTTGGAAAAACCCCCACATTGGCCAGATGAATTTCTGATAGGCGCCGCCAAACTTGGTACTGTGGCGGCCGATCTGCCAGTTGAGTGTGTCGCGGCCTTCAACCACCGTGTCCCACGCATGCATCGGGGTGGCGATGTAGTTGTCGCCGATGGGCGAGAAGCCCTGAATGTTGAAGTACGGCGAGCCCCATGCAGCAGGACCGCCAAACCCGGTTCCAATCAAGCCCAGTTCCGTGACGATGTCGTTCTTGTTTGCGCTCTCTGTGGAGTGCATCATCACCAGGCGGGAGATCGCGCCGGAAGCGGAGTTCACCAACTGCGACGAGAAAACATGATTCCAGGCCAGGATTCCATTCTGCGCGAGATCGTCGTGATAAAAGCCGAATCCTGGAAGGCCGACTGTTGGGTGAAATCCATTTTCACCAGAAGCCGAATAGCGGAAGTAAGCCAGGTCTCCGCCGCCGAAGTTGTGGTCAACGCGAACCGTTCCTTGATCCTGATTCATTCGCTGCTTGCGCAGGTCGAGATAGTTATTCGCGTCGTTGCCTGCGCCGATCACGGTGGGCTGCCCCATCATCGTCATCGATCCCATATCCATTGTGTTCGGCTGGGGCGTGTTTTTGTTCAGCATGATTGAAGCTGCATGGACGATTCGGCTCGGCGGAATTACGTTCAACACGCCGTTATATTCAAACTGCTGGCGGATGAACTGCGGGTTCGCTTTACTGACGGGAAGGCTTGGATTGAAGTTCGGATTCGCCTGCGTTGTCGTCGGATCGTAGATGTTGACGCCGCTTTGGCTGAAGTCGCCGCTATCCTCGGCGGCGGTGGGAACGGTATCGACCATCGCCATCGTCTCCACATTGCGCAGCCCTTCGTAATTCACAAAGAGGAACGTCTTTCGGATATGCCAGACAGGGCCGCCAACCGAAGCGCCAAAGTTGTTCTGCACCAGGAAATTCGACATACCCATGTCGTTGAACGAATGAGCATCCATTGCGCCGTTGCGAAGAAATTCGTACACGGTGCCATGGAATTTCGCCGAGCCGGAGCGCGTGACGATATTGATCTGGCCGCCGCCTGCTCCGCCCATATCGGCTGAGTAGCTGCCGGTCTGCACCTGGAACTCCTGCACCGCATCGGGCGAAGCGCTCAGGTTCTGCGCGCTGAAGGTTGGATCGGTGTTGGTCGCACCGTCGAGCAGGAAGTAATTCCCATTGGGACGGCTGCCGCCAATGCTGACCGCTGACCGCTGACCGGGGCGCCAATACAAGGGGTTCATGTCGCCGGTGGCGGCTCCGTGGCTGATGTGCGCTCCCGGCACCGTAAGCACGAGGTCGATCAGCATGCGGCCGTTCAGGGGCAGAGAATCAACGGAACGCTGATCCACAACTTCGCCAACGCTGGCATCCTGCGTTTTAAGCAGCTCACCCGAAGCGTTAACCAAAACCGACTGCGAGTCCTTGTTGATCCGCAACCCGATATCGAGCGTGGCCTGCTGTCCAACCTCGAGAACAATGTCCTCCTTGGTCTGGGCGAAGCCCTCGCTGTCGACAGTCAACGCATAGCTCCCGGGCTGTAGTCCGGCAATCTCGTAGAGTCCGGTTGCATTCGAAACCACTTCGCGCTCTGCGCCCGTGCTTGCTTCAGTTGCATGAATGTGAGCCCCGGGAATTGCGTGATGCTGCGGATCGAAAACGGAACCCCGCACAGTCGCGTAGTTGCTTTGTGCATGGGCTGTGACGAACGCTGCTACGAGGCAGAACAGGCCTAAGACAGATTTGCGAAACATGACTCTCCTAAATGACCGAACTCATGTACGTGCGAACAGGGATCGCGAACTTGGCGATTCCCGCGCAGGGGTTATGCGCTTTTGGTTTGCCTGATTTTTTGCAAAGATCAGGGTCTGTGGCGCTTACGCTATATCGAACATGAGCCTTTCGATGTAAATGGGCATCGGAGAATGGATGGGCAGGACTCTCCACCCTTCGGTTGATCCCACGTAGAACGGCCACTCGTATCCCCGAGTGGCCTTTTCAGTGCGCAACGAAAAACAGTTTGTAGTCCTACTCAACCCCGATGACCGCGCAAAGCTCCTTCACCGCGGCGGCGCTCTTCTTGAGAGCAGCGTCTTCTTCGGGCGTGAGCTTGATTTCGATGATCTTCTCAAGACCTGCTGCGCCCAGCTTGCAGGGAACGCCGATGAAAAAGCCCTCAATGCCATATTCGCCCTGAAGATAAGCCGCACATGGCAGGATTTTTTTCTTGTCCTTCAGAATCGCTTCCACCATTTCGACCGCAGCCGCGGAGGGAGCATAGTAGGCGCTGCCTGTCTTGAGATATTTCACGATTTCAGCGCCACCATCGCGCGTCCGCTGTACAAGCTGCTCCAGCCGTTCGGGCGCAATGAGTTCCGTGATCGGAATGCCGGCTACCGTGGAATAGCGGGCGAGCGGGACCATGGTGTCGCCGTGTCCACCCAGCACAAAAGCTGTAACGTTCTCCACGCTGACGTTGAGTTCTTCCGCTATGAAGGTGCGGAAGCGCGCCGAGTCGAGCACTCCCGCCATACCGATGACGCGCTCACGGTTGAATCCGGCTTGCCGAAAAGCCGCCTGTGCCATTGCATCCAGTGGATTCGAGACGATGATCAGAATGCATTCGGGCGACTGCGCAACCACTTTCGCAACCACGTCCGACATGATCTTGAAATTCGTGTGCAGCAGGTCGTCGCGACTCATCCCGGGCTTGCGCGGAATGCCCGCCGTGATCACGACGATGTCGGAGTTCGCCGTCGCCGCGTAATCGTTGGATCCGATAACGTGCACGTCGCGCTTCTCGATGGGCATAGCCTCAAGCAGATCCAGCGCCTTGCCCTGCGGCACGCCTTCCACGACATCAATCAGCACCACGTCGGCCAGTTCCTTGGCCGCAATCCAGTGTGCTGCCGTAGCGCCCACGTTGCCGGCGCCGACAATACTTACTTTTTTACGCATGATTGTTTTCTCCTGATTCGTCGAGCGGAGTTCGCCGCGCTTCGCGCTTGTTAGCGGAATTAGGGTCGAGGAGCTAACTCCGCTAACGACGCTAGCTCCGCTGTCTTTTACATATTCCCGATGATTCGCGTAGCAAACTCGCCGGTGCCCACTTTGGTTGCGCCGGCCGTCTGCCGTTCGAAGTCGTACGTTACGAACTTCTGCTGGATAGTCTTCTCCATCGCAGTTTCGATCATCTTGGCCGCTTCCTTCCAACCGATAAAGTCGAGCATCATCACGCCTGACAGAATCACCGAGCCGGGATTGATGACGTCCTTGTCGGCATACTTCGGAGCGGTGCCGTGTGTCGCTTCGAAAACCGCATAGCCGTCGCCGATGTTCGCGCCCGGAGCTATGCCAAGTCCACCCACCTGCGCCGCGGCTGCATCTGAAATGTAGTCGCCATTCAAGTTCGTAGTTGCGAGAATGCTGTAATCAGAGGGTCGAATGATGATCTGTTGGAAGATCGAGTCCGCAATCCGGTCGTTGATCAGAACCTTGTTCTTCCACGCAACTTTGCCGTGTGTCTTCCCGATGGAATCGAGGACGCCTTTGATTTCGGCATACAGTGAATCGCGAAATTCCTGGTTGCCGAACTCGAGGCCCGGCTCAATCAGCGCGGCGTTCTCTTCGACCGTGATGTTCGGGTTGGCATCGACGTTGCCGAGAATCCAGCTTTCCCGCTCGGTCACTGTGTGGTCGCGAAACTCCTCGACCGCAACCTCGTATCCCCACTCGCGGAATGCGCCCTCAGTGAACTTCTGAATATTGCCCTTATGCACCAGCGTCACGGTCTTGCGGCCCATCTCGAGCGCCTGGCGAATGGCGTAACGCACAAGCCGCTTGGTTCCGAAGATCGAGATCGGCTTGATGCCCACACCTGAGTCCGAGCGTATCTTCTTCTTTCCACCCTTCAGCAGGTCTTCATTGATGAACTCGATAATGCGGCCCGCATCCGCGCTGCCCTGCTTGAACTCGATGCCCGAGTACACGTCCTCGGTGTTTTCGCGAAAGATAACGATGTCGACCTTTTCGGGATGCTTCACCGGGCTGGGTACGCCCTGGTAATACTTCACAGGGCGAACGCAGGCGTAGAGGTCGAGCAACTGCCGCAACGCAACGTTTAGCGAGCGGATTCCTCCGCCGACGGGTGTGGTCAATGGTCCCTTGATGGAGACGCGCAGATCTCGCGCTGCGCTGACAGAGTCGTCCGGCAGCCAGGTGTTGAACTGGCGAAACGCCTTTTCGCCCGCGAAAATCTCGAACCACGCGATCTTGCGTTTGCCGCCATAAGCCTTTTCAACCGCTGCGTCGAAAACGCGCTGCGAGGCCCTCCAGATGTCGCGGCCCGTGCCGTCACCTTCAATGAATGGAATGATGGGATTGTCGGGAACCTGATATTGGCCGTGGCTGTACTCGATGGGCTTGCCGCCTTGCGGCAATTCCAGCCCGTTGTAGGTCTTTTGCATTTGTTTTCTGGAGTTCCTTCCCTCGATAGGGTGCAAGGGAAGGCTAACACCTGCAATTTAGAGGTGGCAATGTTGCCCGGATTGCGGAAAGGAACGCAAAATTGCGTTTCCGCATCAGCTTACGAAAACCGCGCTCGAATCTCTCTTACTGAACCGGCGCATTCTTGAAGTCGCCGGCATCAAGCCGCGGAATTCCGAAATGTCCGCGCAGGTGCATCAGGTCTACCGGGCTCAGATTGCCCGCCACCGTCACCAGCGTCAGGCTTCTGGGTGTTTCCGCAAGGACAACGGCTCCTCGCACATTCGCGCCATCCAGAACGACCCACACGTCGGTCGTTCCGTTATGCACTGGGCCACCGTGGTTCGATGTAGTCACCATGTGCTTCCAGCCACGCAGATGATACGAAGCACGAATCGCCTCGACCGCTCTTTCATCGGGAATCCCGCCGTCGTTGAAGCGCATGGTGTGAAAACTCACGCCGTCAAGCTTATTGATGGCTTGCCTCGTCGGAGCATCGGACTCCGGAACCAGCCCTGCCGCCAACCCAAGCATCGTTCGGTCAAGTGTGAAGCTTGACTTCACAGAAGCCTCCGAGCTGAGCTGGGCCAGCGCCGGTGGAACCCACTCCAGCGGCACGGGATCTGCATTGGGATTCGCCGTTCGAACTGGAGGCGGCGCGGACGGTGCGATGTATTCCTGGGCAACAGCAAGTGCACAGCCCAGTGTCATGCTGAGCACAGAGATGCCGAGAATCAAATTCAGCCTCATTCCCGTTCAAACTCTGCCGCCAGGGAAAAGTTCCGCCCGAATGGCAAAAAAGCTCAAACTGCGTGGGAGCGGCGGCATTTCGGAAGACAACCGTGAAGTTCCAGTCTCCCCAGCGCATGAACCAGGGATTAAATCGCAACCCTCCCTGCACTTACCCATCAATCTGCGATAAACTCATGCGGGAACACCTGCAAATTCAGACATTGCACTCTGACGGAGGATACATAGAAATTGGGAAAAAACATGGTCCCGAAGAAGCTCTTTTTCACCAAGGGCGTAGGTAAACACAAGGAACGTTTGACCTCGTTTGAGTTGGCCCTTCGGGATGCCGGCATTGCCTCGCAGAACCTGGTACGTGTCTCGTCCATCTTTCCGCCCCGTTGCAAAGTCATCTCGCGCAAGGAAGGCCTCAAATACCTCGATCATGGCGAGGTCGTTTTCGCCGTCATTGCCGAGAATTCAACGCGCGAACCGCACCGCCTTCTCGTTTCAAGCATTGGCGTGGCCATTCCCGCAGATCGCGACGCTTACGGCTACCTGAGTGAGCATCACAGCTTCGGCGAAACCGAAGAGCAGGCTGGCGAGTATGCAGAAGAATTGGCCGCTGAGATGCTAGCCACGACGCTGGACGTCGAGTTTGACCCGGATAAGAGCTGGGACGAGAAGAAGGAGATTTACCGCATCTCCAACAAGATCGTCCGCACCAGCAATGTGACGCAGTCGGCGGTTGGCGATAAGCGCGGCCTGTGGACAACGACCATAGCAGCTGCAGTTCTGATTCTTGAAGAGTAGGTCTTGCATCTATCTAGTGACGTGGCCAATCCCGCCCATCGGGGTTGGCCTTGTCGTGTAGGGCACCCAAGAGAAATTGCAATAGAGGAATCTTTGTAACCATGGAAAATACTCGCAAATACAAAGTCGGCCTGGTGCAGATGCGGATGGGCCCCGACCCCGACGCAAATCTTGAGTCGGCCATCGCACACATCCGCGAAGCGGCGAGACGGGGGGCAAACATCGTCTGCCTGCCCGAGCTTTTTCGCGCTCAGTATTTTTGCCAGCGCGAAGACATCAAGTTGTTCGATCTGGCAGAGCCGATTCCGGGTCCGTCGACGACGAGACTCGCCGAGGTTGCGAAAGAGAACCGGGTCGTGATCGTTGCCTCGCTGTTCGAGCGTCGTGCGCCCGGTCTTTACCACAACACAGCCGTCACTCTCGGGCAGGACGGAAGCATCATCAGCGTCTATCGCAAGATGCACATCCCCGACGATCCGCTGTACTACGAGAAGTTCTACTTCACTCCCGGCGACCTCGGTTTCAAGGCCGTCGATACGGCGTTTGGCCGTGTCGGCACGCTCGTCTGCTGGGATCAGTGGTATCCCGAAGGCGCGCGCCTGACCGCACTTCAAGGTGCCGAGGTGCTGTTTTATCCGACGGCTATCGGATGGCATCCGGCAGAGAAGGAAGAATTCGGCGTGGCACAATACGACGCATGGCAGACCATCCAGCGCGGTCACGCCATCGCCAACGGTGTCTACGTTGCGGGCGTGAACCGCGTAGGTCACGAAACCGGCGACATTCGCGGCAATTGCGCCAGCGGCCTCGGCCTGGAGTTCTGGGGCGGCAGCTTCCTCGCCGATCCCTTCGGCCGAATCATAGCGAAGGCCTCGCACGAGGAAGAGGAAATCCTCATCGGCGAAATCGACCTCGCTCTGCTTGAAGACACGCGCCGGAACTGGCCCTTTCTCCGCGACCGCCGCATCGACGCCTATGCGCCCATCACCAGCCGTTTTCTCGACACCGCCTTCGACGGAGATGGCAAATAGCAATGCCTGCGACTACGCCACGCGCGCTTGGCTACCGGATGCCCGCCGAATGGGAGCAGCACGAGGCGACCTGGCTGGCCTGGCCGCACAATCCCGAAGACTGGCCGGGCAAGTTCCAGGCCATCCCATGGCTCTACGCAGAAATTGTCCGGCTACTTGCAGCGCATGAGCGAGTGCATCTGCTCGTCCAGGATAAGAAAGAACAAGGTCGCGCCACTAGCGTCCTCAATCGCGCTCACGCCAACCTCGACAACGTCACCTTCCATCAGTGGCCCACGGACCGTGTGTGGACACGGGACTCGGGCCCGATTTTCATCCGAAATACGGAAGGGCGAGTCGCCCTTACCAACTGGCACTTCAATGCATGGGCCAAGTATCCCGACTGGCATCTCGACGACCAGGTTCCCGATCGTGCCGCCGAATTTCTCGGCTTGTCTCAGTGGCAACCAACTATTGAACTTGCCGGCGAACAGCGCAGGCTCGTCCTCGAAGGCGGTTCGATCGACACCAACGGCCAGGGCATCCTGCTGACGACCGAAGAGTGTCTCTTGAGCGAGGTCCAGCAGCGCAATCCCGGCGTCAGCCGCGAGCAACTCGAGAAAGCATTTCACGACAACCTCGGCATCGAGAAGGTTATCTGGCTGGGGCGGGGAATCGCCGGCGACGACACTCACGGGCACGTCGACGACATCACCCGCTTCGTCGGCCCCTCGACGATTGTCACCGCCATCGAACCCAACACAAAGGACGCCAACCACGAACCGCTGGCCGAGAATCTCGTCCGGCTCAAGGACGCGCGCACTGCCGACGGCAAGCAGTTCAACCTCGTCGAATTGCCGCTTCCGCGTCCCGTCGTCTTTCGCAAGCAGCGTCTTCCTGCCAGCTACGCCAACTTCTACATCGCCAACGGCCTCGTCCTCGTTCCCACTTTCCACGATCCCAACGACCGCGTCGCACTAGGCATGCTCGCCGAACTCTTTCCCAATCGCGAAGTTATCGGCATCCATGCCGTCGATCTCGTGTGGGGGTTGGGAACGCTGCATTGCATGACCCAGCAGCAGCCCGGCGCTGTTTCCCAACAGTAGCTGTTGCCGCTGTCACGCCGAGCCAGAAGGGACGCGTGCGGTGGTAACTGCTCGCGAACAATTCGACGGGACGGAAACTTGATTTTGCCGTACCATTCAAGCCATGATTTCCGATCTCGAAGCGATGCAGGCCGCCCTTGCCGAAGCGCGCAAAGCCAACGCCGCCGGTGAAGTGCCGATTGGCGCAGTGATGGTTTCTCGAGGCGAGATGATCGCACGCGGGCAGAACTCCGTGATCCGCACCAGCGACCCTACGGCCCACGCCGAGATCGTCGCCTTGCGCCAGGCTGCTCGCACCTTCGGCAATTACCGGCTCAACGGCACCACGCTCTACGTCACGTTGGAGCCATGCGCCATGTGCGCCGGGGCGATGATTCACGCGCGTCTTGACCGGTTGGTTTATGCGGCCGCCGACCCCAAGGCGGGGGCGTGCGGATCGGTACTGTCTGTCATCAACCACCCGAAGCTCAACCATGAGATACAGGTGCAGCAGGGAGTGCTCGGCGAACAAGCCGCTGAGTTACTGCGCAGCTTTTTCCGCGACCGGCGCTAGGGGGCGGAACTCAATTGATATGCAACCATTTGGTTGCACCTGGTATCCCCCCCCCCCCCCCCTCCTCTATTGTTTTTATTAGCTTTATGGGGTACCCATAGCTCTAAATATTCTCATGATTGGACTTAGCTGCAGAAATTTCTCAGCAAAGGACTTAGGGGCAGGAGAACAAGCAAACAGCGAACCAGGAAAAGAGTGGACGAGGAGAAAGTGGCAGCGGCCAAGCAAAGAACCGCAGCAAGGATTTCATTGTGCTCCCCGAGGGTAGCTTTTGAGGGTGGCGAAGTCGGCTCACGAAAACCCCACTGCCACAACCTTATTGTGCGCCAACAGGAGAAATTACCTGCAAATCCAGCGGAGATTTCTTTTCTTTGTTTTGTTGGATTTAGACGGAAAGTGCGGCGGGACAGGGTTGACATCTTTTCTTCGGCAAAGCAACACAGATGGATTCAACTGCGCGTCAGCGCTCTGATCCTCTCTTTTTGCTCCGGCCACTTTGCCGCCAATGCCGCATAGCTGGCGTTGCGATAGTCGGCGAAGTCAAAGCCCGGCACCACGGTGCATCCCAGCAGTGCCAGTTCGCCGCTGCCCAGCATCCGCGTCCCCTGCCATACTCCGGCTGGAACGAGCAACTGAACGTTCTGTCCTGCCTCCAAGTCCTGTCCAAGGGTGAAGAGCGCGGAGTGCCCATCAGGATAGAGCTGCAGCATCTCCACCGGATCGCCGAGATAAAAATGAAACATCTCGTCCGAATCGAGTACGTGCATCTCCGAAAACGTTCCCGCCTCCAGCAGGTAATAGATCGCGGTGCCCTGCGGCCGGCTTCCGCGCGGAAGCTCTACGTTGGCTGCCGATGTATAGGTACGCCGAAAATACCCGCCCTCCACCGGATGCGGTTCGAGGTTGAGCAGTTTCTTGATCTCGTCTGCCGTCACGCGAAAATGGTATCAGCCGAGCGCAGTAAACTATCCGTATGAAGGTGCAGGTTTACACCGCCGCCTGGTGCAGGGATTGCCGGGCTGCCAAGCAGTTTCTCGAAGTGCACGGGATCGAGTACACAGAGATCAATGTCGATTTGGATCCGGCCGCTTCAGCCGAGGTCATCCGACACGTTGGCAAGCGGGCAATTCCGCAACTGGTCATTGACGGCGAGTGGTTTCAGCCTTACAAACCAGGCCGCGGCCTTCTGTACGACGAACTGCACAAGCGCTTCGGGATTCCGCGCACCTAAGCCGCTTAACCTCGTACAATCAAGAGTTGGCGAAGCCTCTGGCTTGTGGTTCGCGCGAAAATTCTCCTTCCTTTGCGCGTTCCGGGTTTGGCCGGCTTCGGCCGCAAGATTGTAAAGCCGACAGCTGTTTTTAGGAGCCTGCTCTTGATCAAGCGCTATACCCGCCCCGCTATGGGCCGCATCTGGACCGAAGAGAGCAAATATCGCTGCTGGCTCCAGGTTGAATCGGCGGCCAGTACCGTTCTTGCCGAAGACGGCGTTATACCTCAGTCCGCTGCAGACGCGATTGCTCACAAAGCAAGCGCATCGGCAGAACGCATCAGCGAGATTGAGGCCGAAGTGAAGCACGATGTGATCGCCTTCACGACCGCCGTCTCCGAGAGCCTGAAAGCCCAGGGTCTCGGGGAAGAATCCCGCTGGCTGCATTATGGCCTGACGTCCAATGACGTCGTCGACACCGCGCAAGCTCTGCAGGTGAAAGAAGCGTCTGAACTCATTCGGAAAGGGATGGTCGCACTTCTCAATGTTTTGAAGCGGCGTGCTGTTGAGTTCAAACACACCCCCACCATCGGCCGTACGCATGGCATCCACGCCGAACCTACAACGTTTGGTCTCAAGTTGCTCAACTGGTATGCCGAAATGCAGCGCAACCTCGCGCGTTTCGAGGCATCCGCCGAAGACATGCGCGTCGGCAAGCTCTCCGGTGCTGTCGGCACTTTCGGCCACCTCAAGCCGGAGCACGAAGAGCGCATCTGCGCGCGGCTCGGTCTCAAGGCCGCGCCGGTCGCCACGCAGGTGATCCAGCGCGATCGCCATGCGGCCTACATCGGCACACTCGCCATCCTCGGCAGCACGCTCGACAAGATCGCCGTCGAAGTCCGGCACCTGCAGCGCACCGAGGTCCGCGAGGCGCAGGAGTACTTCAGCGAAAAGCAGAAGGGCTCCTCGGCCATGCCGCACAAGAAGAATCCGATTACTTCGGAACAGATCAGCGGACTCGCGCGCGTTCTGCGTTCCAATTCGCAGGCGGCGCTTGAAAACATTGCCCTCTGGCACGAGCGCGACATTTCGCACTCGTCCGTCGAGCGCGTCATCTTCCCAGACTCTACGATCCTGGCCGATTATCTGCTCTTCAAGACAACCGACCTCATCGACCGACTGCTGGTTTACCCCGAGCGTATGAAGAAGAACCTGGAATCGACTGGCGGCCTGATCTTCTCCGGCCAGTTGCTGCTGGATCTGGCCGAGGCCGGCATGCTGCGCGAAGACGCCTACCGCCTGGTACAGGGCCATGCCATGCGTGCCTGGAAAGACGATCTGGTCTTTCGTGACGAAGTTGCAAAGGAGCCCCAGATCTCGGCACTCCTCTCATCCGAAAAGTTGGAAAAGACCTTCGATTACACCCGCCAGCTTGGCAACGTGGATGCGATCTTCAAGCGGGTTCTTGGGGAATAGCAACATGACGGAGATTCCCGATCACGCGGCCGAGCGGGTACTGAACACGATTGAGGAAGTCGTCAACTCGGCTGACGAGGAACTTGAGGATGCCGAGCAGTGGATGAAGGCGCTGGCCGCAGAATTCCCTGAGGCGTCAATTGTGCACGGCTATTACGCGTGGGTGCTGTCGCGGCAAGGGAAGCATCGCGAGGCGATCGAGCACGGCCGAGTGGCGGTGAAGCTTTCGCCGGAGTCGGAGATTTCGTCGATCATGTTGTTTCGCGTGTTATGGAAGGCAGGCGAACATCAGCAGGCGTTCGATGAGCAGAAGCGGCTGGAGAAACATGGAGTTTCCGACGGGTACGCGCTTCTGATGCAGGAATGGGATAAAGGCGGACCTGCCCACGGTTCATCCGAGCCGGACTAACGACCGGAGAAGGCGCAGACTCTGCTATCGTCTCCACGACAGGAGAGGTGGATGAAACACATTGCTTGTTTGCTCTTTGCCTGTACCAGCGCGATCGCCGTTGCTCAGCAGGCCGCAACCCCGGTCCCGAATCCGCTCGACAGCCTCTCATTCATGCAGGGCGACTGGAGCGGCAAGCAGAACTTCAACAACACCGACGGTCCCGCGATGGTAGGCGATGCCACTGACCGCATCGAGATTGGCATCGCAGGTAAATACCTCTGCGAGATGCTCTCGACCACGCTGCCCGGCCGCAAGCCGACGGACACGCGTCACTTCATCTCCTATGACAAGCAATCCGGCAAATACACCGCATGGTGGTTCAATGACACCTCCACTCATCCCAGCGAACTCACCGGAGACGTTGCCGGGAACAAACTGGTGCTGCTGAGTAGTTCGTCTGGTCCCGGCCCGGTGTTGCGTGCAACCTATGAAAGCCCGTCGGCAAATACGCTCACGTTCCTGCTCGAAATGAAGCAGGGAGAAAACTGGACCAGGCTGTTTCTTACGACTTACTCAAAGAAAGCCCCCGCGCAGCCGTGATGTATCCGGCGCCGTAGGCGTATGGTTCGTTAGCCGCGCGCTTCAGCGTGGGGACGGATTCCCGGATAGAATGGGAGTTCCGTAGGAACGATGTTCTATGGCCCATACATACACGAGTAATTTCATCCATTGTGTCTTCAGCACCAAAAATCGCAACCCACTCATTCCCGCTGCCCTCACTGCCGAGCTCTATGCTTATCTCGGCGGCATCGCGAAGGGCGAGGGTTTCTCACTGCTTGCGGCTGGTGGAACGGCGAATCACGTCCATTTGTTGTTTGTCTTGCCGGCTTCATGCCCGCTGGCCGACGCGGTTCAAAAGCTCAAAGGTAGTTCGTCTCGCTGGATCGGCCCTCGCTTCTGCTGGCAAGAAGGTTATGGAGCATTCAGCGTCAGTCCTTCGCAGGTTGTAGCCGTAAAGAGATACATTCATTCCCAGGAGGAGCACCACCGCAAACGGAGTTTCGAAGAAGAGTTTGCCGCCCTGTTGCGCCACTGTGGAATCACATACGACGATCGTTATGTATATGGGTGATCGAAAAGGACGCCGTCCCTACGGGACTCGAATAGACTGCGAGATCAGCTGCCCCCACGCTGAAGCGCGGGGCTAATGAACATTGCGCCTTCGGCGCGGCCAAAACCGACGGATTAAGCCAGGAGCTGGAAGCTGCATCTATGAATCTTACCGTTGCCATTACCGGAGCCTCGGGCGCCGTTTTATGCAGTGAATTGCTTCGTGCGCTCGAAGCCGACGCACGCGTGGCGCGGATTCATTTCGTCGCGTCTGAGAATGCGCTCCGAGTCGTCGCTGAGGAACTCGGCATCTCCGGCCGCACCAACCTGCTCGAAAAGCTTGTCGGCAGTACGTCTACGAAAATCACCCAGCACTCCGACTCCGACATCGGCGCTGCGATCGCGAGCGGGAGCTATCCCTCTCACGGCATGATCATCCTGCCATGCTCCATGGGCACGCTTGCCGCGATCGCCAACGGACTTGCCAATTCGCTTATCGCCCGCGCCGCGGATGTCACGCTCAAGGAGAGACGGCCATTGCTGCTTTGTGTACGCGAGACGCCTTTCAACCGCATCCACCTGCGCAACATGTCGCTTGCTGCCGAAGCCGGCGCAGTCATCTTTCCGGTAGTTCCCGCGTTTTATAACAAGCCGGCAGATTCAACCGAGATGGCGCGGCAGTTTGCGTTTCGCGTGCTTGCGCACATTGGATTGGCGCAGCCCGGAGCCTACGTCTGGAAGGCTGATGAATAGAGCTCGTTCAGGTCCGACCGTTCTTTTTCGTGACAATCTACTGACAAGTTCACGTTTGACAGCGCGATGCGCGTTCCGCGATACTGCCTTCAATGCCGAACTCAGCGCAACCCCGGATTGAGGTCATGGCCATGTGCATATGTTGCGCATGCGGATCCATCCGTGTGGCTTCTGAGCGGCGAATGCGCTAGTCGCAACCGATCAGAATCAGGCGGCCCGGATCCGGAAAAGGATTCGGGCTTTTGCATTTCGTTGTTGGGTGCGGCTTCCTTTAGCTTCCTTTGAAGTTCCGTTCCCGCCGCAACTCAAGCCGATACGAAATCGAAGGAGATCAAAATGTCCGAAGAGAAGAAACAACACCTCGCCACCCAGGCCGTCCATGCAGGCCAATCGCCCGACCCCACCACCGGCTCTCGCGCCGTTCCTATCTACCAGACCACGTCGTACCTGTTTCAGGACGCCGATCATGCCGGCCGGCTCTTCGCGCTGAAAGAATTCGGCAACATCTACACGCGCATCATGAACCCGACGACCGACGTTCTGGAGAAGCGGGTAGCAGCTCTCGAAGGCGGCGCCGCAGGTTTGGCGACGGCATCCGGCCAGGCCGCTGAAACCCTTACGATCACCACACTCGCCGCGGCAGGCGATGAGATCGTCTCCACGACTTCTCTCTATGGCGGCACCTACAACCTCTTCCACTACACGCTGCCGCGTCTTGGCATCAACGTGCGCTTTGTTGATGCGGACGACTTCGACGGCCTCCGCGCCGCTATTAACGCGAAGACCAAGGCCGTCTACACCGAGACCCTCGGCAATCCCAAGCTCGACATTGCCGATATCGAAAAGCTGGCTGCCATTGCCCATGAAAACGGCGTGCCGCTGGTCATCGACAACACCTGCGCCTCTCCGGCTTTGGTCCGTCCGATCGAGTGGGGAGCAGATATCGTCGTTAATTCGGCAACCAAGTTTCTTGGCGGTCACGGCACCACCATCGGCGGCGTTATCGTCGACGCGGGCAAATTCGACTGGGCCGCCTCTGGCCGCTTCAAGGAGTTCACCGAGCCGGATCCGTCCTATCACGGTCTCTCGTACACCGAAGCGTTCGGCCCGCTGGCCTTTATCCTCAAAGCACGCATTCAGGGATTGCGCGACACCGGTGCAGCCCTTGCGCCACACAGCGCATTTCTCCTGCTCCAGGGCGTCGAGACGCTTCACCTCCGCATGGAGCGGCATTCGCAGAATGCGCTCGCAGTCGCAAAACATCTTGAGCAGCATACAGGGGTTGAATGGGTCAACTATCCCGGTCTCTCGTCGAGTCAATATTTTGCCCGCGCGAAAAAATACTCGCCGACCGGCCAGAGTTCGCTCATCACGTTCGGCATCAAGGGAGGTTACGAAGCCGGCAAGAAGTTCATTGACTCGCTCGGACTCTTCTCGCTCGTGGCCAACATCGGCGATGCCAAGTCCCTCGTGATTCATCCGGCATCAACCACCCACCAGCAGCTTTCCGTTGAAGAGCAGGCCGCGACGGGAGTGACTCCCGAGCTGGTGCGCCTCTCTGTCGGCATCGAGGATATCCGCGACATCATTGCCGATCTCGACCAGGCCATCGAAACGGCGAATGGCCACGCCAGCACCGGGGCTGCAACAAGCAAGGTTCATACAGCACAATGAGTGTTATGAACGAAGCCGTAACCGGGTCGGGCTCTGCGTCGACCCGGTCGCCTGCTCTTGAACCGACGTATGAAGGCGACTTCATCCTGGACCAGAACCTGATGCTGGAGAGCGGGCGTACGCTGGCGCAGCCAACCCTGCACTACGCCGTATACGGCAGGCTGAATGCGGCTCGCGACAACGCCGTTCTGATCTGCCATGCTCTCTCGGGTTCCGCTCGCGTCGGCGACTGGTGGCCGGAGATCTTCGCCCCCGGCGCCGTTCTGTCTCTCGAACACGATTTCGTAATCTGCATCAATATCCTTGGCTCGTGCTACGGCTCCACGGGGCCCGGCTCCGTCGATCCCGAAACCGGCCTGGTGTATGGACCCGATTTCCCGCTCGTCTCGATTCGGGACAACGTCCGCGCCCAGGGCCATCTCCTCGACTCCCTCGGCATCCGCCGCCTCAGGCTCATCCTCGGCGGTTCCATCGGCGGAATGCAAGCCCTGGAGTGGGCGATCCACGACCCCGCTCGCGTCGAACGCGCTGCCATCATTGGCGTAGCCCCTTTAACTGCCATGGGATTAGCCCTGAATCACCTTCAGCGCCAGGCCATCCAGAACGACCCGGACTGGGATGGAGGCTACTACCTGCCGCAACGCCAGCCGCGACTTGGTTTGTCCCTCGCCCGGCAGATTGGAATGATTAGCTACAAGTCCGCCGGCCTATTCGACGAACGCTTTTCTCGCAATCCCAACCGAAATGGCGAAGACCCGTGGAGCCACGATAGCCAGGGGGGCGGCCTTGTCGGCGGCCGCTTTGACATTGCCGGCTACCTCGATAACCAGGGCGAGCGCTTCATTCAGCGCTTCGACGCCAATGCCTACCTCGCCATCCTGCGCACCATGGATACCTGGGACCCTCTGAATGGCCACGCGTCCCCAACGGAGGCCTTCAGCCGTATTCGCGCCCGCCTCACCTTCATCGGGATAAGCTCCGACTGGCTGTTTCCGCCGGAGTCCATTCGCAGCTTTGCCGACCTTATTCGCTCCGCCGGAGTGCCGGCGGAGTATCGCGAAATGACCAGTTCCCACGGCCACGACGCCTTTCTCGCCGAACAGGCAGAGCTGGTTCAACTTCTGCAGTAACTCTTTCGCCGGCTGGGTCGATCCTCTGGTAAGCTCAGGAAACACTTTTCCGCGATCCGGTGTCTAAGCGATTATGCGATGTGCTGTGGGGGCGGCCATCGGTTCCTCGCAGGGAGGCAGAACGATTCCCGCACGGTTTCAATTGAACGGCTTGTCTGAGATTGCGTTGGCGCCTTGGTTCCCGGTTGAGCCGCCAACCTCCAACGTGCGTCGCCAAACCGCCGGCGTAACATTTTGTCGAATCAGGTGCCTTGTCACAATGGGCAGGGCTTTCTATAATCCTCCCAATACCGCATTGGACATCGTGGGAATGTCTATCCGTCAGAGTCTGTCGAATCGCCCCTCAAAACGGATCGATGAAACCGCGAGCGAGTGCTTGAGTACCGATTCCACTTCCGCATCTCCCAGGAGCACTGAATGAAGAAGTTTGTCTTTGCATCTGTGATGGCGCTGGCGAGCTTGAGCCTCGTTTACGCGCCCACGCTGCGCGCGCAGGATCAACCATCGGGCACGATTCAAATCAAGGATCCCGCCGAATATAACGCCTATTCCATGGCCACAACTCAGTCTGATCCCAAGGCCAAGGCGGCAGCCATTGAGGATTTCCTGACGAAGTACCCGCAGAGCGTCGTCAAGAAGACCCTGCTTGACACGCTGATCGATACTTATCAGCAGACCGGCGATACGGACCACACCCTCAGTGCGGCCTCCCGGATGCTGCAGGTCGACCCCGATAACCTGAAAGCAATCTACATCTCGGTTTTCCTCAAGAAAGCCCAATGCACTAAGACTTCAGACCAACAGACCTGCGATGACGCCGCAGCTCTGGCTCAGAAGGGATTGATCGCGAAACAGCCTGCCGGCATGGCGCCAGACGATTGGAAGAAACAGACCGACGCGCTCGCCCCGTTTTTCGACTCGGCAATTGCCGCAGATGACATCGTGAAAAAGGACCCGGCCGCTGCTGTCGAAGAATACCGCAAGGAGCTGGCGTTGTATCCGCCAGACGGCACGACCAAAGGACCCGGTCTGGGCGATACCCTTCAACTTGCGCTGGCCTACGTTAAGTTGCAGCTTATTGACGCGCAGGCCCAAAGGGACGCGGAAGCCAAGGCAAAGGCGACTCCCGGCGACGCAACTCTGGCAGCTGCTGCCAAGGCTGCGAAAGACAAGGCAGGGCAGGACTACGTGCAGGCCTGCTGGTTCTTTGCCCGCGCCTGGAACTTCGCGCCAGCCAACTTCAAGGGCCAGATCGAGCCGCAGCTTGAGTACTACTTCAAGAAGTACCACGGAGATCTGACAGGCTTGGACACGCTGAAGACTCAGTCGGCAGCTACACTGTTCCCGCCGGGAACCCTGAGTATCGCTGCCGCCAAGACGCCAGAGGAGCAGATCCACGATCTGCTCGCCAGCACCTCTGATTGGAACACCCTGGCACTGGCAGACAAGGAAACCGTGCTTTCCGTCGGCAGCAAGGAAGATGCTGACAAGCTGTGGGCTCTCCTGCAGGGCAAGGACACCCCTGTCCCGGGTACCGTTATCGAATCGAGCGCCAGCCAGATCAAGGTTGCTGTGACCCCGGACGCCAAGGAAGCCAAAACGGCCGACTTCATTGTCAACATGAAGGAACCAATCCCGGAGAAGGAAATTCCGGCGGTGGGTTCCGAACTCAAGGTGCTGAAGGACGGCGGTCCCGAAGTGGACGGAACCTATGACACCTATACCCCGGTTCCAGCCTCGGCCGCCGGTGCTGCAAGTGCGCAGATCGTGCTCAAGGATGGCATTCTGCAGACCGCGAAGAAGGCTCCGGCGCACAAGCCGGCCGCCGCTCACCACACGACAACAACCCATAAACCGCAGCAATAGTTAGCATGCGCTCCTGGTGAATCGAAGGGCAGCCTGTAAAGGGCTGCCCTTCCTGTTTCTCCACCTTGCCTGAGCTGCCCGAGTGGTACCCTTGAGACAGCATGGTGCCGTTCCGCATTCCCCTCAAAACCCTGGCAGCCGCCCTGCTTACGGTTGTCTGCGTATCTTTCTCTGTCTTCCCAGGGCAGAGCCAGGGACAAGAGATTTCAAAACACCAGAGAATTGTGCCGGATTCGGTTGAGCCTAAGCCGTTCTCAACCGTGGCGACCCGGCAGACTCCCCTCTACACTGTCGATTTTCGATCCGCAGACCAGATTTCCCAACAGGATCGGCTCCTTCTTGCCGATTCGGAATCCACCATCGCTGAGCATGCGGGATTTGCCGGCCTCGAATTTTCGCAGAGCAACTGGAAATCCCGCCAGATCGTCTGTCCGACTTTCCCGAATCATCTCTTTGTGCAATACACGCGCAACAACGGCGCCGGCGATGTTTCGGTATTCTCTGTATCGATTCCACGCAATGGCAACGGCCGGGTCCGCATCGTTCCCATCGTCAAGCGCGGGTACTCTCTCTTTTCTCCCGCGCCCATCAATGCGCTGACCATCTCGGCCTTCAACCACATTCGCGCCGAGGATTCAGAGACGGCAAACTCCGACTGGCTTGGGAATGCCCTTTGCTATGCTGCGCTGGCAGGCACAAGACCTGAGATTATGACCCCGGGTGCGGAGCCTGCGCTGCATAGGCCGATCCCCGCGCTCACTGCAGCGATGGAAGTCGAGATGCATGCACACGGGATGGAAGTGCTCCGTTTCGATGATGCCGCAGCGCGTCCGCATGCCACGGAGTGGTCTATGACCTTTACGCACCAGGGAAAGCTCATCAAGGCCACGCACAGGCCGGCTTCGATGGCGGCCGTGAACCCTGCATCCCAGAAAGATGCGGTGGCGCGCACCTGGCCCGTGCCCCCCTCCGGCCAGAACTAATACTTCAGACTGTCATTCCGAGCGACCAACGGGAGTCGAGGAACCTGCAGTTGCCTTTTTAGCGGTCCCCTGCCGGCACGGTCATTCCCCGAGCATGATCCTCTGAATCGCCGATGCGCGACCCGTTGCTGCATCGCATGTAATCAGCGCTGCGCACATCTTCGGATTGCCCTTCGCGGCCTCGAATTTGCCGGGCATGCCCGTGAGGAACCGATTCAGGACCAGCTCTTTCTCAACGCCGATGACGCTGTCGTAGGGACCGCTCATGCCCACGTCTGTCTGGTAGGCGGTGCCGCCTGGCAGAACGCGTTCATCGGCCGTCGGTATGTGCGTGTGCGTGCCCAGCACCGCCGTGACGCGCCCGTCGAGATGCCAGCCCATGGCGACTTTTTCGCTGGTGGCCTCGCCATGAAAATCCACCACGATGACCTTGGCTTTGATTCCGGCCAGCAGGTTGGTGGCAGCGTTGAACGGGTCGTTGGTACCGCTCATGAATACCTTGCCCATCAGGTCGACGACCGCATACGCCACGCCACTCTCCGTGACGCCCTCGAAGACGCCGTATCCAGGCAAGCCGGGTTGCATGTTGGCAGGGCGCAGCACGCGCCGCGCGCGCTCCTGGCTATTGGCTGCCGCTGAATTCAGATAATCCAGAAGCTCTCGCTTGTCCCACACGTGGTTGCCCGTGGTGAGCACGTCGGCGCCCATGTCAAACAACTCTTCGGCAATCTGCGGCGTCACGCCAAACCCACCGGCTGCATTCTCCGCATTGATGACCGTGAGCTCGACGTCATGCGCCTCGCGCACATGCCCGATGTGCTCGCGTACAATCCCGCGCCCCGCGCTGCCGAAAATGTCACCTACAAAAAGAATCTTCATTGAACTCCAGTGAACAGTGGACAGTGGTCAGTGGACAGTTAAGAACTCTTGTGCCTCATTGGCTCCTGCGTGCAAGAGGGATCGAATCAGGGGTATCGAACTCAAGATGATCGTTGCTCCCTCTGAACACTGTTCACTGTTCACTGTTCACTGCATTTCTCATCAGCGGAAACAGGATTACGTCGCGTATGGACTTTGAGCCGGTCAGCAGCATGGTCAACCGATCGATGCCGATGCCTTCGCCGCCGGTGGGAGGCAGGCCGTAGGCGAGGGCGCGCACGTAGTCTTCGTCCATCTGGTGGGCCTCCTCGTCGCCGCGATCGCGCTCTTTGAGTTGGTCCTCGAATCGTTTGTGCTGTTCCACCGGATCGTTCAACTCGCTGAAGGCGTTGCCCAACTCAAAGCCGCCGGCGAAGAATTCGAAGCGCTCCACGAGTTCTGGATTGTCCGGCTTCTGTTTCGAGAGCGGAGAGACTACTGTCGGGTAATCGTAGATGATGGTTGGCTGGATCAGGAAGGGCTCGACTACCGCTTCGAACAGCCCGTATATGGTCTTTCCAAGTGATTGTGGCCGACGTGGGAGAGGTGATTGGGAGGGCGGCAGTCCCAACGCCTGTCCAGCAATATTCGCCATTGCAGTGAAATCACCAATCAGCAAGATGCGCTGTCCGTTAACTAGCAAGAGGAGGCTCCGAAGTCGCCGATGACGTTCTAGGTCGACACCTTGCACCTCAGCACTCGGCGTTACGATTTGTGGATAGTGCGATTGAAGGTGCTGAAGAGAGTTCGTTAGGAATTGCTCAAGTGCATCAGAGTTTCCTAATTCCCCTAGTGTGGGTGGCGCGCCGAAATCTTCGGGCCAATACTCCCGGATCGCCTCGGTCATGGTCAGGCGCGTCCACTTTCCGAGGTCGATGGTGTTGCCGTTGAATTCAACGACCGTGGTTCCATTCACCTCGCGCGCCACAAACTCCACCAGATCTTCCGTCAGCTGCATCATGTCGTGGTAATTCGCGTAGGCCTGGTAGAACTCGAGCATCGTGAACTCGGGGTTGTGCTGCGTGCTCACGCCTTCATTGCGGAAATTGCGATTGATCTCATAGACCCGATCGAGTCCGCCGACAACCAGCCGCTTGAGATACAGCTCCGGCGCGATGCGCAGAAACAGATCCATATCGAGCGCATTGTGATGCGTCTTGAACGGACGCGCGTTCGCTCCGCCGGCGATCGTCTGCATCATCGGCGTCTCAACTTCGAGATAATCACGGCTGTCAAAGAACGTTCGCAGTGCGCGAAGCACCTTGGCACGTTTCACAAACACTTCACGCGCCTCGAGATTCGAAAACAGATCGACATACCGCTGGCGATAGCGTAGTTCCACGTCGGCCAGGCCGTGAAATTTTTCCGGCAGCGCCAGCATGGCCTTCGCCAGGAACGTCAGCCGCTCAACGTGTACGCTCAGCTCGCCTGTCCGCGTGCGAAAGAGATACCCGCTCACGCCCACATGATCGCCAAGGTCCAGCAGCTTGTAGAGTGCCCAGCCCTGATCGCCCACAGCATCCATCCGCACGTAAATCTGCAGCCGTTCGCCGCCCTGCTGCAGCGTCGCAAATCCCGCTTTGCCCATGACGCGAATCGCCATGATGCGGCCGGCGATGGCCACCGTCGCACGATCCGACTCCAGCGATTCCGCCGTTGCCTCGCCCCACTTCGCGCGAATCTGCGGAATGGTATGCGAGGCAGGGAACTGGTTGGGATACGCTGCCTGACCCAGCTTTTCAATCTCGATCAATTTGGCCTTGCGCAACTCAAAAAGATTGCGCTCAAATTCCGAATCAAACACGGTGTCTACCTTCGTGTAAATCAATGAGTTCCAGTGCTCAGTATATCGTTTGCATCATCGCGCTCCTCGGCATCCTTCGTGTATAACCACGGTGGATGCCGTTCAACCGTCCCATCCCGAAATCGCAGCAGCGTTCCAAGTTCACGAGCAGCCTCGCCTCGCTTGCTGAAGCGGAAAAGATGATCCAGATTTCGGTGCTTCTGCCGTCCTCGGCCTTCGTGGGGTGGCTGCTCGGAGCCGGGCTCGACAAACTCTTCCATCAAACCTGGATCACGCTCGTTGGCATCCTCTTCGGCGGCATATCCGGCATCGTCTACGTGGTCCGCATGGTGGTCACAGCCGGCACAAAGCCAGGCCGCAAAACAGGATCAAATTCTGACATCTCAGGAACGGGAACAGGGCCAGGAAAATGAACGAACCGGCTCCCGCGATCGCCAATCTTTCCGATGAAGCTCTTCAAGTGTTGCTGGAGAGAGCGATCTACAAGACACTCATCCTGGGAGGGTTGGTGTCGCTAGTGCTGACAGTCTCCAGCGGCTGGGGAACCGGTGCGCTTTTCGCCTCTGGAGCGCTTGTCTCCGCTGCCAGCATCTTCGAGTGGCGGCGCCTGGTGAGGATCATCAATTCCCGAATGAGGAATCAGACAGCCCCGCGCGGCGTCGGCCTTTCGATCGCATTCATTCTGCTGCGGCTGGTCGTCTTCGGAGGGGTCATTTATGGTAGCCTTAAATGTTTCCGGGGTTCGCCTTTGGCCCTTGTCTGCGGCCTGAGCCTGGCAGTGATCACGCTCACGTGGGAGGCGCTCAAGTTATTGCGCGGCTGATATTTTATCCCTGTCTGGCCGCAGGATTTTTCCGGAATCAGAAAGTTATTCGTCTTCATGGAAGAAGCACTTGGAATTACAAACGTGCTGAACCGGCTGTTTGCCGGCCCGGTCGATGCACTGCTGCAAATGGTCGGCGTTCATCCTGCAAATCCAGGCGCGCCGATCGACAACACTTTCGCACTCGAATTGCTGGTGGTTTCAGGGCTCATCGCGTTCTTCATCTGGGTGCGGGTCAGTCTTTCGGTAGAAAAGCCGCCGATTCAGCAGCACATCGCCGAACTCCTGCACGAGTTCGTTGGAGGCGAGGCCCAAACGATCGTGGGCCATGGATACGAGCGGTTCCAGGCGTTTGTAAGCTGCCTGTTTCTCTTCGTGCTTGTCTGCAATCTGGTCGGGCTCATTCCCGGAATTGCGCCACCCACAAGCGCAGCGGTGGTACCTTTTGGCCTGGCCGTCTCCGTTTTCCTCTACTACAACTTCTACGGAGTGAAAGACCAGGGAATTATCGGATACCTCAAGCACTTCGCCGGACCGGTGTGGTGGATTGCGTGGCTGCTGTTCCCGATCGAGGTGATTTCGAACCTGGCGCGCATGATGTCGCTCACCATTCGTCTGTGGGCCAACATGTTTGCCGGCGACCTGGTTACGCTGGTCTTTTTCTCCCTGATTCCGTTTGCGATTCCCATTATTTTTCTCGCGCTGCACGTGCTGGTTTCGCTGGTGCAGGCACTGGTGTTTACGTACCTGCCCATGATTTATCTGGGCGAGGCCACGCGCCACGAACATTGATGTTCTGAATTTTGCATCGCTCTTGCCGGACGAAAAATCGCCAGGCAGGAGAAAAAGATTTCCGCCGGGGAACGCTTCCGCCTCGGAATCAACGGAAAGGCCGCAAGCGTGAGGGGGCCAAAAGCATCTTTGGAAATCGCTGTATGCCGAAGCTTCGAATGTACAGTCAACGCGACCATCAGGGAGCGGTGACCTTGCACTCAGTAACAACGGCACGCAGTTTTCTGAAGATGCCGGCACGGTGAGCCTCAACCACCCACTGGCGGCTAATTTTTGTGAAGCTGGAGAAACATGCGTAAATTGCAAAACGTTCTGATGGTGCTGTCGCTGCTGTGCTTCGCAGTGCCGGCATTCGCTGACGGAGGCTCCGGTCCCGTCAATCTGGCTCCAATCGGTATCGGCATCGGTATCGCCCTTGCCGCTGGGCTCTGCGGTATTGGACAGGGCAGAGCCGTCGGTTCTGCCGTTGAGTCAGTGGCGCGCAACCCGGGAGCCGCTGGAACCATTCAGCTGCTGATGATTCTCGGACTTGCCTTCATCGAGTCCCTCACCCTGTTCACCTTCGCCATGATCTTCATCCGGATCAAGTAAGGCGAATCGCAGTTCCATCATGCGGCCTCGACTTAGAGCAGTTTCGGAATGCACGTAGACTTTCAAGAGTAACGGGGTGACTTTTTCCTGGCGAAAAAGCCACTTGGTTCCTTGACTTCGGTCTACACCAATTCCAAAACTGCTGTAGTCGGGGCCGCTTTATTGTTGGCCTGAATCGCTCTTTCCTCTGCCCGATTCTGTGTTCATCATCTGGATAGCCTGCTGGTAGCTCAATCCTGAGGGTAGCGGCGCGAACTGGCTCTGATCTTCGGTCGTATCGAAGACCTTGGTCCTGAATACCACACGGCCGCTCATCGACATCTGGAAATGCACGATGCGCCACTGATGTTCACCGACATTCGCTTGCTCGATGACGATCCATCCACCCTTGTTGAGCCGCGCCAGAAGTCCCCAGCCATAGTCCACGTCCTGCTTCAAGTGGCCCTCAAGCCGGGCCACGCGCTCGTGCTCCACGTCAATCCAGATCTCGCCAGTCATTTGCGTGAGAACTTGCGACTCGAGATCTGGAGGATCGAATTTTGGATTTGGCGCAAAGGTAAATTTCTCCACCTCGCCGCTCGGCGCCTCGCCCGTGCCCGCGAAATGGTATAAAAATGCGGCTGGGAGAGATCGCAACACCTTCATTGCCCGCGCAGTGTCTTCGTCTTCCGATGCCTTGCGGTGACGCTGCTTGCCCGGATCGCTCAGCAGCCCGTTCAGTCGCGCCTGTTCCTTCTGTTCGTCCTCTGCACTCAAGGGTGCGTCGTTGACAGCGATAAGCCGAGCCACTGCACCGTCTTTGGTCTCGAACATCTCTTTGGTGGAAGTGAGTCGGGGACTGGCTTTGTGCAGGCGGTAACGCATCGGGTGTTGTGCGTCGCTCGCGGCCCGAACCTCATTCGCAAACGCCCGCTGCACGAGCGCATCATCTTCATGCTGGGCCCCGTTTTCATGCCGAGCCCCGTTTTGGCCCGCGGCAGCCAGCGGCAGTATCAGCATCGACATCGCGATAAGGCGCACTGTACCCAGTGTATCGTTCTCCTTTTCCGGTTGGCTGGGTGTTTCTTTAGTTTTGGACGCTGGTCCGCCGCGGGAGTTTCTTAAATTGAAGGGTTCCACCCCGATGCTATAGTTCGAAAAGGGACTTTTGCTTCCACCTGGGCGTTTGAGCGGCAAATTTCCGGCCTGCCCGATGCCCTGGTCGCACAGGATTCACCAACAACCGGACGCCAAAATGGTGTCGGACGAAATCAAGAAGTTTTGGAAGGGAATTGATCCATGGCAACCGAAAATGGTTCTGCTCGGATTGGCAAGTCCGTCGTGATCCGTGGCGAAGTAAAGGGCGGGGAAGACCTGATCATTGATGGGCGTGTCGAAGGAACCGTGACTCTGTTGGAGAGCCGCCTGACCATCGGCCCAAGCGCAGACGTCGCAGCAGATCTTACGGCGCGCGACATCCTGATCCAGGGCGCGGTTCAGGGCAACATCGTAGCCAGCGGGCGCGTGGAGCTGCGCTCCGGATGCGTGGTGGAAGGCGATGTGCGCGCATTGCGCCTTGCCGTGGAAGACAATGCTATATTCCGCGGAAAAGTTGATCTCACGCAGGGTGCCAAAGCGCCCGATGCCGTCCCCGCAACGAACGCATAGCCTCGCCGTGCGAATGGACGCCTATTGTTTGCACGCGTCCCATGACAAGGGGATCTCAACGTGATTCGCAATTGGTTCGATAAGAAGGAAGGCGCTTCGTCCGCCGGCTCTGGTGCCAGCGGCCCCCGCATCCCGCGTCATTCGGGAGGATGGGCGGCCCTGCGTAAGCGGCTGCAGGCTGAACCCGGCCTCCGCATTATTGACTCGGGTGCCACCTCGCCCACCAATATCAACTACCTCACCAGCCTCGGTCACAGTGTCTTCATGACCGATTTGGCGACGGAAGCCTGCACGGGCGCCTGGAAAAAGGGTGTCGACGAAGACGACAAGCCGATCTACGACACCGAAGGATACCTGAAACAGACCCTCAACTTCGGCGGAAAGATGTACGACATCGTGCTGCTCTGGACGGCTCTCGATTACATTCCGGAACCCTTCGTCCCTGCCGTGGTGAGCCATCTGTATGCATCCTTGAATCCGGGCGGCCAGGTCCTGGCCTTCTTTCACACGCGCAAGAATCCTGAAGAATCGGCTCATTGCCGCTTTCATATCACCGCAGGCGATAACGTCGAAATGCAGCTTGCCCAGCAGTTTCCGATTCAGCGTGTATTCACGAATCGAATCATTCAGGACCTGTTCAATCAGTGGTCCGGCTTCCGCCAATTCCTGGCCAAGGACAGCATTTCAGAAGTCATCATCACGCGATAATCCGGGGTCACCGGCGACAGGTTCGCGTCGCTGAGGTGATAGTGGCAATCCATCTGCGTTCAGTCGCATCCAATGATGGGCGCTATTTCTGAAACATCCCCAACTGGAGCAAATATGACCTCATTGAAAGGCACGCGCATCACGTGGCTTGGACACGCCACGGTACTCGTTCAAACGCCGAAGGGCACCAACATCCTCATCGATCCATTTATTCAACACAACCCCAAATACCCCAGGGGGTTCACGCTTCCCGAAAAGATCCACTACATCCTGCTCACACACGGACACGGAGATCACATCTCCGACGCCATTCCAGTTGCGCACACACACAAATCCAATGTCGTCGCGATCTACGAACTTGCCGCTCACATGAACAACGAAGGCGCTGAAAACACCACCGGCATGAACATCGGTGGTACCGTCCAACTCGATGACGTTGCACTTACGATGGTCGAGGCCAAGCACTCTTCCGGCGTCGAGGGCAAGAACGGGACGCAATACGCAGGCGTTGCCGCGGGTTTCGTGCTCACCATTTCCGATGGCCCCGTGCTCTACCATGCCGGAGACACCACCGTCTTCAGCGACATGAAACTGATCAAGGATCTCTATCATCCGGAGATTGCAATGCTCCCCATCGGCGGTTTCTACACCATGGGACCAAAGGAAGCAGCACTGGCTGCGCAATTCCTTGCGCCGAATGCAATCCTGCCCATTCACTTTGGAACGTTTCCGCCGCTTACCGGAACACCCGAGGAGCTTGACGCTCTCCTCAAGGGCTCAATTGAAGTCATCCGGATTGCACCCGGCGAATCGATCTAAGCATTCAGCAAAACATGAAGGGCTGGGAATCGCTTCCAGCCCTTCACTGTTCGTTCGAGCTATTTGCTGCCTGCTGCTTTTCTCTGCCTCTCCCAACGGCGCTTCACCGCTTCGGCGATGCGCTTCCGGCCCTCCGGCGTCAGATTGCGTTTCTTTTTGCCTTTCCTGGCAGCGCCTGTGCCGGATGCCTTCGAAGTCTTGCTTACACCGCTGGTGAGCAGTGCACGCGCTCGTTGAAGTCGAGCGATCTCGTCATCGATTTGTTGCAGTATGTCTGCGACTCCCAAAAAACCTCCTTGGCGATCCGGGCGCAGCCTCCAGAATGCGCAAAGATCCTCTTTCTTGCAGGATTCTGTTACTGAAGCCAGACGATACCGAACGGGTCCGGCGAAAACAAACGAAAAAGAGTAACATCCATCGGCTTTACCTGGAGAGGAATGCAAATAGAAGCCTCGCCTGCTTAAATCGCCGAGAATTCTTAATTTGTGGGAAGTGCAGAACTATTGATAGATGTGATTCCTCAGTTCTGAACGCGCTTATTGCGCATGGTTGCATTGCTCCAAGGTAACGTATCGAAATTCGATTATGTTCTGTAATCGGGTACTCAGAGAGTCTCCCCAGGTAAGGTATCTTTGATTACTCTGGTTGTATAAGTCGGGAGTCTAACTCAATCTTTGAACAAGCACATTTACACGCCACGCGGAGCCTTGTTTGCTGGTTGCGCAGGTTCGTGACCTGAAGATGGCGAAGCAACCCCGGTAAGATCCTGTCCCCCGATCCGAAGAGTCGGCGACTCCGATGCACGATAGTTCCGCAGATCGCGGAGTATCTCCACTTTTTCGCGTGCATACTGGCCGGCCAATCGCGTCAGCGCGTAGGTGATGATGTCACTGTGATGGAGATCCTGCACCGATGGATCGCGCCGCATGTTCAGCCACAAGCGGTGAACCAGCTGGACATCGTCCGGACCAAGTGTCGGCGCATGCGGGCCGATATAGAACACCTTGGTCTCCCCATCCCCGCCAACAACGTAAAAATTGAACTGACGCTTGGGTTCGGGCAGAGCTTCCCATGCTTGCCCCATGTGAAACGCCTGGTCTTCCGCCGTCATCGAGGTCGATTGCCCCGAAACGACCGAGTCCACTTCAAGCGCGTTTGCGCCCTGCACCAGTGCCGCGAATACATCGCCAGCCGGAACAACCAGTAGAGATACTTTCTTTCCAAAGCTCTCTGCGACAGAGACCGCCTTGGTAAACAGCATCTGCTCGTGCTCACTGAAGCTTTGATCCTCGGCGCTCAGATACTCCGGTCCGCCTGCGCCCATCATGCGGACGCTCATTACCACCACGTCGCGATCTTCGGTCTTGGTTCGAGCCAGCACCCACTTCAGCGCAACAGGATTGTTGGAATCGCGCATCGTCACCATGACGCCGCCGGGGCGCACCGCAACCGACTCCCTGCTGATCGTGTCCTGGTGCTCCAGCTGGAAGTGGTCCTTCATCTGCCGCGCGGTCAGCGCATGCTTGCGCAGATTCTGGCGCTCCGAGACGGTGAAGATGACGAAGAATGCCGCTGCAAAAATAATGCCGCTGACCGTGGCGATCGACTTCGTGAACAAATTGGTGACGGCGGTCGAAAGCAGAACGAGGAAAACGCAGAAAAGCCCGATGGGGATTTCTGTCTTTCCGATCTTGATATTCGGCGGTACTTTCCAGCCGCGCTCACCGTGATACTTCCAGCGGAGCACCAGCATGGCGAGGCTATTGAACGTAAACGACCAGATCACGCCGAATGCATAAGCTTCGCCCAGGGTGATCACATTGCCGCGCGTGGCGATAATGGTGAACATCTGCAGCGCGAATACGAGATTCACGATGCGATGGCTGGTGCCGAATTTCGGATGCGGCTTGCGGAACCAGTCCGTCAGCACGCCGTCTTCCGCCACCCGCATCAGCACGCCTGTCGATCCAATCATCGATGTGTTGATGGCCCCGGACAGAATCAAGAAACCTACAAAGACGACGAAGATGCGGAATGCTACGCGCCAGAACATCGGGCCGGCCATGTACATGGCCAGGCCGGCAATCAGGTTGTTCTGGTAGATCTGTGTCCGCGGGCCATCCGGAATCAGCATCGACGCCAGCAGCGTTGCTCCGCCCGTGAAGACGAGGCTGTAGATCGCGATCACGATCGCTGCGCGTTTCAGATTCTTCAGCTTCGGATGCTGTATCTCGCGGTTGACCTGGGCCAGGCTCTCCTCGCCGCTCATGGCCAGGATGGAATGGCCAAAGGCCATGATGATTCCGAAGAGGCCGAAGATCGGCAAGCCGGTATTTTTCAGGAAACCTAAGGAGTCCGCGCTGAATTTCAGGTGAGATGGGGTAGGCGGAGGAGGTAGATGCACGCCCACCACCATCAACGAGTAAGCACCCCAGATAAAGAGGATGACCACCATGATCGTAGTGATCTGCATAACCCGCAGGGCCTTGTCGCTCGACTCCTCGATCCCCTTGACGTTCTGCCACCAGTAATAAATGGTGACCGCCGCCGCGAAGACCGCGGAGGTGTAATTCATGTCGAACTGGAAAGGCTGGCCATGCTCCGTCAGTGCAGGGGGCAGCCAGTGGCTGTTGTTGGCCACCGTCATCAGTTCGTTCATCAGGCCGGTGATGTATTGCCCTGCAGATACGCCTGAGATCGGCCCGGTCAGGATGTAATCGAACATCAGGGCAGATACGCTGAGCTTGGCAAACGTGCCGCCGAGTGCCTCTTTCACCACGCGGTAAACGCCGCCGCGGGTGAACATGGAGCAGCTCTCCACATACACGGCTCGCACCGCGAAGCTGAACAGCATGATGCCGAGAATGAACCACGGCGCCGCTGCACCCACGGCCTGCTCGGCAATGCCGCCGGCGTAGAACGCTGAAGAACCTAAATCATTGAGGACGATGGCGGCTGCCCGCCAGAAGGAGATGAACGTGAGCATCACGGAGGATGCCACGATGAGCCGGACGCGGTCTGATGGTGGGGCTACGGTCGTTCGAGTGGATGCCATTACTTATCGCGCCGGCAGGATGGTATTGCCGCTCAGAGTCAAAAGGGCACTTATCTCGTCCGCCCTTGGCTGAGTTTAGTTCTGGACGACGCGGCAGTCAACAACTAAACGGAAATGCTTGTAAATACGATGAAAATAGGGTGGAAATTCAAGGGTTTTTACTCTTCTCCGAATAATTCTTTGAAGTCCTCAACAAAGCTGATCAAAACCACAATGGCTGCTCCAGCAAGGCCGATGAAGAACATCAGTTCAAGGAACTTTATCGCAAGGGCAGCTAAGACCATGTGCCGATTCTACGCGCTTGTTTATAAGGAATTCCTAAAGCAACGACCTTCCGGATCGCGCATTCTCCTGGTTTCCTGTGGTACCAGCTTCAAATAACCCTGACATAGCCCCATGCATTAAACTCCAGCCTGTATGCGCTGGCATTCAATGAAGATGGGTGCTGCGGCCGTTCTCTCTGCCGCGCTGCTGGAGTTGCCGTTTCCGCTCGCGGGTCCCATGCCTCCCTGGCGCAGCATCTTCGCGTGGTTCGGCCTTGTTCCCCTGCTTTGGGCGATCCTCAGCCCCGCGACTGTCGACCATCCTCGCCCGCTTCGCCGTGCGTTTCTGCTTTCGTATCTCTGCGGCGTGCTCTGGTACATGGGCAACTGCTACTGGGTTCGCGACACGATGCTCGCCTATGGCGACATGCCCACCGGGGCACCTGTTCTGCTCCTGATCGGCTTCAGCCTTGTCCTGGGTCTCTACTTTGGATTGTTCGGTCTGGGCATCATGCTTGTTCGCCAGGCGACCGGAAAGCAGCATCTCGCTCTCGCCTCAGCCCCTTTTATCTGGGTAGCCCTCGACCTCGCCGCCGCTCGCATCACTAGCGTTCCCTGGGATCAGCTTGGCTACTCGCAGGTCGACAACGCACTTGTGAATCAGCTTGCTCCATGGACCGGGGTATATGGAATCACGTTCATTCTGGTCGCTGTCAACGCTCTCATTGTGAGCGGTCGCATTTCGCAAGCCGGCAAACGGGGTTGGACCTGGAGCGCAACAGGCGCAATCTTGATGGTGGCTGCATCCGGCGGACTTGTTTATCAACCCACAAAGCCGGCAACACCCGCCGCTTCAGCCGTCCTCGTTCAGCCCAACCTCGACGTGGGTGGCGACAACGATTGGGCCGGCCCGGGAGAGTGGGACAACCACATCGCCCAGTTCCAGCACCTCGCCGCCGAGCAATGCAAAATCTATATCGCAGGAATTCCGCAGACCAACGCACCCAACGGCGAAATCATCTGCCCGCCCTACCCGACGCATCCCGATCTCGTTGTCTGGCCCGAATCGCCTGCACCGTTCTCCGACGCTGATCCGCGATTTCAGAAATCCATGGAGTCGATTGGTCTAGCCGAGTCGGCTCCGCTCATCATCGGTGGCATCGGTACGAACTACCATTTGCACACGGAGGGTTTTGTCGATTACTACAACTCCGCCACGGTCATCGGAGCCGATGGCAACCTGATCGGGCGCTACGACAAGATCCATCTTGTGCCTTTCGGCGAATACGTTCCGTTCCAGCAGTACCTCACATTTGCCCGCAAGCTTACCGGGCGCGTTTCGTCATTTTCGCGTGGGACGGAACGCAAAACCTTTCGCGTCAACGGCCATCGTTACGGCGTCTTTATCTGCTACGAAGCTGTCTTTGCCGACGAGGTTCGCCACTTCGCCCAGCTTGGCGCCGAAGTCCTGGTCAACGTCAGCGACGACGGATGGTACGGCGACACCAGCGCTCCGTGGCAACACCTCAACATGGCCCGGATGCGCGCGATCGAGAACCGCCGCTGGCTCCTGCGCGATACCAACAACGGCATCACCGCCGTCATCGATCCGTATGGGAGTGTGCGGCAGAGCATCCCGCGACACCAGGCCGACGCTCTTCCTGCGCAATACGGCTTCCGCGACGACATCACCTTCTATACAGAGCATGGCGACGTTTTCGCGTGGCTGTGCTTATTCCTTTCGATTCCGATTTTCGTCTGGTCGCTGAAGATTGAAATCAGGCGAATCGTCGCCAGACCCGGCAAGTCACGCTAGCCCGCTAACCCCGCTAACTCCGCTATACTTACCTGAGTGCAGTCGAATGTCGCTTGCGCGGCCACTCGACCAGCCAACTCGCCAACAAGTCAGGTCCACAGAGCAAAGCATGGCAATTACCGATCTCGAATACGCTTACGCTCCGGTGCGCGATCAAGTCCGCGACCTGCGGGAGTATCTTTGACCCTGCCCGCCTCCGCAGGGAACTAACCGCAATCGAAACCAAGCTCGCCGACCCCGCAATGTGGTCGAACTCTATCGCGGGCAAGCCGTTGATGCGCGACCGCAAGCGCCTTGAATCGCTCATCGCGGACGACGAGGAACTCGTCCGCCGCACCGGCGACATCGAAGCCTACTTCGAACTCGCTCGCGAGGGCGAAGACGTCCTCGCCGACCTCGAACGCGACATCAAGACACTCGCCACATTTACTGAAGAACTCGAAGCCCGCACCATGCTCTCCGGCGAGGCCGATCCGCTCAACGCCATCGTCACGGTGCACCCCGGCGCTGGCGGCACCGAGAGCCAGGACTGGGCCGAGATGCTGCTGCGCATGTATCTGCGCTGGGCCGAGCAGCAGGGCTTCAAAACCGAAATGAACGACTACCAGGACGGCGAAGAAGCCGGCATCAAGTCCGCCACCTTCACCATCACGGGTGAATACGCCTTCGGCCAACTTGCCGGAGAGAGTGGCGTTCATCGTCTCGTGCGCATTTCGCCGTTCGATTCGGCCAAGCGGCGCCACACTTCATTCGCATCGGTGTATGTCTCCCCCGAAATCGACGAGACCATCAACGTCGATCTCAAAGTCGAAGACTTGCGCATTGATACCTATCGCTCCGGCGGCAAGGGCGGCCAGCACGTCAACACCACAGACTCTGCCGTACGCATGACGCACCTGCCCACAGGAATCGTGGTGCAATGCCAGAACGAGCGCTCCCAGCACAAGAACCGCGAGAAGGCGATGAAGATGCTGCGCTCGCGCCTGTATGAATACGAGCTCGAAAAGAAGCGCGCCGTGAGCAGGAAGGTCGAAGACTCCAAACTCGAGATCAACTTCGGCTCGCAGATTCGGTCTTATGTTCTGCAGCCGTATCGCATCGCCAAGGACCATCGCACCAAGGTGGAGGTCGGCGACGTCGATAAAGTGCTCGACGGCTATCTCGAGCCTTTCCTGCGCGGCTACCTGCTGGCCAAGCGCCGCGGCACGGCCACCAGCGGAGAAGACGACATGGATATTCCGGCATAGTATCTTGAATCTCGAGGAGGTCGCACATGGCCACCGATCTCGCCCGTCCCCAAGCTGCCATCGCCTTCGGCGGAGTCATTCCCGTCCTTCGCGTATCGAGCGTCGTCGCCAGCATCGACTACTACACCCACGCGCTCGGTTTTCACGTCAACTTCAAATTCCCTGAAGACTCCGGCCCATTCTTCGCATCCATTTCCCGTGGCCGTTGCAACTTGTTTCTTTCAGAAGGCGACCAGGGAAATCCCGGCAGTTGGGTATGGATTGATGGTGTCGACGTCGAAAAGCTCTATGACGAGTTCCGCGCATCCGGCGCAAAGATCCGCAACCCACCCACGAATTACGAATGGGCTCTTGAAATGCAGGTCGAAGACCTCGACGGGAACGTCCTCCGCATCGGGTCTGACCCAAAGAAGAATGAGCCCATCGGCGACTGGCTTGACATGCACGGCGTCCGCTGGCGGAAATTGCCCGACGGCAAACATCAGCGCGTCGATCCAAGTTAACCGCGCGGCATTGTAAACAGGGCCGATGACCTAATACGGATGACTAAGAACTGGAATACTAGCGGTTAGGAGCTGGAAGCCAAGAAATGAACGATCCGGCCACCATCAACGAATTGTTGCGCAGTTCGCAGGCCATTGCCGTCGTTGGCATGAGCGAGAAGTCCTGGCGCGCCAGTCACAATATTGGCCGCTACCTCGTGATGCAGGGCTATCACGTCTTTCCCGTCAATCCCATGCTCAATGAGGTGCTTGGCCTCAAGTGCTATCCCGATCTGGAATCGGCCCACGCGGTCGCAAAAAAGAATTATCCCAAGGGCATCGACCTGGTCGACGTATTCCGGGCCTCTGGGAACGTTCCGCCCATCGTCGACGAGGTAATCCGTCTCGGCATTCCGTACCTCTGGCTTCAGGAGGGCGTGATCAACGACACGGCGATTGCCCGTGCCCAAGCCGCTGGCGTGAAGTGCGTCCAGAATGTCTGCATTTTTCGCGAACACGCGCAGAGAGTTGGTTAGTTCAGTGATCGCTGGCGCTTTCACAAGTCCTGGGTGTCCCAATCCTTGCCGCGCTGGGCGCCCTATCCGTGCCGCGCTCTGTGCGGCCAACGTGGGAAGCCGGCATACTGTCACTCTGTCATTCCGACCGACCGAAACGAAGCGCTGGGAGTGGAGGAACCTGCAGTTGCTTTTTCCTTCCGGAATCCCGAAACTCGGGTGCCCCGTCCTTGCGGGGTTTCTTCCGCAAGGGTGGGAAACCACTGCTCCAACCCAGCCGCTTTTCGCGACCAATGATTCTCCGCGAGCGTCCAATGGAAAGACGCTCTTGTGCTCCGAATGAGATTCTTCCGCCCGATCCTCGCGCTCGCTTTGCTGCTCACCGCAGCCGTTTCCGGATTTGCCGCTACCGGGTCAGCTGATCTGCCCCACGTTCACGTACAGCTCATTGGCCCTGACGCGCAGTTTCATCTTGGCTCCAACAACGCCGGCCTATACTTCAAACTCGAACCCGGCTGGCATGTCTACTGGAAAAACCCCGGCGATGCAGGAGAACCGCCTCACATCAAATGGAGGCTCCCTCAGGGAATCACCGCCGGGCCCATTGAATATCCAATTCCCAAGCGCCTTCCCCTCGGTCCATTAATGGACTTCGGGTACGAAGACGAAGTTCTTTTTCCATTTCATTTGAATGCGGCCGGTGGCGCCTCGGGTTCAGCAGTTCTCCACGCCAAGGTTGACTGGCTCGTCTGCCGCGGCAGCTGTATCCCAGAGAAGACGGAGCTCGAAATCACGCGCCCGATCGCTGCGGGGAGCGCAACAGTGCAGCCCGATCAAAGTATCTGGGCTCGCCTCTCCAATAAACTCCCTGCGCCGCCACCAGCCAATCTGAAGATCGGATTCGTTTCCACACCGGCCGGCTTCCGCCTGACGGTGAACACCGGGCACCGCGAGACCGAGGCAAGCTTTTTTCCGTCAAGCCCCGACATCCTCTCCAACCCCGCGCCGCAGACGGCAACGCCCACCGCGAACGGCCTCATGCTCGACCTCAAGAAGGACGAATCCCTCGCTTCGAATCCAAAAGAGCTCGCGGGCCTGCTCCAACTCTCGGGCGGTCGCGCCTACGAACTGATCGCAGTTGCCGGTCCCCCCAAGGCGCCAAAGGCTGTCCCAGCAGAAACAGCCTCGGCCGGCACAAATTCCGGTACCTCCGCCAACTCCGCAAGCCCCGCTACGACATCACCAAATCCCGCGCAGCCTGCATCCACCACTGGCCTTCTTCAGGCCGTTGGCCTCGCTTTCCTCGGGGGACTCATCCTCAACCTGATGCCATGCGTTTTCCCGGTGCTCTTCATCAAGGGTCTGTCCCTCGTGCAATCCGGAAATGAAGAGCGCCACAAATTGCGAACCCATGGCTTTGTCTACGCCGCGGGCATCCTCGTTTCTTTCTGGGCTCTCGTCGCGCTTCTGCTCGGACTTCGCTCCGCGGGTTCTCATCTTGGCTGGGGATTCCAGTTCCAGTCGCCCATCTTCCTCTCGCTGATGGCCGCACTGCTGTTCTTCCTCGGCCTCTCCCTCGCGGGACAATTCGAAATCGGACTCACGCTGACCAGTGCCGGTGGCTCGCTTGCTGAAAAGCAGGGCTACACCGGCAGCTTCTTCACCGGAGTGCTCGCCGTCATCGTTGCCACGCCGTGCACCGCGCCGTTCATGGGAGTCGCTCTCGGCTATGCCCTCGCGCAATCCGCCATCGTGACGTTCGCTGTTTTCACCGCACTCGCTTTGGGCCTCGCTGCGCCTTACGTCGCGCTGACATTGCAACCAGCATGGACGCGCATCCTGCCGCGTCCGGGTGCTTGGATGGAAGTGCTGAAGCAGGCTGTGTCGGTGCCGATCTTCGGGACTGTGATCTGGATGGCGTGGGTGTTGGCTCAGGCCTACGGCGCAGCCGTGCTCGCAGCACTGCTCGTTAGCTTTTTGCTCCTCGCAATTGCCGGATGGTTTCTGGGTCGTTGGCCTGCTAAACGCTGGTCAACCGTCGTTGCCGTGGCGATTGCGCTTGGTGTCATTGCGATTTCGGTGACGGCTCCGGGCAAACTCGGCGCGACCAACACGCCTGTGGTGGCGGCAAGTTCAGGGACCGGTTGGCAACCCTGGTCCGCCGATGCTGTCACACGCTATCAATCCCGGGGCCGCCCGGTCTTCGTCGACTTCACCGCAAGCTGGTGTCTCAGCTGCCAGGTCAACGAGCGTGTAGCCCTCGGCAAACCCGAAGTCCAGAAGGCTTTCGCCGACAGCAATGTCGTTCTTATGCGCGCCGACTGGACCCGCTACGACGACTCCATTACCCAGACGCTGACCTCGCTGGGCCGCAGTGGTGTGCCAACCTACGCGCTCTATATTCCAGGAGAAGCCACCCCACGCGTTTTGCCCGAGGTCCTTACACCCGGCATCGTCACAGACGCCCTTGCACAACTCCCGCACAGCTCCACGCAAGCCGCTGCTTACCAGGTGAAATAGTGACGCCCAAGTGCGCGCAAGCTCGGATGCAGGGGAAGGTTCTCTCCTGGATCGAAAACGTATTGCGGGGCGCCCGGTGCATGCTGCGCAAACATCCGCACTTCGCGCGCGGTTGCTTCATTCATCATGCGCAGATTGGTCGTCACTGCTACCGGCCGCGACTTTGGACCCCGCCGCAAACTGCCGTCGAACTGCTGTGCGTATGTGTTCTCATTCCAATCCTGTGCCATGATGACCCTCCACCGTGCCGCGCGATTTTCTTCAGAACCAACCGCGCTTGTTGATATAAACAGCAAGTCGCTTGCCAAAGTTGCGGCCGCAACCAAGAGCATCATGAAATATGGAACGCAAATGACTTAGAGGAAGTTCAGTATTTCTTAAGGCAGTGGCGACGGGCGAAGTGACGAAACTCCCGTGACGAAATTCCGTCAGTGCCGACTTTATTTAGTCACCTGGAGCTCTGATTATCCAGTGTGCTTGCCTGAGCGAATCTTGCGGATCTCTTCCATCCGCTGTGCGAGCGCCTTCTCGCGCCCCTCTTGCGTCGGCTTGTAGTAGCTGCGTCCCTTCAACGAATCCGGCAGGCAATCCATCTCCGCCACCTTGCCTTTTTCATCGTGTGCGTAGCGATAGCCCTTGCCGTACTCCAGTTCCTTCATCAGCCGCGTCGGCGCGTTGCGAAGATGCAGCGGCACTGGCTCCTGTCGCGTCTGCTCAATCTCCTGCTGCACTGCACCATAAGCCGTGTACACCGCATTCGACTTCGGCGCCAGGCACAGATACACCACCGCCTCCGCCAGCGCCAGGTCACCCTCCGGCGATCCCAGAAAATCGATCGCCTCTTTCGCCGACAAACACAGATTCAATGCCTCCGGCGCTGCCAGTCCAATGTCCTCCACCGCCATCCGCACCACGCGCCGCGCCAGGTACAGCGGATCCTCACCGGCCGCGAACATTCTGGCCAGCCAATACAGAGCCGCGTCGGGGTCGGAATTTCTCACGCTCTTGTGCAGCGCCGAAATCAGGTTGTAGTGTTCCTCGCCCGACTTGTCGTACATCAGCACGCGCTGCTGCACAGCCTCCGTCGCCAGCGCCTTGTCGATATGTTTTGTTCCAGCGGCGTTCGGTTCGAGTGCAAGCTGCGCCGCCACCTCCAGCGTGTTGTATGCGCTCCGGCAATCTCCGCTCGAGTAGCTCGCAATCAACGCGAGCGCATCGTCATCCGCGGTCAGTTCCATCGCGCCCAGTCCGCGTTCCTTGTCCTCCACGGCCTTGCGCAGCAGCAAGACAATCCGCTCTTCGCTCAACGGCTGCAGCACGTACACCCGGCACCGCGACAGCAGCGCCGAAATAATCTCGAACGATGGATTCTCCGTCGTCGCCCCGATCAGCCGGATCGTTCCGCGCTCCACATACGGCAAGAACGCATCCTGCTGCGCCTTGTTGAAACGGTGAATCTCGTCAACGAACAGGATCGTCCGCGAATGCATCTCCGCCGCCTGCGCCGCTGCGACCATCACCTGCTTGATCTCCTTAATCCCGGACATCACCGCAGAGAATTCCACGAAGTTTGCCTTCGTCGTATCGGCAATAATCTTTGCGAGCGTTGTCTTGCCCACTCCCGGCGGACCCCACAAAATCATCGATCCAAGGCTTTGTGCGTCCTGCGCGTCCCGCTCGATCTGCACGCGCAGCGGTTTGCCCGGCCCCAGCAGATGCTCCTGCCCGCTGTACTCCTCCAGCGTCCGCGGCCGCATCCGTTCCGCTAACGGAGCGCCTCCGGCCACTGTGTGGGGGAGACTTTTGGAGGAGTGTGTTGCCAGGGTCGGGCCGTCCGGCACACCATCAAACAAACTCATTGCGTCCCTCCATGCCGACCACGAGGCCCGGCGCTGTTTTTCGCCGCTCGCTGCCGCGCCGCCTCATACAGCAGCACGCTCGCAGCCACCGCCGCGTTCAGGCTCTCTACCGGACCGGGACAGGGAATCGTGATGGCTCCATTCGCCATCGCCGCCAAATCGGCCGGCACCCCATTCCCTTCGTTCCCAATCACCAGCGCCACCGCCCCGGACAGGTCCGCCTGCTCCGCAGCTTGCGCGCCCTGCGCCGTCGTCGCCAGTACACGCACCCCGGCGCAACGCAGTTGCTCCAGCATCTCTTCTTCGCCAACACTCAGTACCGGCAACCGAAACACACTCCCTGCGGAAGCTCGCACAGCCTTTGGATTCCAGGGATTCACGGTTCCCGGCAGACACACAACCCCGTCCGCTCCAAACGCCTCCGCCGAACGCACAATGGTCCCCAGGTTTCCCGGATCCTGCAGTTCGGCGAGCACCACGACCAGCGCGGCCGAGGACGGGTCATCGCCAAACACGTGCGCCCACGTCCAGTCCGGCGTCTCCACCAGCGCTGCAACCGGTTGCGGCGTCTCAGTAGCGAGTGCCGAATCCAGCAACTCGCGCGGCATCGCCAGCACCTCAACGTCTGCCGGCAAATCCAACGCATCCAGCAATCTCTCTGAACCCTGCGCAACAAACACGCATCTGATTCGCAGCCTCGCATGCAGGGCTTCCGCGATCAGGTTTTGCCCTTCGACCCCGGCCAAACCGTCCTCGCTTCGTCCAGGACTGGCCAACGCCCGCCGCAATTCCTTCAACCGCGCGTTCTGCTTACTCTGTACAATGCGGATAGACATCCCTGCGAACCGTCAGTCGCTTAGGCGATTCTATGCCGTTTTGCGGGATGTTGTTGAATCGACGGCTGCGTTCAGGTTGCTCGCCGAGCCGCTCTGTGATAGCTTCCGTCTTTGTGGCATCCGCAAATGCCCGGCCTCCCTGGCGACGATAAAGTTAAGTACAAGTACAGTTCGTCGCTGCGGTATCATGTTGGGCTCGGGAACGTGGCTTTGCGGAATGTCGAGGGAACCGAGGTAGACCTTCTTGTCCGCGGAAATCTTGCGCGTCCATCCCGATGAGCCCCAATCAGACCGGATTGACTACATAGTCTCCTGCCTGCGCAAAGGCGATGTAGTCGCCATGCCCACCGACACCTTTTACGGTCTTGCCGTGGATCCGGTAAATCTTCACGCCGTCGAAAACATTTACCGCATCAAGAGCCGCCAGAAGCAAAAGCCTCTCTCGCTCCTGATCGCGTCTCTCGCCCAGGCCTACGAACTGGCCCGCGACAGCGATCCCATGCTCGACAAGCTTGCCGACCGCTTCTGGCCCGGCCCGCTCACCATCATTGTTCGCGCCGGTACCAAGCTTCCCCTGCGCTCCACCGCCAACACCGGCAACGTTGCGTTGCGCATCCCCGACGCCGCCATTCCTCGCGCCGTGGTCGAACGCTTCGGACTGCCCATCACGGCCACCGCCGCGAATCTCCAGGGCGCGTCAGAATGTACCCATGCTGCCTGCGTGCGCGATCAGATTGGCGACCGCATTCCCCTCATTGTCGATGGCGGCCCCACCAGCCGCTCCTTGCCCACCACCATTGTTGACCTTTCGCTCGGTAACGGACGCTGGGAAATCCTCCGCGAAGGCGCCATTCCTACCCACGAAATCGTGATGGTGCTGCAACGCTGAGAGCTGAAATGAAAGAACAGCCGGAGCCAGCATCGGACAGAGCCAAACCGAAAAGGCCGATTCTTCGCTGGATTCTTGTGCTGTTCGGACTCATGGTCCTCGCGACGCTCGCCTGGTGCCGCTGGGTCTTTGTCCAGATCGAGCACTATGCCGCGCAGGATCAGGCCTCCCCTTCCGATGCGATCGCCGTCTTCGGTGCCGCTGAGTACGACGGCCGCCCCTCGCCCGTCTTTCGCGCCCGCCTCGACCACGCGGAATCCCTCTACAGCCGCGGCATCGCCCCCCTCATCATCACGCTCGGGGGCGATGGAGGCGACCAGTTCTCAGAGGGCGCTGTTGGCGAGCAATACCTTGAGGGCGTCGGCGTTCCCGAGTCCGATATCATCGCCGAGACCGAGAGCACCAGCACTGACCAGTCCGTCCATCGCCTCGCGGTCATAGCGCACACCAATCGCCTGCGGCGCATCGTGGTCGTTAGCGACGGTACCCATCTCTTCCGGATTCACCAGATCTGCGCCGCTAATGGACTCGATGTCCTCACCTCGCCCCGTCCCCGCGTTCCCATCGAAGGCAACACCGGGGAATCCGAGCGCGTAGAGCACGAGATCCTCAGCTACACCCTCTGGCGCCTCCACCTCGACTGAACATGAGGGCGGGACGACCGAGGTGGTGAGCACTACCGAATCGGGCAGGCTCAACATGCCCAAGTGGCGGATGCGAAAGATCCACCAACTGTTGCAATGTAGCTCCAATGGCAATTGCCAAAGGAGCAACAAATGTCCAGTTCCTCTCTCGTTGATTTCTCTCACGAACTCGCAAATACCGTCGAACGCGCCGGAAGCTCAGTCGTCTCCGTGCTGGAGGGTGGACGTTCCGGAGTCAGCGGCACCATTTGGCAAGAAGGGATCGCGATCACAATCGCGCACACGATTCAAGGTTTGGAAGAAGTCACCGTGATTCTCCCATCAGGCGATGAAATCAAGGCAGCAGTCGCAAGCCGCGACGACGGGACCGACATTGCCGTTCTCAAGCTTCCAGCCGGCGCCAAGGCTGCGACCCTCGCAGACGATTCGAAATCTCGCGCCGGAGAGATTGTGCTCTCCATTGGAAGGCGAGGCGCTGAAGGGCTGGCCGCTGCCTATGGCATCGTCAGTGCAGTTGGCGGTCCATGGCGGACGCGGAGCGGCGAACGTGTGGACCGGTGGCTTCGGCTCGACCTGAATCCATTCCCTGGGTTCTCGGGTGGTCCCATCATCAATGCAGCCGGCGACGTCCTGGGAATTGCTACCTCGGGCCCCGGCCGGTCCGCGGCCGTCATTCCCACGTCGACGCTGAACCGCATTGTGGACCAGCTACTGAAACATGGCCGCACCGTCCGCGGCTTCATCGGCGTTGGTGTGCAACCGGTCGCGTTTCCTGACAATGCGTGGCAGGCTCTCGGCATCGCCAGTGGCCGCGGCCTTTTGATTACTGCCATCGCACCACAAAGCGCTGCAGAAGAAGCAAAACTCGTCCTCGGAGACGTCATCGTGACAATCGACGGCAAGCCGCTTCGCTCGGGGGCGACTTTGCAGTGGCTTCTCGATGCTGAAACTGTCGGGAAATCGATTTCGCTTGGTATCGTGCGAGGCGGACAACTGTTGAACGTTGCGGTTAACGTTCGCGAGAAGCCTGCCGGCTAAACCGGTTCCGCAGTTTCCTGTGTCCCGAAGCTACTCTTGCGAAGTGGCTCTTTTCTTAAAAAAAGAGCCATCTTACACTACGGCTCGAAACGGCTACCTGAACTGCGGAACAGGTCTAAAGAGGCTGACATGAATCCAAAAGATCGCGCCGGCATCCATCTGGGTGATGCCGTCGCAGGGTACGCGCAGATGAGCGAGATTAGGGTTCGAATTCGCGGGGAACGAGGCAGCCACGGCACCGGCACGGTCTGGTGGCATGATGGCCTCGCGGAGGCGACGTGATTCGAGTGCTGGTTCGTTCATCCTCCCAGTTCACGAGGGCTGGGCTTGAAAACGCACTCTCTGCCGATCCTCGCTTCGAGATCGTCAATGACGGAATGTCTCCGTTCGAATTCGAACAGGAGCCGGATGTGATTCTCCTCGACGGGGCGGAACCCGATCTCGACAAACTCCGCGCAACATCATCCCTCTCAGCTCACATGCCTCATCGTGTTCTTCTGGCTGATGGCGTCACTCGTTCTGATTTGGCGCGCCTCGTCAAGCTCGGAGTGCGCGCCGTTCTTCCGCGCGACTCCTCTGCGCAGGAGATCGCCGCCGCACTTGAGGCTGCCACACAAGATCTGATCACGATTACACCGGAGTTCCTTGAAGCCCTTCTGCCCACCGGCTCTGAAGATCGCGAAGAGGAAAATGAATATCTTCAGGAACCACTCACGTCCCGGGAGACGGAGGTTCTCGCCCTGCTGGCAGAGGGTGCGGGAAACAAGGAAATCGCAGTGAAGCTCAGCATCTCAGAACATACGGCGAAGTTTCACGTCAGTTCTATTCTCAGCAAGCTTGGCGCCACCACGCGAACCGAAGCCGTAACGCGGGGATACCGTCTCGGATTGATCTTCATTTGATCCGACCGGACATGGTTGCGAAGTTGCTCTAGTGGAGCCGCACGACTGCCAACATCCCCAGCGCAAAGCCCGCCGCGCTCGCCGTCGACAGAAAATTTACCGCATCGTTGTTGATCCAACCGCGCCGCTCCAGCGTCGCCCCCAGCAGGCTGTCGAAGAACAATCCAAACACGCCCGCGGAACAACTCACCTCAAGCGTTAGCCAGCCGCCGTTCGTCGCCCACGCACCCGCCGCCGCAACCAGACAGGCCGCGACAATCCCAACTGCCGTTCCACCCAGGCTGATGGCACCGTCAGTCCCCGGTTCGGCCTTGCGAAAGGTCGTGATCATCCGCGGATGCCCGCTCAGCACTTGTCCCAGCTCCGACGAAACCGTATCCGCCGCCGCTTCTGCCAGCGCCGCCAAACCAACACAGAAAGCTGCGGCAGGGAAGACCTTAACCACCGGCATCCAGCTCTGCTCGATCGTCCACGAAAGCACCAGTCCATTCGAAACCAGCGCTGCGACGCCCAAATTCGCCGCCACCTGCGAAGCCCTCCGCCCACGCTTGCTCTCTGCGGTTCCCAGGCCTTCTTTGCGCTTGTGCCCGGCTCGCGTCGCCAGCGAAGTCATCACCAGCAGTACCATCATCGGTACAAGCGCGGTCCTCCACGGCACGTAAGGAAAGGAAACAGTCCCAAACATCAGGCTCGCCGTGATTGCCGCGCCCGCCAGCGCAGCGCCCGCCGTTGCCGAACGCAACTTGAACGCAACCAGCCCGAGGACCAAACTCAATCCCAGCGTCCAGACCGCGACAACGGGCATCTGCGTCGCCCACCAGCGCGTTTCCAGCACAACATCGGCGCCCACAAACGGGAACACCAGCAACAGAACCGTCTTGGATTGCCAATGCAGTTTCGTTCGGGCCACGCTTTATGGTATCCCGACAAGACAACTGATCCACGCCTGCCATGCTCCGGCATCCTGACACGAAGCAGAAGGATCTGCGGTTGCCCTTCAAATCCCGAGGTCGCAAAAAGGCGTCCCCAAAATTGTTATTGCCGAGTGGCCCACGACACGTCCAAATCAACGACTCATCCCCTCTAAGACTGTCACTCCGACCGGAGCAGAGCGCAGTGGAGGAACCTGCAGTTGTTCTTCGTTTGGTCCAGATGGGAGATAGTTTCGAGTTGCCCATAATTCAGTCACAACCCTTACTTCCTGTACGGGACACTGCGATTATCATTGGACAAAACGCCAGGGGACATCTCCGAAGGCCGGCCCATTTACACTCATCAACGCGAAAGAACTCGTTGCTCTGCTGCACGTCTGAGGGATCGTGATGAAAAGGTATTCATTTTCCATGGTGTTTTTGGCCGGATTGCTTTCTGCCCCGGCGATCAGTCTTTGCCAAATCGCCGACCAGCGTCTTGAAATCGACCGCAAAGGCGAGACCATCGTCCTCGAGCCCTATGCTCCAAACATTCTGCGCGTCACCCTCAGCGTGCAGCACAACAACGCCCTCGCCAAACCCGGCTACGGCTTCATCGGCACTCCCAACAGCGAGGGATGGAGCAAGAGCCAAACCGACCTCAACGATGTCTACCAGTCCTCCCGCATCATCGCGACTGTCGAACGTGATCATCCGTCTTTGCATCCGAAGCTATCCACCGAACTCGACATCGCCAAGTTCTTCAATGGTTCCACTCCCGGCGCGCACATCACCTTCACCACGCCCGACGGCAAAAGGCTCCTCGAAATGACCGGATGGAGTCAGGCCGTCCCCAACCACAAGGACGGCACCGCAGACATCAACAACGATCGCCGCCCCACCGATCCCGCGTTCTTCACCGTCGGCGCCACCTTCGTCTCACCCGATGACGAGCACTATTACGGCCTCGGCGACAACCACGAAGGCTTCCTCGATCATCGCGGTCATCCCGTGCGTTGCTGGAATGACTATCTCTCTCCCGCCGCACCCACCACCTGCGTCCCGTTCCTAATCACCAACAAGGGCTATGGCCTCATCTGGGACAACCCTTCCAAGACCACCATCGAGCCTGGCTTCAACGAACAGACCAAGTGGACCTCGCAAGTCGGAGACCGCGTCTCCTTCTTCGTCATCGCCGGCAACACCGCCGACGAAATCTACGCCGGCTATCGTCTCCTCACCGGCCCTACACCCTTGCTTCCCAAGGCTGCCTACGGATACATCCAGTGCAAACAGCGTTACGCCAGCCAGGATGAAGTTCTGTCAGTTGCAAAGGGCTATCGCGACCGCCATCTGCCGGCGGACGTCATGGTCGTCGACTGGTTCTACTACACCAAGATGGGCCAGATGGACATGGACCCGAAGTTCTGGCCTGATCCTGCCGCAATGAACAAGCAACTTCACGACATGGGCTTCGAAACCATGATCAGCGTCTGGCCCCGCTTCGTCCCCGACGATCGCTTCTATGCCGAACTCGAGAAGAACGGCTGGCTCATCCACACTGCCGATGGCAAGCCCATCAACGGTCTGCCCTACGACCGCGCCGGCTCCGACATCGACACCACCAACCCCGACGCCGCGCGATGGTACTGGAAGACGATTCGCGACAACATCCTCAGCAAGGGCTTCGACTCACTCTGGGCCGACGAAACAGAGCCCGACCTGCCGCCCAACGGCTCCTACTACAAGATCGGTCCCGGCACGCAGTTCTACAACGTCTATCCGCTCTTCCACACCGGCGCACTCTCCGATGGCTTCCGTCGCGATCTGCCCCAGAAGCGCGCGCTCATCCTGTCGCGCGACGCGTACCTAGGCGTCCAACGAAACGGCGCCATTGTCTGGTCGTCCGACATCTATCCCACCTGGGACACCTTCCGCCGCCAGATCCCTACCGGCCTCGACTTCACGGCCTCGGGAATTACGTACTGGTCCAACGACACAGGCGGCTGGCAATACCTGCCGCCCGAGCATCATCCGGCGCATTCTCCGTTGCTCGACCCCAGCGACGCCCGCGACAACGTCGGCGGATACGACGACTACCCCGAGCTCTACACGCGCTGGTTTCAGTACGCCACGTTCCTGCCTATCATGCGTGCGCACGGCAGCCGCAAAACCAACGAGGTCTGGTCCTACGGCAAGCAGGCCGAGCCAATCCTCGAGAAATACCTGCGCCTCCGTTACGAGCTGATGCCGTATATCTATTCGCTTGGCTACCAGACCTGGCTCACCGGTGCGCCCTTCATGCGCGCTCTGCCGCTCGATTTTCCTGACGACCCCAATGTCGCGGACCTGCGCGACGAATACATGTTCGGCCCCGCCTTCCTTGTCGCCCCTGTCGCCGAGCAGGGCGCAACCAGCCGCCGCGTCTACCTGCCCGCCGGCGCCGACTGGTACAACTACTGGACCAGCGAGCGTGTGAAGGGCGGCCAGACCGTCACCGTCTCCGCGCCGATCGACACCATTCCGCTCTTCGTTCGCGCCGGCTCCATTCTCCCGCTCGGCTCTCAAGTCGAAAGTACTCACGACAAGCAGACCATCGCCAAACTCCGCATCTATCCGGGCGCGGACGCGACCTTTACGCTGTTCTCAGACGACGGCACCACGTACGCCTATGAGAAAGGCGCCGGCTCCGTCACCCACCTGCATTGGAGTGACGCCAACCATCAGTTGACGCACGAGGGCCCGGCCGCATGGACCGCCTCGGACAACGCCATCGTCGAGATCGTCGGCAAGTGACCGCCGCGCCCCGCAGGCGCACCCGAGCCAGCAATGCGGGCTGACGATACCAAATCGACGCCGTGCCGCGTCTAAAACTCTGTAAAGCCCGAACTCCGGCTCAGCATCGGTCGCACCGATTGGAAAGCTATGTCCAGTTTTCTGCGGCAGTTGCTGTGTCCCCCAACCCGAGTACAGCCGTCCTCTGATTTACAATCGGTAAGTAAGCAGGAAAGAACTGAATGAGTCTTTTTTCCAACGTTTTAAGCCAGGCGTGCCCGCGATTGGTTCAGGCGGGCGCCGTACTTGCAGTCGCTGCGTTCTTTGCCGGTTGCGGAAACTCCTACCGCCCCGTGATTACGCCGATCAACCCTACTGGTCCGGCCTCGCAGCCGATTGCTTTTGCTGTCGTCGTTTCTTCGCCAGGCGCCAATGTTCCAGGCATTGCCACGGTCCTGGATTATTCCGGCGATAGCATCCTCACCCAGGCTCCCATCGGGCCAAATCCTTTTGCCTTTACACTCGACGCCAATGGTGCCAACGGATATACCGCCAACAGCGACCATACCCTCACCAATTTCCAGGTCTCGAATACCCAGCCTCAGGAAAAGAACATTTTCTTTTCCACGTTGCCGACGGCCGCGCAGACCGTGGGGCTGTTCTCCCCCACCGCCGGTCTTTGGTCTCCTGACCTGAACGGCAACGTCGTCGATGTCCTGGCAATCAACGGAACCGCTGAAGCCTTTAAACTCGCGGTTCCGGTCGCTGGCACTCCCGTTGCCGTCGTTGGGCTCGGTTCGCTTGGGCAACACATTTACTCCATCAGCCAGAATGTGCCCTTCGACGTCACGTGCAACAATGCGCCGGCTTCAGTTGGGCAGAATGGCGAGGCCGACGCGCTCGAAGTTACGAGCTTCACCGTCTCGGCACGCATCCCGCTCGGCAAATGTCCGGTCTATGGCGTATCCAGTTCCGACGGCCGCCGTGTCTTCGTGCTCAATCGCGGAAGCGATACCGTCACCGTAATCAACAGCCAGAACAACACGCTCGACCAGTGCACGCCGTTCACCAACCAGAACGGCCAAATCGTCACCTGCCATCCCAGCTTGCCGCTTTCTACCGCGGCCGGCCTTGCCGGCACGAATGTGCCTGCGGTCGCCGGACCTGTTTACGCCGAATACATTCCGACGACGCAGCAGCTTGTGATCGCGAATTACGATGGCGGCACCATCAGCCTTATCGATGTCAGTCTTGATGAGTTTGGAAACGACAGCCAGACCTTCGGAACTACGTTTACCATTCCGGTCGGACACGATCCCGCCAGCGTTACCGTGCTGGCCGACGGCAGTCGCGCCTACACTGCCGATCAAGCCGATGGCACTGTCCACGTCGTCAATCTCACCAGCCACACGGTGGAAAAGACGCTGACCGTTACCGGTCATCCACGGACCGTTGTCTCCACCTCAAACTCTCTCTTTGGCAAAGTCTACGTCGCCTCACCAGACACCACCTTCCTCACCATCATCCGGACCGACCAGGACATCGTCGATACCACTGTTCTGATCGAGGGCAACATCATCGATGTGCGCGTCTCTTCCCAAACCACCTCCAAGGGGAACGCCAATATCTCTAGCCGCGTCCCAGGCGGAGGGCAGCCCTGTTACCAGCCGGGACCAACAGCCTCGCTGGCCGTCTGCCAGAACATCCATCCCTGATACACGGAGAATGCGTTAACGCCAAGGCCATCCCTCTCCCCGGGATGGCCTTTTTACATTCCAGGCATCGCGCTTTCAACACCTTGCCTTCGTTGTGATTTGAAACACAGACCGTCGTAGCGCCAACCACCGACCATGATGCGTTGATGTGCATTGCGCTTTGGCAGTCCCAGGCGCCGGGCACCCATCCTCGTGATCGAGGTAGGCAAATGCGCAAGCCTGCATCAAAAGGTCTCCTAACCCGGCGGCAGTTTACTTTGGCAAGCGCCCTAAGCGGCGCAGCAGCGGTCATTGGCTGCCACGGGAGCGCCGGCTCGGCGTGGGATTTCCTCAGTGATAGCCACGCCCGCATTCTCGGTGCTCTCTGCGATCAGATCATTCCCGCCGACGATTTTCCCAGCGCCTCGCAAGCCGGAGTCGTCACCTACATCGACCGCCAACTCGCGCGCCACTACCGTCGCCACCAGGACGCGTATCGTGTCGGCCTTGCACAAGTCGACGCAATGAGCCGAGATCGTTTCGACCACGCATTCGCTGATGCGGCCCCGGTGCAACAACTCCAGATTGCGCTCGCGCTTGAGAAAGAAAATCGCACCTTCTTCGAACTCGTCCGCCAGCACACCATGGAGGGCTACTACGGCTCCCCGCGCCACGGCGGCAATCGCGATGCCGTCAGTTGGCGCATGCTGGGCCTGGCCGAACCTCCCCTCCGCGGCCGCGCACAATACGATCTGCGCAAAGGCGGTCGCTCGTGAAGCGCGTCAACGCCGTCGTCATCGGCGCCGGAGCAGCCGGCGGCATCGTCGGCAAGGAATTGGCCACCGCGGGTCTCAGCGTCGTTCTGCTTGAGCGCGGCCAATGGTACACGCCTGCCGACTGCCGCAAAGACGATCTCCGCAACCAGCGCACCACCGTCCTCCGAAATGCCTTCGGCCCTGAAGACGAAGGCAATCCCCGCGTCTGGGTCGACAAGAATGGCGTCGCCCACACAGTTCTCCCCAGCGAAGGCGCCTACCAGAACAATGCAGCCTGCGTCGGCGGAGGCACGCTGAGCTATGGCGCGCAAGCCTGGCGCTACATGCCGCAGGATTTCCGGATGCGCTCCACCTACGGCGCCCCCGCCGGCAGTTCCCTGGAAGACTGGCCCATCACCTACGACGATCTCGAGCCGTTCTACGACAAAGCGGAGTACGAAATCGGTGTCTCCGGCGACTACTCTGGCACACCCTTCCACGGCCCCCGTCGCCGCGATCTCCCCATGCCGCCGCTCCCGCCTAATCGTGAATTCGGCATCCTCGAACCGGCCGCCAAACGCCTGGGCCTCCATCCCTTTCACCTGCCAATGCTGCGCAACAGCGTGCCCTACAACGGCCGCGGTCCCTGCATGCGCTGCCGCTGGTGCTGCGGGTTTGCATGCGAAGTCGACGCCAAGAACGGCTCGCAGAACACCGTAATTCCCATCGCTCTCAACACCGGCAACTGCGAACTCCGCACCGGATGCATGGCAAAGGAAGTCCTGACCGACGATCGCGGTCGCGCAAGCGGCGTGGCCTACTTCGACGAGCGCGGTCATCTCCAGGAACAGCCCGCCGACATCGTCATCGTCTCCTCCGCCGCCATCGAGTCTGCGCGCCTGCTTCTCAATTCCCGCAGCCGCTTGTATCCAAACGGCCTCGGCAATCGCTACGACCAGGTCGGCCGCAACCTCCAAGGCCACCACTACACCGGCGCAGTGGGCTATTTCGACTTCGAGACCTACGACGACGTTGGTCCCGGCGCCAGCATCGCCGTAATGGATTACAACCACGGCACGCCCGGCCTCCGCGGTGGCGGCATGCTGGCTAACGAATTCATCCGCCTGCCCATCCACATGGTTGACCGCCTTCCCAGCAACACACCGCGTTGGGGCGCAGCCCATAAGCAAGCCATGCGCCACTGGCACAAGCGCTCCATCGTCATCATGGGGCCAACGCAGCAGATTCCCAGCGCAACCGGCCGCGTCACCATCGATCCCACCGTCCGCGACAAGTGGGGACTGCCCGTTGCCCGGTTCGAAGGCAACGTTCACCCCCACACCTTTGAAATCGGCGACGTCCAGGCCAAACGTGCCGAAGCCTGGCTCAAAGAAGCCGGCGCAATCGAAACTTCGCTCCTGGCCTGGCATCCAGAAAGTGTCTCCGCCGTTCAGCATCAGGCCGGAACCTGCCGCATGGGCAACGATCCGCAGAATTCCGTCGTCAACCGCAACTGCCAGCTTCACGACGTCGACAACGTCTTCGTCATCGACGGCAGCGTGCACGTCACCAATGGCGGATTCAATCCCGTGCTCACCATCATGGCCGTCGCCTATCACGCATCGGCCGCGCTCGTCCGCAACTGGAAAGGCACGGCGTTCCGTTCATGATGCGATTGTTCAAAACGCTCGCACTTCTGCTCGCATGTGTCGTGTTCCTCGGCATAGCCGGTGTTTACAGCGCGTCGTACTACTACACGTCGCAACGCGGACAAGGCTGTGCAAGCTGCCACGAAATGTCGCAGTATGTAAGCGCAGTGCACGGCTCAGCGCACCGCACCGGCACGTGCATGGATTGCCACGAAGCGGGCCTCGCCACCAAGCTGCGTCATATCCGCGTACATCTCAGCGGCAACGCGCCTGAATCGATCCGTCTCCGCGACGTTGACGTGTTCGCCATGACCACAAACTGTCAGAAATGCCACCAGCACGAATACGCATCCTGGCATGCCGGTCCGCACAGCGCCACTTACGCGCAGATCTTTACCAATCCAACGCACAACACAGAACGCCGGCTGATGGACGATTGCCTCCGCTGCCACGGCATGCACTTCAACGGAGCGATCCGCGATCTCGTGCAGCCGCAGAATGCCTCCGGTCCCTGGCACATCACGCGCATCAACTTTGCCGACCAGCCCACGATGCCCTGCATGGCCTGCCACCAGGTGCACCGCGAGGGCGACGTGCAATCCAAGCCCGCCACGCGCATCGCCGCGGCGCCTTCCCCCACGGCGGATTCACTCGCTATCTTCGATCGCCGCGAGCAAATGCATTTCTCCATCCGTCTGCTTTCCCTTCCGCAGTTATCCGACGGTGCACGCGCGGTGAAAATCAGCCCCGACCAGCGCCAGGCCCTCTGCTACCAATGCCACGCGCCGCGCCAGCCTGAAACCGCCACCCTCGCCGCCACAAAACACTGGGCTCCGCAGATCGGCTCCGGCGACGACCGTACCCCCGTCGGCGTCCACGAAGGCATCAGCTGCCTCGCCTGCCATGCGGGACATAATGAAAGCGCCACCGCTTCGTGTAAGAACTGTCATCCGCAAATGTCCCACTGCGGCCTCGACGTGGAGAAAATGGACACCACATTTTCAAACGCCAAAAGCACCCACAACATCCACTGGGTCCGCTGCACCGACTGCCACCAGCACGGCATTCCGAAAGTAATGGGATCATCGCAGCAAGCGGCAAATTCCACAGCCACCGAAATCCGATCGTCCGAATGAGCGGTCCACATCTTCGCGGGCAAACCATCTTCAGAGCCGATGGCAAGATCACTCGGAACGCGACTCAGGGGGCCGACAGCAAGCTCTCATTTTCTTGACCGCGTGATTCGATAAAGGCTGACCACACAGATAAGCTTCAGCGTTTCGAGCGCTGCACGCAACACGATCGGGAGACTCGCTCCTCTGCTTTGCCCAGCCTTGCGCGGAAGGTACACAGACTGCATTTCAATCATCTGGTTCTTCTGCAAGACGAGTTTTGCGCAGATCTCACTCTCCACCAGCGAACTCTTCATCTTCAGATTCAACTTTTGCAGTGCCGCCCGCTTATATACCTTCACCCAGTTAACATCTCGCTGCCTCAGTCCAAGGAACGCGGCATTCAGCCGTCGATTCACGTACGAGAGAACATTTCGGCTGAAAGAATAGATCGTGTTCTCTTTCCTGAAAAAAGAGACAAATGTCTTATTGGCCAAGATAGCGTATGGAATGAGTTCAGCCACATTGAACTGAGCATCTGCGGGAACAGCGCTCACATTGTCATATCGGACCGCCGCATAACCGGAGCGCAGCGCAGCTCCGATTCCCATGTTACGAGGATGATAAACAGGCCTGATGTTAGGAAAGGTCTCAGCTGCCTGGCGCACGATCTCTCTGCAATTGTCCGTGCTGCCGTCATCCACAATCACAATTTCGTTTTCTACGCAGTGGATTATCGCAAAGAAGCTTTGCACTTCCTCGATCACCGAGCGCAAGGTGCCCTCTTCGTTGTAACAGAAGATAATGATCGACCATGACTGTGTTGTATCTCCCATAATCCGCACTTACACGCCGGTTACCGCGTGGCCACATCGCTCGGCGTCTGCCTTTCTGCGACACCATTCTGTGCGCTGTTGGCGACTGACACGTGATCCGACACGGACGAATTTACAGAATAGAGATACAGATCCCAGAAGGAATCTTCCGAGAAAAATTCTTTCTCAAGTTTCAATCCGACCTTTGCGCTGTCTTCAATGTTCACAGCCGATATTACATATTGGCCGCCCATTGCCCGCAATTGAGCTGTGTCCAGCTGCAGATTGTGCACCGCAAGATGACTCTTACGGTCGCACAGATAATAGAACTCTATCTCACTCGAGAAGACATAGCATCGATTACCCCAGCCATCGAAGTAATCCTTGAGATTTGCGTCTTTCTCCAGTTCCATAGAATCGATTCGCCGGAACTCTTGTTTGTACGCCAGCGGGTAGCTGCTGAAGTAGCCGTCGAGTGTGTAGAACCCGTTGTACAGCGCGACACTGGGGAACATTCCAAAGCTGACAACCCGATACGAGTTCTTTGGCTTTCCGATGAATTTGTCAATCTCGCCAAACAAGTCCGTGGCGAAGAAGCGGCTGAACGATGGCTCGGAGACGTGTTTTCCCGCGAGCAGCCTGACGTTGTTTTTATACTCCGTGTTGAATTTCAGGATTGCGAAAAGCTGCACTACTATCAGACACCAGACGATCGGTTTACCCCACTTGGGCCGCTTCAATTCCTTGAGGCTGAGGGCAAACAGAACCAACCAGAGCATCGGGAGTAGAAAGTAGAATCTGCCGGCGTTGAATGTGCGCAGTGGCGGCAGCAAATGCCCAAGACCTCTGACAATCCAATCGTAAAAGCCAAACTCCAGGCAGATGAGCAAAATTCCCATCGCCATCACGCCCAGCAGGCCCAAGCGGCGCTTCTTTGCAATCAAGAGCACAAAGGCGCCTGCGGTTGCGATGATGATTGGCAGCGTCCAATAGCTGCCGGAGTGATATTGGGTAAGAAACAGCAACTCAATCGAATGTTTCAAATTCGACGAGAGATTCAGGTCGGTCCAGCGATTCCAGGTGGTGCGATGCGAAGGCAAAGCATTCGACCCTAAAATGGAAAGAATCAACTGATATTGAAGAGCGAGATAAGTAGCGGCGAACAGCACGATGCTGACGAGAAACCGCGTGTTGAACCGATGGGTGCGTATCCAGTCAGTGGCAAGAATCAGCGCCAGGACTGTGACTGCGAAGGGAGTGATAAGTGCGAGATCGGACCATAACGGCAGCGCGAGAATTATGAAGTAATTGGTCCACTTGCGCTCTCCGTTCCGAATGTTGAAGAACGCGTAGGCCAGCAGAGGCTGACCTGCAACCGACAAGCCATAAATTGTGTAGTAGGGAACAAGAAAGAAACAGAGTGATATCGCGCCTGCAAGAAGATAGTCGCCTTCTTCCGTACAGATGTACTTCCTCAGCAGAAGAAACATACCGCAGAATGCGATGATGTGGACGAGAATGAAGTCGACAATATAGGCCCAGGCCGGGGAAAAGATATAAAAGAGCAGCACATTAACGTTCAAACCCGACGGCAATGCCGCACGTGGCAGCCCGTTCATAACGTTGTCAATCGTAGAGCCGCCGTTGAATGTGAGAGCTTTGCCCGTAGCTACGAGGAGATAGGCATTCACAAACTCGCCATCGAGAGTGTCATGAATGGTGATGTACGAGTTATTGCCGAGCAATAGAAAGGGAAGAAAGTAGACAAGCATCGTTGCCGCCACGACGGCAAAGACGATCGAACGGCGCTTCATCTTGCCGCTATCGGCAGCACCTGATTCCAGCACGGGAAAAGACTCCTGCGATTCACCTGGAGCAGCTTGTGGCATCAAGACACCTTCCCAATGGCTCTCATGCAAGAGATATTTTCTCTGAGCTTTCGACGATCATAACGCGCTCTGAAGTTTTTGGATCGTGCAGGTTTCGCCGATTGTCGTTGTTTTCAAGCCCGAAGTGCCTCGCGCCAGATTACCAAGTGATTAAAAAACACCCCGAAGTGGACCTCTGCAGGCGCAAGCCACTCGATAAAATGAAGTTGGATTGGTTACCACCGGCAAAACCCGTATCGATCTTCTTCTCGTCGAACGCGCTCTCGTTCCCAGCCGCGAGCGTGCCCGCGCCCTCATCCTCGCCGGCCGCGTCCTCGTCAACGAACAGAAAATTGACAAGCCCGGCGCCACCGTCTCGTCCGACGCCGCGGTCCGTCTTCTTGGCGACGACATGCCCTACGTCAGCCGCGGCGGTCTCAAACTTCAAGCCGCCCTCGACCACTGGAAGATCGACGTCGCCGACCGTGCCTGCCTCGACATCGGAGCCTCCACCGGTGGCTTCACCGATTGTCTCCTCCAGCGCGGCGCGTCTCATGTGACCGCCGTCGACACCGGCTTCGGCCAGATCGCCATGAAACTCCGCAACGACCCGCGCGTTCAACTCGTCGAGCGCACCAATGCCCGATTCCTCGCCCCCGGTGCACTCGCCGAACCCGGGCAGCCGACGCTCACGCTGCTCGTCATGGACGTCTCCTTCATCTCCGCAACGATCCTTCTCCCTCCCGTCTTCGCCGCCGCCTCCGCACTCGCCGAAGCCGTCATTCTCGTCAAGCCCCAATTCGAAGCCGGCCGGGGCAACATCGGCAAAGGCGGCATCGTCCGTGACCCTGAAGTCCACAAGCTCGCCGTTGAAAAGGTCGCCCACTGCATCACCAGCCTCCACTGGCACGTCATCGAGACCATCCCTTCACCCATCACGGGCACAGAAGGCAACAAAGAATTCCTCCTATACACCCGCCGTTCTGAACTCGAGCAGGCTACCCTAGTCCCTAATCCCCAGTCTCTAATCCCTAATCCCTAATCCCTAGTCCCTAGTCCCTAGTGGCCTGTCTGAGTGAATTCGTTACTGCGGATGCGTCGAGTTGGGTCTGAGTATTTCCATTGAAAAGGCCGAGCATTTGCGGAGTAGGCATTGATGTAGCGAAGCAGCTTGCGGGCCAGGTCA